>Ga0134128_10008106_pt1 | contig 12645 bp, 9 predicted proteins | sample KB31754_FD_96462 | JGI IMG/M metagenome (GOLD analysis project Ga0134128, IMG submission 96462) | Terrestrial soil microbial communities with excess Nitrogen fertilizer from Kellogg Biological Station, Michigan, USA - KB3-175-4 | ecosystem: Environmental > Terrestrial > Soil > Unclassified ...
CGGCTCGGGCCAGCTCCTTACCGAGGACTATTACGTCGCCAACAAGCTGATGAAGGGGTTCATCGGCTCCGGCAATATCGACACCAATTCGCGTCTCTGCATGGCGTCGTCGGTTGCCGGGCACAAGCGCGCCTTCGGCGCCGACACCGTGCCGGGCAACTACGAGGATATCGAGCTCGCCGATCTCGTCGTGCTGGTCGGCTCCAATCTCGCCTGGTGCCACCCGGTGATCTACCAGCGGCTGGCGAAAGCCAAGGCTGCGCGTCCGGGGATGCGCGTCATCGTTATCGATCCCCGCCGGACCATGACGTCTGACATCGCCGACCTGCACCTTGCGGTCACCACGGACGGCGACACGGCGCTGTTCGTCGGCCTGCTTGCCGATCTGAGGCGGCAGAAGGCTATCGATATCGGCTTTGTCGAGGGCCACACGACCGGGCTTGTCGATGCGCTGCACGCCGCAGCAGACTGGAGCATTGCCCGCGTCGCAGAGGCGACCGGGCTCGGCGAGCGCGATATTGCCCTGTTCTTCGACTGGTTCGCCGGCACCCCGAAAGTGGTCACAGTGTTCTCGCAGGGCGTCAATCAGTCGGCGACCGGCACCGACAAGGTCAACGCCATCATCAACTGCCACCTCGCGACCGGGCGCATCGGCTTGCCCGGCATGGGGCCGTTCTCGATCACCGGGCAGCCCAATGCCATGGGCGGCCGCGAGGTCGGCGGGCTGGCCAACATACTTGCGGCGCATATGGACCTTGAGCCCGCTTCGATCGCTCGCGTCGGTCGCTTCTGGGGCAGCGATCGCGTCGCGACCAAGCCGGGCCTCAAGGCCATCGACCTGTTCGACGCCGTAGCGGACGGCCGGATCAACGCGCTATGGATCATGGCGACGAACCCGGTAGACTCGATGCCGGAGGCCGACGCGGTGCGGGCGGCGCTGCGGGCCTGTCCCTTCGTCGTGGTCTCCGACATGAATCGATCAACCGATACCGCGATCGAAGCCCATGTCCGGCTGCCGGCCGCGGGCTGGGGCGAGAAGGCCGGCACCGTCACCAATTCCGAGCGCCGCATCTCGCGCCAGCGCCCCTTCCTGACACCGCCCGGCGAAGCGCGGCCGGACTGGTGGATCGTCACCCAGGTCGCGCGGCGGATGGGGTTCGCCGATGCTTTCCCCTACGCAAACGCTGGCGAGATTTTTGCCGAGCATGCCGCGCTCTCGGCTTTCGAGAATGATGGGAGTCGAGGCTTCGACCTGTCGGGCCTGCTCGGCGCCGACTACGACGCCCTGCGGCCGGTTCAGTGGCCGGTTCGCGCGCAAGGCACGGCACGGCTGTTCGGCGACGGGCATTTTTTCACTGCCGACCGGCGCGCGCGTTTCGTTGCTGTCGAACCACCCCCGCGGGTCTGTCCCGCGCCGGGCATGATGATCCTCAATAGCGGGCGGACCCGCGACCATTGGCACACGATGACACGGACCGGTAAATCGGCGCGGTTATCCGCGCACATGGCGGAACCGTTCGCCGAGATTCACCCGGACGATGCGGCCAGGCTCGGCATTCGGCCGGCATCGCTCGTTCGGCTCGAGAACCGCCACGGCTCAGCGCTGGTGCGCGCTTTAATCACCGATCGCCAGCAGCACGGCGCGATCTTCGTGCCCATGCACTGGACCGGCCAGTTCGCGTCGAGTGGCCGCGTCGACGTACTGGTCGCCGGCAAGACCGATCCGCAATCAGGCCAGCCCGCGCTCAAGATGAGCGAGGTCAGCGTCGAACCGGCCGACCCGCAGTTCTACGGCTTTGCAATCAGCCGAACGCGACCCCGGCTGGGCGAAACGGACTATTGGGCGATCGCCAAGGCCGAGGGTGGCTATAGAATCGAGCTTGGGTGGATGCAGGCGCCGGATGATTGGGATGCCTGGGCGCGCCAAGCATTTGACAGCCCGCCTGAAGGGGCGATCCTCTCGATGCGTGACACAGCGTCGGGCCGGCAGAGCTTTGCGCTGTTCGAAGATGGCACGCTGAGTTTCGCCGTCTTCATCTCGCCCGAGCCGGTGCTCGTCTCGCGCCAGTGGGCGGCAAGCCTGCTCGCTGAACCGCAAATGGACCCAAGCCGCCGCTCGGCGGTGCTGGCAGGACGGCCCGGCGCCGATGTGCCAGATACCGGCGCCATTGTCTGCGCCTGTTTCTCGGTTGGCATCAACACGATCGTCGATGCGATCAACGGTGGCTGCAACACCGTCGAGGCGGTGGGCCTTGCCGTGAAGGCGGGCACCAATTGCGGCTCGTGCCGCGCCGAAATTCGAGGCATCATCAACGCCAACCGCATGGCTGCCGAATGACCTACATGCCGCTCGATCTACGCTCGCTCCATAGCGGTGCGCCCCGTGATCGCCCGGCATCAGACGGTCTCGATATCGACGCTGCGCGGCAGTTGATCCTCGCGGACCTTGTTTCTTTGAACGAGGCCGAGCAGGTGCCCGTTGGCGCGGTAATCGGCCGCATTGCTGCCGATGACGTGGTTTCTCCCGTCGCTCTACCCCGTTTTGATAATTCCGCAATGGACGGTTATGCGCTTCACACGACCGATCTCGACGCGACCGGATTGCTGCTCATCGGCGGTCAGGTGCAAGCCGGGCAAGGCGATCTGCCCGCCATGCGGCGCGGTACAGTTGTGCGCGTTACGACCGGCGCGGCTATTCCAGTTGGCACAGCGGCGGTTGTGCCGGACGAAGATATCGATCTACGTCCCGGCGCGAGCATCCGCGTGCGCCCGGCTGGCGCCTCAGGTGGATCAGGTGGTCCTGAGTATAAACGGCAACCGGCGAAGTCTTGAGGGCTACGGCCTGCCGATCGTTGAGGACGGCGCTTATCCGGCCGCGGGCCGCTCGCCGGCATCCTCGCTCCCCCTGAAGTGGGCCGAGGCGATATTCGGCCGCGACACCATCGTCGTCTCTATGCCCGCCGACACGCCGTTCATCCCGCTCGATCTGGCCAGGCGTCTTGTTGAGGGCCTGCGCGACAACACCGACGCGGCATTCGCCATCTCGCTTGACCGAAGTCACCACGCCATTGCCGCATGGCCGGTTCGCATCCGCACGCTGATGGAGGAGTGGCTGCGGCATGGCGAAACCTTCGCGGTCAAGGATTTCTTGCGCTCACGCCGAGCCCAGCCCCGTGGATTTCGCAGCCGCACCCCATGATCCATTCTTCAACGTGAACACCCCACGCGACTTGGAGAAGGCACAGATGATCGGCGCTGCCGCACGATAAGGCGTCGTCCACCGGCTGATCACACCAAGGAGTCGGGTCACCATGAGCGATCTCGAGCTCCGGTACCTGCAGTCGGCCGGTAGCAGCAGCAGCCGTACACCTCTACGGCCTCAGGCTCCCCGAGCCAGCATAGCGTCGAGCGCGCTGCGCATGCTGGCGCTGGATATGCTGAAGACGCCCCCATATGGCTGGCTGAGGTCCAGGATCACGAACATGACGCTACTCAACGAGACAGCGCTCAAGACCATGAGAGTCAGCATGACGTATGTACGCGGTGCGAGAAGGCCGTGCCCCGCGTAAATGATCATCAGCCAGAAAATCAGGACCTCATAAAACGGCTGCAGAAGTTCGTGTCGGGCAGCTTCGATCACGCCCAGCCGGGCATTCGTGACACTCTGGTAACGGTCGCGACACATGGCGGCGATCGCTGTATGCTGGGCATCCGAAGCGACGAGTTCGTTAACCGCGAGCCCGATCCTGTCCATTATCGCGCCCAGCACGGGCGACTCCCCGACGCGGGGCATTTTCGACGTGTCCGGGTAGGAAACGCCCATGGGGGCCGGCTCATCGGGCCAGGTGCTCGCGATGACCGCCGCAGTATAGCTTCTGATATCCGCGCGAATACCACCCACGCCGGGCCCATAGTCATGAAGGCATTCGTCGAGCTGATTGAGCTCCAGCGCGTACTGCTGCCGGTCCAGCGCCGCCCGATCGTAGGAGTCCTTCACCGACGCTGTCAGTAGGCCAAGCACAACCGCGGCAAACGTCGCCAGCAAACCCACTGTCAGCTGCATCAGCTGGACAGCTTCAGGCGTTTGATGCTCCTTGGGGAGCCACCCCTTTATCAGGACGCCGAGCCCAGCGCCCACGCACAGCAGCACGAAGACGGCGATGCCTGATAACAGTTCGAACAAGTCTGGCTCCCTGTCATCGGGCACGGGAGAATGAGTACCGTTTGCATTCTGACAATGGCACGAATGCGAACGGCTATCCAATCGCTTCACTCGTGGAAGCCCGTGCTCCTCTCCTGGGCAGCGAAACCTAAGCCGCAGCGGCCGATCTCGCCGACCGGTGGCAGTTCGACACCAGAGCACAGATGGAAAGCGGCCATCTCGCCGACTGCTCGACGAAACGGGGGCCTGTAGGTCGAGCTACCTCCCGTCCACTGGGGCAATCGAGTGTCCACGGATTGGCAGCAGGATCATCGCTGTTTGACGCGAAGCGCCAGGTGCGGCTTACCGGGCAGTTCGACGCCGAAGGCGGCGTCAGGTTTGCGTGCGGTGACGACGACGCCGTGGCGTGTGGGATGGGGGATGGGCGCCGCGACCTTCTTTGCGGGCGTGATCGTCATGTTCCAGGTGTCGATGAGGTCGACATCGTAGTTGTCGCTGTCGGTCGGCAGGCCGGTCGACCAGATCACCGGGCGATGTTCGCCGAAATAGATGTAGCGTACGCCATCGCTGCTGTCCTGCGCTCCGGAAATACGGCTCCAGGGCCAGCTCCATTGGCCGCCGAGCGGGTCGAGGCCGTGTTTCACGTCGGCCTCAAGCACTTCGCGGAGGAACCGGATGCGCTTCCACGCCTCGCCATGCAGCACGCCGCCCTTGGCCCACCAGAACAGTTCGTTCGGATCGGTATAGGTCTCGCCATGCCCGGCATAACCGCCGCGGGTCATGGTGATCCAGAAGCGGTGCACCAGCTCTTCGGCCGTGAGATTGCCCCAGGACTGGATGATGTTGCCCTCGTATTCGGGCTCGTCGTTGACCACCGGCTTGCCATAGGCCTCGCGCCATTCAGGCGTGCGCTTGGTGTCCCAGTTCTGGATGCAGACGTGGGTGACCCAGGGCTTTCTGTGATCGAAATTCATCCGCACATCGCCGTTATGGATCGACCGCAGATGCTGATAGGGGTCGTTCTCTTCGAGGATGTGGAAGTAGCGGTCCCACTGCTCCATCGGCTTGGTGTTGAGCAGGAAATCGTATTCGTTGGCGAGCGACCACCAGACGTTGCGATAGGCTGAGAGGCGGGCCGCGAGATAGGCGACGTAGCGGAAATCCTGCTCGGCCGACATATTGCAATAGCCCCAGCGGTCGTAGGGGTGGAAGACGATGATGTCGGCCTCGATGCCGAGTTCGCGCAACGCCCCGACCTGTTTCTCGAAATGCCGGAATGCTTCCGGGTTCGGCCGGTCGAAATCGAGCTTTCCATCGGCGCCGCGCTGGTAGACGTCGAACAGCGGCTCGTTGGTGTTGTAGGGGTAGTCCTTGGGGAAAACGCACATGCGCATCTTGTTGAAGCGTGCTTCCTTCAGCGTTTCGAGCGTCTGCGCCTGCTGGTCGAGCGGCTGGTGCGTCCAGGCGTAGCAGGTGGTGCCGAACGACAGGAACGGCGTGCCGTCGGCATAGCCGAAGTGGAAGGTGTTACGGACGTGGACCGGGCCGTGATTGCCTGCGCCGGCCGGACCTGCAACGAACGAGCCGGTCTTGCCGTCGAGGGCCGGGGTTTTCGAGCGGGTGCAGAACGACCACTCGCCTTCGGTATCGGGCATGAAGCGGACGCGGTAGGTGCCCTCGCCATCGTAGAAGCCAGGGACGCGCACCTCCCGGCTCTTGTGGGTGAAGATCGCCTCAAGTTCGACGTCGACGAACGGATTGCCGTCCTTCGGTCCCTCGAAGGACGCTTCAAAGAAATCCCATTTCGCGACTGTGCTCGCCGGCATGCCGTTCTCCCGTATTCGGTTGTTGGTCACGCGCGCTTGAGCAGCAGCGCCTGATAAGGTTTTGCAGGGATAGCCAGCACGTCGCCGCGCTCGACGCAGTCGGCGAGCGGCGTTTCGGTCATCTCCCAGGTGTCGATCAGCGTCGCGCTGTAGCGCTCGCCGGGCGGCACCGCGACCACAACCTCATGGGGCTGGTTCTCGCCGAAATAGCTGAGGTAATAGCGGTGCAACTGCCCGGCGGTCGGCCACCAGGCCATGGCAGGCGACCAGCCTTCCTCGCCCGCCGGCGGCACGAAGAGCTGCTGCAGCACGACATTGTCGAGCCCGCCCTGCATGGCGATCCGGTAGGCACCAGTCGATTTGACCGGATCGAGCCCCTCCTCAGGGCCTGCCTCGAGGATGCGGCGGAGGAAGGCGATGCGCGGCACACTCTCGCCGATCAGCTTGCCGCCCTTGGCCCACCAGATCGTGTCGGTCGCGTTGCCGAATGTCTCGCCGTGCGTGACATAGCCGCCGTTGACGATACCGTCCCAGAAGCGTCGCACCATCTTTGGACCGGTGATGTTGCCCCAGAGTTCGGCGATCGTGCCCTCATAGCAGCACTCGTCGATCGAAACGGGTTTGCCGTAGCGCTCGCGCCAGACCGCCGACATGTTCGCCGTCGAGCGCTGGACGCTGGCATGGGTGATCCGCGGGTGGTTGTGGTCGTAGAACTTGAAGCAGTTATGCACCGAGAGCAGGTGCCCGTAGGGATCGTTGTCGGACACCACGTTGATAAAGCGATCCCAATCCTGGGGCGTCTTGCTCTGCATCAGGTCGTATTCGTTCGCCATCGACCACCAGACATTGGGGAACGCCGCGAGCCGGGCGGTGAGGTAGCGCAGATACCGGTCGTCCTCGGCCGGCGACATGCGCGAGAAACCCCACCGGTCGTAGGGATGGAAGATGATCAGGTCGGCTTCCACGCCGATCTCGCCAAGCTGGTTGATGCGCTTCTCGAGATGACGGAAATACGCCGGCTCGAAGCGGCTGAAATCGAACTTCCAGCCATATTTGTCCGCGCCGGCAAAGCTGCCGTCCCACTGGCTCTTGCCCGTCTCGATCACCGGGAAAGGATACCGCTCAGGCTCGTTCTCGTTGTAGCGATAGTGCTTGGGAAACACGCACATCCGTATCTTCGTGAACGGCGCGCCGGCGAGGGTTTTGAGCGTTTCCTCCTCGAGCGCGTCGCCCTGAAGATTCCAGACATAGGCCGTGGTGCCGATGTTGATGTAGCGCGTGCCGTCGGCGTAGCGAAAATGGTGCCGGTTGGCGACGCGGACGGGACCATGATGACCGGGTTTGGCCGGCCCTACATCGAGCAACCCGCCCACGCCATCGAGCGCTGGGCTGTTGCTCTTCGTCTCATATATCCACGCACCCGCCGCATCGGGCAGGAAGCGGACTTTGTACGTCCCATCGCCATCGTAGAAGCCGGAGGTCCGCACCTTGCGATCGCCCTGCCGGAACACGGCGCGCAGCTCGACGTCGAGGAAGGGGTTCCCTTCGCTCGGCCCGGGCAAAACGATCTCGAATGTGCCCCAGAGCGAGGCCTGATCCGGCATGGAGGGAGCGGTAGGCATCTGAAAATCCTTGAAGTACGGGTTATTTATGCGGCCTTGGCCCCGCGCGGGCGCCAGCGCGTCCTTGTGGTGGGGATCGAGTCGAGGAGGAGCCGCGTATAGCTGTGCTGGGGGTTCGACATCACGTCCTTGGCCGGGCCGAACTCGACCAAGGTGCCCTTGCTCATCACCGCGACGAAATCGGAGATGTAGTAGGCGGTGGCAAGGTCGTGCGTTATGTAGAGGAAGCTGCGGCCGGCTTCCTCCTTGAGCTTGCGGAAGAGGTTGATGATGATCATCCGCCGCGAGGCATCGATCATCGACACCGGCTCGTCGGCGATGATGAGGTTCGGTTCCGGGATAAGGGCACGGGCGATCGAAACCCGCTGCAGCTCGCCCCCCGAGAACTGGTTCGAGTATTTGTTGCGGACATCGGCATGGTCGAGGCCGACGGCCGCAAGCGCCGCCGCTACCGCATCGTTCGCCTGCGCCTTGTCGAGACCCGCGACGCGGATGGCAGTTTCGTGGAGATACGCATCGACCGGCCGATAGCGGCTGAAGGCTTCGAAGGGATTCTGGAAAATCGGCTGCACGGCCGCGAGGAAGGCACGGCCACGTGCCGTGGCCCCTGCCCCGGCTACCACCTGATCGTAAATCGTAGCACGGCCGGAGCTTGGTTCGACCAGCCGCAGCAGGGTCTTGGCGAGCGTCGTCTTGCCGCTGCCGGATTCGCCTACGACGCTGACGATCACCGGCCTGTCGCTCTCGATGTGGAGGTTGATGTCGTTGAGCGCCCGGATCTCACGGCTGCGGGTAAGGCTGCCCAGCCGATAGACCTTGTTGAGCCCTTCCGTCTTGAGGATCACCGCCATCAGGCCGCCTCCGCCCGTGCGGTCATCTCGCCGGCGTAGTGGCAGGCGGCCCAGTGGCCCGGCTTGTGCTCGACGAGTGCCGGCTCCTCGGCGCGGCAGCGTGCCGTCGCCAGCGGGCAGCGATCGGCGAAACGGCAGCCCGAGAGGTCCTGCCAGAGGCTCGGCGGACGACCAGGAATGCCGTCGCGGGCGCTATCGTCGCCGATCGTCGGCAGCGAGCTGATGAGCATTTTCGTATAAGGGTGAAGCGGCGCAGCGAAGACGCTCTCGCTGTCGCCGTATTCCACCGCCTTGGCCGCATACATGATCAGCATGCGGGTCGTCACCTGATAGTGGACGCCCATGTCGTGCGAGACGAGGAGGATAGTGTTGCCCATCTGCTCCTGCAATTCCATGAGCAGGAGGAGGATGTCCTTCTGCACCACCACGTCGAGCGCGGTCGTCGGCTCGTCGGCGAGGATCAGTTGGGGCTGGAAGAACGTCGCCATGGCGATCATCACGCGCTGGCGCATGCCGCCGGAGAGCTGGTGCGGATAGGCATCGAGCGTTTCGACCGGCAGGCCGAGCTTGCCGATGTAGTCGCGCACCTGCGCCAGCACCCGCTTCTTGTCGGGATCGGAGCCGGGGAAGTCGACGAATTGCTTCCCGACCTTCACCACCGGATTGAGCGAATTCATCGAACTCTGTGGGATATAGGAGATGCGGTTGAACCAGTAGTCGCGAATGTTGTCGCTGGTGATCGGCCGGCCCTTGTCATCGCCAAAGCCGTATTCGATCGAGCCCGAGGCGAGCCCCATGGGCGAGGTCACATCGCCATAGATCAGCTTCATCAGCGTCGACTTGCCGCAGCCGGATTCGCCCGCGACGCCGAGGATGCATCCATCTGGAATCTCGATGGTCACCCCGTCGACCGCATTGATCGACCCGCGCGCGGTGCGATAGCTGGCAACGACGTTGTTGAGACGGATCATGCCACGCCACGCTTGTTGGCGAACGCGGCGTTGAAGCCGGTCGAGGTGAGGAAGAGGCCGAGGAACAGCAGGATCGTCGCGATGATCGGCGCCACGAGCCAGGTGACATTGCCGGTGAAGAGCGCGTTGTAATTGAGCGCCCAGAAGATGATCGAGCCGAGCGTCGGCACATCGACCTTGGACAAGCCGATCACCGCGAGAGTCGCCTCGGTGTTGATGGCAAAGAGGATGGTGTTGATGAAACCGACCACGAGATAGGCCGAGACGTAGGGGAACACTTCGCGCACGAGGATCGCCAGCGTCCCGGCGCCCGAAAAGCGCGCCATGTTGATGAACTCGCGCTCCCTGAGCGACAGCACCATCGAGCGGATGGTGCGCGCGTTCCAGGCCCAGCCAAAGATCACGATGATCACGCCGATGGTGAAGAAATTGTTGTTCCCGCGGATAAGCGCCCCAAGGATGATGAGGATCGGCAGGAGCGGGATGGTGATGAAGGAATCGACGATCAGCATCACGATCCGCTCATAGGCGCCGCCGATAAAGCCGGCGCTGAGGCCGATGGCCGTCGAGATCGCCGAGATGCCCAGCCCGACAAAAATGCCGAGGATCAGCGAATTGCGGACGGAAAAGATCAGGTACCAGAGCGTATCCTGCCCGAGCCCGTTGGTTCCGAGCCAGTGGGCGGGCGAAATCTTGAGGTTCTTCATGTAGGTGGCCTGCTGCGCCGGGTCGTGCGGCGCAAAGAACGGCAGCAGAAAACTGCCGAGCAGGAAAATCGCGATGATAATAAGGCCGAGCACGAGGCGCGTATTGAGCAGCCAGAGCCAACTCGCACGCTCATGCCGCTGGTTCGGTGCTGTCGCCGCTGGTTCAGCAGCGGCGAGATCGGCGGGCGAAACAGTGGTGTCCCGAAGGTCGCTCATCTGTGGCGAATCCGCGGATCGAGAAGTGGGTAAATGAGATCGATCACGAGGCCGGCGGTGGCAACCGCAACGATCGAGAGTGTGATGGCACCATAGAGCACATCGTAGTCGCCGCTACTCGCGGCGGTGCGCATCAAAAGGCCGACGCCGGGGTAGGAAAAGAGGATTTCCGTCAACAGCGCGCCGTTGAATACCGTGCCGAGCGACAGCGCCAGCGCCGTTACCTGCGGCAGCATGGCGTTGCGGAAGACATAGCGCACCATGCGCGTCCAGTTCGACGTGCCCTTGAGCCGCGCAAAGGTGACGTAGGGCTCTTCGGTCGTTGCGACCGCCAGCGCCTTCATCGAAAGGATGTTCCAGCCGAAGCCGGCGAGTACCAGCGTCAAAGCCGGCAGCGTCGAGTTGTAGATGATGCTGCCAACCAGCGCGGGCGTCAGTGGCCCGACCGGGAACGTCGGCGACAGCGGAAAGATCGGAATAACGTAGCCGAGGAGCAAAATAACGCTGACCGCGAGGATGTAGTAGGGGATCGGGTAGAGCAGGATGCCGACGACCTCGAGCACGGTTGCGGCGCGCTTCGTGTGGAAGTAGCCGGCGACAACGCCGACGAGGTTGCCGAGTACCCAGGCGATGAGGGTCGAAATCAGCAGCAGCCCCAGCGTCCACGGCAAAGCCGTGAGGATCATGCTTGAGACGGGCGTCGGGTAGTAGGTGAAGGACGGCCCGAAGTCGAGGTGAAACACCACGCGATTGAGATAACCCAGGTATTGCGAGAAAAGGTTGCCCTTGAGGCCATAGAGTTGTTCGAGGTTCGTGCGGAGCTGACCAATGGCCTCCGCCGTGAGCTGGCCGTTAGCGCGGCTCTGCAACTGGCTGATGTAGGCGTCGATGGGGTTGGTCGGCAACAGCCGCGGCAGGAAGAAGGTGATCGTCAGGCCGATGAACAGCACCGCGAGGTAAAGCCCAACCCGTTTTGCGACATATTGCAGAACGCCCATTGGCTGACGCTATTCCTTTGTTGCGGCCGGACCTACCCCAGCCTCGTCATGGCCGGGCTTGACCCGGCCATCCAGACCACCGTGCCGACAATCGTGCGACGGCGGCGGAGCTGCGGCCAGTTGCCCGGATCGACTGAGCTGGCTCGGCGTGCTGGGTGGCCGGGTCAAGCCCGGCCATGACGACGGCGAGGTTGCTGTTCGCGGCACTTCCGATCCGCCTTGGGTATTCAACATGCGCGTCTTCTGATTGGGGCGGGGCAGCCTGGGAAAAGTGGCCGCCCCGCATCTGCCGTCCTTATTGCTTACCGGTCGGCTTGATGGTGACGATGGTCTTCTTGAACGAACTCCACCAAGTGTAGGGCGCCGCGTAGAAGTTGTCCGCCTTGGGATAACCCGACCAGTAGTAGGAGTTGGTCGGGATCGTCGTCGGGATGTTCATCAGGTTGATTTCGGCCATTCCGGTGGTCAGCGCCTGGGCGATCTTCTGCCCATCCGCGAGGAACTCGGGCGAGGTTGTCTCCCGCTTGGTGGCGTCGGCCACGAGATCGAAAACGGTTTTGTCGGTCTCGCGCAGATAGTTGCCGTTGAGCGGATCGTTGGAGTCGACCGACTTGACGTTGTCGGAGTTGAACGTGCGCCACGAATTGAGGAAATTAGCGTTATAGACGCAGGTGTTCGACCAGTTCACCATCATCGTGAACTTGGCGTTGGTGTTCTGCACGGTGCCGAACTCGCCGTTGTCCACCTGCCGGGCGTTGACGTTGAAGCCCGCCTTCTTCCAGCTATCGGCAATCGAGAAGCCGACGCGCTGCATCACCTTGTTCCAATCGCTCGGGATGACGAGTTCAATCGACCACGGAGAGCCGTCCGGCTTGGTGTAGAAGCCGTCGGAGCCCTTCTTGATGCCGACCGAATTGAGTAGCTTTTCGGACTCCGCCGGATCGTATTTCCACCAACCAACGCCGTAGCCTTTCTGCACATCCGCGCCGGTGGGCAGGACGGACGCGTCGACGCCCTGATCCTTGAGTTTGTCGACGAGTTGCTGGCCGAAGTCCGCGTTGAACGGCTGGTAGCCGTCCGAAAGCTTGAGGTCTTTAAGGAAACCGAGCAGCGGCTGGTAGAATAGCGGGTCGGTGATCGGCGTGTCCGAGATCGGCAGAGGAGCCGCCTTGAACTGGCCGTTGACCGCTGTGATGCCGATAGTCTGCAGGTCGAGCGCCAGCGCCAGTGCCCAGCGGACCTCGGGCTTATCGAACGGCGCCTTCTGCTGGTTGATATAGACACCGTAAGAG
>Ga0134128_10008109_pt1 | contig 12642 bp, 5 predicted proteins | sample KB31754_FD_96462 | JGI IMG/M metagenome (GOLD analysis project Ga0134128, IMG submission 96462) | Terrestrial soil microbial communities with excess Nitrogen fertilizer from Kellogg Biological Station, Michigan, USA - KB3-175-4 | ecosystem: Environmental > Terrestrial > Soil > Unclassified ...
AGCAGCCGGTTGCAGTTCGTAATCCCTTCATAGGCATTGGTCCAGATCTGATAGCAGTTGTCCTCATCTGCCGTCCAGGTATGCGTATGCATCCGGCGATAGATGCCGCCGTCTACCCAACCATTCGGCCGCTCGGGGATCACCGTCTCGTCCGCGGAGATCTCGTTGGTACGCCAGATGGCGTTGGCGCTGCGGCCCAGTTCCAGCGTACGCCAGTTCGTATAGGGAACGCCTACCAGCGCGGCGACATCCGCCGGTCCGGGATTGAACTGGCTGGAGACGATGGTGGAATAATCCTTATTATCCAATTTCGTGCAGGCAAAGAAACCCGTGAGCAGGAGCAGCCCAAACCCGCATATGATTATAGAGAGAGGTACTTTTTTCATGTTGTTGATGATTTAGAAGTTCGCTGATATGCCTACGGTATAGGTGCGGATGGTCGGATAGGTATCCCGGCTGTCTACCCCCGGGGCCAGCAGGTTGGACACCGAATTGGCCGAAGGCGACCCCGTTTGCAGAACTTCGGGATCCGTACCTCTGTATTTGGTAATGATCGCCGTATTCAGCGCCGTAACATACGCCCGCAGGTTATGCACGTATTTGGAATGCACCTGTTTGAAATTATAAGCGATATTGATGTTATCGATCTTCCAGAAATTCCCATTCTCGATATAATGACTGTTGAATTCCTCCGGCATCGTCGGACTCAGCACCGCTACCCCGCCGATCTTATCCTTGGAAGACGCAAGCCGGTTGTAATTCTGTACAGAGGTGTTCTCGAAATACATCCGCTGCATGTTGAGCACCTGGAACCCAAAGGCGCCGCGCATGGTCACCCCGAAGTCCCAGTTCTTATAGCTCACCGTATTGTTCCAGCCGCCGTAATATTTCGGCAAACCATTGCCGATGACCTGCTTATCACCGAACGCGTGATTGAACTGGCTCCAGGGAACGACTTTCCCATTTGGCTCCTGGTAGAGCCACGCCCCATTTTGGTCCACGCCCAGCACCTTGAACCCATAAAAATCGCCGATCGAATGGCCCACCTGCACGATACTGCTAAAGGTCTGAATAGGATCCAACGTATACCCCGTGGTAAAATAAGGAACCGTAGCCTTATAGATCTGGTTGGACAAACTAACCAGCTTGTTGCTATTCGTGGAGAAGGTAAAGCCGCTGGTCCAGGTGATGTTCTTATTACGGACCGGCGTTACATTCACCGCGATCTCGAGACCTTTGTTCTCCATCGTACCGACATTGGCCTCGGTGGTGGGATAAAGGTTTGGCGGACTGGGAACGGAATAGGTGTACAACAGCCCTTCGATCTTATTGTCATAATAATCGATCGTGCCGGTGATCAGGCCTTTCAGAAGGCTATAATCCAAACCGACATTGGTTTCGTGTTTGGCTTCCCATTTCAAGGCGGGGTTGGCATTCTGGCTCGGCCCCAGCGTTTGTATCCATTGCCCGTTGTACAGGATATAGTTCCCATAGCCTAGCAGCCCCACACCCAGAAAGCCATTGGCAGGCGGGTTACCGGTGATCCCAAAACCGCCGCGCAGCTTCAGATCGTCGAAAAGAGTCTGGTTCTGCATAAACTGCTCCTTGGTGATCCGCCAGCCGACCTGCACCGATGGGAATTTCCCATAAGGCTCACTGGCGCCATACAGCTGGCTGGCGCCGTCGATCCGCAGACTGGCCAGCAACAGGTATTTCTCTTTGTAGTTATAGGTAGCCCGGGCAAAATAGCTGATGAGATTGGTCTGGGTATAGCCCTGGGTCGTCGCTGTACCCACACCAGTTGTGTTCGTTCCATTACTTTGTGCCGCGCCGAGATAGATGGCGTTGTACCCGAAGATATCCGTGGGAAAATCGTGGTTATTGATGACCGTGAAGAAATTGTTGTCGTCCTGGTACTCATACCCCGCCAGCAGATCTACATGATGATCCCCAAAAGCCTGCGAATATTCCGTATTCAGATTCAGATACCGGGTCACATCCTGTCCCTGGCTGATATTGGCAACCCCGTTCTGCTGATCCCGAATAGTGGAGATATTCTGGAAGTTCGCGAAATATTTATTTAGGTAGGTTTGTTTGGTATAAGCTCCCGTCGCCGAAATACGAAGTCCGCGTACGGGAGTAAGCGTTATACTCGCGTTGTATTTGCTCCGGGCCGATGACTGCGGCTGGCTCGTATTATAGATATCGGACAGCGGGTTCTGATATTCAAAATTGTTGGGCTCCTGGTAGTAGGTGCCATCCGATTCCTTCACCGGCGCGGTTGGATTCATCTTCAGTGCCTGCTCGTAGTCGTATTGGTTGAACGGCAGATCGCTGAAATTCGTGACAAGGACACCCAGGTTGAATTTGAGTTTCCCGTCGAACATGCTGTGATTGATATCGGCACGTCCGGTGGTCTGTTTGTGATTGTTCTGCTGGAAGATGCCATCCAGTCCGCGGTAGTTGACGGAAGCAAAGTAATTGGTCTGGCTGTTGCCGCCCTTGAACGTAAGTCCCTGCAGGGTCGACACCGGGAAATTGTTGCTCATGGCCTTGATCCAGTCCGTCGAATGCCCCAGGTCATATTCCGCCTGCCGGGTGCCTGCGGCAATCTGTGCCCTGTAATCCGCTGCCGTCAATAGCTTCGGAACACGGGTCTCCTGGCTCGTGCTGACGCTTCCGTTGTAATCCACCTGGTTGATCGTGGCTCCGGTGGACCGCTTGGTGGTGATGATGATGACCCCATTGGAGCCCTTGACACCATAGATAGCCGTTGCCGAAGCATCCTTGAGCACGGAGATCTCCGCGATATCTTCCGGGGCTACGGTCAAAAGATCGCCCGGAACGCCGTCGACAATGACGAGCACACCGGTGTTGGCGCCCCCGATGGTATTGGTCCCGCGCAGCAGGATCTGCGATTGCGCATTCGGATCGCCGGATGGATTGGAGACAGCCAAACCGGCGACTTTACCCTTCAGCAGCTCCCCAGCATCCGTAACGGGTCCCGTGACGAACTGATCGGACTTCACCGTCGTCACTGAGCTCGTGACATCCGCCTTATGTTGGGCGCCATAGCCGATGACCACGATATCGCCAAGCGAATTGTTGTTGACATGCAAGGTGATATTGATGACCGCGTTGTCCTCGACAGGTACCTCTTTGTTGTCATAGCCGATAAAGCTAACGATCAGGGTGGCATTGGTGCTGGCCTTGATCGTAAAAGCGCCATCCAGGCCGGTCTGCGTAGAGACACGCGACCCTTTGACCCGGATATTGGCGCCTTCCAACGGCTCGTTCTTTTCATTGACCACCCTTCCATGGATGGTGATCGGCGCCAAAGCACTGCTATCGGTCGTAGGCGATTCCACCGGTGAGGCAAGTGTCGATAGGACCCGTTTGACGATGATCACGTCGTTAGTGATTACATAATTGATCCCCTGCTGGCGCAGACAATCGTCAAGCACTTCTTTCAGCGGCGCGCCATGATACTGAATAGTGACCGGCCGGACCTTGTCCAGCAAGGCCTTATCATACATAAAATCATAGCCGGTTTGGTTTTTGATCGTTTCGAACAGTTGGGGGAGCGTGATGTTTCTTCCGCTAAGGGTAACCTTCTGTGCAAAAGAGGTCGCTCCGACCTGGAAAGTTGCCATGAAAAATAGGGCAATCGTTAGCTTCATTACCAGGAAAATTTTATTGCCGGGTATGTACCATTTCATACTTTTGAAAAGTTTTGGGGTAAAGAAAATACTCTCGTAAAAAGGGGTGGTTTCGGATCCCCAAAATGACTGCCGGGGGTGAGGCTTCCAATTTCACTTCCGGCTTTTTTATTGGGACCCGAGCTGAATGGCTGTCAGGCGCCTAGTAATCAGGTGGCATCATGTTCGTTAGTTTTGGTTTATAAAAATTAGAGTCTGCGTTCTACGACGATCTTCCGTCCTTCCAGCGAAAAATGCACGATATCCGTTTGTTCGAGCACGGCCAGCAGATCGGCGACCGATTTCTTCCGGGAAATGACACCATTGAACTCTCCCGCCGGAAGCGGTCCCCGGTACTCGATATCGACATCATACCATCGGGCGATCTGCCGCATGATAGCGTCCATCGATAGCCCCTCGAAACGGAACTCGAGCCGCTTCCAGGCCAGGACCTGTTTCATATCCGGCGTCGATACCTGCCATCCCTGTGCGCCGTGAAGCCACGCCGCCTGCTCTCCCGGCTTGATCTGCTGCCCCTTGTCGCCACGCACTACGCGCACCGACCCGCTCACCAGTGTCGTACGGATCGCATCCTCATCGGAATAGGCCATCAGATTGAGCTCGGTACCCAAAACCTGCACGGTAACACCTTGCGTATTGATCAGGAAAGGCTGCCGCGGATTCGGCGCAACCTCGAAATAAGCCTCACCGGTGAGATCCACCTGCCGGCTGGGTCCATTAAAGGCCGTAGGAAAACGCAGCGACGACGCCGCATCCAGCCACACCTTGGACCCATCGGGCAGCAATAATTCATAAAAGCCGCCCCGCGGCGTGGCGATCTCATTGTAAAGCGGGCGATCGTCGGCAGGAGCCGATGTTCCGGATGCGGCCAGATCGCCCAAAACCGTTCCCGGCTTCGGGGCTTTATAGGCCAGCTGGCCGCCGGCCAGTTTGACGACCAGGACACCTCCCTGCTTCGCCAATAACCCATCTGCCGCGCTGTCGAGCGTGACCCGCGACCCGTTCGCCAGGGTCAACACGGCCTTATTGCCCGCGGGTATGATCACAGGCCGGGCAGCAGGGGCCTTCACAACGGCCCGCGGCGGCGAAGGAGAACGATGTAATAGGAAAATGCCGGCTACCGCCAGCAGACAGGCGGCGGCGGCAGCGATGAAAAGGAAAAGACGGAGCCCACGGCGCCCGCCCGCACGAATAGCATGCCGCTGCGCCATCTCCTCATACAGGACATCGAAATCGATGTCGCCTTCCCCCGCCGGCGCCCGCACAAGCCCCTGGTCGATCCACTCCGTGAGAAGCTTATCGAGTCCAGCCGGGTCCCTTAGGGCTGCTTCGCGAAAAAGCCTCACCTCGTCGGGTGTAAGCTCATCATCGAGATATTTCCGCAGTAATTCGGCAAGCGTCATGAAAGCATATTCGTTTGCTAAGAGGACACGCAAACCGAACCCAGGGAGGCATTAAAAAGCAGATTTTTTAAAAAAATTTTTTCAGGATGGCCAGCGAGAGAAGGGTCAACGCGCCGGCAGAATGCTGCTCCAGGTATTCGCGAATAAAGGTCAGCGCCCGGGCAATGTGGCTCTTGACGGTAAGCGGGGAAAGCTCCATCTGCCGGGCAATCTCGTTGTGACTCATACCCGCCATCCTGCTCAGCACAAAAGAACGGTTCAACTGCGGCGGAAGATGATCCACCGCCTCCTGGATCATACATTGAAATTCTTTGAACTCCATAACCTTATCCGGTGTCGGAGCGCTCTCTTCGAAATAGTTCATCAAAAACGTCTCATTGGTCAGATCCAGCACCTTTTTCCGCAGCTGGTTCCGGATCATGTTCAACGCCACGGTGCTCAGAAACCCCCTGAAATTGCAGACACCCCGCAGCTGCTCCCGCCTGGTCCATAGCCGCGCAAAGATCTCCTGCGTAAGATCCTTGGCCTGTTCAACGTCCTTGGTAAGCTTAATACAAAGCGAATAGACCTGCCGGGAATAGGCATTGAAAATTTGGCGGAAGGCCCAGGCGTCACCCTGTGAGATACGCAGCAATAATTCTGGTTCGTTATCAGAAATCTCAGTTGGCAAGTAATCTTGGTTTTGGGACACGACTCTACCACAAGTTAAGTATTTCCCAGAAAAAACAAAATTACTTGTCAATTCAACAGTAATTATCGCCGGAGCCCTGATCGCTCATCGCCCATTCGCACGCAACACCGTAGCAGTCTTCTTGTCGTCATCGTCATACGTCTTCTTCACGATATAATGCCAGCCGCGATCCGATACGTCGACAAAAAAGATATCGCCTTTATTATGGGCCTTGACGGCATCCTGGAATTCCTTGGGCATCATCTCTTCGCCAAAGAACCAGCCCGTGTCGCCATGCGTGGTGTTCCCATCCATGGTATACTGATCGGAAAGCGAATTCCAGTCCGTGCCGCTGGAAGCCTTTTGCACGATGATCTTTTTGAGACTATCGACCTGCGACTCGCTCAGCGACCCGCCATCCAGAAAGATATAACTCGCCCGAAAGTTGACCTTCTCTACCGCCTCCAGCACCTTATACGTCACATAACCCACGGAAAAGACATCTCCCTGGTTCTGACGCAACAGCCGTCTGTCGATCACGGTGGAATCCTTCTGCGAGTTCAGATAAAGCAAAGCGGGTTTCAATTTCGGATTCGCGGCGATCCATTGCTGCGCCTCCGGAACCGTCGTGATCTTCGCAAAGGCATCGTGTACGGGTTGGGCGGCAGCGGACAGGGAGAAAAGCAGCAGCATGCCGCTTACAACGAGACTATTCTTCATATAAAGCTGAGATTTACAAGGGAATGAAGATACTACTTTTTCATCCTAACCCTGCCGGTTAACGAATTTTAACATTCGCTTAATCCCCTCAGTTTCAATCGGCCCGCGGGCCAAAAGCCGCGGAGCGGCTTAATCGCCACGCAAAGATTCGACCGGATTTGCCTTCGAAGCCTTTATCGTTTGCGACGCGATCGTGACGAGCCCCAGCGCCAGGACGATGGCCACCCCTTCCAGCACCGTTCCCCAGCCAAAATCCACCCGGTTCGGAAACTTCCGCAGCCAGGCCACATTCAACAAATAGCTCGACGGCGCGGCAATGGCGATGGCGATCAGCAGCACCTGGATGAACTCCCGCGACAACAGCAACGTGTTGCTCAGGTCACCGGCCCCCAGTACCTTGCGGATGCCCAACTCTCTCCTCCGGCGCTCCGTGCTGTAGGTAGCCATGCCCAGCATCCCGAGACAGGCGATGCCGACCACCAGGAAGGCGATATATCCCAGGATCGAAACGACATCGAAGATGCCCTGCGACTCCGAAGCCAATTGCTCGTCGAAGAAGGAACAGGAGAAAGCATGTATGGGATCGATGGCCTGCCATCGCTTGTTTAGCGCCGCCATCACGTTATGCACATCCTGCGACGCTATCCGGACATTCAGATACCGGAAATCGGCGGCCCTGTTCTGTAGCACCAGCGGCTCGATCCTGTCGTTACCCAGCAGCATCCGCATGTGGAAATCCTTTACGACGCCGACCACCACCAGCGGAGAATCACTGTAGGGCGTCTCCAATGACGCGCCAAGCATCTGTGCAGGCCCCTGGTAGCCAAAGGCCTTCGCCGCGGCCTCGTTGACCACGACATATCGCCAGGCGGAAGGCGACCAGACCGGCAGCCCCTGCCCCGCCACCAGCTTCAACCCCATATTGGGAATAAAATGCTCGTCGGTCCGCAGCGCCATGGCCTGCGTATACAGCGAATCCGTCCGCTGCCGGCGATCCGCCGGACGCACCTGCAAGCCTTCGGAACGAGGCGTAGCCGGCAGATATTCACAAGCCGAGATACCCGCCACACCCGGCACAGTCGCAAATTCCCGGCTTAGGAGTTTGTAATCGCTGCCCTGCAGATCGACATTGAGGATATTGGCCGTCCGGAACTCATATTTGAAATGCAGAAAAAAACGGAACTGGTTATACACCAGGATCGACGTGATGATAAAGAAAAGCGAAAGGACGAACTGCGCGACACTGAGTACCTTCCGCAGCGGCAGTCTCCCCGGACCCTTCCCTTCGGTGCTTTTCAACGCAAGGATCGGTTGCAAACGCGACAGATAGAATGCGGGATAGACGCCAGCAAGGATACCCGTGAGCAAGGCAAGCCCCAAAAAAACGGCAAATACACCCCAATCCAAAGGCAGCTCGAAATTCAGGTACTGATTGACCCAAAGATGCAAAAATGCCCACCGCAGCAACAGCAACATCCCCAGCGCCATGCCCATGGCCATCAGCGCCGTGAGCACACTTTCCCCGAGGAACTGAAGGATGAGATCCATCCGCCCCGCCCCCGCTACCTTGCGAACTCCGATCTCCATGGACCGCTTCAGCGCCCTCGCAAGCGAAAGATTGATGTAGTTCAGGCAGGCCGAGACCATGACCACCAGCGCCAGCAACGATAGGATATAATAGGCCATCATCGGCAACGCAATGGTCGGCTCGTTGCCCAGCAGGATACCGGGAGAAATGCGCGTAATCGCCTGAGCCGTCATCCGGAAATCCTTGAACTCCTTCAGACCGGCATACTCCCGCCCTTCCACCTGTGCAAGCGCCGCATCGAGCTGCCTGCTAGTCTCCCCCGGCGCCAGCACCACATAGGTAAAACAGCTGTACAGATCGCTCCAGTTACCGGTGCGATCCGGCATCAGCGAATCCGCGCTGAGGCCAGGCAGCGAAGCGGCTGATACCAGCACATCGAATTTCAAATGCGACCGGTAGGGATGGTCGGCGATAACCCCGGTGATCCGGAAGTTTCCCCAGGGAACGGTCTTCGAGCCGGCGGTTCCGCCAAAGACCGTGAGACCCCGGTCGGTAAACGCGACCGTCTTACCCAAAGGCTCTTCCTGACCAAACAGCTTCCGCGCCAGCGCATGCGTGATGACCATGGAATGGGGCTCGGTAAGCGCCGTGTTCCGGTCACCCCGCTCCAGCTCATAGCTGAAGACATTGAAGAAAGCCGTATCGGCGAAATAACCCACCATCGTCACCGGATGCTGCCCATAACGGACGTCCCCACCGACACCCATCAGCAGATGCGTCGTCGTCTCGGCCAGCGGATAGCCTTTACCCAGGACAGCCGCCAGCGGAAAAGGACTCGTGGCATAAGGGTGCCGGTAATCCGGCCTGTCGCAAATAACGCGATACGTCCGGTCCTTTTTGACGTTGAATTGATCATGGCTCTTTTCGTCGGCGAGCATCAGGATGATCAACATTCCTACCGACATGGCCGCCGCAAGCCCGAAGACATTGATGAAGGAAAATACCTTGTACCGCAAGAGATTCCTGATCCCGGTTTTGAGATAGTTGAGGAGCATAAATCGTTTATGGATGATAGTGCAGTACTTGGACTACCGTCCAATATAAAAGGTTACAACCAATTCTGGCAATTTTTCTCTATTTGGGAAGAAAGAAAATAAAGACACCGTCATTACATCCTCATAATCAACCCGGTAAAAATTGGACCAATAGTGGATATATCTTGGGTAGAAACCCAACCCAATGAAGAGACCTATACTCGTCGCTACATTAATGACCTTAGTTTGTGCCGTCCATGCGCAGACTTCCTATACCTGGAACGGTTCCCTTTCGTCTGCCTGGACTACCGCAGGCAACTGGTCCCCCAACGGCATACCCGGATCGGCCGACAATGTCACGATCGTACCCGGAAGCAATACCTGCCAGCTGACAACCAGCCAATCGATAGGTAATTTCACCCTTAACAACGGAACCCTGGACCTGGGCGGGGCAACGCTCACGATCAACGGCGCCACGGTGACCTTTACTAAAGGCACGGTACAAAACGGTATGCTGAACATTGCCTCGGCAACGACCACCAGCTTTACCGCCGGCCCCACCGTGTTGAACTGCCCGGTGACCATCTCTTCCGCCACGATCACCTTAAAGAATACAATCTTTCAGCAAGCGCTGACGATCACCAAAACGGGTGCGAGCAACGACGCCAGTCCCGGCGGCGACGTCTTCAACGGTCCGGTGACGATCACCGACGCAGGCTCGGGTAGTCTCTACCTCGCCAATGGCGCCGGCGATCAATTCAATGCCAACGCAACGTTCAACAACACCGGCAGCGCGAGCCTTATGATCGCGCACAACAGTACCAACAACAGCTTCAATGGTCTCACTTCGCTCAACAATGCCTCGAGCGTCGGCGGCATTTATGTCAGCTGGTACTCCGCCGGCACCCAATTCAACAATATTGCCGTGACCTCCACGAACGGTCAGGGTATCTTGTTTTGCGGCGCCAATACCACCGCCAGTGCTGCGCTCGCCGCCGGCGACAGCATCTACATCGGTGCAGGCGGATTCTCCGCAGGCCAGCTGTCGCTGCGCCAGTTTAACCAATCCGATGCAACGCCGCTGAATTTCAATCTTACCGGCACAGGCGATCTCGTCTTTGGCCCATCGAGCACTTTTCTGGGTACCGTCACAAGTTCCAGCCCGTCGCTGAGCTTCAACGGCGCGACATTCAACGGCGTGAGCAGCTTCACCAAAACAGGATCCACAGGTGACTGGAGCAATGGCGGCAACATCTTCAATGCCGCCTGTTCCATCACCAATAGCGGAAGCAGCTATCTCGTACTCGGCAACGGCAATCCCGACACGTGGAACAGCGACGTCACCTTCACCGACAATGGCTCGGAACGCCTGCTGCCCGGATGGAACTCCACCGGCAACCAGTTCAACGGGAATATCTATGTCAATACGGCCGGCAGTGCCCAGGGTATCCAGTTCTGCGGCGGCAACACCACCTCCACGGCGACCCTGGCAGCTGGCAAGACGATCCTGGCGGGTACCACGGGTCTCACCGCCGGCTATCTCTATCTGAAACAATTTACCCAGCTCGGCAGCACCGCCATCAACCTTACAGGCACCGGGTCCGCGGCAATGTATCTGGGCCCTTCCAGTACTTTCGGCGGCGCGATCACAGTAACGGCTCCGGATATCGTGCCGCAAGGCGCCGTCTACAACAGCCCCGTGGTCTTCACCAAGACCGGTGGCAACAGCAATAATAACAACGGGAATCAGAATATCTTTAACTCCTCCTGTACGATCAACCAGCAAAGCAGCAGCGGCTATTTTATGCTGGGCAATAACTCCAACGATCAGTTCAACGACAATATCACGGTGACCGCCACCGGTACCAGCAATATCTATCTCGGCTGGAATGCCGGCACTGCGACTCTCGCCGCCGGCAAGACCATCCAGGTCGGCGCCGCCGGTTACAATTCGGGGTTATTGTACCTGGACAGCTTTACGCAACTCGGTACGGCTCCGATCAACCTGACCTTCACCGGCACGAACACCGGCATCGTGTTTGGCCATTCGTCGACGTTCGGCGGCAATGTCACCGTTACCGCCCCCGATATCTATCTCAATGGCGCCGTCTTCAATAGCACGCTCAGCACGAACAAGACCGGCTCGAACGGCGATTATAGCAGCGGTGGAAATACCTTCAACGGTATCTGTACGATCACGAACAGCAGCAGCGGATACATCGTGCTGGGTAACGTCAATCCCGACACCTGGAATGCCGATGTCAATTTCATCGACGCCGGTTCAGAGCGCATTCTGCCGGGCTGGGGGTCCACAGGCAACCAGTTCAATGGAAATATTTTTGTCAACACTTCGGGCAGCGCTCAGGGCATCCAGTTTTGCGGCGGCAATAGCACCTCCACGGCAATATTGGCCGCAGGCAAGACCATCCAGGCCGGGCCCATCGGTCTCAATGCCGGTTACCTGATCCTGCGGCAGTTTACCCAAAACGGCAATGCCCCCGTGAACATCACCATGAGCAGCACCGCCGGCTATCTGACCTTCGGTCCCAGCTCGACCATCGGCGGCAATGTCGTCACTTCGACGCCCGGTCTGAATTTTAGCGGCTGTACCTTCAATGGCACCGTGACATCCGTCAAGAACGGCGCTTCCAATGATAATAGTTACACCGGTAACGATATTTTCAATGGCGTCGTCAATGTTACCGACTCCGGAGCGGGCTATATCGTTTTCGGCGGCTACGGTCCCGATCAATTCAACGCCGCCGCCACCTTCACCAACGCCGGGACCGCCAACTTCTATCTCGCCCATAACGCCTCGGGCACCGTTTTCAACGGCGTCACCACGTTTAACAATACACCGGTGGGGAACAACTCGATCTATGTCAGCAACTATTCCACCGGGACGACGTTCAACAACAATATTGTAGTGAACTCCACCAGCGGCGGCGGTATCCAGTTCTGCATGAACAATAGCACGGCCACCACCACCCTGGCCGCCGGTTATACGATGTCGGTAGGCTCGCTGGGATTTACATCCGGCTATCTGTATCTCCGGCAGTTCACCCAGCTCGGTGCTACGCCGGTTAACCTCACCCTTACCGGCACCGGCGATATGGTCTTCGGGCCTACGTCCACTTTCGGTGGAAATATTACCACCTCGAGCCCGGCGCTTAACCTGAACGGCTGTACTTTCAACGGCACTTCCAGTCTGACAAAGACCGGTACCACGGGTGACTGGTCCCAGGGCGGCAACGTATTCAACGGCGTCTCCACCATCACCAACAGCGGAACGAGCTATGTTGTCCTCGGCAACACCTATCCCGATACCTGGAACAACGATGTCACTTTTACCGACAACGGCACCGAAAGATTATTACCCGCCTGGGCAACGGCCGGTAACCAGTTCAACGGGAATATCAATGTCAACACCGCAGGCAATGCCCAGGGCATCACGTTCTGCGGCGGCAACACCACCGCTACGGCGATCCTGGCGGCGGGAAAGACCATTCAGGCGGGGACGGGCGGTCTGAACGCAGGCTACCTGATCCTAAAACAATTTACCCAGAAC
>Ga0134128_10008110_pt1 | contig 12641 bp, 9 predicted proteins | sample KB31754_FD_96462 | JGI IMG/M metagenome (GOLD analysis project Ga0134128, IMG submission 96462) | Terrestrial soil microbial communities with excess Nitrogen fertilizer from Kellogg Biological Station, Michigan, USA - KB3-175-4 | ecosystem: Environmental > Terrestrial > Soil > Unclassified ...
CAGGCGGCGAGATCAACAACATTTCGTACCCGAACGACTGCGCCGCGAGCGCCAGTGAGCGGCGAAAATTGTAGAGGTACCAGTCGGAGTTGGCGAAGAAGATGACTTTCACTGTCGGCATCGAACAGGTCAAGGAATCGCAGCGGGCTGCTTCGGGGAATTACCCGCCACGCAGGATGCACGGACCGCATGAATCGCGGCGACATATTCCGGAAAATTCGCGGTGACCGGGCCCGCGCCGTAGTCGCCCGCCGTTTGCCATGCACTTCCGTACCCGTAGATCCAGACATAGCGCGTGGCGGCGTCAAACGCGGATTGCAATTGCCGGGCAAAATCCGTCGGGCTGCCACGAGCGGATTTGTCGGCATAGGAATGCCCCAGCGGCCAGAGTCCAGGCGACACACTCAGGTCGGTTCGCCCATCGTGACTGGCACGCATGAATGACGCGTAGTTTTCCTGCGTCTGCTGGACTGACGCAGCGATATTGGATCCGTCGTACGTCTCCTCTGTCGCAATCACCACGTGCGACCAGTTGACCGAGAGCAGGCCGCGCAGAAACGGCATGGAGAGCGCATAGCCCCCATGCCAAAAGTGCCTGGCCGCAGCGGGTGGCTGATCCAACTGGGAGATCACCTGGCTCAACGGTGCATGGGGGTAAATCTGACGCAAACCATCCTGGATCACGATAAGCGTCATGTCTGGATATGCAGCCAGCATCGCTCGGGCGATCGCTGCTCCCTGAGCCTGCACCGTGTTGGCCAAATCACCACTGTCGGCCCACGTCGGCTTGTACGGTTCCAGGTCCAATGCGATGCCCTTGAACCCCGCATGGCGTGCGAGTGCTGCAGCGTGGGCAAAATGCTCGACGATTTCTCCACGCTGTTGAAGGTCGTTCCAGTCGACTGAGTGGTAAAGCGCGACCTTGATGAAGTTGTCGGTGACTCCGTACTTCGCGTAAACAGCCTGAAACCGACCCAATAGCTGCCAAAGCTTGCTGTCGGGATCGGTGCCAACGTCGTCCTGCCAGGACGGCATCACGCGGTTGACGAAGAATCCCTGCACGCCAACCGTGCTGCCCCAGTAGTCCGCTTGCTGGGCATTGGTCTGGGTCCGAAAGTTGGTTCCATCGAACATAAGCAATTTCGGGCACAGAGCAGGTGCTGGCAGCGCCGCCAAGGCCAACAGGACGAAAACGACGAACCGGATTTTCCATCCTCGCGACGAGGATGCGCATTTTGTAGTCATGGCTTGATACCTTGCGGATCGGCCCCTGATTGATGCCGCCTCAGCGACCTTTCGAACGCAGCAGAAAAACCATCTCCTGCGACAGCGCCGGGGCAATCCAGACGCGGCTGATTACCTCGAATTCGGGTGACAGCTCCGCGCAGGCCTGCGCGACGCTGCAGAAACAAAGCGCATCCCTGCTGCCGCCGAACACCGCAGCCCTGACCCCGCGCCGAGCCCTGTGGAATCCATTTTCGATCCCGAACGAGACGATGGTGTAGGGAGCCACCCGAGCAAGCTCGCCGAGCATCCGCTTGCGCAGCACTGAGGGCACGCGATGCATGAGCCGCAGGCACACCACCACATCGAAGGAGCCGTCGTGGAAATTCGTGAGGTCGGTGGCGTCCTCGACTCGGAACGTGGCACCCTTGCAACCGGCCCGCGCGTATTCCTCTTCGGCCAGTTTCAGCATGCTGGCGGAAATGTCCGACGCCACCACGCGCGTCCCCAGGGCCGCAAAAATGGCGGCCAACTTTCCCGTCCCGGCAGGAAGATCCAACGCCGTCCGATGCGGCACGCGGGCCAGCAAATTTTCTATCGCCTGACGTTCCCGCCGCGCCACTACGCGCGAGGGAAGATTGCGCCACCCTTTCGGCGACATGAACATGGCGTGGTAGCGACGTGCCGTGTCGTCGTTCTGATAAAACTTCCGGGTATTTCGCTCATAGTCAAAGTTCATTATTTGCGGCCCAGTGGTTGAGTTGCATGAAATAGACAGACAGATAAGGCGCACCGAGAACTCGTTTCGCCCCACTCATGTTGTGCAGGGCTTTCTGCGCAAAATATCTGCGCATGGCGATCGTTTCATGCAGGAAATAATTGAGCAGGATTCTGTCCAGCGAGCGACCGGAGGCCGTTTCGTAAGTCGACAGAAGGTCACTGACGGAGAAATCCCGCCACAGCCTGACTGACCCGCCCTGACCCCAGTTGATCATCAGCAGGGAAATGACAAATCGCGCAAAATCGTCCTCCGGCATGCCTAGAAACACATGTTGCGGGTCAAAGAAGAACCAGCCGCCACGGTGGCGATCAAAGCGGAAATTGCGCACTTCGAAACCGCTGATGAAAAGCGTCCTGTCGCGCTTGCCGATGCGTCTCGTCACCTCCGCATCGGGCACCAGGTAACCGTTATGCAGATAGTCCTTGACGGGATAATCTGCCGTATCCCGCTTGGCGCCATGCAACTGCGCCAGCAGCACCATCGCTTCGCGCAAGGCGCCCGCACGTCCCTGCGCGTCGACTGCGCCTCGCATCTGCCGCAGCATTGGATGCATGTCCGGGCCCGAGAGCAGCGGGTAGACGACACAGGCATGGTCGAGTCGCGCCGGCGCGCATACACGGCCGCTCAGGCGAGCCAGAAACAGGGTGTCGGAATATTCACGGCTGGCCTTCTCCATGCACAACGGGTCCAGCCAGTCGCGTACCGGGTCGTCGCTCCGACGAAATATCTTGTAAAACCGACCCCCGGAAGACGCTACCCACGATTCCTTTCGCGCCGTGAAGGCAAGCTCATCGATCCATCCAGCAGCTTCGGTCATCGGCGCACGCTCCAATGCTGGTTTCAGTCCGCTCATGCCGTCAGCTCGCTGCTTCTCGCTGCTTGTCCTTGTGCACCATGCGAGCTGCGTGATCCGCGATGAAATGCGTATTCGTTGCAACCCGATCCGAGAATGCCCCTGAGGGGATGCCTGCTTCTCTTGACAAATTCGCGATCAACCGCAAATCCCATCCGGCCCAGCAATGCATGACATTCATCCGGGGCAACCGATTGGTAGGGGTAGCCACCGAGCCAGTCATGCACGTCGTTGTAGTAATCCATGCCCCGGTTTCCGTAGTCCCTTACATAGGTATCGAAATCCCTGCCCTGCATTTTCAAAGCAGTCTTGAACAGGAACACATGCATTCGCCTCGCCCGCTGCTGGGATGTGGAGGGCGCCTTCGAATACCAACGCTTGATGTGACGCCACATGCCGCAGTAAGGCGTTTTGCGGTACAAGGCAAGGTAGAGCTCCCCATCGGGCCTGACCAGGGCAGCAGCGGTTTCGATGGCTCGGACCATGTCGCCCGTGTGGTGAAGCACCCCCCAGGAATAGACAATGTCGAACGTCCCGAATCCGGCCGGCGTCATGTCGAACACGCTGCAAACCTCGAAATCGGCGAGCAGACCCGGAGCAAACCGGGCAAACACCTGCCTTGCCGCCGTCACCGAGTCGGGATCGATATCGACGCCTGCGACACGACTTGCGCCGAGTCGCGAAGCGGCCAGCGCGGAAAGTCCGGACCCGCAACCGATGTCCAGGAAAGTCATGTCGTCAAGGCGTTGCCGACCGCTCAGGCGGCGCAGGTCGTCAATCGCCCGGGAGATCTTTTCTTCATCGATTTTCCGGGCATAGTCCAGCCAGTTCTCGCCGAAGGCGAAATGTGACTGCTGGTCAAGCAAATTGTCCTGTTTCATCGAATGCTGACTCCTTCGACCGATCCACGTGACCCTGTTTTTCCTCATCGCCTCGATGAATCGAATTCCTGTCTGCTGTCTCCCTCACTACCTCTCTGCGCGACAGGGCTCCTGCGGCTGGACTCCGGTTGAACCGTCGAGCGAGCACGCCGCCGATACGACGTCGCATGACCGTGCGCTGTCGCGCCCAGCCTGTTCAAGCCACGCCTGAAACATCAACACGTCCCACAGTCGCCCCCCCTCATTGATCCGCCCTGCGACATGGTCGGCGAGCAGCGCGCGCACGTATTCGGGTTCGAAATAGCCCTCCTCCCGGAGCCGGCGCGGATCCAGCAGGGATTCCGCCCAATCACGCAATGGTCCGCGCAGCCACGCGCCAATCGGAACGCCGAAGCCCTTCTTGGGGCGTTCGATCAGCTGGCGCGGTACATGCCGGTAAAGCACCTGGCGAAGCAGCCACTTGCCCTCTCTGCCCCGCACTTTCTGATGCATGGGAACCCGCCACGCGAATTCCACGACCCGATGATCCAGCAGCGGCACGCGCGCCTCGAGGCTCACGGCCATGCTGGCGCGATCGACCTTGGTAAGAATGTCGCCCGGGAGATAAGTGACCAGGTCGCTGTACATCATCCGCTCGAAGACCTCCTTCACCTCGGGACCCAGATCGGGATCGCTGAGCTCGGTGGGGGGCTCGTTGGCATGCAACACCACACTGGCGGGGTCACGCAGGTGCGACATCAACAATTGGTAACGCTGTTCCTGCGGCCCGGCTTCGAGCATGCTGGCGAGTACGCCGATCTTCGAGCGAGGGCGTTTCAGCCTCATTCTGGCGGGCACGCAGCGGTTGACGCCGGCCAACAGCGACTCGTAAAAGCCGGCCCGCCGCGAAAGCGAGCGCGCCGCATATCGCTGCATGCGCGCCGGCATCCAGTCCAGGCATCGCTCGATGTCGCGCGCCTTGAAATAGCGCTCGTAGCCACCGAACAATTCATCGCCACCGTCGCCGGAGAGGCTCACCGTCACCTGGCTGCGTGCAAGCCGGGACAGCAGAAATGTCGGTATCTGCGATGCATCGGAAAACGGCTCGTCGAACATCGCCGGAAGCCTCGGCACGATGTTCAGGGCATCCTGCGCGGTCACGTACAACTCGTGATGCTCGGTTCCCAGATGCCTGGCCACGGCGCTGGCGTAGACGGCTTCGTCGTAGCCCTTCTCCCGGAAGCCAATCGAGAAAGTCTTGACCGGACTCGCGGTCTGCGCCTGCATCAGCGCGACCACCAGCGAGGAATCCACGCCGCCGGAGAGAAACGCCCCCAGTGGCACGTCGGCTTCCATCCGGAGCGCGACCGCATCACGCAGAAGCCGTTCAAGCTCGTCGGTGGCCTCGCGATCGGAGAGGCGCATGCGATCGGCCACGCCGGCTTGTGCGACATCACGGGCCGACCAGTACGTCAGCGCCCTGGCCGCAAGGGCCGTCGCGTCGGCGCGGGATATCGCCATCTCTCGGGTGATGGCCAGAGATGTACCCGGCTGCAGCTTGCAAATGCCCTGATAAATGGCATGCGGCGCGGCAATGTAATTGTGCCGCAGCAACAGGCACAGGGCGTCGCGATTGACCGAATTGGCGAAACCGGGACACCGCCGGAACGCCTTCAGTTCGGAGCCGAACACGAACAACGAACCGACCCAGCCATAGTACAGGGGCTTGATACCCAGGCGATCCCGAACCAGCGTGAGCGAGTGTTCCCGGCGATCCCAGAGGGCGAACGCGAACATTCCCACGAAACGCCCGATGGCCCGTTCGAGCCCCCAATGCTCGATCGCTGCCAGCATGACTTCCGTGTCCGAATGCCCGCGGAACGTCGTGCCGAGCGGAACCAGCTCGCGCCGCAGGCTCTGATGGTTGTACACCTCGCCGTTGAACACGATCACGTAACGCCCGCTGGCGGAGTTCATCGGCTGGTGCCCTTCAGGCGACAGATCCAGCACGGACAACCGCCGGTGCCCCAGCACAACGCCGGCCGCTACATCCTGGAAGTGCCCGTCGTCATCAGGCCCCCGATGACTCAACGCGTCCGTCATGCAACGCACGACGGCGCGTCCGTCCTCGGCTCTCAAAGCGTGGGAAACATCCCAGATTCCGGCAATTCCGCACATGGTCAACGCTCCCGCGCGAGCAACGAATACAACTCGGTGTAACGCCGGGTCCGGAGACCTCCGGTGTAGTTGCTGACGATGCGATGTCGTGCGCGCGCGCCCAGATTGCGCCGATCCCGCGGGGCAAGTGAGGCAAGCACGTTCCATCCCTCGCTGAGTGCGACAGGATCACGCGGAGGCACCACCACGCCCGTGTCAGCCACGATGATGGGCACATCGCCGACGTTGGTGGCCACGCAGGGGACACCACAGGCCATCGCCTCGGCGATCGCATTCGGGAATGCCTCGCCGCGCGAGGCCAGCGTCGCGATGTCGAATGCCGCGTTGATTTCCGGTATGTCCGTTCGCCGCCCCAGCAGGCGCACATGACCTTGCAGCTGCATGGCATCGATCAGCCTGCCCAGCTCCGGATTGTCGGCGGTCGCGCCGTCGCCGACCAGCGCGAATACGCTGCGAGGATGTCCATCCAGGAACCGTCGCGCCGCGCGCAGGAAGTTGCCATGATCCTTCGTCGGATGGACGCGCGCGACCATGCCGATCAGCATGCAATCATCAGTCACCTCGAGCTCCTGCCGTATGCGCGCGCGCGCCTCGGGGTCGGGCCTCAACGCGTTCGTGTCATAACCATTCGGGATGACTACCGTGCGCGCCCTGCAGAAGCCGTAATCCTCATGCTGGGATGCGCTCAGCTGCGAGGCATACAGCACGCGACGAGGTTGTTCCGAAAGCATCGCATTGAGCCGGATGACGACCCTTGTCATGCGCTTGTCGGTAGCCAGATCGGTCAGGGAGTGATGCACACTCCACAAGTGAGGCACATGTCGACCCCACAGCGCCAGCGACGTCAGCAGATGAGCGTGGTACATCCATGCGTGGACAAGATCGGCCGATGCGCTCCCGAGAAGGCGCCGAAGCCGCAGTACGTCACCTGGCCCGGCCCAGCCCGGTCGAATGTGCAGATAGTGCAGTACGGCGGATTCGGCAACCCGTTCGCTGAGTGCGCCCTGGCTTCCCAGCGACACCACGACATGGTCGAACGCCGGTGGGCGCAACGCCTCCAGCAATCGGCACAAGGCCATCTCCGCCCCGCCCGAACCCAGTCCCGTAATGACGTGACAGATCCTCATCCGGCCACCCCGGCCTGAACCAGGCCAGCCTCTTGTGCCTCGACGATTTCGCGCCGCTGCAATGCCTGGCGCGCAAGCATGAACGTCACCGCGATGATGATCGTCGGGCTCTCGAGCAGGTTGTGCGAAAAGAAACTGGCAATGATGATCTGCAGCACCAGCATGCGCTGCAGGCCCGATGTCGAGCGCCACAGCAGCGTCATCAATGCCAGATAGAACGCAAGCCCGAAAACCCCGCCCTCGACGAGAAAGCGCAGATACATGTCATGCGGACCGACGGGGAAAGCCCACTCATAGACATAGCCGCTGCCACGTCCAAATAGCGGAGTCTGCGCAGCCTCCTGCAACGAATACCAGATCAGGTCGGTGCGGGTTGCGGCAGAGTGGCCCGACAGCGAGGAATCGCCGACGCCCATGCGCGCCAGCGTATTGGGGTCGAAATAGCGGGCGAGCGACGTGCCCGCCAGCAACGCTCCCAGTTCGCCGGAAAACAGTGCCAGCAGAACTCCGATGCCCACCACGGTGGAGAGCGTCATCACGGCAAGCTTCCACTTCGCTTTGTGCGCACGACCTCGCCAGCCCAGCCAGACTACCGTCATCCCCCACATGATCCATGCCGATCGCGAGAAGGTGACCAGCACGCCCACGCCGCATACCAACACAAACAGCCAGCGCAGCCGTGCCGGCACGCTGTCGATGCCGCAAAGCATTACCAGCGCAAGTGCGTAGCCAGCCACATTGGGGTTGATGTAGAGCCCGGCGGCCCGGCCTGGCACCATGGAAAAGCGGGGACGGATGAAATCGAGCAGATCCATGCCCGTGTTGAACAAAGCCAGCAGCAGGAATACCGCGGCAAGCATGCGCAACCGCTGCGGATGCACCATCAGCGCCGAGAACGCCATGCCCAGCACCACCATTTCGACCAGCGAAATCAGGGCCTGCAGTGCAACCTTGCTTTGCGATGACTCCAGGAAGATCAGCACGCCGTAGAGGACATAGAGCAGTAGCCAGATGGCAAATTGACGGGTACCGCGAGACTGCAGCATGGTCAGGGAACGCGCCGAGGCACCTTGAGCGACGGCATAGAAGACGGCGAAGGCGATCACCGCAACATAGGAATAGAGCGGCTTTATCCCGCGCGCCAAAAACAGGAAATCGCTTGCGTTGCTGCCGAACCACAGGACGAACGCCGCCAGCAGCAAGTCGATCGGCGAGCGTGGCAGCCATCGGGCATTCATGACGCCAATCCATCCAGCGGACAGTCGCGGTGCCGCACGTTCTCAAGCACACGGGCCGAGTTGCTGACCAGTCTCGCAACACCGAAGTGATCAACGACCCGCGCCCTTGCGGCGAGTGCCATCGCGCGGGAATCGCTTTCAATCCGTCGTCGCATCCGCTCGATACCGTCGCGCAGTGCTTGAGGATCACGCGGCGGCACGACAATGCCCGTATCGGCCACCAGGTGGGCAGAATCACCTACTTGCGTGACCACGCAGGGACGGCCACACGCCATCGCCTCGGCCACGACGTTGGGGAAGCCTTCACCGAACGACGAAGATACGACGATGTCCATGGCGCTATAGGCGGCGACCATGTCCTCGGACGACCCAGCCCACACCATTCGGTCCGCCAACCCGAGCTCACGCGCCTTCATCGTCAGCTCGCTGGCGTATCCGGAGCCACCCTCGCCGACACAGACAAAGCGCCAACGCGCATGGTCAGCGACAAGCAGCGCGGCGGCTTGCAGAAACGTGGGATGGTCTTTCATCGGATCAAGCCTTCCGATCAGCCCCACCAGCACATCGCGATCGGATGCGCCCCACTCGCACCGCATCCGCTGGCGGGCAGTCTCGTCGAAACAGAAGTGATCGGTATCGATGCCGTTGGCGATCACCACGAGTCGGTCCGCCGGATAGCCATGCGCACCGTGCAGCGTGGAACCGGCCTGTGAGTTGAAGATGATCCGATCTGCGGCACGGGCCATCCTGCAGCTCAGCGCGAAGGTGAGCCGTGACATCCAGTCATAGCGCGTTCGATCGATGAAGGACGAGCGAACGCCCCAGACCACGTGCGAACCCGGACAGGCCGCGCGCGCGATCAGCGACAGCAAATTTCCGACAGTGAGGTAGCCATGAACGATGTCCGGCTCGAACTGGCGCAACGTGCGCCACAGGCGCCACAGGAAACCGACGACGTCCCAGCGGCCGCGTTTGCGCAAATCGATGACGGGGACGTCACGGTCTTCAAGCTCGCGCTGGAAAGCGCCGCCCGCATAGAAGCAGGCCACCGCGACTTCCCAGCCGGATTGACGCAACCCGGCGGCCAGCGCGACCAGCTGCCGTTCGGCGCCACCACGCCCCAGCGAACGGATCAGAAAGAGCACGCGCGGTTTGCGCGCAACTTCGGGCGGCGACGACTCACGCGCGCACCCATGCATGCCGCTCCGTGGCGCACCCGTGGTCGGCCGGCCACGCTCGCCGAGCGCTGCCGGCGGCAGCAGGGGCGCCACAAGCGAGTTCCAACGGGCCAGAACGGACCGCAGCGAATGGGTCTTTCGCACATCGACGGCGCGGGTTCCGATCCGCTGGCGCAGCGTCTTGTCATTCATCAACACCTGCAGCGCCTCGGCAAGTGCAGGTGCATCTGCCACCGGCACCAGCCAGCCATTGCTGCCTGGATCGATGAGCTCGCGTGGCCCGGTCTCGCAGTCTGAGCTGATGCAGCAAAGCCCCAGCGACATGGCCTCCATCAACGCGTTGGGCATGCCTTCATGGCGCGAGGACAGAACGAAGATGTCCGCCTGACGCATCGATGCCTGAAGGTCATCATCGAAGCCGGCCAGCTCCACGCGCCCGCCCAGTCCGTGGCGTGCGATTTGCCCGGCCAGGGCCGCGCGCGCCGAGCCCTCGCCGGCAATGCGCAAACGCCAGTCCGGCTGCTCAGCGGCGATCATGGCGAATGCATCAATCAGGATGTCGAAACCCTTCTCGACCCCCAGCCGTCCGGCAGCCAGGACCAGTTGGCCGCTCCCGTACGGCGCGACACGCGCAGCAGCCGATGGCATGTCCGGGGCGGGGTTCGGAATCACCACGACCGGGCGGCTCAGCCTTGCTTCCAGATCAGCCGCGCCGCGGCGCGTCTGCGCCACGACCGCGGCAGCGCGACGGTAGAGCGTTCGATAGACCAGCCGCCACATCCCGCGCGGTGGTTGCGCACCGACAAACGACCGCTCCGAGACGATGACCGGCACGCGCCATCCACTCGCGGCAAGCACGACGAGCAGGTTGACCGTGGTGGTGAAGCTGATGATGGCATCGGGCTGTGCCGCCCGCAGCGCGCGACGCAGCGATCGCAAGCGCACCACGTTGTTGCGCAGCGCTGTGAAGACATGCGGCGATCGTCCCGCGACGCCCAGCGCGACGCGCTTCACCGCGGCATGCAGCGGGTACTTGTCGCCGGCGCGGTCAGCCAGCGTGATCAAGGTCACGGCGGCGCCTTCGGCGGCCCATGCGTTGGCCAGGGTCGCCATCACGCGCTCTGCGCCCCCTCCGCCCAGCGACGCGATCACCAGGGTCAGCCTGATCACGACACGCTCGCTCCTCTGGCCGCGCCGAAGATCGACGGCTCGATGCCGAGACGCGAGCGGACGATCCACCATGCGAGGCCTCGCCAGGCGAACAGCGACACCACCGCACCGATGGCTGCGCCAGTCGCTCCCAGCGTCGGCACCAACAGCCATGCCACGACGGCGTTGGCGGCCACACCCACCAGCACCAGCACCGTCGCCAGCTTCTGGTACCTGGTCATGGACAGCATGAAGCCCACTTCGCCCAGCGCCATGATGGCGCAATAGCCCCACAGCAGAACCATCAAGGGAACAAAGGCCGAGTCAAACCCCCGGCCGAACAGCGCCAGCAGCCAGCGGCCCGTCACACTGAAGAACAGGCTCACTGCGAAGGCACCGGCAAACGCGAAGCGTGCGGCTTGCTTGGCGACCAACTGCAGACCGCCCAGGTCATGCGCGTCGTAGCGATCGGCGATCATCGGTGCGAGTACGACATTGACCGCTCCCTGGGCAAACAGCGCAAACCCCGCCATGCGCACCGCGGCGTAATACGGCCCCACATCGCCCGTACCCATCATTGCTCCAAGGATGAGCACGTCGAAGCGGGCCCCGGCAACCATGACGATCGACAACACGGACATCTGCAGGCCGATGCTCAGCCACCGTCGAATCTCGTACCTTGGCGGCATCTGCCGTCCCTGCTCGGGCCATTTGCGCAGCAGGTGCCAGGCCGAGCCGGCAAGTGCCAAGGTCGCTGATGCCAGCGTAGCCAACGCCGCCCATGGTGCGTCGGCGTCATGTACCGTCAACGCCAGCGCGCCCATCAACACGATGAGCAGCAGGGGACGCCCCAGGGTCTGGTAAAGCCCGCTTACGACCGGTCGCTTGAATGCCTTGTGCAGCGCGCCGCTTTGCTGCAGCTGGGTCAGTATCGGCAGCATCGCGAAGCCGACGTAGAACGTGTTGCGCCAGCTGGCACTGTGTTTCGCGCCCATCATGTACACGACCGCGCAGCCGGCGATGGCGATGCAACAGCTGATGGCAAATACCATGGCTCCCACGCCGCGCCGCAAACCGCGCACCTCGCCCCAGGCGCCATTGCGGATATAAGACGGCAACAGGCGAATCAGGCTGATGTCCTGACCGGCCTGCGCCACCACGGCAAGCACGCTGATCCAGCTGAACATCAGTGCATAGACGCCATATTCCTGTCGCCCGATGACCCTTGCCATCACCAGGTTGGCGACAAAGCCCAGCCCCGTTCCGCAAACGGACACCACGAACGCCCCCGATGCCCCGCGCGTCAGAAGCTGCAGGCTGGACGCATGCAGGGAGGGCAGCGAGCCATGTACCCGTGGCGGCGGTGAATCGTCTATGGCTTCCACGTTGCAGGGCTCCTTCGAGTACTCAGGATTCGAACGCTCGGGACAGCAGCACATCGAGCGCGCCTGCGGCCTCGCTCTCACCCGCCCAGTTCGACATCACTCCCGCACTGCGCGGTTGCCGTCCCGCACCGCGTAGCGCATGAACACAATGGAAAGCGATCAGACGCCGGTTTGCCTCGGCTGGCGAACGTCCCAACTCATGGATCAGCCGGTGCTCGAGGGTGGTCGCCAGGGAGGTCGACCGGATGCCGCCCAGCCTCGCCACGGCATCGAGATAGCAGATCAGGTCGTAATCGGCCGGATACGCATCGCCCGCATATTCCCAGTCGAAGACGCACAGTTGGCCGTTTTGCCGGAATGAATTGACCGGAGTGAAATCACCGTGTGCCAGACCTCGTGACGAAATGAGCTGCGACTCGCTCGAGAGAATCGTCATCGCGCGATCGAAGCGCTGCCGCCACGGCTGCGCCAGACGGTCTTCGAGCCGCTCGACCTGAGCAGCCCAGTCGGCCAGCAGAGAGCCCCCGCTTCTGGCCCAGCCCAACGCCGTTCGAGTGGCCAGCTCTTCGAGAAATGTCAGATGCAGCGCGTCAAGATCAGCCAGGCAGCTGGCACCTGTCGTCCTGACCGTATCGGTGGCGAGAATCGCCATGCCACTGCGTACTTCA
>Ga0134128_10008111_pt1 | contig 12641 bp, 13 predicted proteins | sample KB31754_FD_96462 | JGI IMG/M metagenome (GOLD analysis project Ga0134128, IMG submission 96462) | Terrestrial soil microbial communities with excess Nitrogen fertilizer from Kellogg Biological Station, Michigan, USA - KB3-175-4 | ecosystem: Environmental > Terrestrial > Soil > Unclassified ...
AGGCGATCAGGCTCTCCAGCATCACCTTCTCTTCGTCGAGCCAGCCATTGCGCGCCGCCGCCATCAGCATCGAATATTCGCCCGACACCTGGTAGGCGAAAGTGGGAACGCCAAAGCGCTCTTTCACCCGGCGCACCACCTCGAGATAGGGCATGCCGGGCTTGACCATCACCATGTCGGCGCCTTCTTCCAGGTCCAGCGCCACTTCGCGCAACGCCTCGTCGCCATTGGCGGGGTCCATCTGGTAGCTGCGCTTGTCGCCGGCTTTCAGGCCGCTGCTTTTTACTTGCGACGATCCCACCGCGTCGCGGAACGGGCCGTAGAAGGCCGATGCGTATTTGGCGGCGTAGGCCATGATCAGCGTGTTGTGATGACCGTGCTTCTCGAGCGCCGCGCGGATCGCGCCGACGCGCCCATCCATCATGTCGGAGGGGGCGACAATATCGGCGCCGGCCTCGGTCTGCACCAAGGCCTGCTGCACCAGAACCTCAATGGTGGAGTCATTGTGCACATCGCCGTCGCGGATCAGGCCGTCATGGCCGTGGCTGGTGTAGGGATCGAGCGCCACATCGCAGAGGATGCCGATCTCCGGCACGGCTTTCTTGATCGCGCGCACCGCGCAGCAGATCAGATTGTCGGCATTGAGGGCTTCGCGCCCATCTTCGCTTTTCAGCCTGGGATCGGTGGAGGGGAAGAGCGCGATCACGGGAATGCCCAGAGACGCCGCCTCTTTCGCCGCCCGGGCGGCGAGGTCCACCGACATGCGTTCGACGCCTGGCATGGACGCCACCGCTTCGCGCTTGTTCTCGCCGTCGATCACGAAGATTGGCCAGATCAGGTCCGATGCCGTGAGCGTGTTTTCGGCCACGAGGCGGCGGGTCCAATCATGGCGACGAAGGCGACGTAATCGTGTAGCGGGGTAGGCGCCCATGACGATGTCTTGCCAATTCGCCGCGCGTCCCGCAAGTCCGTGCCTTGCCACCCTCAAATCGCCGGTTAATCTCCCACCATGCCAGAGGCCGAGCCCCATATCCTGTTCGAAACGAGGGGGGCGCTGGGCCTCATCACTCTCAATCGTCCCAAAGCCCTCAACGCGCTCACCCACGGCATGTGCATCGGCATGCACAAGGTGCTTTCGACCTGGGCGAATGACCCCACCATCCGCGCGGTGGCGATCCGTGGCGCCGGTCCGCGCGCCTTTTGCGCCGGCGGCGACATCCGTGCCATGGCGGACAGCAGTATCGACCAGACGCCGGCCGCGGCCAATTTTCTGCGCGACGAATACCGCCTCAACGGATCGATCGGCGCTTTTTCCAAGCCCTATGTCGCCCTTACCCATGGCGTGGTGATGGGCGGGGGCGCGGGCGTCTCGCTGCATGGGCCTTACCGGCTGGCAGACGAGGACCTGGTATTCGCCATGCCGGAAACGGGCATCGGCTTCGTCCCCGATATCGGCTCCAGCTATTTTCTCTCCCGCTGTCCCGGCGAAACCGGCATGTATCTGGGATTGACCGGTACCCGCATCGGCCTGGGCGATGCGCTGGCGCTGGGTCTGATGACGCACAGCGTGGCCGCGTCGGATCACGAGGCTCTGACCGAGCGGCTGGCAGGAGGCGAAGCGCCCGACATAGCGGTTGCCTCCCTTGCGCGCGCCATGCCGCCGTCGCCCTTGGTGGAGCATCGCTCGCTAATCGATCGGAGCTTCGCGGCGGGATCGGTCGAGGCTTTGCTGGAACGGCTGGACCGCGATGGCAGCGATTTCGCTGTGGAGACGGCGCGGCTGATCCGGACCCGTTCGCCTACCTCGCTCAAGCTGGCTTTCGCCCTGGTGAGGCGAGGGAAAGACTTGTCGCTGGCCGAGTGTCTCAAAATGGAATATCGGGTCGCCAGCCGCGCCGCGATGGGACATGATTTCCGCGAGGGTGTGCGTGCCCAGTTGCGGGACAAGGACGGCAGGCCGCGCTGGGAGCCTTCGGCGCTGGCTGCCGTCACGGACCAGGATGTGGCGGGTTACTTTGCGCCGTTGCGCGCTCGCGAGTTGAGCTTCGCGGACAATGAAACCGACTGAGTTCACACTTTCTTTTCCATAAGCGCGCGCCGAAGCAGGTTCTGCGCCGCAGGGTTTGGATTTTACCAGCCCTTAATCAGTTTCACCTTATTCTTGCCGCAACCAAAACAAGTGGGCTCCGCGTTTATGCGGAGGGGGTGAAGACATGACAGCCACTGCGATAGTCAAACCGAAAGTCGCTTCTGCGCTGGACGGCGCGGCGCCTTTGCGCAAGCATTATCTGGAGACGCTCAACCTGGTCGAGCGGCTGCATCGCCAATTGCTCGACGTGATCAAGGACGAGCTGGATCGCCGCGACGAGCGCGAGATCAATTCCGTCCAGGCGCTGCTGTTGTTCAATGTGGGCGACCAGGAATTGACCGCGGGTGAACTGCGCACACGCGGCCACTATCTGGGCTCCAACGTTTCCTACAATCTCAAGAAACTGGTGGAGGCCGGCTATATCCATCACGAGCGCTCCGAAGCCGATCGCCGCTCGGTCCTGGTGCGTCTCACCGAAAAAGGCGAGCAGGTGAAGATCATGGTGGCCGATCTGTTCGACCGCCATCTGGGCTCGCTGGAAGCGGTGGGCAATGTGGGCCAACCCGATCTGGACACGATGAACGTGACCTTGAAGCGCCTGGAACGCTTCTGGATCGACCAGGTCAGGTTCCGCCTCTAACCTGCACTTCTCGACTCAGCTAGTCTCGACGGTATGCTTGGCCGCATGAGCACGGCGCTTCGGCGCCATGTCCGTTTCGTCATCGCGCTGATCTGCGGGATCGTTGCCGTCCTTGTCGGGCAGGCGAGCGGATTTTCCGCGCCCTTCCTCTTGGGCGGCGATATCTTTTATCTCGTCTTCCTCATTCTCTGCTGGGTGATGATCGCCAATCTACCAGCAGAGGAATTGAAGCTGCGCGCCCGGACGGTGGACGAGGGCATTGGCGTGGTGATCCTGGTCATCCTCGCCACCATGGTCTTCTTTGTCACCACCGTATTCGAGGCTTTGAACGGGAAGCACGGCATTCCATGGGTGCCCCTGGCGCTGGCAGGGATCGGCGCGCCGCTCGGCTGGTTTATGCTTCACACGACCATGGCCTTCCATTACGCGGATTTGCATTATTTCGACGATCCGCAAACGCCGGACGACGATGAGGGAGACCTCGACTTTCCAGGGCGCGGCGAGCCCGGTCCCTGGGACTTTCTCTATTTCTCTTTCGTCATTGGCATGACCTGCCAGGTCTCTGACGTGCAGGTGAAGACCACCGTGTTGCGCCGCGCCGTGCTCTGGCACGGGCTGGTGTCGTTCTTCTTCAATACCGTCTTCATCGCCATGGCCGTCAACGCGGGGGTGGCAATGGCGAGTTAAGAATAACTCGCAACAATTGCTGCGGTGGGACTGCGCAGGGAACCACTCATGTGACAAATTGCATGGAATCAAACACTTCTTCTGGGCTATCTTTGAAACTCAGCCGGGGAAGATGATACAGGCCCTCAACTGGTGAAGCGGTAGGGCATCAAAAGGCGTTCCGTCATGGCATTTCCGCACCAATCGAGTTTCAAGGATGCCCTGACCGCGCTTCGGCGTGAGGGCCGCTATCGGGTTTTCGCCGACATCATGCGCCAGCGTGGCGACTATCCCAAAGCCGACTTCATCAGCGACGCTCCCGGTTCCAACGGCGGCGGCCGCCCCATCACGGTCTGGTGCTCCAACGATTATCTGAACATGGGCCAGCATCCCAAAGTGCTTGCGGCGATGCACGAAGCGATCGATGCGGTGGGCGCCGGTTCCGGCGGTACCCGCAACATCTCGGGCACCTCGCATTATCATGTCGAACTGGAAAAAGAACTCGCCGACCTCCACGGCAAGGAAGCGGGTCTGTTGTTCACTTCGGGCTTCGTTTCCAACGACGCGACCCTGGCGACCTTGGCCAAGATACTGCCCGGCCTGATCATCTTCTCGGACGAGTTCAACCATGCCTCGATGATCGAAGGCATCCGCCATGGCGGGACGGCCAAATATGTATTCCGCCACAACGATATGGGACACCTCGAAGAATTGCTGAAAGCGGCCAATCCCGCTTCGCCCAAATTGATCGCCTTCGAGGGCGTCTATTCCATGGATGGCGATTTCGCGCCCACCAACGCGATCTGCGACCTGGCCGAGAAATATGGCGCGCTCACCTATATCGACGAAGTCCATGGCGTGGGGCTTTATGGTCCCCGCGGCGCGGGCGTGGCGGCGCGCGACGGCTCGATGGGCCGGATCGACATCGTGGAAGGCACGCTGGCCAAGGCGTTCGGCGTGATGGGCGGCTATATCGCCACTTCGGCCGAGATCGTGGACTGCATCCGCTCGTTTGCGCCGGGCTTTATTTTCACCACGTCTCTGGCGCCGGCGCTGGCCGCCGCCACCCTGGCCTCGATCCGGCACCTGAAATCGAGCGATGCGGAGCGCGAGCGTATGCACAACCGCGCCCAGCGCCTGAAACAGCGCCTCACCGAAGCCGGCCTTCCCGTGATGGACAGCTCAAGCCATATCGTTCCCGTGTTCGTGGGCGATGCGGCGCTGTGCAAAGCGGTGACCGATACCTTGCTCAAGGAGCATGGCATCTATGTCCAGCCCATCAACTATCCCACGGTGCCGCGGGGCACCGAGCGGCTGCGGCTCACCCCGTCGCCCGCCCATAGCGATGAGATGATCGAGGAGCTGATCAGAGCCCTCAACATCGTGTGGGACGCGCACAAGCTCTCCCGCGCGGCTTGAGGGGCGGCCAAGAGCGGCCCTCTATCGGAGTACGCGTGCCAAGCTCCTGGACAATTGCTACGCTGCCACCAGCGACTCTGTCCGGCTGCGCCCGAAGTGACCAGCGAAAAACGCGAAATCTTCGTTGAATTCGTGGTGCATGGAAATACCGTCAAGGCGACGGCGATCGATTCCGTCAGCGGCCTGGAAGCCAGCATCGTGGGGCCTGCCAAGGCGGGGCGTGAAGCCCTGACCCAGGCGGCGATCCGCAAGCTGGAGTATGTGTTGAAAAAGAACGTGGGGAGCGATTAAGCGCGTTTGCGGCGCGGCCTTCCCAGTCCGATCTGCTTGGCGAATTCGCTGCGCCGCGCCGCGTAATTGGGCGCGGTCATGGGATAATCGGCGGGCAGATTCCATTTGGCGCGATAGGCTTCGGGCGTGAGTCCGTATTGCGCGCGCAGATAGCGCTTGAGCATTTTCAGCTTCTTGCCGTCTTCCAGACAGACAATGTAGTCCGGTGTCACCGACTTTTTCACCGGCACCGCCGGCGCGCGCGCCAAGGTGCCGGTTTCGGTGCCTTGGATGCCGCCCAAGGTGGCGTGCACGCTTTTGATCACATTGGGCAGATCCTCGGCCGCAACCGGATTGCGGCTGACGTAAGCGGTGACGATCTCCGTCACCAGCTTGAGGATGTCTTCTTCGCTGCGATGGTCGTCGCGCATCAATGATCCAATATTGTCAGGCGCCATTATTCGAATCAGAACGTCTATACTGTCATTCTAAAATATAGATTGAGGCATTACTACGTCATACCGTACAAAGCGGTAAAAATCCTGGAATTCCGCCTTTTTTCCTGCGTCATCGCCCGGGCTGGGGAAAGGGCGAAAGCCGCGCTAGATTTGGTGCCTGGGGCAGGCTAAATCCGCGACCCCTGCCGGACCCGTCTAGATCGGCCCGGCTTCAACAATGGCCTCAAGAATAAGGTGGTGGTGATGTCGGCCGTGGCCCATTCCGTTCCGGATATTTCTTCCTTTTTCACCCAGGGCCTGGCCGAAAGCGATCCGGAGGTCGCGGGCGCGATCGCCCAGGAATTGGGCCGTCAGCGCGAGAAGATCGAATTGATCGCCTCCGAGAACATCGTCTCCAAGGCGGTCCTGGAAGCGCAAGGCTCGGTCCTCACCAACAAATATGCCGAGGGCTATCCCGGCAAACGCTATTACGGCGGCTGCGAATATGTGGATGTGATCGAGAATCTGGCGATCGCGCGCGCCAAGAAACTGTTCAATTGCGGCTTCGCCAACGTCCAGGCGAACTCCGGCAGCCAGATGAACCAGGCGGTGTTCCTGGCGCTGCTCAATCCCGGCGATACCTTCATGGGGCTGGATCTGGCGGCCGGCGGCCATCTCACCCATGGCTCTCCCGTCAATATGAGCGGCAAATGGTTCAAGCCGGTGTCCTATGGCGTGCGCCGCGACAATCAGTTGCTCGACATGGACGAGATCGCGCGCCTGGCCCGCGAGCATAGGCCCAAGCTGATCATTGCCGGCGGCACCGCCTATTCGCGCATCTGGGACTTCAAGCGCTTCCGTGAGATCGCCGACGAAGTGGGCGCCTATCTGATGGTGGACATGGCGCATTTCGCCGGCCTGGTCGCGGGCGGCGCGCATCCTTCGCCTCTGCCTTACGCCCATGTGGTGACGTCCACCACGCACAAATCGTTGCGCGGCCCGCGCGGCGGCCTGATCCTCACCAATGACGAGGCGATGGCCAAGAAGATGAATTCCGCCATTTTCCCCGGCCTGCAGGGCGGCCCTCTCATGCATGTGATCGCCGCCAAGGCGGTGGCATTCCAGGAGGCCTTGCAGCCCGGCTTCAAGATATATGCGCGGAAGATTGTCGAGAATGCGCGCGCCCTGGCCGAGACCTTGAAGGAACAGGGGCTCGATATCGTTTCCGGCGGCACCGACAACCACCTGATGCTGGTGGATTTGCGGCCCAAAAAGGCCACCGGCAAGGCGGCGGAAAAGGCGCTCGACCGCGCCTTCATCACCTGCAACAAGAACGCCATTCCCTATGATCCGGAAAAACCTTTCGTCACCTCCGGCATAAGGCTGGGCACGCCCGCCGGCACCACACGCGGCTTCGGTCCGGCCGAATTCCGCGAGATCGGCAAGCTGATCGTGGAAGTGGTGGAGGGTTTGGCGAACAAGAACCATGAAGACGGCGACGCCGCAGTCGAAACCAGCGTGCGCACGCGCGTGGCCGAACTCTGCCGCCGCTTTCCAATCTATTGAGGGGACCTGAATGCGCTGCCCTTTTTGCGGACATGACGACAGCCAGGTGAAGGACAGCCGTCCTTCCGAAGACAATTCCGCCATCCGCCGCCGGCGCCATTGCCCGGAATGCGGCGGCCGTTTCACCACCTTCGAGCGGGTGCAACTGCGCGAATTGATCGTGGTGAAAAAAAACGGCCGGCGTGAGGCCTTCGACCGCGACAAGCTGGAGCGTTCGATCAATCATGCGCTCCGCAAACGCCCGGTCGAACGCGAGCGGGTGGACCGCATGATCACCGGCATCGTGCGGCGGCTGGAGTCGATGGGCGAGAACGAGATTCCCGCCAACATGATCGGCGAATTGGTGATGCAGGCGCTGGCCAGCCTGGACAAGGTTGCCTATGTGCGCTTCGCCTCGGTTTATCGCAATTTCCGCGAGACCCGGGATTTCGAAAATCTGATCGGGGAACTCGAAGGCGATAAGGAATAATTTTTATGATCCCCCCCGGCCTTCGCACCGCAAGCGTTGCTACCCTCGCACGCTGCCGCTACTCGACCTCCCCCATCAGCGCGCTTGCGCGCGCACGGGGGAGGGAGGTCAAGACCAAGTTTATAGACCTATGAACAACAATGACGCGCGGCACGCAGCGCGGCTTGCTGCCGTGCAGGCGCTGTATCAGATGGAGCTCGCGGGCGGCGGCGCGGATGAGGTGGCCGAGGAATTCATCGCCCATCGTTTCGGCGAAACGCCCACCGACGAGGAATTTTTCAAAAGCATCCTGGAGGGCGTGCCCGCGCACCAGGCCGAGATCGACAAGGCCATCGCCGGCTGCCTGAGCGAAAACTGGACCCTGGCCCGGGTGGATTCCATCCTGCGCGCCATCCTCAGGGCCGCGGGGCTGGAGCTGGTCGCCAGGCGCGACGTGCCCGCCAAAGTGGTGATCGACGAATATGTCGGCATCGCCCATGACTTCTTCGCGGGCGACGAACCGGGTTTCGTCAATGCCGCACTGGACCGGATGGCGCGCAGGAAACGGGCCAAGGAATTCGGGCTTCCGGTACCGGACGGCGAACTGGATTTCTAACCGGCATGGACGAGTTCGGCATCATCGCCCGTTATTTCGCGCCGCTCGCGATTGACCCCGGCGCCCTGAAGCTGAAGGACGATGCCGCGTTCCTTCCACCGCGGCCCGGCTTCGATCTGGTGATCACCACCGACCAGATCGCGGCGGAGACGGATTTTTTCCCGCACGATCCACCCGCCACGGTGGCGAAGAAAGCTCTCAGGGTGAATCTCTCCGATCTTGCCGCCAAAGGCGCCAGGCCGGAATTTTATCTGCTCACTCTGGCAATGCCGCGGCCGGTGCGGGAAGCGTGGCTTCAAGATTTCGTTGCCGGCTTGGCGGAAGACAAAGATCAATTCGGCATCTCACTTTTGGGCGGCGATACCTCGGCCACCGACGGCCCTTTGAGTATTTCCATCACCGCGTTCGGTTTTGTGCCTGCGGGCCGGATGGTAAAGCGCAGCGGTGCAAGGATTGGCGATGCGGTTTATGTCACCGGCACGATCGGCGACAGCGCCGGGGGACTCGCCATCTTCAAGCGCGAAAAACATCGTCTGAGCGAGGCGCAGCGGGATTATTTGACAAAGCGCTATCAAGTCCCGGAACCGCCGGTTGGCTTTGGCGCGCAAAGCCTGGTCGGTCTGGCGAGCGCGGCGATCGATATCTCGGACGGCTTGATCGCCGATCTGGGACATGTCGCGCAGGCGTCCAGGGTCAGGATCGAACTTGAGGCCGAAGCGATCCCACGTTCCGACGCTTTGCGCGCGTTGTGGGGAGACGGGGCAGACGCCATTTTGCGCGCGGCAACCGCGGGCGACGATTATCAAATCGCCTTCACCGCGCCTCCAGGTCTCAGCGGGCCTTTCACCTGCATCGGCCGAGTCAAAGCAGGCGAGGGCGTCGTTGTTACCGTCGGCGGCAAGGAGATCGCGGTCCCCAAGTCCGGCTATCGCCATTTTTGAGAGGTGCGCGAGAAGGTGCCCAGACACTTTGTTTTGAGCATCTTCGATCTATTCGAAGGCGCCCACCGCTTTCTGTCCAGTACCTTCGGCATTGGGGCTGAGCATCTTCGGCATGCGCCAAGCCCAGCCACCATAAAGCCCCTGTTTGTACGACTCGACCCGCAGCGCGGCTTTTGCTCTTCGCAGGCTCGCCACCGAGTGGCCCATTGCGCTGGCCGCTTCCTTGATCGCGGAGGCTGCCGCGCCTTCGCCATTGCCAAGGAATGAGGCCAGCCATTCGGTCGCCCGGTCCGTGGCGCTGCCGTCCTCCGCTGTGGGCGTTTCGACTTCGCCGATCAGTTCGCGGGCCGAGCCTTCCAGCGCCTCGCCCCACACCACCGACTGGCCGAACAGGCCGGGATGGCCGGGCACACGCGCCTGCTCCAGGTCATAGGCGAAGCCGCCGCCGCTGGGTCCGATATTCGACTTGGCGCGCACCAGCCGCCGCCGCTCGCCCTCGTGCTCCGGCCTGGCGGTGGCAAGCACCATGCGGGCCAATGCGCCAAAGGCAATCGAGCCATTGACGCGCTCCAAAGGATCGCGCCCAGCCGTGCCTTTGGTGAAATGGGTGACGCCCAAGACGGCCGCCCCGCTCGTGCCGGCAAAATCCACCAGCGGCTGCAAGGCGCGGCGCACCTCGCTATTCTTGTTGCCATCGCCCTGAACCGCCGAGACCACAGGGTCCAGAATCAAGAGGCGCACATCATCAATGCGGCTGGCTGCAGTCGCCAACGCTTCCATGTCGCAAGCCAGGTCGAAGGGAAGTACTGCGCCGTCCGGCCCACGGGTGGCATGGACGAAATGCATCCCCGTCCGGTCGCCGCCGCAGGCGAGAAAGCGCGGCAGGAGACTGTCCTCCACGCCATCCTCGCCGGACCACATCAAGGTGCTGCCACGTTCGGCAAGCGCGCCGTCCGGGAAGCGCCCGCCCGAAGTGATGGCTGCGGCAAACGACAATGCCAGCGTGGTCTTTCCCGTTCCCGGCGCGCCCGAGATCAAATGGAATTTGCCCTTGGCCAGCCATTCTTTCCACACCCATTCAACCTGGCCGGGGTTGATGAGGTCGGCGCGCAGCAATTCCACGCCAGGTCCGCGCGGCGATTTCATCCGTTTCCAGGCGCGGAGCGTCTCGGTGGCCTGTTTTCGGCCATCGTCTTCCGAGATCAGCGTGGGCGCGGCAAAGGCGATGGCCTGGAGATAGTCGAGGCCGCCGATGGCCTGAAGCGCTTCGCATTGCTGCAACTCTGCGGCGACGGCGCGCACCGTGACTGCCCGGCCTTCCGCGCGGGCGTTGAAGATGGCGCGCAGGATGCGGCTGTAGGGCAGCGAAAACACTTCGCCCCGCAGTTCTGCCGCCACGGCCTCGGGCACTCCGGGACAATCGCGAAGAAGCCAACCGGCGATCCGTTCTTCAAGTTCCGTCAATGCCAATTTCTGCGGCTGAAGGGCCGCCATATCGTTCAAGATCATCGTCTAGGGCGCAGTCCTCTTTTGGTCCGCGCTGCAAGCGCCCACCACGGGCACTGTCAGCGCGTGGGCGTAAGCCTTCCTGGTGTTGAAATGCGCGGGGCCTCACGTCCGAAGAGCAGGCCTGGAAGGGCCTCTATCTCGAACGCGCTTCCCACGCGCATTTCAACGGTTATTCCGGCAGTCGCCGTAAGCTTGACCTATGGGCAAAAGATTCGCCGCTAGCACGCAAAAACGCCAAGCTTCCACAGCAACTGATGGGGGCATCACCCGAAGGCGCTCAACCTTCGCGAAGATGTCAGCCACTTTGTGATGATCATCTTCGATCTATTCGAAGATGTTCAGAATATTCTGTCCGGCATCTTCGGCGGGGGCCCTGGGCATCTTCGCCCGTATCTTGCGGCTTGGCACAGGCCCGGAGGGGGCCCGTTAAGAATTCCCTAATCCAGTTTTGTCACACTGTCGGCATGCGCGTGCTGATCTCCGCCATTTTCATCTTCTTCTTTGTGGCTCAGGCTTTCGCCGCCGAGCCCGCACCGGCGCCATCCGACAAAGGCGGCGCGCCTGGCACCAATGTGGAAATGCCGTTCCTGATGGCGCCCATGACGAGTGGCGATGGGAACCTGTCCGGCTACGCCTATATCTCGACCCGGCTGACCGCCACCTCGGCCACCGGCGCGCTGGATGTGCGCGACAAGATCGCCTTCATCCAGGATGCCTTCGTGCGCGACGTGAACGGCGCCACCGTCGCCAAACCCGCCGATCCGGGGGCCGTGGACAGCTCCGCCTTGGAGGCCCGGCTTCTGACCGATGCCAAGCGCGTCATGGGGCCGGGCAAGGTGGCGGCCATCACCATCGTCCAGCTCCAGGTGGCGCCCCTTCATCCCGATTCGACCCAGCCCCCCGCTTCCATGGCGGCACCCGGCACGCCGGTTCCCGACGACAAGCCCGCCAAGGCGGCCAAGGCCACCGAAACCGCCGCCAAATAGGTGAAATAGCTCGCGAATCCGCCTGCATGGCGAGCAGGCCGGGGCGGCAAATTTGCCGCCAAAGCCCTGTTGCTTGGCCAAAAGGCTTTTGGCACATTCCGGCCGCCCTTGAAGCGGTTCCCCTTAGCGGGCCGGCCATTGGGATCGGTGCAACGCCGATCGACACATCTCATACGAGGGACATCCATATGAATTCCGTGCTTCTCATCATCCTTTGCTGCGGCGTGCTGGCGCTCCTTTACGGCGTCTGGACCATCCGGTCGGTGCTGAGCATGTCGGCCGGCAACGCCCGCATGCAGGAAATCGCCGCCGCGATTCAGGAAGGCGCGAGCGCCTATCTCAACCGCCAATATTCGACCATCGCCATGGTGGGCGTGGTGATCTTTCTGCTCGCCATCTATTTCCTGGGCTGGCAGGTGGGCGTCGGGTACCTGATCGGCGCCGCCCTCTCGGGCGCGGCCGGCTATACCGGCATGTATGTGTCGGTGCGCGCCAATGTGCGCACCGCCGAAGCCGCCCGCCAGGGTCTGGCGCAAGGCCTGTCGGTGGCGTTCCGCTCCGGCGCCGTCACCGGCATGCTGGTGGTAGGCCTGGGCCTTCTGGCCGTGGCCGGTTACTTCGCGTTTCTCACCAGGGCTCTCGGCCTCAGCCTCAGTGTTCCCGCGCAAAGCCGCGTGATCGTGGATTCGCTGGTGGGGCTGGGCTTTGGCGCTTCGCTGATCTCGATCTTCGCGCGTCTGGGCGGCGGCATCTTCACCAAGGGCGCCGATGTGGGCGGCGACATGGTGGGCAAGGTGGAAGCGGGCATTCCCGAGGACGATCCGCGCAATCCCGCCACCATCGCCGACAATGTGGGCGACAATGTCGGCGACTGCGCCGGCATGGCGGCCGATCTGTTCGAGACCTTTGCCGTCACCACGGTCGCCACCATGGTCTTGGCCTCGATCTATTTCACCGGGGCCGAGAAATTCACCCTGATGATCTATCCGCTGGCGATCGCCGGCATGAGCATCGTCACCTCGATCATCGGCACCTTCTTCGTGCGCCTGGGCGC
>Ga0134128_10008112_pt1 | contig 12639 bp, 12 predicted proteins | sample KB31754_FD_96462 | JGI IMG/M metagenome (GOLD analysis project Ga0134128, IMG submission 96462) | Terrestrial soil microbial communities with excess Nitrogen fertilizer from Kellogg Biological Station, Michigan, USA - KB3-175-4 | ecosystem: Environmental > Terrestrial > Soil > Unclassified ...
CAAAAAGGTCGCCAGCGGAACGAAATAAAGCCTCATCGGTATCAGGCCAGCAGGTCATGACAAGTGCGTTCGACCGCGCCCCGACGCGTCGCACCAGAATGCAGAACGGCAACCGATTCAAGCTCGGCCTGTTCGGTATGAACTGTTCGGGTTCCTGATAAGGCGGCCGTGGCCGCGTTTGTTAATTGGGGGGACTTTCAGAATGCGCCGACCGCATGGCCTGTAGCGCACTCCGAATGTGCTCACACCTTATCAGAAAATGCGCAACTTGCTACCGGAGACTTTGAGCACGTGCAGTGGCCACTTAAGCGACTCTGCCATAAGCACAAGTTGCTATTTTGCTGGTTTGGGCGTTGCCGATACCGTGGGGATTGCGACGTTGTGGGCGAACACGGCAAGCGCTTCGGGTCGCGGATAACGTTCCGCCAAATGCTTCAAAACTCGAACGCACAAAGAAAGGGACCAGCTTACCTCCTTCGCGCTGAACGCTAGATGTTCGTCGCGACCTACCTCCTCCGGTTCGTCATCAAACTGAATGTGAACGCGGTTGCGAAGCTTACGAAGGCGATGCAAGTCATTGTAGATAGACTGGCCGAGACCATCGAGAAGTTTGTAGGTTTTCATTGCTTGAATAATGTTGTTGAAGCGCTCGATCTTAGTTCCATATAGCCTCCACCGGAATGCTGGGAACGCCCTCCGTTGTGTAGTTTCGTACACGATAAATAATCTGATCGAGCGCGGCTTCAACGATAGAACTCGCCTGGACAACCATAAGCTTGTTGAACGTATCGTTTTCGTTCGTGGCGCTCAGCCGACAAAGCGCATTCCCATTCAAAAGAATGTTGTGCCAAACTTTAAAGTCGCCGATGAAGTTGTACGTAATTATTTCGACTTCCGCTGTCATTGCCTTCACCTCGGAAGGTTTAAACGATTGGTATTAGCTGGAGCGTCAAGCGCCAATCTCCGTGGGCACTTAGCGATCCCTAGATAGCATCAGCGGGGGGTTGGAGCGGAGCATTTGGAAGCTCGTGGACCGTCACAGGTTGTTCGCGTTAGGCTCGATCCGGCAGCGGGTCCGGCGATCGAGGGCGCTGGTATCTTCCGCGATGGACGACGCCGTGAGATTGCCGTCCGGCTGGCGGGCGCGTAATCTAGTGAGGCGTGTTGCTTCGGCTGGCGTTGGCTACGCCCAACTTTGCCCGAAGGGGGGATCGTTCGGAAGCTCCGGGTAACGGTTTGGCTGGAAATGCAAGAAATGCCGATGGAATATGGGGTATGCGGGCGTAGTTCAGTGGTAGAACATCAGCTTCCCAAGCTGAGTGTCGTGGGTTCGATTCCCATCGCCCGCTCCAGCCTATGCTGCGAAGCAGCCCAGGTTTGGCAGCCATAAGGGGTAGGGAGCGTCCAATGCCACTCACTAAAATCAACGGCGTCAACATCAATTGGCAGGTCATCGGCGATCGCGGCCCGTGGGTCATGGCGACCACTGGGGGCCGGCGCGGCTATGACGAATTCGTTCCGATGGCGCAGAAGATCGCGAAAAGCGGCTTTCGCGTCATGCTGCACGATCGCCGCAATACCGGCGCGTCCGATCTCTGGATCGACGGCGACGAGGGCGAGGAAGCGCCGTGGCTTTCCGACATGCATGAGTTGATGCGCCAGAATGATGCGCTGCCGGCGTTCTTCTGCGGTTCGTCTGCCGGCGCGCGCACGTCGATCCGGTTCTATCTGAAATATCCGCAAGCGGTGCGCGGCCTGTTGCTGCTGCGCGTCACCGGCGGCGCGTTCGCCGCGGGCCGCCTGCCGGAAAACTATTACGGCCAGTTCCTCACCGCCGCCAAACAGGGCGGCATGGCGGCGGTCTGCGCCATGGAGGCCTGGAAAGAGCGCTTCAAGGAGAATCCGCGCGGTCGCGATTATCTGGCCAATCTGCCGGTCGAAAAATTCATCAAGGTGTTCACGCGCTGGAAAGAGGTGTTCGAGGCCGGCGGCAAACACCCCGTCATGGGCGTTACCGAGCAGGAGCTGCGCTCCATCAAGGTCCCGGTCATGATCATTCCGGGCAACGACCAGACCCATTCCAGTGCCAGCGCCGCCGTCGCGCACAAACTCATTCCGGGCAGCCAGGTTCATCAGTTGCCGATCACCGACCAGGAAGTGCCGCTGATTCCGTTCCCGGAATGGGCCCCGTACGAGGAAGAGATCGCGCGCACCTTCGTGGACTTCATGCAGCGGAATATCGCGCCGGAACGAGCGGCCGTCTGACGCACCGCCGCAGTGCTAGCGGCTACGCGGACGGCAGCCTAGGCGCTCGCGAAGTAGAGATTCTGCAGGAGGGGTGACGACCTTGAACTCGGTCGACGTCGCAAAACACACCCTGATGTCCGCCGGACTTATCCTTGGCATTGGCACTGTAACCGGTCTGTTGGCGCGGAAGCTGCGGATTCCTGATATTTCGCTCTTTCTTATCGTCGGCATGTTAATCGGGCCGCAACTCCTTGGATTGATCGATATCAAATCCGGCTCTGCCCTTTACCAAATTCTGCTTCTGTTTGGCGCCAGCTACATCCTTTTCGACGGAGGCGCATCGCTGCGCTTCAGCGTGATGAGACAGGTCTGGATCACCATTGTGGTAATCGCCACTCTGGGTGTCGTGCTCACGGCCGCGATCACCGGCGCCGCTGCGCATTTTTTGCTTGGCGTGCCGTGGATCGTGGCGCTTTTGCTTGGCGCCAGTATCGCGTCCACCGATCCCGCGACGCTGGTTCCAATCTTCCGTCAGATTCGCGTTCGCGACCGTGTCGCCCAAATGGTCATGAGCGAATCGGCGTTCAATGACGCGACCGGGGCGATCCTCACTCTCGGCGTACTGTCGATTGCCGTGGGTAACGGTCAATTCTCAATTGTGGCCTCGCTGTTCGATCTGTTCAAGCAAAGCCTGATCGGCATCGCCGCCGGCGCGATCCTGGGTTATTTGGCTGCCCTGCTCATTGCGCACGAACGTTGGTCGTTTCTGATGGAGTATGCCCCCATCGTGACGATCGTGGCAGTGATCGGCGCCTATTTATCTGCCGACAGTCTGCAAGCAAGCGGATTCATGGCGGTGTTCGTCTTCGGCGTCGTATTGGGAAACAAGGAATCGTTCGGCTTCGCGATGCAACGGGACGAGGCGCTAAGGCTGGATCAGTTCGTGGAGACTACTGCGTTCATCATGCGGCTATTTATTTTTATACTGCTCGGCGCCCAAATCGATTTTGCTTCGATAGGTGAATATCTACTGCCTGGCCTGGCGGTCGTCATTGTCCTTATGTTGGTCGCGCGTCCGATCACCGTTTTCTTGTGCGCATTACCTGACCGCCGGGCGCGATGGAGCCGGAACGAGATGCTTTTCATGTGCTGGACCCGGGAGACCGGGGTGATCCCGGCGGCCCTCGCCGGGCTCCTGCTCGGGAGGAAAGTGCCCGGAGCGGAAATCATCGCGTCGGTGACATTCATGGCCATTCTTTTGACGATCCTGATTCAGGCGCCGACGACCCGATGGTTGGCCGCCAAGCTGGCGCTGTTGGAGGAGGACAAGAGCCGACGCTGAGCGGAGCCGCTCGCCCGGTCGCCGTTGGCGATCTGCGCCTTTTGCTGACACGGGGGTTGCGGCACTCGGTCCGCCGATTTGCGCTTCCCGCGCGGGTCCCAGGACCTTAAGATTGCCAACTGTGCCACTGCAAAGTTGGTATCAGCCGGAGCAAGGGGAACAGGGAGGGTACTGCCATGAAGCGACGTCAGTTCCTAAAAACTGCAGGCGTTGGACTTGCAGGCGCCGCCGCCGTAGCCAGGCCGGCCATCGCTCAATCGATGCCGGAAATCAAATGGCGATGCACCACGAGCTGGCCGAAGTCGCTGGACGTGCTGTTCGGCGGCCCGGTGACATTGGCGAAATACGTCGCCGAAGCGACCGACAACAAATTCCAGATCCAGGTGTTTGCCGGCGGCGAAATCGTTCCGCCATTCAGCGCGGTCGATGCGGTCGGCAATCAGACGGTCGAAATGTGCCACACTGCGGCCTACTATTTTTTCGGCAAGGATCCGACCTTCGCGCTGTTTTGTTCGTCGCCGTTCAGCCTGAATTCGCGGCAGCAGAACGCCTGGTACCTCGATCACGGCGGCCTCGACCTGCTTAATGAATTCGGCAAGAAGTTCAATATTTACGGCATGCTCGGCGGCAATACAGGCACGCAGATGGGCGGCTGGTTCCGCAAGGAGATCAAGACCGTTGACGATCTGAAAGGCCTAAAGATGCGGATCGGCGGCTGGGCCGGCAAGACAATGTCTAGGCTCGGTGTCATCCCGCAACAGATTCCAGGCGGTGACATCTATCCGGCGCTGGAGAAGGGCACGATCGACGCGGTCGAATGGGTCGGTCCGTACGACGACGAGAAGCTCGGATTCTACAAGGTCGCCAAGTACTACTATTATCCGGGTTGGTGGGAAGGCGGCACGGCGATCCATTTCTTCATCAATAGCGCCAAATGGCAGGGCCTGCCGAAAACCTATCAGGCGCTGCTCACCGCGGCCGCCGGCTACGTCAACGCCGACGTGCAGGCGCAATACGATGCGCGCAATCCGCTGGCGCTCAAGCGCCTGGTCGGCAATGGCGCGCTCCTGCGCCCCTTCAGCATCCCGATCATGGAGGCCTGTCTCAAGGCGTCGGAGGCGGTCAACGCCGAAACATCCAAGGCTAACGCGGACTACAAGAAGGTCTGGGATTCGATCTATGCGTTCCGCAACGACGAAAATCTGTGGTGGCAGGTCGCGGAATACACCTTCGAGAATTTCATGATCCGCACCCGGCCGAAGACCTGATCGGGTTCGCCGCCGCCGTATTTTTGCTCCCGGCGCTTGTTTGGCGCCGGGATTTTCTTGTCGGCGGGCGGCGGGAGATGCGTGGTATCAGTGCAAGTCGAGCGGCGGCAGATCGACCGGCGGCAGATCGATATGCACCTTGCTGGGATCGACATGCGACAGGCCGGCCTTGTAATGCATGACGGTGGACGGGAAAAGGATGACAGCCAGCACCGCGATGACCTGGATCAGAACGAAGGGTATTGCCCCCCAGTAGATTTGGCTGGTGGCCACCGGTGCGGTCATTTTCTTCGTGACCCGGTCGATGTAGGATTCGCGCGGCGCGACTGAGCGCAAATAGAACAGCGCAAAGCCGAACGGCGGGTGGAGAAACGAGGTTTGTATATTGACCCCGAGAATGACGCCGAACCAGATCAGGTCGATGCCGATATGGTCCGCTGCCGGACCGAGCAGCGGGATCACGATGAAAGCGATTTCGAAAAAATCGAGGAAGAAAGCGAGAAAGAATACGAATGCGTTGACGAAAAGCAGGAAGCCGATCTGACCGCCGGGTAGCGATGTGAGCAGGTTTTCAACCCAGATGTGGCCGCTCACGCCGTAGAAGGTCAACGAGAACACCCGCGAGCCGATGAGGATGAAAACGACAAACGACGCAAGTTTGGCCGTTGCTTCCGTCGCCTGACGGATAAGGCTCCAGGACAGCCGCCGCTTGAGTGCGCCGAGAATGAGCGCGCCGCTTGCTCCCATGGCGCCGCCTTCGGTCGGCGTGGCGACGCCGATAAATATGGTGCCGAGCACAAGGAAGATCAAAAACAGCGGCGGCACCATGACGAACGTCGTCTGCTGCGCCATCCGCGACAGGAAGCGGAATCCGGTCAGCCGCTCGACGATCCAGTTCACGATCGCTACGCCAAACGCAAACAGGATACCGAAGAACATGGTCAACACGACATAGTCGGCTCCTTGCGTCGTCGAACCGTGCATCATGTACCAGCCGAACAGGGCGCTCGCGATCGCCAGAACGAGCAGCGACCATAACCCGCGACTATTGTCGGGCTCGCGGAAGCCGATGGCATCGGCCGGCAGGCCGGGCATCGCCTTCGGAAATACGATGGAGACAATGAAAACATACAGGGCATAAAACCCGGCCAACATGAGGCCCGGTATGAACGCGCCTTCGTACATGTCGCCCACCGACTTACCGAGCTGGTCGGCCATGACGATCAGCACCAGCGAGGGCGGGATGATCTGCGCCAGCGAACCCGAGGCGGCAATGATGCCGCTGGCGACGCGGCGGTCGTAGCCGTAGCGCAGCATGATCGGCAGCGAGATCAACCCCATCGAAATGACGGAGGCGGCGACAACGCCGGTGGTTGCAGCAAGCAGCGCGCCGACGAACACCACCGCGTAGGCGAGGCCGCCGCGCAGCGTGCCGAACAACTGGCCGATGGTGTCCAGCAGATCCTCGGCCATGCCGGAGCGTTCGAGCACCAGTCCCATGAACGTGAAGAACGGGATGGCCAGCAGCGTATCGTTACTCATTACGCCGTAAACGCGGTCTGGCAGCGCTTGCAGAAAATCCGGTTGGAATTGACCGAGTGCGATGCCGACGAAAGCGAAGAACAGTCCGACGAAAGCCAGTGAGAATGCCGCCGGATAGCCGAGCAGCAGTACGACGACCAAGCTGCCGAACATGATCGGCGCGAGGTTGTGAATGATCACAGCTTCCATTTTTGCCCCTAGGACGGGCGCTGACTTTCGGGGCCTTCCATCGCCCCGACGATGTGTTCGACCTCGGCTTCCAAGGCATGGGTCTGGGTGGCATGCGGGTCGGGTATGAGACCGCGCATGATCGCGATGCGTTTGATTAGCTCGGAGATGGCCTGCACCAGCAGCATTGCAAAGCCGATCATAATCAGCGCCTTTGCCGGCCACTGCGGCAGCCCGCCGGCATTGCCGGACTGTTCGTTGATCTCAAATGAGAGAATGAAGAAAGGAACGCCTGTCACGACGAGGATAAGAGCGAACGGCAGCAGGAAAAAAGCGTGGCCGATGAGTTCGATGATGTTGTGCAGCCGCTTCGGCAGGAGGCTGTTCACAATGTCGATGCGGACGTGCTCGTTGTCCTGAAGCGTCCATGCCGCGCATAACAGAAAGACGGCGGAAAACAGCACCCATTGCAATTCGAGCCAAGCGTTCGACGAGACGTCGAACACCTTTCGCACCGTGGCGTTGGTGGCGGACACGACGACCGCTACGAGGATCAACCAAGCGAAGCCGCGGCCGATCCATCGATTGAGTCTATCGATGAAGCACGCAAACCTCAAAAGGGCGCCCATCGAGTCTCCGTAACGGCAAATTATGCCGGCCGTCCCGATGCGAAACCGGGGATAGCTCCCTGCACCTTAACAGGAATAAAGCGCGGCGCGTCAAGCGTGGCCGTTGATGTGACAACATGTACAGAATAGGGTTCGGGAGGCCCTCCGGCACGTCAGCCAACCCTCGGCGCTACTTCTCCTTTTTCTTGACGTCCTTGATCGCGATCGCGTCCTTCACCATGGCGACGAGGCGCGGCGGCGCTGACACGATTTCAGCGACCGTCTTTTGCAGTTCCTCGCCACCCATCGGCGCCATGTCCATGTGCGCCTGCTTGGCCGCCTCGATGAATTGCGGGTCACGCATGGTGTCGTCGAACGCCTGCCGCAGCGCCTTGACGCGCTCCGCCGGAACGTTGGGCGCGGTCAGGATCGGTCGGCCGACCGCGACGTCGCCGGACAGCAGTGTGAGAATCTGGCGCTGATCGTCATTTGCCGCTAGCTCACTCCACAGTGGCACGTTCGGCAGGTCAGTCTCGCGGCGGGGCCCGATCTGAAACAAAATGTTGATGGTGTGGTCGCGCAGCCAGTCGGCGTGTGTCGCCTTGATCGAGGCCCAGGAATCGCTGCCGCGTCCGTCCAGCTCATGACGCTCGACCGCGATGTTGATGTCGCCGCCGCCCGGATAACCGGCGATGATGCGAAACTTGCTGCCGAGCAGGTTGTTGGAGACCTGCGGATAAAGCACCGACGGCGAGCTTGCGCCGGTGGCGCCGATCGCCAGCGACTTGGTCTTGGCCTCCGCGAACGTCGACACGCCGCTCGCCGCCGACACGTACAGAATGTTGTTGACGACGCTCAAGTTGCCGATCCAGTTGAACTTGCGCGCGTCGAACTGCACGCCCGGCTGGCTGAGCGCCTGGTCGGTCGGCGTGGCCTGCCCCAACGTGGCGATTACGCTGCCGTCCTGCGGCGCCACCCGGTAAAGCCAATTCGCGGCGCTGCGGCTGCCGGCGCCCGGCATGTTCTGCGGCACGATCGTCGGGTGGCCCGGAATATGCGCGCCCATGTAGCGCCCGAGCATGCGCGCATAGATATCGTAGCCGCCGCCAGGACCATAGCCGATGACGAGCGTGATTTGCTTGCCGCGATAAAAATTGGCGACATCCTGGGCGTGCGCCGGCGCCGCGATAGCCGCTATCGCTGCGGCAACCCAAACAAGTTTGCGGATACGGTCCATCGTAAGTCCTCTCACGGCGACGGCCGGAAGCCCGCCTTGTAGTAGGCGGACAAGTCGCTGCCCAGCCATTCGGTCGGAATGACTTTATTCGATCCCTCAGCCATTGCCTTGCGGTAGAGCGCGCCGCCGGCTGCGGCAAATTGGATCGCCAGGCCGGAATTGTTCTTGTAGTAGATGATGCCGTCCTTCAGGGCGCCGCGCGGCTCCTGTTTGACGCCGACCGTGCCGTTCAGCAGCTCGCCGAGTTCATGGACGCGGTCGCGGCCGATCACGCCGTCCTTGATCGGATCGAGCAGCTCCGTCTGGTCGTTATCGATCACACTTTCCCAATCGTTGACGATGACGCAGCGCGCGCGTTGATAGGTCCTGCGGTCGACCTCCGAGCGCTTGTTGGTCACGTCCGAATTGGCGATTGAGACGACGATCTGGCCGTCTTCGAGCCAGTCGCCGTCGAATACGGGTTTCATTGCGCTGGTGGCGCAGCACACGACGTCGGCGTCGCGGACGGCGGCGCGCGCATCCTCCACCGCGGTGACGACGAGACCATCTCGCGACAAGTCGCGCGCAAGGGCAGTGCGATGTTCGGCGTTCGGGCTGTACACATTGACGCGATCGATCGGCCTGACCAGTGCGATGGCTTCGAGCGCGTTGCGCGCCTGCTTGCCGGTGCCGAACAAGCCGAGCGTGTGCGCGTCCGGCCGCGCGATCGCGTCGACCGCAACCGCCGTCGTGGCGCCGACCCGCATGCCCGAGAGCTCGAATTCGTGCAGCAGCGCCAGCGGCTCGGCGCTCTCGATGCTGAACAGGATCACAAATCCCCAGTTGAAGGCTTGCGGGTTCTCGTAGGTACGCCGCTCGTGCGCGGCGGTTGCGGGTCGCATGATCTGCGAGCCGGCGCGGACGCAGGCGATGCCGGATGACGGCACGGCGCCGACATGAACGTTGGCCATGTAGCGCCGGTCCGGATCCGGATGCTTGGCCAGATACCGCATGCGCGGCCGGTTGACCGCCTCGCCCGCGGCGAACTCGCGAAACGCCACGCGCATGGCATCGATGCATTCGCGCATTGGCAACAGCCGGCGTACGTCCTGGTCGGTGATGATGATCGTCATGGGTTCAGGTTTTGGGTCACACGGGGTTTTCACAAGTGCCGGCGGACCGGCGTTTTGCTGGGATTGCGGCACGGGGCCCGCGCGAGATCAAGCTAGCTCCGCCCCGCGGATCGTGGCAAATTGCGGCCATCCGCCGATGATTATCCAATTCGGGAGAGACCAAATGGCCTGGGCCAAAGTCACCGATATCGCGTACGGGCGCCTGCGCTCGCCCGACCTCGATGTCATGGAAGAATTTCTGACACGGTTCGGTATGCACCGGTCCGAACGCACCGCCAATGCGCTCTACATGCGCGGCACTGATCCGGCGCACCATATTCACGTCACCGAGAAGGGCGATCCGAAATTCGTCGGCATCGCCTATTACGTCGACAGCGAAGATGACCTGAAGCGGCTTGCCAAGGCCCCCGGCGCGACCGGCGTTGAAAACATTGACGAGCCCGGCGGTGGCAAGCGTGTGCGGCTCACCGAGCCGAACGGCTATCAGATCGAAGTGGTCTGCGGCATGGAGCAGCTCGCTCCGATCCCGGTGAAGCGGCAGAGGCTCAATTCCGGCGAAGCACCGACCGCGCGCGCCGGCGAACTGATGCGGTTGCCGCGGGGGCCGGCGCACGTCAAGCGCATCGGCCATGGCGTGATGATGACGCCAAAATTCAAGGAAACGGTTGGCTGGTTCCGCGAGACGCTGGGCATGATCTGCTCGGACGACGTCTACGTCGAACAGAAGGACAATCTGATCGGCTCGTTCAATCGCTGCGACCGCGGCGACACCTATGTGGATCATCACGTGTTCTTCTGTCTCAATCACCAGAAGACCGGCTTGAACCATTTCTCCTTTGAGGTCCCCGACATCGACGACGTCTGCATGGGCCACGACTATCTCAAGCAGAGCGGCAAGTACGAACACATGTGGGGCATCGGCCGTCACGTGCTCGGCAGCCAGGTCTATGACTACTGGGCCGATCCGTGGGGCCGCGTGCATGAGCATTGGGCCGACAGCGACCGGCTCAACCTCCGCAACGGCTCCAATCTGATTGCCGCCGATGAGGCCTTGCGCTCGCAATGGGGCGAGGCTCCGCCGGAAAAATTCATCAATCACGCCAGCGCCTGACGGCCGCGCGCGGCGCAATCCGGATCGTCGTTGCGCACTGCAATTCGCAACCGCCCGCGCCACCGCGCGGGCGGTTAACGATGTGCGCATGCGGCTGCGCGGAGCACCATTTCGGTAACGAATTGCTAACGGTCGGTGGTTAACGAAGGGTCGCCAAAATCCGCGCAATCCGGAGTATCCGCCATGGACGATCGCCACGACCAGGATCAGGGCAAGACCCCGGGCGAAAACAACCAGCCTGCAGCCGCCAATCCGTCGCCTGCGGCGGGTGAGGGCGAGACGCCGGCCAGCGCCGAAAGCGGCGCCGGCAGCCAGCTGCCGATGATCGAATCCCCGAAGCTTGGCGGCAGCGAAGCCGAAGACAAGCCGGCCAGCGAACCGGTCCGCGGCATGTCCGCCAGCACCATTACGGCGCTCCCGGTGCGGTTTGCCGAACGGATGAACGAAGCGCCGCGCGCGGCGGCAGCCGGTCCGTCCTCTCAACAACGCTCCTTCCGGTTTGCGCTGCTGGCGGCGACGATTGCGGGTGCGGCCGGGACCGGCGCGCTCGCGGGATCGCTGGCAGCCGTCGGCCTCAGTCATCAGAATGCGGCGCAGGCCACTGTGGTGAAAACCGCGGAATCGCGCGACGTCATGCAGGCCTTGAAGACACAGCGCGCAGAACTCGCCTCGCTGAAGGCAAGCCTCGACAGCGAAAACCGCAGCGCCAACGCGCAGTTCGCCAAGATCGCCGACCGCTTCAACACCATCGAACATGCCCAGACCGATCAGGCCGGCAAGCTCACGCATATTGCCGAGGCCGTCGACCGGTTCGGTAAGAAAGCCGCGGCGGCGCCTGAAATCACCGGCTCGATCGCCGCGCCGCCGCCGGCCGCGCGCCCGGCCCCCGTCGTGCCGGTGCTGCATGACTGGGTGGTGCAGGATGTGCGCAACGGCCGCGCCATGGTCGAGACACGTTACGGCAGCATGTTCCTCGTTGGCTCGGGCGGGATGCTGCCCGGTCTCGGCCGCGTCGCGGAAATCAAGCGCCAGAACGGCGCGTGGGTCGTCGTGACTGAGCGCGGATTGATCACGTCGAATCCCTGACGCAGCAGGGATCAGATATTGGATCCCCCATCCCTTGAGTTCCTGAAATTTGGAATCAGCATCGGTACGCGGCGCCGGTAGGCGCCGTAGGCGTCGGCGCCAAGCTCCGCCGTCAGAAAACGCTCCTCGATCCGCGCCTTCACCCATAATCCGAAAGCGATGAGTGCCGCGCCGGCAAGGCCGCTCAGCGTGGCCTGCGCAACGGCCGTGGCGAACAGCGCGAAGATCAATCCGGTATAGATCGGGTGGCGCACCAGCGCGTACGGTCCGGTGTCGATGACGCGATGGCCTTCCTTGCGGGTGATCGTGCCCGACCACAGGCGGCCGAGATGAATGCGCGCCCACCAGGTGAACATCAGTCCCGCCAACGTCAGAAGCGCCAGCACCATGCCGCCGGCGTAGCCGACATGCCAAAGCTGCTGCATGTGCAGCCGCCGCGCCGCCCACGGCGTCAGCAGCGCCGCGCCTGCCAGAACGATGACCTGATAGAACACAGTGTCCCAGGTGAACGCACGCTTTTCCGTGCGATTGGACCACAGCGCCGCCGCGATCCAGCTCACCAGCCATGCGAGCCAGAACACGGCGAACAATACGTGCGGGCGGACGATCATCGATTGTGGTGCTCCGTATTTTTGTCGCGGCGCCGGCCGGCTCTAGCCTTGCGGTTGCGGTCCATGCCAAGCTTGCCGTCATATAGGGCGGGGCGAGCGATCCGGAACGGAGTGAGGCATGGCCGCCATCGCAAAAGCCTTGGCAGGGCTGCTGCGTAAGCTTGCAAATGTCGCCTTTCCCGCTGCGCTGGTCCTGGTGGCGCTCGGCGGAACTGCGGGCGCGCAAGCCGCGCAACCGCCGGCACCAAAGCCCGACATGGAGCGGTCGTGTCCGGGCCTGGTCGCCCAGGCGCGGCCGTCGGTCGTG
>Ga0134128_10008113_pt1 | contig 12639 bp, 9 predicted proteins | sample KB31754_FD_96462 | JGI IMG/M metagenome (GOLD analysis project Ga0134128, IMG submission 96462) | Terrestrial soil microbial communities with excess Nitrogen fertilizer from Kellogg Biological Station, Michigan, USA - KB3-175-4 | ecosystem: Environmental > Terrestrial > Soil > Unclassified ...
GATGCCGATCGCACCGCCGAGCTGCCGGTTGGTGTTGATCAGGCCCGCCGCGAGCCCGGTCTGATCGCGCGGCACGCCGCTGACCGCGGCCACCGTCGAACCGGTCATGATCAGGCCCCAGCCACAGCCGAGCAGAACGCAGGGTCCGATCAGGCTGCCCAGATAGGTCGCGTGTTCGGTGGCGCGCGAAAGCCACAGCAGCCCGCAGCTCGCCGAGGCCAGACCGGCGCTCAGCACGGTCCTGGTGCCCAGCCTCGGCACGAAGCGGGCGACGCCGCGCGCGCTGATCAAGACGCACAGGGACTGCGGCGCGAGCAGCAGGCTCGCCCGCAGCGCGGAGGCGTGCAGCACCTGCTGCAGAAGCAGCGGCGTGAAGTAGACCGTCGTGTAGAACGCCGCGCAGGAGAAGGCACCGACCGCGTTGGTGACGGACAGCGCACGGTTGCGGAAGACGACCAGCGGCACCAGCGGATCGCGGGCCAGCTTCGCCTCGTTGAGCACGAAGAAGAGCAGCAACGCGGCCGCGAGCGCGAGCGCCGTGACCACGGGGGCCGAGCCCCAGCCGTACTTGCCGCTCTCGCCGATGCCGGCCACCAGCGCCATCAGGCCGAGCGTGACGGCGCCGGCCCCGAGCACGTCCGGACTGCCCACCCGGGCGGCCGGCCGCGACCTCTCCACGCTCAACGAGCCGATCACCAGCAGCAGCAACCCCAGCGGAACGTTGACCAGCAGCGTCCAGCGCCATGAGGCGAACGAGGTCAGCAGCCCCCCGGCGATCCCGCCGAAGGAGGCACCGCCGCCGGCCACCGCGCTCCACAGCCCCATCGCCTTGGCCCGCTCGCCCGGCTCGGTGAAGGTCGAGGTGAGCACCGCCAAGGTGGCCGGCACCATCACCGACGCCGCGACTCCCTGCAAGCAGCGAGCCAGTACCAGGACCGGCCCGGACACCGCCGTGCCGCCGATCAGGCTGGCCGCGGTGAAGGCGGCGATGCCGATCAGCATCATCCGGCGCTGCCCGAGCAGGTCGGCCAGCCGTCCGCCGAGCAGCAGGCAGCCGGAGAGCGCCAGCGAGTACGCCGTCACCACCCACATCAGGTTGGCGGTGGTGAACCCCAGGGCCTTCTGCACGCTGGGCAGCGCGATGTTCATCGCGGAGATGTCCAGCACTGACATGAACTGGGCGAGGCAACAGGCGAACAGCACGCCGCGCCGGCGTGCGGCAGACCGGGCGGCTCCGGCGGGGGCGGGGGCTGCGGCCGCGGTGCTCGCGGCGACCGTCGTCATCCGCGGTTCCCGGCCGGGGCGGGCGTCTTCCCGATCAGCCGCGACCACAGCAGTTCGGCCGCGGTCCCGCCGCCGTCCGCCGCGCCGATGAGCGCCGCGGCCTCCTGGGCGCCGCGGCGGTAGGCCGGGTCGCGCAGGACCGCGCGGACCGCGTCGGCGACGACCCCGGCGTGCCAGTGCTGCGCCGGGATGCGGATCCCCGCCCCGAACGCGGCCGCGCGGTCCAGATTGATCCGCTGCTCCGTCTGGAACGCCACCCCGACCAGCGGGACGCCACCAGCCAGCACCGACTGCACGGTGCCCTGGCCGCCATGGCTGACCACGACGTCGACCAGGCGGTAGAGCTCGCGCACAGGCAAGAAGCGGTCGGTGACGACAAGGCCGGGCCGGGGACCGGCGGCCGCGCGCACCAGGTCCACCGGGCAGATCGAGGGCGGCGCGAGGATCACCGCGTTCCAAGCGTGTCCGGACTCTTCGACGATGCCGCGCACCGCTTCCAGCAGCGCGTCCTTGGTGCCTGAGCTGCCCATGGTGCACAGGATCTTGGGCCGCGGATCGGCCGGGTCCAGCACCGCCGCGATCTCGGGAGCGATCGGCTCCGGCTGCGGGGCGGCGAACAGCGGTCCGGTGACGTGAACGTTCTGCGGCAGCTGTTCGTCGGCGTAGAAGGCGGGCAGGTCGTTGATCAGCACCAGGTCGGCGTCGAGCATCTCGAAGAGGGTCGAGGGCACCGCCCCGGTCCAGCCGCAGCGCGCGATCGCCTGCGCGAGCCGCTCCTGCCGGAACACCTGCCGCGGCGCCGCCGGCTTGTGCTCCTCCCGCGCGCGGAAGACGTGGGTGGCTTCGCCGTGCAGCGGAGTCTTCTCCCGAAGTTCCCGCGCGACCTCGGCGGCGAGCACGGTCGGCGCAACGGCGAGGAACGCGGCCGTCGCGACGCCCTCAAGGCGCGCCGCGATGTTGGCGAAGGGCCACAGGCCGTGCAGGACCAGGTCGGGGCGCAGCCGCGCGATGGCGGCCCGCTCGCCCTCGATGAAGGCGCGGGCCAGGCGCACCGAGCCGACGAACTCCGGGGGGTCGAACTGCAGGTCCTCGATCATGCTGCGGCCGCGCACGGCCGGTTCGGCCCGCTCCACGCGGAAGCCGGCGGCGGTGATGCGCGGCTCGAACCAGCCGCCGTGGGACAGAAACGTGATCTCGATCTCGCGGCCGTGCGGCCGGTGCGCGCGCAGCGCCTTGGCCAGTTCCAGCGCACGGGTCGCCTCTCCGGCGTTGGCGAGGCCCGCCGACACGACGACATGGGTTGGCGCAGCTCTCAGGTCACCGAGGCTCATGTCACTTCCTGGGGGTGATCGACCGGCCGCGCGCCGACCCGAAAGGCCGGTACCGTCTCCGGATCGGATGGGGGTGCGGGGAGCAGACAGCGCGCGCCATTGAGCGTCGCCGGTCTCGAACCGCGCTCGGCTGCGGCTGGACGGCGCCGGGTTCAAGCCCGGTTCGAGCGCCGGGGCCTACCGTCGAAGGCGGATCGGGGGATCCACGCGACCGGAAAGGGCCGATCGAGACCATGGCTTCCACCGAGGTGACGACCAACACGCAGACGCCGGCCCCGGCGCCCTATCGGTGGCGATGGCCCGCTCTCGCCGTGGTCTTGGCGGCCGGGATGATGGACCTGCTCGACTCGCTGATCACGATCGTCGCCGGACCGCAGATCCGCGCCCATCTGGGCGGCGGCGACACGCTGATCCAGTGGCTGGCCGCGGGATACACGCTGGCGATGGCGTCCGGGCTCATCGTCGGCGGGCGGCTCGGTGACATCCACGGCCGCAAGCGCCTGTTCCTGCTCGGCATGTCAGGGTTCACCGTCGCCTCGCTGCTGTGCGCGGTGGCGCAGGATCCGGGGATGCTGATCGCGTTCCGGGTGCTGCAAGGGCTGTGCGGCGCGGTGATGCTGCCGCAGGGCCTGGGCATCGTGACGGAGGTGTTCCCGCCGCGTCAGCGGCCGATGGCCTTCGGCCTGTTCGGGCCGGTGCTCAGCCTCGGCACGATCGGCGGGCCGGTCCTCGGCGGCTGGCTGATCGGCGCGAACCTGTTCGGCACCGGCTGGCGGATGATCTTCCTGATCAACCTGCCGCTGGGTCTGGCCGGGGTGGCCGCGGCGGTGCGTTACCTGCCGAAGGCCGGGGTGCCCGCGGCACGCCGGCTCGACGTCACCGGCGCGCTGATCATCACCGCGGCCGCGGTGCTCCTGGTGTATCCCACGGTGCAGGGCCGCGAGCTCGGCTGGCCCGCGTGGGTCTTCGTCTGCTTCGCCGTGGGCGCCGCGCTGGCCGTGGCTTTCGCACGATACGAGGCGCGGGTCCAGCGGGCCGGCGGCGATCCGCTGGTGGCGCTGAGCCTTTTCGGCAAGCGCTCCTTCACCGGCGGCCTGTTCGCGGTGGTCTCGCTCTATTGCGGCCTGGTCGGGCTGAGCCTGATCTTCACCATCTATGTGCAGGTGGCGCTGGGCTTCTCACCGCTGCGCGCGGCGCTGACGACGCTGCCGCAGGCGGCCGGCTCGGTCAGCGCCCTGCTTGCCTCGCGCGGCGGGCTGACCGCACGGCTGGGCCGGCTGCAGATCCACCTGGGCCTGGTCACCGCCGCGGCGGGTGTCTTCGGGCTCTGGCTCACCCTGCGGCAGACGGGTGGGCGGCCGGCCTCCTGGCAGTTCGCCCCGGCGCTGTTCGTGGTCGGGGTGGGGATGGGCCTGGCCCTGGCGGCGATCTTCAACATCGTGCTGGCCACCGTGGAGCCGGGCGAGACCGGCTCGGCCTCCGGGGTGTTCACCGCGGTGCAACAGTTCGGCGGGGCGCTCGGCGCGGCGCTGCTGGGGACCGTGTTCTTCGGCCTGGCCGGCCGCGACGGATTCGCCACCTCGGCGCAGCGCACGCTGTGGGTCGTCGTGGCACTGCTCGCCGTGGCGTTCGCGATGACGATGGCGCTTCCGCGCGAGGCGCGCGCCTTCGGTCCGCCGCCGCCTGCCGCGCCCGCAGCGCCCGACACGGAGGCCTGACCGTAAGTCAGGTCACGGTGGCTCAGATCACCGGCGAGCGGAGGCGCACCAGGCGACCTCCACTCGCCGGTTCTCGCTCTGCGGGAACATGAAGCCAAGCAGCATGAGACCTTCCGTGACCAGCGCGGCGTGCTCCTCGTCCGATAGGTCGCGGAAGCTCTCCACGTCGAGCACGACCTCGTCCGCCCGGACGGCCGCGGTCCATCGCCCCGCGACGAATCCGTCGACCAGCACGGTCGCTCTGATGGCCGCGTTGCCGGTGGAGACCAGCGCACGGTGCTCGTCGGCGAGTACGCGGGTGCGGTCTTTGTAAGCGACCATCAAGTTGTCGTACTCGGGTAGGAAGCGCACCGGCGCGGCGAGATCGGGGCCGGGACGTGGCGCGTCCGGCAGGTCGAACAGTTCACGCCCGGCCTCGTCGCGGAAGCAGACCAGCTCGCAGCTCAGCTCCTCGGTGACCTCGCGAAGCCTGGTGAGGCCGGACCAGGCCTGTATGTCTTGCACGGCGGCCGGGCCGAAGGCCGCGAGGTAACGCAGGATCAGCCGGTGCGGCGCGGCCGAGGTGCCCACCGGCGTTCGCAGCCAGGTCTCGGCCGTCGTCGCAGCCATCGAACCGTGCGCGCCCCAGAATCCGGCCGGCGGCACTTGGACGACCGGCAGCAGGTAGTGCACGGAGAACTGGAGCGCCGCAGGGTCGGTGCCCGGCAGCCGCTGCGCGAGCGCGGACCGCAGCTGCTTGTTGGTCAGCGGCTCCTCGTCCAGCAGCTTGCGGCCGGCCTCGCACAGCTCGCGCAGATCGATCCCGGCGGTGTGCCGGCCGAAGAATCCGCGCTGGGCGCGTTCAAGCGCGGGCTGAAGCGCGGGCCGCAACAGGGCGTAATCCGCCGCGGTCATCACATGGAGGGTGGCGCGCATCATCCCGGCGCGCACGGCCAGCCGCTCTTCGAGCAGTCGCTCGAGGTCTCGCGTCGCGAAGTCGGCCAACCGGGTCCACAGGCCCAGGTGCGGCGGGTCGCACAGCTGCCCTTGCAGACCGACGAGGTGTTCGATCGCCGCGGCGGCGCTCATCCGGGCGCGCTGGAGCAGCAGTTGCCGTTCCAGCGCGGCTCGATTCAGCTCCCTGATGCTCAGGACGCGCGCCGGCCGCCCGGCGGCGGGACGCACCGCGCGCTGAGCGCTCAACGCAGCGGCCGGAAGAACTCGCGCAGCTCGCCGACGAGCACATCAGGGCACTCAATCGCGGGGAAGTGGCCGCCGCGGTCCAGGTCATGCCAGAAGCGCAGGTCGCGGAAGCGCCCCTCGCACCACGGCTTGGGCATCCGCGCGTCGCCCGGGAAGAGGCTGCACCCGGTCGGGATCTCGACCGGTGGCATCGCGGCCTTGTTGTGGCTCTCCCAGTACAGCCGCGCAGAGGAGGTAGCGGTGTTGGTGAGCCAGTAGATCGAGGCGGCGTCCAGCAGCCGCTCGCGCGGGATCGCCTTCTCCAGGTCTCCGTCGTGCCCGCTCCAGGTCCAGTATTTCTCGGCCACCCAGGCCAGCTGGCCGGCCGGGGAGTCGGCGAGCCCGTAACCCAGGGTCTGCGGGCGGGTGGATTGGATCGCGGAGTAGCCGGACTCGGTGCGGCCGAACTCCTTGAGCGCGGCGAGCCCGGCCAGATCGCGCTCGGACAGCTGGACCTGGTGCTCGGGCGGCGCGGCGAACGGCATGGTGATGTGGATGCCGGCGAGGCGGTCCGCCGCGCTCGCGCCGAGCTGCGCGGTGACGAAGGACCCGAAGTCGCCGCCGTGCGCCGCGAAGCGGTCGTATCCGAGCCGTCGCATCAGCGCCGCCCACAGTCCGGCGATCCGCTCGACGCCGATCCCGCTGCGCCGCGGCCGCCCGCTGAAGCCGAACCCGGGCAGCGAGGGGCAGACGAGGTGGAACGCGTCGCCGGGCTCGGACGGGTTCGTCAACGGCGCGACGATATCTTCGAACTCTGCGAAGGTTCCCGGCCAGCCGTGCGTGACCAGCAGCGGCAGCGCGTCGGCGTGCGGGGAACGGATGTGCAGGAAATGGATCGCCGTGCCGTCGATCTCGGTGCGGTACTGCGCGAGCGCGTTAAGCCGCGCCTCGGTCGCCCGCCAGTCGTATCCATCCGCCCAATAGCCGCACAGGTCGCGCAGGTAGGCCAGCGGAACTCCCTGGGACCAGTCGTCCACGGTCTCGGCGTCCGGCCAGCGCGTGGCGGCCAGCCGGGCTCGCAGGTCGGCCAGGTCCGGCTGCGGGATCTCGATGCGGAACGGGGTGATCTCGGTGTCCAACGCCGGCTCCTCGGTCGGTCGGCAGCTTTCGTCGAAAAGGCTGGCTGGCGGACCGTGGCCCCGTCTTCGGGGGCCACGCCGCGCGTGCGTTAGGGCAGGACCTGGTGCTCGGGCAGGTCCACGGCGAGTCCGTCGCAGCGTTCGGTCACGGCGAGCTGGCAGCCGAGCCTGCTGTTCTCCCGCCGCGGGCAGGAGGTGGTCTCCAGCACCTCGTCCTCGAGGGGATGGATCGGCGCGATGCCGCGGGCCAGCCGCTGCTCCTCCGGCAGGAAGATGTGGCAGGTGCCGCACATGCCGGCGCCGCCGCACTCGGCCACGATGCCCGCGACGCCTTCGCGCACCGCGCCGCGCATGACGCTGGTGCCGACCGGGACCTCGACGGTGTCGCTGGTTCCGTCGGTTCGCACGTAGGTGATCTGAGGCACGTCGTCTCCTGGTCTCGTCGGGGCCGGCTCAGACCGCGCCGGCCAGGGTGCCCGCGGCGGCCAGCTGCCTGCGAGCCTTGATGTGCTCGGCCGGCCGGTTGATCGACTCGACGCCGACCAACCGCTCGCCGCGGAAGCAGTGCACGGAGAACCGGCCCTGTTCCGGGTCGCCGGCCAGCTCGGTGCGGTCGTGTCCGGTGGTGATCCCGGCGATCTGGAGCTTGTCAGAGTACTGATCGGTCCAGAACCACGGGACCGCGCTGTACGGCCTGGCCGCCAGGCCGTCCTTCGCGATGAACTCGGCCGCGCATTTGGCCTGGTCGACCGCGTTCTGCACCGATTCCAGCCGCAGCGGGTCGTCGGCGAACGGGCTGGGGAACAGGGCGCAGTCACCGATCGCGTGGATCGCGGGGTCGCTGGTGCGCAGGTAGGCGTCGACCACGACGCCGTTGGCCACGGCGAGCCCGGCCTCCGCTGCCAGCGCGGTGTCCGGCACCACGCCGATGCCGACCACGACCAGGTCCGCGGGCACGCTCTCGCCGCCGGCCAGCCGGACCGCGCGAAGCGGCCCGTCGGCTTCGCCCTCGATCGCCTCGACCTGCCGGCCGAACCGGATGTCGACGCCTCGGCCGCGGTGAAGCCGGGTCACGTGCTCGGAGACCGGCACCGAGACGGCGCGGGCCAGCACCCGGTCCAGCGCTTCGATGACGGTCACCTCGTGGCCGGCCGAGCGCGCGGCCGCCGCAACTTCGAGTCCGGTGAAGCCCGCGCCGATCACGACGACGCGCCGCGGCGCCGCGAGCCGGTCGCGCAGGACCCGGGCCTGCGCGAGGGTGCGCAGGACCAGGACGCCGGGGTGATCGGCGCCGGGCACCGGCAGGCGCCGCGGGATGCTGCCGGTAGCCAGGATCAACCGCTCATAGGGAAGGCGCGCGCCGGAGTCCAGCACGACGGCCGCGTTCGCCCGGTCGATCCCGGCGACCCGCGTGTCCACCCGCAGATCAATGTCCTGATTTTGATAGAACGCCGGGGTGCGTAGCGCGAGGGCGGCCGCGTCGACTTCTCCGTTGAGGTACTGCTTGGACAGCGGCGGCCGGTCATAGGGCGGCTGCGGCTCGGCCCCGACGAGGGTGACCGGGCCGTCGAAGCCCGCGTCCCGCAGCGAGGCCGCGGCCTGCATGCCGCCCTGCCCCGCGCCCACGACGACGATCGGCGATCCTGCCATGTCTCAGACCTGCTTTTCCGGGAGGAGCACGACCAGGGTGCTCAGTTCGTCGGTGATCGGCAGCTGGCAGGAGAGCCGGCTGTTGTCGCGGCGCGGACTGGCGGTGCAGTCGAGCAGCTCGTCCTCGTTCTCGTCGACCGGCGGGAAGGCCACGGGGCACTGCTCGATGTACACGTGGCAGGTGGCGCAGATGCCGTCGCCGCCACACTCGCCCTCGATGCCGTCCACGCCGTTGGCCAAGGCGCCGCGCATCACGTTGCTGCCGGAGGGCACGTCCAGCACGGTCGTGCTCCCGTCCGGGTGGCGGTAGGTGATCGTGGCCATCAGACCTCCGGGTAGATTCGCCGACTCGGGCAGTCGGATCAGTCGAAGTTCGGCGGCGGGTCGGGCAACCCGCCCGTGGTGCGGCCTTCGGCCGGGTCACCGTCCGGTCGGGACGGCGGCCCGGCCGCGGCCGGCGCGTTGTTTGGCAGAGGGCTGGCTTACCAGGCGACCGGCATCTCGTAGACGCCGTACATGACGTTGCCGTCCTTGTAGCGCAGCTCGTTCCAGGGCTTGGCGAGCCGCAGGTTCGGCAGCCGCTCGAACAGGGTGCGGATCACGATGGCGAGCTCAACCCGCGCGATCTCCGCGCCGATGCAGTGGTGGATGCCGTGGCCGAAGGCGACGTGGTGGCGCGACTCGCGGTGGATGTCGAGCGTGTCGGGGTCGTCGAACGCGGCGGGGTCGCGGTTGGCGGCCATGCCGAGCACGATGATGCCTTCGCCCTTGCGCACTGTGACATCGCCGACCTGCATGTCCTCCAGGGCGACCCGCGAGGTGGCCAGGTCCCCCGGGGAGAGGTAGCGCAGCAGTTCCTCGACCGCGTCCGGGATCAGCGACGGATCGGCCTTGATCTTCGCCAGCTGGTCAGGGTACTCGAGCAGCGTCATGGTGCTCAGCGCGATCATCGCGGCGCTGGTCTCGTGACCGCCGTTGAGCAGCAGCCGCGTGACGTTGCACATCTCCCTGCGGTCGTAGATCCCCTCGGCGCGGTACTTGGCGATCATCCGGCTGATCAGGTCGTCGCCGGGTTCCCGCTCCTTGCGCTCGACCAGGGTCTGCAGGTACTCGCCGAACCCGGTGATCGCCCGCTCGCGCTGGTCCGCGGAGCTGCCGCCGCCGAACAGCACCTCGGTGAAGGAGTGCAGGGCGGCCTGGTCCTCGGTCGGCACGCCGAGGATGCCGCAGACGATGGTCAGCGGAACCTTGAGCGCCACCTCGTGCACCAGGTCGGCGGGCGAGCCCTTCGCGATCATCGCGTCGACGCACTCGTCGACGATCTCCTGCATCCGCGGGCGCATGTCCAGCACCCGCTTCTTGGTGAACTCGCCGGACAGCGCGGCCATCCGCCGGTGCAGGGTGTGCTTGGGCGGGTCCCAGCCGATGAAGGAGCAGTCCGTCTTGAACTGGTCGGGGATCGGAATGTAGTACGGGAAGCCGTCGTGGGCCCGGTCCGAACTGGATCGCGGGTCCGTGAGCACCTGCTTCACCAGCTCGTAGCTGGTGACGACCCATGCCTCGCGCCCCGTGGCCAGCTTCACCCGGGCGATCGGCTCGGTTCGGCGCAGCTCGCCGTACAGCTCGGGCGCATTCATGGGACAGCCGCGGAACCAGGGGAACAGCGGGGTCTCGGTTGCCGTCTCGGTCAAGGCCGGTCCTTTCTCTGGATGGGGCCGTCTACTCAACGCGCGGCTTCAGCGCGGCCCGGTTCTGTTCGAGGTACCGTTCGATCTGCTCGGTCTTCGGCGCGGCCCCGGCGTTGGGCGCGGGAGCGCCGCCGAGATCCCGGTCGGCGGCCACCTGCGGCCGCGCGGTCCCGGATACGACGAGGTCTGATTCGGGCAGCACGCCGTCGACCAGGTAGGCGGTGACCGCTTCATCGACGGCTGCGATGCGCCGGGCGAAGAAGATCTCGTTGCGGCCGTCGTCCGCGACGGTGATGAGCCGGTCGCCGAGGCGCTTGGCCATCTCGACGCCGCCGAGGTACGACAGCGTCGGGTTGCCTTCGGCGTGTACGACCAGGCCGGGCGCGTAGTACTCGCGCGCGACGACGGGCATCGGCTCCAGCGGCTCGGTGGCCCGGAAGGCGGAGACCCAGGGCGCCGCGCGCAGCACGCCGTAGCCGTATGGGTACTTATCGCGGTACTCGCGCATGTCCCGGTAGTAGACCTCCAGGTCCTTGGGCCAGTCGCCCTCGGCGGTGGCGGCCTCGACGACCCCGGACTGCGTCGTCGCCCCCGGCGCGGGCCGCTCCCAGTCGGGAGCGGCGAAAAGCCAGGCGGCCTTCACCGCGGCGAAGTCCCCGGCGCGCAGCGCGGCGACGGTCGCGGCCAGCTCGCCCCACAGCGGCCGGTGGGTCGCGCCGAGGCCGACCGCGCCGTCCAGGACGGTCTGGTCCACGCCGCCGAACGGGGACTCGGCCAGCCGGGCGCCGAGCAGTTCGACGCTGTCGATGACCGCCGCGGCGGCGGCGCCGAGGCCGTAGGTCAGGTTGCGCTCGGCGGTCCAGGCCGCCCACGCGTCGACATTGCGGCGGATCGCGACCGCCTGGGTCATGTACTGGCCGCGCCACATCGCGGCCGGGTCGACCGGGGAGTCGAACACGTGCCGGTCGACCCGGGCGCCGAACAGCGTGCCGTAGACGGATCCGGTGTGCGTGCCGTCCGCGTATCCCAGCAGGCTGATCTTCTCCTCGCCGAGCACGGCGCGGATCACGTCGAGGTCGCGGGCCACGTTCGACGTGGTCACGTGCGCGCGAAGCCGGCCGCCGAGCCGCGCGGCCGCTTCCTCCACCGCCTTCATGTCCTGCGCGATCAGCTCGAAGTCCGCGTCGGCGGGCCGGGAGGACCACGGCGCCGTGGGCACGGTGACCTCCCGCAGCAGCGGCGCCGAGCGGCCCCAGCCGCGCGGGTCGAAGCCCACCAGGTCGTAGACCTCGTGCACCGCGCTGCCGGCGAGGCGCAGCGGCATCCGCGGGCCGAGTCCGTTATGCCCGCCCGGGCCGCCGTTGAGCGCGACCAGGACGCCGCGCCGCCGCGCCGGATCGCTCGCGGGCAGCAGGCCGACCGTGATCCGGATCCGCTCGCCGGCCGGGTCCGCGTAGTCGAGCGGTACTTCGATCTCTGCTTCGAGCAGCCCCGAGCCGTCGGCGGCCGCCTCCCAGCGCGCCTGCTGCGCGTAGAACTTCTCCAGCGCCTCGGCCGGCGCGGCCACAGCCGTGGGATTCACCTGGCCACCTTCGCTTTCTCCACTGTCGGGTTCGCCATCGGCGGCTCATGATGGGCGGGCGAACTCGAGCTCTCCTGGATCCCGCGCTGAACCGGCGCCGCGCCCTGCTCCCCCTCGGCCTCGGCGCACCACGCGGGTCGCTCGGTGATCCGCAGGACGGCGGCGCCCCAGCTGTATCCGGCGCCGACCGAGATCAGGACACAGTGATCCCCGGGCCGAGCCGCGCCGCTGGAGACCAGGTGGTCCAGGCTGGCGAACTGGTCGGCGGCGCCGAGGTGGCCGACTGTGCGGCTCCACTCCCACGTGGTGCGTTCGATCGGGATGCCGTACTGCTGGAGGTAGATGGATTCAAGCCGGCGGCGACCGAAGTGCGGCAGGATCACCCATTGCGCCTCTTCGAGTTCCAGCTGCGCGTCCGCCAAGGCCTGTTTCACCGCGGCCCGTTGGCCCGCGGTCGTGCGGCTTATCGCGAAGGACAGGCCGTAGCAGCTGGTGAAGTACCGTTTGGCCGCGTCGAAGTCGACCGGTGTGCGGATGCTCAGCGGCGCCGGGCTGAACGGCTCCTGCCCGCGGTGCATCTCCTCGAGTTCCGAGTCCGCGTTGACCGCCACCGAAAGCAGCCGGGCGAAGCCGCCGCGCCGGGAGAGCACCACGGCGGCGGCGCCGTCGGCGTAGGGGGTGCCCGGATCGGTGCGCCAGCGGTCGATGCCGGGCGGGCAGAACCGGTCGGCGGCGGTCAGCAGCGCGTCCGTGCGGTGCTCGCTCCGGCGCAGGTACGCGCAGGCCAGGTCGAGGGCGGCCAGGCCGCCGTTGGACATCTGCCGGATCTCCACCGCCAGGCACTGATTGCGAACCGTCTCGCGCTGGATATAAGAGGCCACCGGCCAGAGATCCTGGCCTTGGTGGTAGGTGTCGGCATGCAGGATCAGCTCGACGTCATCGGGAGTCGATCCGGCGCGGGAGAGGGCGTCACGGGCCGCGTGCGCCGCCATCTCGGCCGCCGACTCCCCCGCGGAGACGCAGACCGAGACGGCTCCGGTGCGCGCTACCAGCTTCGGATCGCACTCGCCTGAAGCGACGGCGTCC
>Ga0134128_10008114_pt1 | contig 12639 bp, 11 predicted proteins | sample KB31754_FD_96462 | JGI IMG/M metagenome (GOLD analysis project Ga0134128, IMG submission 96462) | Terrestrial soil microbial communities with excess Nitrogen fertilizer from Kellogg Biological Station, Michigan, USA - KB3-175-4 | ecosystem: Environmental > Terrestrial > Soil > Unclassified ...
GCAATTACAAGGACCCGAAGACCAACAAGTGCTATATGACGACTTGGTTCGACATGTGGCGTTTCGTCGACGGCAAGGCCGACGAGCACTGGGATACGGATACCCGTAAGCGCCCGCAGAACTGTCCCGCGAAGTAGCGCTACCCGTCCGGAGAATGCGCGGACTTTCGGCGCCGGGGAGAACAGTGCCTCGGCGGCCGAAGGTCCCACGCATGCTCGGCGTCCGCCCGAATCAGCTCTGCAGGAACCGATATCTGAGATCGCCCTGCGGCTGACGCTCGACGCATCCGGCGGATGTGCCCGTGAAGTGCGCCGGGAAGAATACGGCACCTGAGTCGGCGTATCGATCGAGCAGACGGTGGCGCGTGGCGCTCGCCTTGCTCGGGTCCTCGTCGGCGAAGAACGCCGCATCCGGCCGCACGAGCTGCACCGGGTGGTGGAAACAGTCGCCGGAGAAGACGGCACGTTCTGCGCCGCATTCGGCTATCACGCAGAGATTGCCCGGCGAGTGGCCGCTCGCGTCCTCGAGCCAAACGCCGTCGCCGATCTCCCGGTGAACGCGCGCGCCGACATCCACGATATCGGCCCTACCGGCATCGAGGATGGGGGCGACGCTGTCCTCGAAAGCCTCGCGGTGCGTCGCTTCGTGACGCTGCGCGCTGAAGAATTCGATGTCTCGCTTGCCGAAGAGATAGCGCGCGTTGGGAAACGTCGGCACCCACCTGCCGTTCTGCAGGCGGGTGTTCCATCCGACGTGGTCGAAATGCAGGTGAGTGCACATCACGAGATGGATATCTTCCGGCCGCAGACCGGAGCGCTGGAGGTTCTCGAGGTACGAGGTCTTGAGCTGGCTCACAGAGGTGAGGCTTCTCTGCTTGTCGTTCCCGCAGCACGTGTCGACCAGCATGTTGCATCCATCGACGCGCAGGACATAGCTGTGGACGCTGATGCGCATGCCGGCGCTACTCGGGGCGTCCGCGAGATCCGGGTCCCAGTACCAGCTCTTCAACCGTCGCAGATCCTCTTCCGTAACGCTCGGCAGCGCGACGGCGAGCGGAATTACCGCGTCCCCTTCGTAGACGCGGGAGACGTTGAGGCGACCCAGAGCGATATCTCTCATCACTGCATTTGAGCAGCGATCATCGCGCGAAAGCAAGGGCGCCGCATTCGCGGCGCTCGCAGCCCGCATGCAGCGCATCAGAGCTTCGCCCGAGGGATTGGTATAGACTCGCGCGCTCTGGCAGGGGTCCTCAAATGAAACGAAGAACCTTTTGCACTTCGGCGCTCGCGCTGGCTTCCGCGGGTACATTGTCGATTCGCCAGGCTCTCGCTGACGGTTCATCGTCTACCGAGATCCCGATCGTTCGAGGCGATGGCAAGTCGGGAAGCCTCACTGCCTCCGACGTAGCGGACCTCAAGGCCAGCCTGCGGGGTCGGCTCATCCGCCCCGGCGATCCCGGCTATGACCAGGCGCGGAAGCTGTGGAACGGCGCCTTCGATCGGCACCCGGCTCTCATCGCCCGCTGCGCCGGCACGGCCGATGTGGCGAAAGCCGTGACGTTCGCCCGCGCGCACCAGTTGCGGGTCGCCGTGCGCGGCGGCGGCCATAGTCTCTCCGGCCAGTCGGTCTGCGATGGCGGCCTGGTGATCGATCTCTCGCCGATGAGGAGCGTTCATGTCGATCCGATCGCCCTGCTTGCGCGCGTTGAGCCCGGAGTCTTGCTGGGTGAGTTCGACCGCGAGGCGCAATCGTTCGGCCTGGTGACGCCTGCCGGAACGGTGTCCGACACCGGTGCGGCAGGTCTTACCCTCGGCGGCGGCTACGGCCGACTCACGCGGCGATTCGGACTGGCTTGCGACAATCTGGTGGGTGCCGATGTGATCACGGCCGATGGCCGTTTCGTCCGGGCGAGCGAGTCCGAGAATCCCGATCTTCTGTGGGGACTGCGGGGCGGCGGCGGCAACTTCGGCGTCGTCACCTCCTTCGAGTATCGGCTGCACCCCGTCGCTCCCATGATGTTCGGCGGGCGATTGATGTTTTCGCCCGCGGATACCCCCGAAGTTCTCAGATTCTTCGCGGGCTTCGTCGCCGACGCACCCGATGAGCTCTATATCGACGGGGCGCTCGCGGTGGTGCCGAAGGTGGGTCGCGTCATGATCTGCGACATCTGCTACAGCGGCCCCCTGCAGAAGGCCGAGAAGGTGCTCGAGCCATTGCGGCGCCATCGCAAGCCCCTCCAGGATGCCCTCGCACCTGCGACGTACGTCGCGCTGCAATCGAGCGGCGATGCCGGCAGCCGCCCGGGACGGGGCTACTACGAGCGCTCCGGATTTCTCCGCGGCATCGAGCCCGGCCTGATCGATGCATCCCTTGCCATCATGGACGAGCCGAACGCCATTGGCGACCTCGTCTACTGGCAGCATGGTGGCGCCGTTGCTCGCGTGAAGCCGGATGCTACTGCCATCTGGCATCGCGATGCCGCGCGCTCATTGCTGGTGGATTCGGACTGGGACGACCCACACGATCAGAAGGCGCGCGATGCCGCGATCGAGTGGGCACACGCGGCCTGGCGCAAGCTCGAGCGGTTCACGGACGGGTTCTACGTCAACACGATGGCGGGCGACGATCCGCACCGGCGGGTCCGCGCGACTTACGGCGGCAACTATCCGCGGCTCGTGAAACTCAAGGACAAATACGACCCGACCAATCTCTTTCGCCTGAACGCAAACGTGCCGCCGAGCAAGGCGAGCTGAGAACAGGTGAGGTGAGCTGAGCGGGCGGGCGGGCGGGCGAGCGGAGCCTGCCTCCTGCCTCACTGCATCGTCACGTCGCGGGCATGGTCGGACATGCTCTCCTCCCAGGTGCTCCACCCGGAGTTCATCCGGTAAGGCACGCGGTGCAGGACCGCCTCGATCTTGTGAATCTTGCCGCCCGACACTTTGAATAGCTCGGCGATCTCCCAGGTCCAGGGCTGCGTGGGACCGGCGGTCACGATGCGACCGTCCGGGACCCGGAACGTGCGGGTCGTGCCGCCCGAGTGATCGAAGAACCCGAACGCGAACACGATCCCGCGTTCCTCGTCCACCGCGACGTAGCGCCGGTCCCGAATCCGGGTGACGAAGTGCAGCAGCCCGGACTTGAACTGCTCCATGCAGCTCCATTGCCCGGAGTACGAGAGGGAAGTCTTCGGATCCGGACGTTTCTGTCCGGGCGGCGTCGGCACATTCGTCGCCTGGGAGCCGTTCTCGATCCGATTGCAGTCGTTGGCGAACGGATAATCGCCCTTGCCGTCGTTCTGCTGCATACCGGTGAAATACTTGTCCGCCGTTGCGATCAGCGCGGCGCGCGACATTCGCTTGGAAACTGGTATGGCTTGCAGGTACACGGGATTGACCGTCATGTTGTCGACGCGCTTGCCTGCGGCTTCATCCCGAACCACGATTTGCTCGATCTCCGCGATCTGCAGATTCCGCACCTTGAGCCGCAGCGCAATGATCGCCGGTGAGCCGAGGTTGGGATCGCGATTCTGCTCCTCGATCGCGCCGAAGAAGGCGACCTGTCCTGCGGGGACATCGGTCACGAACAATCGATAACGGCCCTTGGCGCGCATGGTGCGCCAGAGTCCGTCGCCGATGACGAGCTGCTGTCCATCCTCGGTGAATCGCACGTCGCGGGCGAGTGGTACGAGACTCGGCTGATGGGCGACCAGGGCATCGAGATATCGATCGACGTAGCTCTCGAGACAGGCCCGATCGCAGCCGCCGGCCGCGCGGACCGCGGCGCTCGGGATGGCGAGCGCAAACATGATCACGATCGCGGCGAGAGCGGCCGGGAGCCGCTGCGGTCTCGAGCTCATCATCATCCCCCCTCATCGGCCGGCAGGCTGCCTTCGTCTCGATCTCGCCGCATCATGCCTGGGGTGATTGAGAATTTCACCCGCCGAGAGCCTTCTCAATCGGGCAGGATCATGCCTCCGCTGATCGAGAACTTCATCTGCACGCCCGCAGCGCGCTCGAGACCGGGTCGGGCGACGGGCTGACCCCCGCCGACCCATGCTTCGACGGCCCCCGGGGCGATGCGATGTTTGCCCGCGGGATCGACGATGCCGAGCGCTCGGCCCCGGAGCGTGAATTCGACGACCCGCTTCTCGCCCTTCGCGAGGTGGATGCGCTGGAACGCCGCGAGCGAGCGGATTGGCGCTCCCGGGACGCCGCGATGCGCGAGATAAAGCTGCACGACCTCATCGCCGTCCCGAGCCCCGCTGTTCGTCACCTCGACGGACAGCTTCACCTCGCCGTCAGGCCCAATGCTCGTCGGGGTCACGCGCGGATTGCCATATGTGAACCGGGTGTAACTCAGCCCATATCCAAATGGATAGAGCGGCTGGCCCTTGAAGTAACGATAGGTTCGGTTCGCCATCGAGTAGTCGGACAAGGGCGGCAGCTGTCTGACCGACCGGTAAAAGGTCACGGGTAGCCGGCCTGCGGGACTGAAATCGCCGGCGATGAGCGCCGCCACCGCAGAGCCGCCTGCCTCGCCCGGATACCACGCCTCGACGATTGCAGGCACGTGCGCATCGGCCCAGTTGATGCCGAGCGCGCTGCCGTTGAGAAGCACGAGCACGAGCGGCTTGCCGACACGCTGCAGTTGCTCGAGGAGCTGCCGCTGCGGCGCCGGGAGCTCAATGAGCGTGCGGTCGCCGCCGGAGAAGCCCTCGGCGTGGATCTTCATCTCCTCGCCTTCGATGCGCGGTGACAGGCCTCCGACGAAGATCACGAGATCGGCAGCTCGAGCAGCCTCGACGGCGCGCTCGGGCGAGGAGGCGGGGGAGGCCGGCGCGACGGGTCCAATGAGGCCCGTGCCTTCGACATACGTCACTTGCGCCTGAGGGAAGCGCTGACGGATGCCGGCGAGAACGGTCACCGGATGCGAGGGCGTTCCATTGTAGTTGCCCTCGAGCGCATCCAGGCTGTCGGCATTCGGGCCTATGACCGCAATGCGCGCCGGTGAGCGTTCGAGGGGCAGCAGGCCCCTCACGTCCTTGAGCAAAACGAGCGACTCCTCGGCGACGCGCAACGCCGCCTCGCGATGAGCCGGCGTGTCGTTTTGCGACGGTGGGATCTTTGCGTACGGGTTCTCGGCGGGCGGGTCGAACAAGCCGAGCTCGATGCGTGCGGTGATGAGACGCCGCAGCGCGCGATCGATGACCGCTTCGGGCAGCAGGCGCTCGCGCACGGCCGCAACGATCGCGTCCTTCTCCGTGTTCCAATTGTGGCGGTAGTCCCCGCAGATGAGATCCATGCCGGCCTTGAATGCATCGCTGACGGCCATCGCGGGATTCGGCGCGTAATGATGGCCCTCGCCCGGGGGCAGATAGATGTCCGCGGCCGCGCCGCAATCCGACACCACGTAGCCTTCGAAGCCCCAGTCCTTGCGCAGGTGCTGCTGCAGCAGCATCGTGTTTGCGCAAGCCGGCTCGCCGTCGGTCGCGTTGTAGGCGCACATCACCGAGTGCACCTTGCCCTCGATCACCGTCGCGCGGAAAGCCGGCAAGTAGGTGTCTTCGAGATCGTGACGCGAGACGAAGACGTCCGCCTCGTGGCGGGTCGTTTCCGGTCCGCTGTGCACCGCGAAATGCTTCGAGGTCGCGATCGTCTGCAAGTACTTCGCATCATCGCCCTGCAGTCCGGTGACGAATGCGACTGCGAGCCTCGAGGTGAGGTAGGGATCCTCGCCATAGGTTTCCTGACCGCGTCCCCAGCGCGGGTCCCGAAAGATGTTGATGTTCGGCGACCACACGGTAAGACCCCGATACAACTCGGAGCTGCCGTCGGGGTGGACGGCCGCGGCGTATTTGGCGCGAAACTCAGTGCCGATGATCGTGGCAGTGCGATGCATCTGCGGCACGTCCCACGTCGCCGCCATGCCGATCGCTTGAGGGAATACGGTCGCGATTCCGGCGCGGGCCACGCCGTGCAGCCCCTCGCTCCACCAGTTGTAGGCGGGAAGCCCGAGGCGCGGAATGGCCGGAGCGTCATGGCCGAGCTGCGCGGCCTTCTCCTCGAGCGTCATTTGGGAGATCAACGCATCGGCGCGCACGGGCGCATCGAGGGCGGGATTGCGGAAGGTCGCGAGGGCGGATGAGAGCGCCGGCTGCGGAGTCGCCGCCGTCGGGCTCTGCGCCGCCGAGGCGCCCGCTGCGAGCGCAAGTCCGATCAGCATGCCGAGGGCCGAGGCTGCATTCGTTCTCATGGATCGAGGTCTCCGGCCGATGGGAGCGCTACCATTGGCGCTCGCGGAAGGATAGACCTGCCCAGCGGCCGGAACAATGCTCGCTGCGCTCAGCTCCGCGAGCCCCGCTTGCGCTCATCGAGGGCGGGTGGGGCGGCGAATTGCGCGGCCTGCTCGAACAGCCAGGTGCGAAACGCCTCCAGCTTTTTCAATCCGCGCGCTTTCGGCGAGCAGACGAAATAGTATCGACGCCCGAAGGGGGTGATGCGCCGGCTCGCGATTGCGAGTGTGCCGCTGCGCACCTCCTCGGAGATCAGGCTCCAGCGCGCCAGGGCGAGGCCCGCGCCGGCTGCGGCGAGTCGCACGATCGCGGCGGAGTCATCGAACCCCAGTCCCGTATCCGGCCAGCGCGCATTCGGCAGGCCCGAGAGCCAGATCGTCCAGGGCTCGGTCGTGCTGTGCAGGAGCCGGTATCGCGGCAGGTCCGCATGGGTCTCGACCGGCCCGAGCTTCTCGAGCAGATCCGGGCGACACACCGGCACCAGCCACTCATCGAGGAGCTTCTCGGTATATATCCCTGGCCAGTCTCCGGCACCGAAGCGCACGGCGGCGTGAATGCCCGTCGCGGCGAAATCGACGGCTACGTGCGAGGCTTCGACTCGCAGCTGGATCTGCGGATGGCGCTTCTCGAAATCCTGCAATCGCGGCGACAGCCACTGGACGACGAACGAAGGCAGAGCGCTGATGTGCAGTGTTCCGACGCCGCGCGCGGCCCGCGCGTCGTCGATCGCGAATTGCAGCGCTGCCAGCCCCTCGCGAATTCGCGGCAGGAGCTGTGCCCCCTCGGCCGTCGGCTCGACGATGCGGCCGCTGCGCCGCAAAAGCGGCAGGCCGAGATACTCCTCGAGCGAGCGCACCTGCATGCTCGCGGCGCTGACGGACACCCCGAGCGCATCCGCAGCGAGCGTGAAGCTGCGGCACTCCGCGACCATGACGAACACGCGCAGACTCCCGAGCGGGAGCCTGCGCGCGATCGCGGCATCCTGCGCCGGTTCCCGGCGCGTGCGTGTCTTACCCGGCATCGCTCCCCATTTCAGCCGCGGCGTTCGGCAGCGCGCGCACTCCCTGTGTGCACGCTTGCCGGGGTTCGGGTGACGGCGGCTGCTGTCCGCACCGCGCCCGCCTTCGCCTGATGGTACGCACTCAGCCGTGCGTCGTGAACATCCCGCACGGCCCGCTCCAGGGCTTCGGCGACGCAGCGACGGTAGCGCATCTGCCGTTCGACGTCTCTCGAGTCAAAGCTGTGGCAGACATCCCGGGCCGCATTCTCGAGGCGCTCGTGAACGCGGGCGATGCCCTTGGTGTTCAGAAGCTCCGCAGCGTAGATCTGGACGGCTTCCGCCGGACGATCGCCAGGCAGGTCCGCTGCACGCGCGGAATGCAGTGCCGGCAGGCCCCCTGTGACGATGGCCGCGAGGCTCAACGCAATCAGATATCGGCTCATGGTCGTTCTCCTACGAAATGGCGCGGCGTGGGTTGTAGTCCGCGATGCACATGCTGGCGCACGCCGAAGGGCTCACGTTGCGAACTCCTGCAGAGGCGTTAAGAGAAACTGAAACCGCGGAGTCGTTCAGTTGACTTGGGCGAGGGGCAGGCCGAGCATGATCGTTCGCAGCGGCTTCGGACGGAGAAGACCCATGAGCGAGTACAAGACGAGCTGCTTCTGTGGCGCGGTCGAATTCACGGTCACGGGCGAGCCGGTCGCGATGGGATACTGCCATTGTGAATCGTGCCGCCACTGGTCGGCGGGGCCCGTCAACGCGTTTACCCTCTGGCAGCCGGAGGCGGTGCGCGTGACGCGCGGCGCCGAGAACGTCGGAACGTACAACAAGACCCCGGTGAGCTACCGCAAGTGGTGCAAGCGTTGCGGCGGGCATTTGTTCGCAGAGCATCCGCCGCTCAAGCTCACCGACGTGTTCGCCGCGATGCTGCCCAGTCTCGATTTCCAACCGGGCGTGCACGTGAACTACCAGGAGTCGGTGCTGCGGATCAGGGATGGGCTGCCGAAGTTGAAGGATTTTCCGAAGGAGATGGGCGGCTCGGGAGAGACGCTGCCGGAGTGAGCGCCTTCGTCGTGTAGAATGGTTCGCATGGCCTAAAGGGGGCCTGCAGGGCACATGTCGGAATCTCAGCTCTCGGCGGCCGCATACGCGGGACGGCGTCCGTGGGACGCCCGACTCGCACGCCGGCTCGTCGCGCCCTGGAGGGACAGCTGGGTCGCGCCGAACCATCTCACGACACTCCGGCTGGCAGTGGGGCTTGCCGGTGTGGCCGCGTTCCTGCCTGGGACTTATCTGTGGTCGAACATGGCGGCGCTGCTCCTCGTGCTGTCGAATTTTCTCGACCATGCGGATGGCGAGCTCGCGCGGATGAGCGGCAAGAGCAGCCGTTTCGGACACTGGTACGATCTTGCGAGCGACGCTGCGGTGACGATCCTGCAGTTCGTCGCGATGGGGATCGGCATCGCTCAGAGCGATAACCCGCTGGGTGTGCCTTCGCCCGTGCTCGGCGCCGTGGCGGGGGTCGCTGTCGCCATAATCTTCGTTCTGCGGATGCGCATCGAGGAGATGGCAGGGAAGGCCGCGACCCAGCAGGGGTTCCTCGGCGGATTCGAGACCGAGGACATCCTGTATCTTCTCCCGCTCGTGACATTGTTCGATGGCGTGAACACGTACGTGGTCGCCGCGTCGATCGGCGCTCCGCTCTTCGCCTTCTGGGTCATCGTCGATTATTGGCGGATGGTGCGCCGGCCTAAGCCGGTGCCGACCGGCCGGCCCTCGGGAGCGGGGCTCGTCTGACGGAGCCGACCGCGAGCCCACTCAGCACGGCCGTGGCGCCCCTGCGCGATTCCCAGCGTCAAGGGCTGCGGGACGCGTTCGCGGCTCAGGGCTCGTTCCTGTTCGTCCCCGATTTCCTGACTCCCGAGGTCACGGCGCAGCTCGTCGCGGCCGTCGCGGCCGTCGAGCCGGCACTCAACCGTAACTATCTGCCGGGTCACAAACAGGGCGGCAGCGTTAGCCGGCATACGATCGATGAGCGGGCGCCCTTCATCGCCGAGCTGTACCGTTCGCGCGCTCTGCTGCAATGGCTGGAGGAGATTGCAGGCGAGCGCCTGCGGCCGTCGCCCGACGATGACCCGCACGCGTACGCGTTGTACTTCTACACGCGTCCCGGAGATCACATCGGCTGGCATTACGACACCTCGTACTACGAGGGGCGGCGCTACACTCTGCTCCTCGGCGTGATCGACGAATCTTCCTGCTGCCTCGAATACCAGCTGCATACGCGGGAGAAGGGCGCGACCGTCGTATCGGGATCGATTCGGCTGCCCCCAGGAGGGCTCGTCTTCTTCGATGGAGACGCGCTGCGCCATCGGATCACGCGTGCCGGCGCGGGGGAGAGGCGGGTGTCGCTCACGTTCGAATACCTGACGAATCCTCACATGCGCCGCGGGTGGAGGCTGGTCTCCAATATGAAGGACGCGCTCGCTTACTTCGGATTTCGCCAGGTCTTCGGTCGTGCCGCGGGCCGGAAAGACGAGCGCGCGCGCCGGGCGCATCCGTAGCACCCATGAGATGGCCATCCGTCGGGCTGCTCACGGCGGGACTGCTGCTCCTCATCGGCCTCACCGTTTGGCAGGGATTCACCGCGGTGTTCGCGGCGCTCGCCGCCGCGGGCTGGACACTGCTCCTCGTCGCGCTATTCCATCTGCTGCCGCTCGTAATCGATGGCGCTGCGATTCGAGTCCTGTTCGTCGAGGGAACACCCGGCGGCTCGTGGCGGGACACGCTGCTTGCGCGCTGGGCCGGCGAATCCGCAAACAGTTTGATGCCGCTCGGGCAGGTCGCTGGACCCGTCGTGATGGCGCGCGATCTCTCGCGGCGCCTCATGCCCATGCCCGAGGCTGCAGCCGCGGTTACGGTATCGACGACACTGCAAGCGCTCGCGCAGATCGCCTTCGGCCTGATCGGCGTCGCGCTGCTCATCGCCCGTGAGAGTCTCGGCGGGTCACATCCAGCGGGACACGCCCGAAGCGAGCTCGTTCCCGCGGCGCTCGCGGCAAGCGGCGTGCTCGCAGCGATCCTCGTGTCCTTCTACTGGGTGCAGCGGCGCGGCCTGTTCGGGAGTGCCGTGCGTACGTTCGCGCGGTTTTCGGGACGCCACGGCGAGCGCTGGTTGAGCGGTGCCGAAGCGATCGACCGCGCGGTGGAGAGCACTTATCGCCGCACCGGGCGTGCGGCGGCGAGCTTCGCATTGAGTCTCGCAGGGTGGTTGGCCGGGACCGGAGAGGTGTACCTGGCGCTCCGGTTCATCGGCAGCCCGGTCGGCTGGCTCGATGCGCTCATGCTCGAGAGCCTCGGTCAGGCGATCCGCGGAGCGGCCTTCGCAGTCCCCGGTGCGCTCGGAGTGCAGGAAGGCGGCTTTCTGCTGCTCGCACCCGTTGCGGGGATCGCGCCGCACGCGGCGCTCGCGCTGTCGTTCGCGAAACGCGCACGGGAAATTCTTCTCGGTCTGCCCGGACTGGCGTATCTGCATCGCTCGGAACGCAGCCGCCGCCGCATGCGCGGCGAGGTGGCCGAGGACTCTCCCTCTCGGCCCTGAATGGGTCCCGGTGCGATCCTGGTAAGATCGATCGCAGTCAAGAGAGGGGGGCCATGCGAGCCATCATTCTCGCCGCAGGCCGTGGCACGCGGCTCGAGCAGACAGCCGATCGAGAGCTGCCGAAGTGCCTGTTGAGATTCGGCGACTGCAGTCTTCTCGAGCGGCATTTGCGGCTGCTGCGGGCGGCCGGAGTGCAGGACGTCGTCCTCGCCCTCGGCTTCCGTCACGACCTCATCGAGGCCGAGCTCGCGCGCATCGGCTGGCAGCCGCGTCCGGAAGCGGTGCTCAACCCGCGCTACGAGCTCGGCAGCATGCTGACGGTTCACACCGCCGCCCAGGCGCTCACTCGGGGCGGGGACGTGCTGCTCATGGATGCCGACGTGCTCTATCACGAACGCATCATGGCCGCGCTCACCGACGGTCGCAGACCCGTGAATCGCATCTTGATCGACCGCGAGTTCGAGGCCGGCGATGAGCCGGTGAAAGTGTGCGTGCGGAACGGCGTGCCGATCGAGCTGCGCAAGCAGCTCGAGGCGGGACTGGAGTACGACACGATCGGGGAGTCCATCGGGTTCTTCCGTTTCGATGAAACGGGGGCCCGGCGCCTCGCGGCGATCGTATCGGACTATATCGGGAGCTCGCGCTCCCATCTGCCCCACGAGGAGGCGGTGCGCGATCTGCTGCGCGAGCGCAGCCAGGTATTCGAGGTCTGCGATGTCACGGGCGCGCCGTGGATCGAGATCGACTTCCCCGCCGATGTCGTGCGCGCGGAGAACGAAGTGCTGCCGCAGCTCGAGAGTTTCAAATGAGCGCCAGTCCGCAAGTCCCTCGAGCGCCGGCCTCGGTCGAGCCTGCGAGCGCAGGCACGCAGCGCAGAGCGCCGACGCACAGCGCCGCCCTGCGCGCGATGCTCGTGAGCAGCCGGCTCGCGTTCCTGATGGAGGCGCACAACGGCCTCTCGGCGCGCATCGTGCGCGAGGCAGGCTTCCAAGGCATCTGGGCCTCCGGCCTGTCGATCGCGGCGCAGTTCGGCGTGCGCGACAACAACGAAGCGAGCTGGACGCAGGTCGTCGAGGTGCTCGAGTTCATGGCGGACGCCGCCGATCTGCCGATCCTGCTCGACGGCGACACCGGCTACGGCAACTTCAACAATCTGCGCCGTCTCGTGCGCAAGCTCGAGCAGCGCGGCATCGCGGGAGTCTGTATCGAGGACAAGCAGTTTCCGAAGACGAATAGTTTTTTGAACGGCGGCAGGCAGCCCCTCGCCGACGTGGGAGAGTTCTGCGGGAAGATCGCAGCCGGCAAGGACACACAGCTCGATCGCGACTTCTCGATCGTAGCGCGCGTCGAGGCTCTGATCGCAGGCTGGGGAATCGATGAGGCGCTGCGCCGGGCGGAGGCTTATCACCGCGCCGGCGCCGATGCGATTCTCATCCACAGCAAACGCTCGAAGGCCGACGAGATCCTCGCATTCGCGCGCGAATGGGCGGGTCGGGCCCCGCTCGTGATCGTGCCCACGCGCTATTACAGCACGCCGACGGAGGTGTTCCGGAAGGCGGGCATCAGTGTCGTCATCTGGGCCAATCACATGCTGCGGTCGTCGGCGGCCGCCATGCAGAGTGTCGCGCGCGAGGTCTTCGAGAGCGAGACCGTCGTCAACGTCGAGGACCGCATCGTGCCGGTCGAGGAGGTTTTTCGCCTCCAGGACGCCGACGAATACAGCGCGGCCGAGCGGCTCTATCTCGC
>Ga0134128_10008115_pt1 | contig 12638 bp, 16 predicted proteins | sample KB31754_FD_96462 | JGI IMG/M metagenome (GOLD analysis project Ga0134128, IMG submission 96462) | Terrestrial soil microbial communities with excess Nitrogen fertilizer from Kellogg Biological Station, Michigan, USA - KB3-175-4 | ecosystem: Environmental > Terrestrial > Soil > Unclassified ...
CGATTTTTTCACCCACTTCATCGGGATCGGTTTCCAATCCGCACGCCTCCAATTTTTGGACGTTGTTCGCCAAAACCGTCGCGTCCTCATCCTCAACCGCGCTCAGTTCGAAATAGGCCAGCGCCGGCTGATCGGGAAATTCAGCGGCCAATTCCACCTTGTCGAAATCGCGTTGCAGGATGGCGTTGATCTTGCGCGCATCAGCCTGCGCAATTTCATCAAACGCGTCGGCGTGCTCGCGCGCCGGGCCATCGCCCAGGCCGCCGCGCTCGGCGGTGAGCATCGAGAGCCGTCCGCCCGTGCCGGCGAGAACCACATCGGAATCCTGCGCGTCGCAAAAAGTTTTGAAGGGCGCTTCGCCGCGCACGCTCGCGGTCGGAAATTTAATATCGCTGCCATTTGGCAACGCGCCGCTCACGCCTTGCGCAATCTTTTCGGCTGAGGTGCGATATTCATCCTCTTTGCCAGGCGGAATATTCGCCGGCATGATGGCCACGCCATTCGGCAGGCCGAAGATTTCCGTGAATGCCGCCCAATCCTTCCGTCCCATCAACCAGGCGACGAACCCAATCAACGCAATTTCGTAAAGTGGCGCTTCGGCTTCCCGGATGACAAATTCCTCACGCGGCAATTGTTCGCCGCCAATCCGGTTCGCTTCGCCCAGGAGCGCGGCGCAGGTGTCGATGCCGATGCCGAACAGCGAATTTTGATTGTAGTAAAAATCGCCATAGGTGCCGTCGCGGCTAAAAACTTCCTGCGGCAACCAATGCAGTTCTCGGACCGCGCCGTCATTCGGGCCGCCATCCGTGACGCGATGCTTTTGCAGTATGGCGTAGCCGCGAAATTCCGGCGAAACCAGGAAGCTGATGGCTTCGGTCAGGTTTTCAATCAGTTCGTAGCGGCTGCGGAGAAACTTACGTTGCGCTTCGGCCATCGCGTCTGTGGCTCCGTCCGGAAGCTCGTCGCAAACTTTGATGTCCCAATCCAATTTTTCCAGCGCCGCCAGCCGGCGCGCCTTCAGCCCCTTTAGCACCGGGTAACGCTTTTCCGCTTTGCGCATCGTCAACTGCAATTCCGCGAAGTCGCCGCGCTCGGCCGCTTCGAGCATCTGGATGACTTTATTGATGACCAATCCACGCAATGGATTGTAGTTGTCGCGCCAGCGATTCGATTCACGGACCAGCTCACCCGTTGATTTCCCGGTTGGAGCCATTCCAGCCGCAATGACGGGCTGAACCGAGGCCGTTTTTGAAACGGTTTGAGGTTTTTTCAAGCGGACACCTCCCCGAAGTGTTTGATGGGGTGCATACCTACCGTTAAAGGTGAAAAATTTAACCGGGAATTAACTGGCCTAGCCGCCCCGCTGGCGCGGCGCGAACCCTTACCCCGATTCAGAGTGGCTGAAAACGCTGTAGGGGCGTTTATGGCGGCAAAAAGATGGCCTGGGCGGATCGCACTCATCCCAAAACGATCCTTTCCCGGCGCGAGAGCACCGACTGGCTGACCTTGGTGGTCTCAAATATATGGATTGGCCCGTCATTCCGGACGTGTCGACCGCTGCCTTCCATTTCCGCCAGGCCGCTATAAGCATCAGCCAAAAGGAAATGGTTTTCGCAGCCGTCGACGTAGTCGCCCAGGGAACCGTCTTTCAGTTCCTCCCGTTCCGATCCGACGATTAAATGCTCATCAAGCGTTTCCAGAATGACCGGCGCGCCCCGGCCTTTGCGCGGGAGCCGCATGGCTGGCACGAGACGAACGTAGGCTTTCTGGCCGGCAGAGAAAATGACATCCGAAACATTTTCGGTTGGTGTGAGGAACTCCCGGACGACGCGGTCGATGGATTCGAAACGGTTCGCTTCAATTAGTGGGACGAACATTGTTTGATTGCCCTTCTCGAACACATCGAAGCCGTGCGAGATGCCAGCGCCAAGCTTGTGCTTCGTGAAGGCCACCACCGCGCAACGCAGATTTTCCCAGCGCGATCCATTCCAGCGCAGACCGTTCGGCAGGGAAATGGAACCGGACTTGTCTTTTGGCACGGCCGGCCAATTCTCCAATCGATCAAGGCCGTTGAGCTTCAGTGCCAGTGTCCGCGCCTCATCGGTTGCCGGCGCTTGGTCAATGAACAAGGTCTGCAGCCCGATCAGGTGAAAGAGCGATTCAACACGGTCGACCAAATTGCCGAGCGCAATTTGTTCCACATGGATCAAACGCTTCTCATCGGGTGCCCTCACTTCCCGCGCGGCAAACCAGCAGCGGCGGCCAGTGTCGAGTCCGCCATACGCGATGCAGCCGTCGCTCACCGCGGGTTTCATGTCAAAAGACTTAACGGCTCGCGCGCGGTCCAGAATGTCGCCCGTTAATTTCTGCGCCGTGCTTTCCGGCATCGCCTTGCGGTCGCACAGAAAAGTAACCATCGCTTCCGGATCGACGACAGCGCGGCCCCACTCCGCGACGATCTGCGAAATATCAATCGCCGGAATGCCAAACTGAGAAATGCGAAAAGACCAATTGCGCAGTTTGATGCGCTCGGGTCGGCGATGTTCCCAACGAAAACCGCTTTGCGAACGATCCAGTTCAAAGCCGCAGCGAATGCATCCAAAATAGTAATGATGCGTCGGATCGTGAGTGGCGATGGTTTCACCGATGTCCTCGTGGCGGAAGTCGCCAGTATTCGTCAAAAATGGATCTGATGGATTTGGAGCGCCGTCGAGTGCGACGCGGCAAACACGCGGCCAGTTCTCTTCAAGATTTTGTTCATGCTGGCAGGCCGGGCAGCGATGCATCATGACTCCCTGGCTGCCATCCTTCCACGCTTTGTGCTGGCCCCGGCCGGCGACGCGTTGCGTGCCGATTTTCACCATCAAACGCGTCGCGCTTGATGTCATGCGGCCGCGCACGAATTTTTCGCGCGACGGTTTAATGTCGTCGACTTCATCCAGAGTGGTGACATCGAATGTGAAGCTCGTTGGGATTTTATTGAGCCCTAGAATCATTCCCTGCGACTTGCGCTTCCCATCGGTCACGCTGAATGCTCCTTTGCGATTGACCGCCTTGCCGGATTTATTCACGGCCTTTCCGACCTGCGTCATCTGCGCGAACCATTCGATCTGATCGAGAATGTCCGGACGGAATTTTGTGTCGACCATGCCTTCGACCAGGTCTTTATCCGGCAGATAAAAGCCCCAGTTCAAAAAGTTGATGCCCGTGCAATAAGCGCCGAGATTCAATTCCAAAACTGATTTGCCGAATTGCGCGCCGCCGCAAATGGCAATGTTGGAATCCGGCAGCGGCTCCTGCAGGACGCGGTCAATGAGATCAACGATCTCGATCATTGCCTCGCGGCCCTCGAAAGTGTAAGGGCCATAGTCGCCCCGGCCAACCGGCACGCGCGCACACGTGAGCAAATATTCCTTGAACGAGCCAACGCGCGGAGCGATGACCGCGTGGGCTCCTCGCTCGATCAGCGCATCCAGCTCGCTGAGCACGGACGACGTTTTGCCCATCGATTGCCCGCTCATTTCATCTCCCTCTCGATCATCGAGCGCGCGCGCATATAAAACTGCATCGCCTCCGGATTGTTCTTGAACGCTTCCGCGACTGCGTCCAGACCCGCCTGCAGTTTCGTTTTGAGCGATTCCTTGAACTTCGTTTCCTCGAACGTCTGCTCGCGATCCTTCAAATCCATGCCGACCACTTTGAGGCCGAGTTCCGGATCGCGCTTCGCTTTCGCCCACGCATACCATTCCTTGATCAACGAATCGCGAATCTGGTCCCGCGACAATTCGGGGTGTTGATCCGTCAACGATTGTTCGCGCGAGGCCATGAATTCCTGCATGGCCTGCTCTTCCATGAAGGCAGAGGACCATCCCCAAAAGTCCGAGAGCTGCCCATCGCGCACCAAATCGACCTGGTAATATTTTTTGATGCGCCCGCGAATGACGGCGTTCGTCACCAGCTTGCCCGGCTCGATTTCCTCCTCGCGCCAGCCCAAAACTTTTTGCCGCTCCGCATCCGGCCACTTTTTCCAGAGCAGCTTTAGGCGGGTTAACTCGGAAGCTTTGCGATTGTTCTGTGGCTCGCTCATTGCTCATTTCAACTCCTGGCGCACTTGCTCGCCCTTCGCCGAAATGCTCCAGAGCAAAATTTTGTAACGCGTGGGCACGCCAATGAAGCAGCCGTCCGCGTTTAATTGCTCGAAGACTTCCTCGAATTCATTGAGTGGGATCAAAGTCCCGAAAGCCAGGCTCGCCTCCGCGTGAATGGTCGCCTGCGTCCGCTGCACGCCATCGGCTTCGTGCATCACTTTTAAAATCGCTTTGGCGATTCCGATTTCCCGATGCGTCATGATTCCTCCTCTTCGCTCGGCATCGCCGCGCCGACGCGGCCGCAAAGATTGGCGAGGCCAATGCTCAACCGGTTCAGCCGGCGATGGATTTTGTCCCGTCCGTCTTCGGCGCTCTTCTGCATGTCCTTCAAATGGTCATCCAATCGCTGAACCGCGCCGCGTTCGACGCCGCCGATTTTTTTGAACAGGTTTTCGTGCTCGCGTTTATTTTCCTGCAACTCGTGCTCGAAACGTTTTTGCGGCACAAACTCCTCCTGCATTTTCATCATCAGCGGCTGGTCGATCTTGACCTCCTGCTTCTTTAGAATCGCGATGATGCTGACCACACAGGACAGCCCGCCGAAAACGAGCGCGCCAATGATCCCCGCAGTTTCCAATCCGGTGGCGAATATAATCCCGTGTGTCATCGTTTGTGTGTCTCCATGAATTTGGTGAACTCCCGGTTGAATTGCGCAATGCGTTGCGCCAATTCCAAAAGCTGAATCCATGCGCGATGTTTCTTTGCGCCCGACGTGCGGATGATGAAGAGCAACCGGCTTTTCTCCCCCCGCAGCCAATCGCCCTGCGCCTGGAACATTTCGAGTTGGGGATCGATGTTCATGCCGCCATTGCCTCCTGCGGTTGCATGGCGCCGAGCGCCGCGAGGTAATTGTTCATGCGATGATCCAGCAGCAACTCATCCACGAAGAGGATCACGTCGCGCCGACCAGGCGTCGTAAAGCGACATCGCATCCGAGAACAACCGAAAGCAAAGGCTCGGGTCTTCATCCGCGTGATTGGGTGTGAGCAGCGAAATAAATTCGTCATGGCCGGGCCGGCGATAGCCCGCGAGCCAGCCGGGAATGCGCGGCACGACATCGCAATCGTTGATCAGCGTGAACGTGGCCGCGCCGAGATTGAGGAACGGCGAGCCGCGCATCGGCGTGGCGTTGTAAATTTTCTGCCAATCCTTATCGCCATCACGCGGAGCGCCAAATGCGTAATTGCTGTGAATCATCAAACCCGCCTCGCGCGCCGAGCAGGAACAAAAATGCGAGAGCGATCCGCCGAGCGAATGACCGCCGGGAAAAATCGGTTTGTCTCCGAGAGCGCGCAGTTCGCCGAGCACGCGATCCTCAACCGATTCCCAAGCTTCCCAAATTCCGGCATGCACATATCCGAATCGGGTTTTGACGCGCCATGCTTTGGCGTCGGTGACGAAATCGCGCAGATTGGAAGTGCCGCGAAAATTTGCTGTGATATAATCCCCGCAATCGACGATCAACACCTGCGTATCCGTCTTCGCATCCGAGATCGTCGGCGCATCGGTGTAGGCGCGGCTCGCCCACCGCGCCAGCTCGCGCGCGTTCTCAATGCAAAATGATGTGGATTGCAGGTTCATGTTCCGCAAAAAGTATTGGTGGCTTCCATGGATTTCTCTGGCCACCGCAGATGGACCGCGCTTGCGCGCGGGAAAGGAGGTCGGGGTTTTTCACTCCCGCTCTCATGGCTTACGCTATGCCGTTGCAGGCGTGGCAGACCAAATATAGAAAATGCGCGGCGCGGCCACTCGGCGCGAAAATTCCGGCTTGCTGAAACACAGCTCTGGCCCGCTCTCTCGGCAGCAGGAATACCGCGCCCGACGAATCGACCAAGCGCAGTCATTTTGCGCATCGTCCGGCAGATCACCTGAGCACCGTGTTTCACTTGGGCTTTCATTTTCGCGTTGCTGGCCGCGCCATTTGGGTTTGGTAATTTTTAAAATCCGTGACGCCAGGCGAGGAAGCCGTTCAGGTATTTGCCGCTGTAACTGCCCGCGCCGGTGCGGTCGATGATTGCGCCGCCAATGCTGATTTCGCCGCCCCACAATTTCGCCACGTCGACATTGAGGCCGCCGCCGATGTGTGTGGAGATGCCGCCGTTATTTCCGCCCGCGCCGCTCATCGGCGTGCCAATGCCGGTCCAGGCGAAAGGCGTGGTGACAAGATTAGTGGCCCATGGCCAGCCGGTGAAGGCGAGTGGACGCAGTGGCAATTTCAATTGGAGATTGCCGGAGATGAGACTGAACTCGCCGAGGTAATCAGCGCCAATGCCGGCACCGATGAAATCGTTGAAATTGTAGAGCGCCAAAATGCCACCGCCCACTTTGTGGTTATCCAGGCCGTAAGTGAGATATGGCGCGACGGCGATGTTGGTGGCGCTTTGCAGATCGTGAAACACGAGTTCGCCGACACTCAGCAAACCACCAGCCGGCGAGGTAGCCAAAGGCGGCGGCGTGTTACTGGAAGTGGTCTGGGCGTTTACAGCGAGGCCGAGTAGGCAAAGACCTACTGCAAGGAGTGTTTGGGTTTTTGTTTTCATGTTTGATTGGTTGCGTTTCGCGAGACCATTCAAACACGCGGCAAAAGCCGCTGAGCGGAATTTGGGAAAGCGCGGAGGGGAAGTTAACAGGGTGTGCAGAAGAAATTTTTCTTCGCGCGCACGGGGCAATTAACTGACAGTTAATCGCCGGTTGTCAATGAGAAGTAGAAAGATGTTCAGCCCGCAAAATGGCAGCGCGCTGCCATTTTAAGAAAGAGCAGCGAGCAGTGATCACCAACGTCGTTTGAAAATCAAAATCAATCGACCATTTTCCCTAGGTTCAAGAAAGCATCCGCACATTTCCCAATCTGTGGATGGCGAGTTTTCTCCAAGTTCTTTTGTGATTTCAAGGCCGGAAAAATACCCTTTGTCACGCGAATTTCCACTCAGTCCATTCTTGAAATAATCATCTTCCACGGCAATTGTTTTGTATTCCCAACGGGGAGCGGGATCAGGGGATTTACTACAACCCGCAAGTAAAATGACCATGCCTGCTAACGTGGAAAGAATTCCGGTTTTCATATCCTAAAGTTATTCGACTTATTCACATGGACACGCTTTGTCTGACCCTAACCGCGAAACTGACCGCGTTATGAAAGCAAAGACGATTCGCGTAATTTTGGAACAAGGATTGGAGGAGCGTGCCGCGCTCTGGACTCCCGCAAAGCGATTGGAGATGGCGCGTGTTTTTTCGCGCTGGGCCAGACAGCTTCGTGTGAGCGCTCGTATCATGAATCGCGACCTTTATCCTCAGCGGCGTCCAAAAGCCGTTCGTGCTCTGCCAGCTCGGAAACTGGTTTTGAACTAGCAGGACGTTTGACAGTCCCGGAGCGGAAACTCCCCTGCTCCAGTAATGAGCGCAGACCGTCTCGAAGGTCAGCCAGTTCCTTTTCTGCATTCTTTGCGCGACGCTTCCATACATCCACTTCTCCCCTCAAGTCTTCACCTTCGCGCAGCTCAATAGTGGGTGGTGATTTTATGATTCCCCGCTCGATTTCCAATTGTTCTAAACGGTGAAGAGGCTTGGGGCCAAATTCCTTTTTACCGGACAAGACAGCATAGATATAAGGCTCAGAAACAATCAGCGCAGTCGCAACGTCTGACCAATTCTTCCCCATAACCGCATACAGCTTTCTCAGCCGATCCGGAACGCTATACTTTTCTACACTTTTCCCTTGCATCGAAAGTATAGTTTAGTAGAGTTGCTTCATGTTCACGCGTGAATCTGCGAAAAAGGCCCTGAAAAGTAAAGGGTGGACACAACGGACCGCTGCTCCGCATTTGTCCGTAACTTACCAGCACCTTTGTCTCGTTTTGAATGGCAAGCGCGAATCGCGCCGCTTGATTCTGGCCGTCCATCGGTTGCCGAAATTTATCGCGCCCAAACCTGCCACGATTGAGGAGGGCGCATGAATTGTTCCCACGCATTTCGCGCGAAGCTAACCAAGGCTGACGAGCCAGCGATTCAGGAATTGCTGATCAAGCATCCACTATGGAAACGCATCGATGCGCGGCGTGTCGTTGCCATGCGAAAATTTAGAGCCGCGATGGATGCGAAAGGAGCGAAATGATCTGCATCATCCTTTTTCTTTCGGCTGGATTCGGCGCACTGATCTGCCTCGCGGCGTGCGGTGCGGCAAAGCTCCCGACGCCGAGCATCTTCTCAAAATTTTCTGCGCGGCGCAACGAGGGCGAGACCGAGAGTGATGCGATACACCGTTTGCTCATCCAATCGCCCAAGCATCAAGCACAGATGCAATCGCCGGAAAACTGGGGACGCGAATGATCACCACCGCACGCCAAACCAAAATGCTCCTGCCCGGCGAGAAAACTCGCTGCGTGCTTCTGGACATTCGCGGCGTGCGCGCTCGGCTCCACGATCACGACGAGGATGAAGTTCTCGGTCTGATTGAGAACGAAATGGTTTTGCCGTGGGCGTGGAATATCGGCCTCGGATCGTTGCGCGAAATTCGCGTCCTCGCCAGCTGCGTTGATTACTACGCGCGCACTGGCAAGCGCATCAAAATATCTTGGCGCGAAGTGCTCGCCGAAATTTTCACCGGCATCACCAGGCCATATCTCAAAGGCCGCGAAACGCGCCTGATCCTGAACTGCGGTTCGGACACGGTCACGCGCCTGCTGAAAGCGGGAGAGTTGCGGCCTTGGGCTGGCACGACCTGGAACCGAGGCCGGAACGGTTCCGCGTTGATCAGCAGTGAAAGCTTTGTCGACTTCCTTGCGAAACCGGAACGCTTCGTCGTTCAACCGGAGGAAATGTTGTGAGCGTCGTGAATAATTTTACTCCCGATGCGCGCTACAGCGAGCTGGATCGCCGCGAAGAACAATTGAAGCACGAACTCGAAATCGTTCGTGCTGAGAAACGCCAGATCACACAGAGATTTTTTTCGGGTTCCGCGCCGGCTGAAGCCCTCCGTTCAGAAGAGGCAAATTCTCGCATACTCAACGAGGCTCCAGAAGCCCCGAGCACACCAGTCCGAAGCGAGTTGCCGGCGCGTGAACCTCTAACCCTCCAATCCTCACTGCCATGAGCTACGACGTCCTAAAAGAAAAGAACCGGCGCGCCGCGAGGGACTGGCAACACATGTCCAGCCAGCAGGAGATTTTGGACGATGTCCAGCGCGGCACTTTTCTCCGTGCGTTGTTTCGCTCCGATGTGAAAGTCACACCCTTTGAAGCCAGCTTCGTCGAAAGCTTCATTTCGATGAATCAGTTGAACTGGTGGACACCGGGCCGGCGCGAAGTTTGCGACTGCATGCGCAAAACCTACGGAGGCCGTCTGTGAGCAGACCGCGAGCATTCAAAGGATTCACCGGCAAGTGCGCCACGCTGGAAGTGAACCGGATCACCTTCATGATTCTTGCGCGCACTCCGAAGCAGCTGACAGAAATTTCCAATTACATTTTGCGCGAGTCAGGCCAGACGCTCGCGCCCGAAATGATCGTGCCTGGCATCGTCATCGAACCATCCCTTTTGCCTGAACCTAAAAAACCCGAAACCAAACATGAGCAGCAAAGCAGTATCTCTTGAATTTGTTCCAGCGGTCCCCGTGATCAAAATTCCCACTCTGATCGGCGGCAATGACGAAGCGGTAAAGAAGCAGTTCGGCGACCTGTTCGCTGACGCGCAGAGCGGCATGCGCCGGGTGATCACGTTTGGAATCTTCGCCTTGGGCGTGAAGCTCACTCAGCTGAAGCACAGCCAGTTTGGCGATTGGGTCAAAGGTAATTTTGGCGAGAGCGCCTATCGCACGGTTCGGTCCCACATGCAGTTGACTGAATCGACGCTGGAAGCCTGCGGGATCAAGCAACTCAAGCCGATTTTTCAAAATGGCAGCGCGCTGCCAATTTCAAAATGCGGGGACTTTCTCATGCTGCCCGAGGCGAAAGTTCCGGAACCGCTCAAGCCGTTGCGCGAAAAAATTTGCAACATCGTGGACGGAAAATCCGCGCGCGCGCTTTTCACAGAGTTTAAGCAGGCCGAGGAGGAAATCACAGCAGACGGCGCGTCTAGAATGAAGAAGCGGCGTGGCCGGCTGCCAGGTCAAGGTGGGGCAACCGCAGCGCAGCGCGAAGCGGCACGGCTGCGTGCTGAACAGGAAGCACTTGAAGAATTGAAGCGCGAATATTCGGGAACCACCAAATGGTGCGATGCCAATGCCAACGACAAAAAAGCCAAACCTCTCTTTGGGACGAAGGAATGGGATCGGTTAGAGGAATCGCTTAATTCAATGGCTACCTACATGAAGCGCGCCAAAGAGCGTTTCGCGAAGGGAGGCGCGCAATGATCAACGACGTTTCAGGAGTCGAACTCGTTTCGCAGCTGGCCGCGTTGCCGCTTGTTCCACAAGGAACAAATCTCGGCGTCGCGTGCGGAGAGAACGGCGCGGGATTCATTCAGCCGGTCGAAAACGTTTTGGAATATCTCGATCAGCGCAGAAAGCGTCCGTCGTGCGAAGGCGAAGAGTGTTTGCTGCTGCGCTTGACCGATGAGGGCCGCGCCGAGGTTGAAAACCTGAACCGCGCGTGCCTTTTCGTTCAATCGCTCACGAAGGGCCGAAATGGTCTTTCGGTATCCGCCGCCTGTCAGGAGGCGCTGAAGGTTTATGCCACCAACAAATATGTCCGCCGATTGAGCGCGAAAATGTTCCGCGAGAAATACGACTTGTGGGCGAAGAAAAAAGATTGGGTCGCGCTGGTGAACATGGCGAAAGCGCCAGCGGCGTGGAAGCCGCAGAATCGCGGCCTGCCCGATGCCTTCCTGGAATTTTGCTCCGAGAAATTTGGCGAATATGGCCGCGCCGATGGCAAGCGCCAGGCCATCGATTCCATCAAAACGCTCTGGCGCACGGGCCGCGATGAATACGGCGATCCGAAGGTGATACCTGGTTACGAAAAAGGATGGGCGAGCCGCGTGCGCGAAATTTATCCGGACGGCTGGCACTACACGAACATTCTGCGCCAGATCGAAAAGCGCGCGAAGTTCACGAAGGCCGTCCGCGCTCAATTGCACGAAGGCACCGCCGCTGCCAAAGAATTGTTGCCGCATCAACTGAGCACGCGCTCGGCGCTCCGGTTCATGGAGGAAGTGACTTTCGACGACGTGCGCACGGACTGGCTTGTCTTCGATCCGGAAACCGGCAAGCCCTGTGAACTCTGGTTGCTGGTCGCCCGGGACAAGGCCACGACGATGGCTCTCGGCTTTGTGATGCATCCCGCGCTGGCGCGCGAGGACGGATCGAACTCCCATTTGGGACTGAAGGAAATGAAGCAGCTGGCCGCCTGGCTGCTCGAACGCTATCCCCTGCCGAAAGATTATATCGTTCATTGGCGCGTGGAACGCGGCACTGCGACATTGAGTGAAGGCTCGAAGGCGGCGCTTCAGGAAATGCTTCCGAACCGCATCCAGATTCACTTCACGGGCATGACGGGCGGCAAATCGCCGAATGGCTATCAGGAAAAACGGAAGGGCAATTCCACCGGCAAGGCCAGCCACGAATCGCACAACCGCCTGACCCACACCCAGACTTCCTACATTCAAGGCCAGACCGGATCGCACTACGATATTCGTCCCGCCGATCTCAACGCGCGCATTGAGGAATCGAAAAAAATCTGGTTGGAACTTCGCCCGAATTTGCCCGAGCACCTGCGCGGTCAGGAAAAATATACGCTGCTGATTCTGGCCGAAGCGCGCTTCCATCTCACGCAGGCTTTCGTCAAACAGAATTTCCGTTTCGACCACGCCATTGAAGGTTTTGACGATGTGCTCGAATGGTTCGACGGCGAGAACTGGCAGGATCGCTCCAAGTGGGATGGCCGCGACAATCAATGGCGCAAGCGTAAAGAACGCCCGGTGGAACGCGCCGCGCGCCTGATCGCCGGCCATGAATGGGAATTCGTTTCGCCGAGTGTCATCGTCTCGTTCCTGAAACACACCGCGCGCACGCGCCCGGTCGCAGAGCGCGGCGAGGTCACGATCACCGTCGACAAGGTGCTGATGACTTTCGCGCCGGCTGAAAATGCCACAGTGCCAGCGCCGGGAACGAATGTGCTGGTTTACTTCAACGAAAACGATCCGGCTTTCCTGCACGTCACAAATGGTAAAGGAACTTTCTTCGGCACCTGGTATCGGCGCGGACGCAACACGGGCAAGGATGAGCAGGCGCTCAAACAAGCTTTCCGCTACACAGCCTCGGCCTTGGCTGCGGTGAAGGAACGCGCGGAGCAGCTGGCCGCGCCGGAGACGCCGTACGAGGACGCGGAGGGCAACGTGCTGGTGCTGCGCGGGGCGATGACGCCGGCCACGCGCTCGCAGTACGCGCAGGTGCGCGCCGGCGGCCTCAATCAGGAGGACGCGTGGCAGCGCTCGGTCGAGTTCCTGTTCGAGCGGCTCGCGGTCAGCTGGACGATCGCCGGCGCCGAGCCGATCGAGC
>Ga0134128_10008116_pt1 | contig 12637 bp, 10 predicted proteins | sample KB31754_FD_96462 | JGI IMG/M metagenome (GOLD analysis project Ga0134128, IMG submission 96462) | Terrestrial soil microbial communities with excess Nitrogen fertilizer from Kellogg Biological Station, Michigan, USA - KB3-175-4 | ecosystem: Environmental > Terrestrial > Soil > Unclassified ...
CGATCGTGGTGTTCGTCTCCTATGTGGGCTCGCTGTACGACCCGATCGAAACGCTCTCGCACACAGCGCAGACGGTCCAGGCCGCCGCCGCCGAGACGGACCGCGTGATGGAGATCATGGAGATCGAGCCCGCCGTCTCAGACCATGCGGACGCCGGCGACCGCCGCGTCGCCGGGTCGATTCGCTACGAGGATGTGCGCTTCGGATACGAGCACGGCCGGCCGGTCCTGCACGACATCTCCTTCCAGGCGGACCCCGGCGAGGTGCTGGCGATCGTGGGCCCGACCGGCGCCGGCAAGACCACGCTCGCCAGCCTGCTCGTGCGCTTCTTCGACCCGTGGGAGGGCAAGATCACGATCGGCGGGGCGGACATCCGCGATTTCACCCTGCGCTCGCTGCGAAGCCAGATCGCGCTGGTGCTCCAGGACCCGTTCATCTTCCCGATCACGATCGCCGAGAACATCGCCCTGGGCAAGCCCGAGGCGCCGCTCCACGAGATCGTCGCGGCCGCCGAAGCCGCGAACGCGCATGCGTTCATCGAACGCCTGCCCGAGGGCTACGAGACGCTCGTCGGCGAGCGCGGCGCCACGCTCTCCGGGGGCGAGAAGCAGCGCCTGTCGATCGCCCGCGCGTTCGTCAAGGACGCACCGCTGCTGATCCTCGACGAGCCGACCTCGGCGCTCGACGCCAACACCGAGGGGCTCCTGCTCGACGCTCTCGAGCGGCTCATGAAAGGCCGCATCACGCTCGTGATCGCCCACCGTCTCTCGACGATCCGCGGCGCGGACGAGATCCTCGTGCTCGACGAAGGGCGCATCGTCGAGCGCGGGCCCCACGAGCGGCTGATCGCGGGCGACGGGCTCTACGCGTCCCTCTACCGGCGCCAGATGCAGATCGCCGAGCACGATCTGCCCTCAGCGATACAGGTCGGAGACGGTGACTGAAACGGCTGCCGCGGTCGGCGCGCGCGTGCGCGTGCTCCACGAATTCTGCGACCCCGCGATCGACCCGCAGCGCTGGGACGAGCTGCTCGCCTCCGGCCCGACCGACGCCGTGTTCCTCACCCACTCCTGGCAGCGCCTGTGGTGGCAGGCACGCGGGGACGAGCTCTTGGAGATCGTGCTCGCCGAGCGCGGCGGCGCGCCCGTCGCGCTCGCGCCGCTGTTCGCGGTCGAAGGGAGCATCTCGCTCGTGGGCTCCGGCGGCTCCGACTTCCTGGACTTCATCGGGCGCGCCGACGAGGCGCTGCTCGCGGCGATGCTGGGAGCAGCGATCGAGCAGGCGCCGGGCTTCGCCTCGATTGAGCTCTACCACCTGCCCCTCGGCTCGCCGACCGCCACGCTGCTTCCCGGGGTCGCCGCGCGCCTCGGCTTGGAGCACCATCGCGAGGAGGTTCCCGGTGCCCCCTACGCAGACCTCACCGATGCGGATCTGCTCGAGCGCCTGACGTCGAGGCGCAGCGTCCGCAAGGAGGACGCCCGCATGAGACGAGACGGCGAGCTCGTCGTGCGCGAGGCGCGCGAGGGCGAGCTCACCGAGCTGGTCGAGCTGTTCCTGGACCAGCACGGGGAACGCTGGCGCGCGGCCGGCGAAGCGAGCTTCGACAGCAGCGGCTCGCGCGAGTTCGTGCGAGCCGCGGTCCCGGAGGGGGTGCGCGGGGGCTGGGCCCGCATGACGCTCCTGGAATGGGACGGGCGCGTGGCGGCGATCGACATCAGCCTGATCCGCGGTGCCACCCAGCTCAGCTGGCTCGTCTCGCGCGACCCCGCCATCGGCGAGCACTCGCCCGGCCGGGTGCTGCGCGCGCACGTCGTGCGGAGGGCCGCCGAGGCGGGGATCCGGCGCTTCGAGTTCGGGCTCGGCGAGGAGGACTACAAGCTGCGTGACGCGAGCGGCGTGACCGAGCTGGCGAACTGGTTCTTCTACCCGTGAGCAGCGGATGAGCGTGGCGCCTGCGACCCTCAGCGTGATCATCACCTCGCACGACTACGAGCGATACCTCGGCGATGCGATCACGAGCGCGCTCTCCCGGCAGGACGGGCGAACCGAGGTGATCGTTGTCGACGACGGCTCGACCGACGGCTCCCGCGAGGTGATCTCCTCGTTCGGCTCGCGCGTGGAGGCGATCTTCCAGGCCAACGCCGGGCAGGCAGCGGCCCAGAACGCGGGCCTGCGCCGCAGCAGCGGCGAAGCCGTGATGTTCCTCGACGCCGACGACCTGCTCCTGCCCGGCGCCGCGACGAACGTGCTCGCGGCCCTGAGCGAACCGGCCGTGGCGAAGGTCCACTGGTCGATGCCGATCGTCGACGCCTCCGGGACGCGCACGGGCGAGATCCAGGACCCGGTGCTCGCGGAGGGCGATCTGCGCCGCTGCTTCTTCGAGGACGGACCGCTCAGCGACGGCACCATGCCCAGCCCGCCTGCGTCGGGCAACGCCTACCCGCGCTGGTTCCTGGACGAGGTCGCGCCGATCCCGCAGGACGTGTACTTCCGCGCGCCGGACGAGTACCTGTTCGGGCTCGCCCCGGCGTTCGGCCCGATCGTGAGGATCGAGCCCCAGTCGCTCTACCGCGTCCACGGGCAGAACGCCTCGCTGCTGCGGCCGTTCGAGAAGCGGCTGTCCTTCCAGCGAGCCCACTGGGAGACGCTCGTGCGGGTGGGACGCCAGGCGGCCCGCCGCAACGGGATCGAGCCGGACGAGCGCGCGTGGGCGCGGAACGCGTGGTGGGCGCGCACCGCGCGCGCGGTCGAAGCGATCGAGGCCGCGGTGCCCTCGGGCGAGCGGGTCGCGGTGATCGACCAGACGCTGCTGGGGCTGGAGGGGGATCTGCGCGGCCGCAAGGTCCTCCCCTTCCCCGAGGCCGACGGCGAATGGGCGGGCAGCCCAGCCGACGAGCGGCAGGCGCTCGCGGAGCTGGCACGGATGCGCGCTGCGTCGATCTCCTACTTCGCCGTCGCGTGGCCCGCGTTCTGGTGGTTTGAGGAGTACCCCGGCCTCGGAGCGGAGCTGCGCGCCGGGGGGCGCGTGCTCGTCGACGACGAGGACCTCGTGCTCGTCGGCCCGGAGTCGGCCTGATGCGCGTCCTGCTCGTCTCCCACGAGTACCCGCCGGGGTATGTCGGCGGCATCGGCACCCAGACGCGCGTGAAGGCCCAGGGGCTGCTGGGACTGGGTCACGAGGTGGCCGTGCTCACGGCCGGCGAGGAGGGTGGGCCGCCGCTGGCGACACGCGAGGACCATGGCGTGAGCGTCCACGCGCTGCGCCCACCGGGGAGCGCGTTCCCGGTGCACGCCACCCCCTCGTACTGGCTCGGCTACACGTGGTCGGTGCTGGGGGCGGTGCGGGCTCTCGGCGGGCCGTTCGACGTGATCGACTTCCCCGACTACGGCGCCGAGGGGCTCGCCTACCAGCTCGATCGCCGGGAGGATGAGGAGACCGCCGTCGCGGTGCACCTGCACGGATCGCTCGCGATGTTCTCCGAGCAGCTCGGTTGGCCGCCCCCCGAGGATCCGCTGCTGCGCGTCGGGTCCTTCATGGAGGACACCTCGATCGAGATGGCCGATGGCCTGCTCGCGGCGAGCAACAGCATCGCCGCGCTGACCAGCTCGCGCCTCGCCGTCGAGGACGATGCGATCGACGTCGTCGCCGGCGCGATCGACAGCGAGTTCTTCTCGCCCGCTCCCCGCGGTGAGGCGAGCGGGCGAGCGCCGCGCCTTCTGTTCGTCGGCAACCTGGTCGCGAACAAGGGCGTCGCGACGGTGCTCGAGGCGTTCATCCGCCTCGCGCCCACCCACCCCGGGCTCTCGCTGACGATCGCCGGGAGCTCCGACGGCGAGCTCGCGGAGGAGCTGCTGGCCCGGGCGGCCGAGGCGGGCGTGGAGGAATCGGTCGAGCTGCTCGGCTTCGTCGAGCACCAGGACCTGCCGGCCCTCTACCGCTCCGCGGACGTGTTCGCCGCCCCCTCGCGCTACGAGGGCGGCCTCGGGCTCGTCTATCTCGAGGCGATGGCGTGCGGGCTGCCCGTGCTCGCAACCGCGGCGGGCGGCGCCGCCGAGGCGATCGAGCACGGCGCGAGCGGGCTGCTGCTGGAGCGCGGGGATGCCGAGGAGCTCACGACGGCATTGCGGACGCTCCTCGGCGACGCGGAGCTGAGGGCGAGGATGGGAGAGGCCGGACGCGCGCGGGTGCTCGAGCACTTCGCCCAGGCGCCGTACGCGGAGCGGGTCAGCCGCGCCTACGAGCTCGCGCTCGAGCGACGGCGCTCGAAGCTGGTGCAGACGGCATATCCCATGGCGGGGCACGAGTGAGCGCGCCGCTGAAGCTCGTGGTGCTCGGCATGATGGGCCGAGTGCCGTTCGCCGGCCAGACGTGGCTCTATCTGAACTGGCTGCGAGGGCTCGCGGCTCTCGGCCACGACGTCGACTACGTAGAGGACGACAACGTGTGGCCGTACGACCCCGCCGCCGAAACGCTGACCGACGACTGCACCTACGCGACGGCGCACATCGCGCGCAACATGGAGGCGATCGGGCTCGCGGGACGCTGGGCGTTCCGGCTCTCGGGAAGCGAGGACGCCTGCTGGGGGATGACCGGCGCGAAGGTGGACGAGCTGTACGCGAGCTGCGACGCGCTGCTGAACATCGTCGGGGCCGTGGCGCTGCGCGAGGACGTCCACCTGAAGGCGCCGGTTCGCGTGTACGTCGAGACGGACCCCGTCGTGGCCGAGCTGAAAGTCGCGGCCGGCGACGCAGGCATGCACGAGGTGCTGAGCCGCCACACGGTCCTTGCGACCTACGGCGAGAACTACGGGGCGCCCGACTGCGGCGTGCCCCTGAACGGCCGTCCCTACGTGTTCACACGCCAGCCCGTCGATCTCGATCTCTGGCCGATGGCCTACGAGCCCGACGCCCCGTACTTCACGACGATCGGCAACTACCGTCAGGAGGGCACCGACATCGAGTGGGACGGGTCGCTCTACAGCTGGTCCAAGCACCACGAATGGGAGCGGTTCATCGACCTGCCGAGCCGGACCTCGCAGCAGTTCGAGCTCGCGCTGATGCACTGCGAGGGCTCCGACCGGGAGCGCATGCTCGCGGCGGGCTGGCGGCTGACCTCGCCCGCGAGCATGTCGCTGGACCCGTTCGGCGCCTACCGGCGCTACATCCAGTCCTCGCGCGGCGAGTTCACCGTCGCGAAGGACCAGAACGTGCGCCTGCGCAGCGGGTGGTTCAGCGAGCGGGCCGTCTGCTACCTGGCGTCGGGCAAGCCCGTCGTGACGCAGGACACAGGCTTCGGCAGCGCGCTGCCGACGGGCGAGGGCCTGTTCGCGGTCGCCGACACCGAGCAGGCGGCGGCCGCGATCGAGGAGATCAACTCCGACTACCGCCGCCACTGCGAGGCCGCGCGGCAGATCGCCGCGGAGCATTTCGAGGCGCGTGCGGTGGCCGCCCGCCTGCTCACAGAGGTGGGGCTGGCGTGATGCGCCACGTGATCGTCAACGCCGACGACTTCGGTGCCTCGAGCGGCACCAACCGCGGCATCGTCGAGTGCCACACCCGCGGGGTCCTGACGAGCACCTCGATGATGGTGACCGGCGCCGCCGTGGAGGAAGCCGTGGATCTGAGCCGGGCGCACCCGGAGCTCGCCGTCGGCCTGCACTGGGACGTGATCGGCGAGGACGAAAGGGAGTTCGACCTCGACGACCACGGCGCCGTCAGGGACGAGTTCGCCGCCCAGCTCGAGCGCTTCCGCGAGCTGATGGGACGCGGGCCGACCCACATCGACTCGCACCGGCACATGCACCTCGACGACAGCGTGCGTGAGCTGTTCGCCGAGCTCGCCGCCCCGCTCGGCGTACCGCTGCGGGGGGACGGGCAGGTCCGCTTCGTCGGCAACTTCTACGCCCAGTGGGAATGGGGCGTCACCGACCTCGAGCACGTGAGCACCCGCGCGCTCCTGGAGATCATCCGCGAGGAGGTCCACGAGGGGTGGACCGAGCTCTCCTGCCACCCCGGCTACGTGACCGCCGACTACACGCCGATGTACCGGCACGAGCGCGAGGCGGAGCTGCGTACCCTGACCGACCCGGCGGTCCGTGCGGCGATCGACGAGCTCGGCATCAGCCTCGAGAGCTACGCCACCTACGCCCGGGCGGCCGGGCGCGCATGAGCAAGGTGCTCGTCGTGTGTGCCCACCCCGACGACGAGGCGGTGGGATGCGGGGGCACCCTGCGCCGGCACGCGCTCGACGGCGACGAGATCCTCGCCGTCTTCCTCACCTCGGGCGAGGCCGGCGGCCACGGCGATGCCGACCACGGGGAGACCCGGCGCCGCGAGGCGCAGCGCGCGGCGGCGATCCTCGGCATCGCGACGCTCGAGTTCTGGGGGCAGCCGGATGGCCGCCTGCGCGTGAGCCGCTCGTTGGCCGAGCGCCTCACGGCGCTGATCGACTCGTCCCGTCCGGCGCTCGTGTACGCGCCCCAGCCCCAGGACGACCACCCCGACCACCGCGCCGCGGCGAGGCTCGTCCGCCGCGCGATCGCCTCCTCGCGCGTGACCCCCGGGGTCCGCTTCTTCGAGATCTGGTCGCCGCTGTCGGACCCTGACGAGATCATCGACATCTCCGCGGTGATCGCCGACAAGCGCCGGGCGATCCGCGCCTATCGCAGCCAGTGCGCCGTGATGCGCTTCGACGACGCGTTCGAGGGGCTCGCCCGCTACCGCGGCGAGATGCACAGCTGGCCGGGCGGCCCCTATGCCGAGGTGTTCGCGGGGGGTTAGCGCCGGAGCGCTCTCGGCGCGTCCTGCGCCGCGACTAGGTATCGATCCCGGCTGCCTGGCGCGCGAGCGCCACTACCTGGGCTCGCCCAACCCTCAGGCGGCGGGGGCTTGGGCGGGGTGCTCCAGCAGGCTGCGCGCGCAGTCCACGATCGACTCGCGCACCGGGCGCGGCTCCCACCCGACCCGGCGCCTCGCGCTCTCGATCGAGTATCTGCTTTCGTGGCCGAGCTCCGATGCGACGGAGCGGACGCCCGGGTCGATCAGCGCCATCGCGCGCACCGCGAAGTTGGGCAGCTTGCGGGTGGGCACCTTGCCGGCGCCGGACCCGAGCTCGGCTCGGAGGATCTCGGCGACATCGGCGAACCAGAGGAAGTCGCTGGCGGCGATCAGCCGCTCGCCGGCCGCTTGCGGCGCGGTCATCGCCATCACGTGCAGCGCCGCGACGTCGCGCACGTCGATGAACGAGAAGCCGAGCCTGGGCAGCCCGGGCATCTTGCCGTCGAGCAGACGCTCGATCGCCTGGAGCGAGTACGAGCGATCGGCGCCGAGCAGCGGGCCGATGATCGCCCCCGGCTGGATCGTCGTCAGCCGCTCCTGCGCCCCGCGCTCAGCCACCAGCTCCCACGCGGCCCGCTCGGCCAGGTTCTTCGACTGCGCGTACGGGCTCATGTGGGGGTCGGTGGGGTCGCTCCAGTCCTCCTCGGTCAGCTCGCGAGCGCCCTGGAGCGCACCGCCGCGGTCGTTGCGCACCGCCGCCACCGACGAGGTCATCACGACCCGCTGTACGCCCGCGTCGAGGCTCGCACGCAGCACGCGCAGCGCCCCCTCCCGCGCCGGCACGATCAGCTCGTCGGGGTCCTTCGGCTGCGCCTCGGGGAACGGGGATGCGACGTGCAGGACGAAGTCGCACCCGGCGACCGCCTGCTCCCAGCCACCGTCGCTCAACAGGTCCGCGGTGACCACCTCGAGCCCCTCGCCGGCGTCGAGCTGGGTGGCGACGTTGGCGCGAACCTCCTCCTCGCGGGCGAGGCTGCGCACCGTGGTCCGCACCCTGTAGCCGCGGCCGAGCGCCTCGACCACGCACCAGCCGCCGAGGAAGCCGCTGCCGCCCGTCACCAGCACCATCCGCTCGCCGCTCATCCCGTCTCCTTGCCGTCGTCCCCCGCCGCTCACGCGACCCTGCCGCGAGACGCTAGCGGCATGGCGCCTGCGCCGTCAGGCCGATTCGACCGCTCGCATGGCCCGGCGCAGGGACGCTTCGGTCTGCGGGCCGTGCAGCGTGCGCCGGATGCGCCCGTCGGCGTCGAGCACGAAGGTGGTCGGCAGGTTGGCGAGTTCGTATTCGTTGCCCACGGTCCCGTTCGCGTCGCGCACGTTGGGAAAGGTCCAACCGTGACGGTGGATGAAGGCGTTCGCGCCCGCGCGCGCATCGCTCCAGTCCACGCCGACGATCCTTCCCCGCCCAGCCGGGCTCTGCGAGAACCGCTCGAGCGCCGGCGCCTCCTGGATGCAGGGCTCGCACCAACTCGCCCAGAAGACGACGAGCGAGGCGCGACCGTGCGCGCTGCCCAGCAGCGCGGGGAGCGTCACCGGGGCGCCGGCGAGGTGTTCTCTCGGCAGTTCGTGCGAGGGCGTTCCCTTCGCCGAGCTGCCGCTGGATTTCAGCCCGAAGATCGCGAGCACGGCGATCGCCGCGCATCCGAGCGCGACGGTCAGAGCCAGCCGCACCCCTTTGCTCACGGTCCTCGTTCCCTAGTCGGCGGCCAGCAGCGGCACGTCGTGGGCGATCTGCGACGGCTTGAAGTTCGCCGCGTAGATCACCAGCCGCTTGCCCGAGCCGGTGATGCCGTAGACGAGCCCGGAGTGCTCGACCAGGTCGGGGTTGCCGGCGTCCTTTTCGGCGCCCACGCCCCACGCCTGCCAGGCGGTCGCGAGTTCCTTGGTGTTGCCGATCAGGTACTGCATTTTTCCGGTCTGCTCGTGCGTCTGGAGGAAGTGCGCCACCGTCTTCGGGGTGTCGCCCTTCGGATCGACCGATACCGCGATGACCTCGGCTTTGGAGGCTTCCTTGCCGAGCAGGTGCTGCGCGTTGTGCAGGTTCGAGACGATCAGCGGGCAGACGTCGGGGCAGTGCGTGTATATGAAGGTCACGAGCACCGCTTTGCCGCGGTACTGGTCGATGTCGACCTTCTGGCCGAGGTAGTTCTTGAGCTCCAGCGGGGGCGCCTGGCGGACCGGTTCGAGCACCCCGGCGGCCTGGAACTGGCTCGTGTCGGCGACGCTCGTGGCCGCTTTGGCGCTCGTGGAGGTGCTCTTGCCCGAGGACCCGCAGCCGCTCGCCAGCACGCCCGTGACAGCCAGCGCAGAGAGGAGGACGAGCGCCCTGGGACGAGCGCTGCGCCGCGGCCGGGGGGAAGCCATCACGGCGAAAATATCACCCCGCAGGGGGGCATGCGCCATCTGTGCGGCCCCCCGCCCCCGCAGCGCCAGACCGGGCCCATGATCCGAGAGCATTCGGCTGATCCGTCGCGATCGCCCGCAACGTGCGGATTTCCGCGCTCGTCGGCAACGGATCCTGCACTCCTGCACCTGTAACGCAAATTGCAGAGAAACCTGTTAGGTTGCCCCCCGTTCGTGCCGAGTCCTCTTCCCCACGGGGCGGAGGATCGGGGGACCCAATGCAGCCATCCGGCTGCGGGGGCGAATCGCCACAGGTGTGGCGTAGCGTAGACGTTACGCGAGCCCGACAGCTAACCCCGTAGGCGCAAATCGGAGATGGAGAAAGGACGCCTCGCATGTCGGGATGCCCGCGTGATCTTGCAGATCTCGGACCCTGGACGAATTCACTTGAACGCTCTCTCGCCCGCCGCGCACGCGCCGGGCGCCGCCGCACCCTGAGGGGCGCGCCGGGACGGGCGGCCCCGCAGGCCGCGGCGATCGAGATGCTGCTCGACCCGCAGCGTGCCCGGCTGCGCGACCTCGCCGACGAGGAGACGTGGCAGCTGTCGCTCGGGCGCTCGCGCGCGCGGCGCCGCGCCGCCGAGCTCCAGTTCGTGCCCGCGAGCTCGCGCGCCAAGCGCGTCTCGCTCGGCGCACTCGCGGCGCTGACGGTCGGCCCGGCGGCGAGCATCGCGGCCGGCGGCAGCGCGGCCGCCGCGACCGGTCCCGAACCGACGACCACGACCGAAAACGTGGTCGTCCTCACCGAAGGCGCCGAAGGCCGCCAGGTGTCCGCGCTCCAGCAGGCACTCGGCGGGATCAGCGTCGACGGCATCTTCGGGCCGGAAACCGAAGCTGCCGTGAAGGCCTTCCAAGAACGCAACGGGCTGTCCGTCGACGGGATCGTCGGCGGAGAGACCTGGGGGGCGCTTCGCGGCGCGGGGCTGAGCGCCTCGATCGCGAGCGTCACGCCCGGCGAAGAAGGCACCATGCACGACGCGGTCAACGAATCCTCCGCCGAAGGCGAATCTGGCCGGAGCGCCGTCGAACGCGTTCAGAGCGCCCTCAGGCTGCCGGTGGACGGCGACTTCGGCCCCGAAACCGAGGCCGCGATCCGTCGCCTCCAGGAGCGCCACGGCCTCGCGGTGGACGGCGTCGTCGGTCCGGAAACATGGAGCGTGCTCGGGATCCACTCAGGGGAAGAACTCACTCCTCCCCCCTCCGCGCTTCCGGTCCATCACCACCACCACTCGGCCTCGGCTGCGTCCTCGGACTCGGGCGAAGGCGAAGTCAGCGGCGATGCCGTCGAACGCCTCCAGAAAGCGCTGAAGATCAGCCCCGACGGCGAATTCGGTCCCGAAACCGAGGCTGCGGTGCGGCGTCTACAGGAACGGCACGGGCTCAGCGTCGATGGTGTCGTCGGCCCCGCAACCTGGGCGGTGCTCGGTATCCACAGCGAGGGCGAACTGAAGCCTTCCGAGGCCGTTCTGCACTCCGCTGCGGGCGGAGGTGAAAGCAGCTCGTCCGGTGGATCGTCGATAGTTGCAAGGGTGATCGCGGCGGGCGACGAAATCGCGACGCGCCCCTATGTCTGGGGCGGCGGCCACGGCTCGTTCGTCTCGAGCGGATACGACTGCTCGGGGTCGGTCTCCTACGCGCTGCACGGCGGCGGCCTGCTGGAATCCCCGGAGGACTCGAGCGCGCTCGAGTCCTACGGCGAGCCCGGGCCGGGAAGCGAGATCACGATCTACGCGAACGCCGACCACGCGTTCATGGTCGTGGACGGCAAACGCTTCGACACCGTCGCGCTCTCCGAGACCGGCACGCGCTGGTCGAGCAGCATGACCAGCACGGCGGGCTTCGTCGCCCGCCACCCTGCCGGCCTCTAAGGCTTGCCATGGATGGCCGCACGGCCCGGGCCGCTCCCTCCGGCCCGGGCCGGCCTCGGCTGAAACAGCCCGTCCCGCGCGCGGGCGTGGGCACGGCTGACGCAACCACGCCCCGCGCGCCCCGTGCGGGCGCGCCCGCGCGTTTCGTCGCAGTCGGCGCCTAGCCTCCCCGCCCCGCCCCGCCGGAGCGGGTCACGCGATGGTCGCCCAGGCCCACACCTTCACGCTCGAGGGGCCGAACGCCCGCCACGTCATCGTCGAGGTCGACGTCCGCGCGGGCCTGCCCGCTTTCACGATCGTGGGGCTCGCCGACGTCGCCGTCCGGGAGGCCCGCGAGCGGATCCAGACCGCGATCCGCAACAGCGGCCTCCAGTGGCCCCCGCGCCGGATCACCGCCAACCTCGCCCCCGGCGACCTGCGCAAGGCCGGCCCCGGTCTCGACCTCGCGCTCGCCTGCGCGATCCTCGCCGCCACCGGCCAGGTCCCTCGGGAGCGCCTCGCCCGGATCGCCATGTTCGGCGAGCTCGGCCTCAACGGCAGCGTGCGCCCGGCGCACGGCACGCTCGCCGTGGCGGACGGCGCTCGCCGCTGCCATCTCTCCACGCTGGCGCTCGCGGCCCCGGCGAGCCACGCCGCCTCGCTGGTGGAGGGGGTGCAGGTCGCACCCCTGCGCTCGCTGGCGTCCGCCGCCCGCCTGCTGCGCGGAGGGCCGGCGGACGCGCTCCCGCCGCGGTTCGGGAGCGCCGGGGAGCCCGCGCAAGACAGCGCCGCGGACCTGGACGGCGTCAGAACGGCCGAGCTCGCCGACGTGCGGGGCGTCCCGCAGGCCGTGCGCGCACTGCTGATCGCCGCAGCCGGGGGCCACAACCTGCTGCTCTCCGGCCCGCCGGGTGTCGGCAAGACGATGCTCGCCCGCCGGCTGCCGGGCATCCTGCCGCCGCTGCGGCGCGAGGAGGCCCTCGAGGTGGCGCGCCTGCGCGGCGCCTCGCTCTCCGCCGCGGACGGGCTCGACCTTCGCCCGCCGTTCCGGGCCCCGCACCACACGACGAGCGCCGCGGGCCTGCTCGGGGGCTCCGTCAACGGCTGGCGCGGAGAGGCCGCGATGGCCCACCGCGGGGTCCTCTTCCTCGACGAGGTCACCGAGTTCTCGCGCACGGCCTTGGAGGCGCTGCGCCAGCCGGTCGAGGAGGGCCGCGTGAGGATCGCCAGAGCGCGCCGTGCGATCGAGCACCCGGCGCGGTTCATGCTCGTCTGTGCGACGAACCCCTGCTCGTGCGGCGCCGGCCCGGACGGGCCATGCCGCTGCTCGCCACGGGATCTCGAACGGCACTCGCGCCGGCTCAGCGGCCCCCTGCTCGATCGCATCGACCTCCGCGTGAGGATCGCCGCCCCGCCCGGCGCGGCGCGAAGCGAGCCCGCCGCGATGAGCAGCGCCGAGGCACGCGCCGCGGTGACGCGGGCACGGGAGCGACAGCATCTGAGGCTCGCGCGCGAGGCCGCCACGTTGAACGCCGACATGGACGCGCGCA
>Ga0134128_10008118_pt1 | contig 12637 bp, 10 predicted proteins | sample KB31754_FD_96462 | JGI IMG/M metagenome (GOLD analysis project Ga0134128, IMG submission 96462) | Terrestrial soil microbial communities with excess Nitrogen fertilizer from Kellogg Biological Station, Michigan, USA - KB3-175-4 | ecosystem: Environmental > Terrestrial > Soil > Unclassified ...
GAGGCTCCGTAGCGCAGTGCTGAGAAGCTCCCGGTCTGCGTCGGCAAGATCGGGAGTGAGGTTGCTGCTCTCCACCAGGCCCTGAGCCTCTTCCACTCGATCGGTGAAGTGCGGCGTCGGGACATCGAGCTGGCGCATGCCGGCATGCAGTCGCTCGAGCGCATGCGCGTAGTCGGCTGGTGAGACCTCCCGAGGTGCCACCGGTTCGTAGTAGGTCCACAGCGTGACGGCGAAGCCATCACGCTCGTAGACGCGCGGCTCTGCTCGGGGGTCCAGAGCAGCCACCGGGCTCTGGGTTTCGGCGAGCCGCCGGGCCAGCTCGACCTCGAACTGCGCGACCTGATGCGCTACTGGCGCGACGCGGGCAACGATGTCCCAAGGCAGCAGGCGCACAGTGAGCTTGTTCGAATTGTGAAGAACGATCACGTCATCGGCGGGCAGGCCAAGCGCTGAGGCGATCGACATGGCCGCAGCCAGCGCGCGCTGAATCTCCGATGGCTGCATCCGCAGATCCTCTCACCGGTACCGCCCGACATATGTGGTGCGCACCCGACCGGGTCTACGGTCTAGTGCTGGCCGACAGCCTGGGCGCGATGGGCGACGGCGGCATGGCCGATTTCGGGGCCGAACTGGGGGCCAGGGCGACGCCGGAAACCCTGGCCAGGATCGCGGAACTGGCCGAGCTCAGCACCACCAGCAAGGAGCAGGAGGCTGCGGTGGCGCTGGAGTATTTCCGGCTGGACTGGCCCGGCCTAGGAATCAGCCACTGGCCAGAGCAGCGCCTGCGCGACGATCACGCGCTCGCCGTTGAACGTCACAGCCGGGCCTTCGTGCAACCGGTACCCGAGCGCAATCGCCTCGCTGACCCGATGGCAGAACGCCGCGTCGTCAGGGCCAGTGAGGACTCGGTAAACGGGCAGGCCATCCGGGGGAACACTCATGTGGCCAGCATCCCAGACCGGCTGCGCCTCAGCCGACGCACGAGGGGCACGGGCAGTGGACCGGGCTGGTCGGGGCGGCTTCCGGTGCGATAGCAGCCGCTTCCCGGGCGGCGGTCGGGGCGGCGGCCCCGGCGGCGGCGGCCCCGGCGGCGGCGGCCCCGGCGGCGGCGGCCCCGGCGGCGGTGGCCGCCGGGCGGCGCAGCAGCGCGGCGATGATAATGGCGGCGGCCAGCAGGATGGCGGCGGCCCAGGTGAAGCCAACGTCGTAGCCGTGCAGGGCGGCGAGCGTGGCCAGGTGCGGGGTGGGGGCATGGGCAGCGGCGTAGCTGGTGATGGCGGCGGCGGCCAGGGTGTTGAGCAGGGAGGTGCCGATGGAGCCGCCGACCTGCTGGCCGACATTGACCAGGGCGGAGGCGGCACCGGCGTCGGCCGCGGCGATCCCGGCGGTGGCGGTGGCGATGGACGAGGAGACGACCAGGCCGATGCCGACCCCGAAGAGCAGCGTGGCGGGCAGGACGAGGTTGACGTAGTCGCTGTCGACACTGAGGCGGGTGAGCACGAACGCGCCGGCCGCCGCGAGCACTAGGCCCGGAATGATCGCCGCGCGCGCGCCGGCCTTCGGCAGGATCCTGCGGATGCCCAGCTGCGCGGCGATGGCCAGGGCGAAGGTCATGGGCAGGAACGCCAGGCCGGCCTCGATGGCGCTGAAGCGCAGGTTCTGCTGCAGGTAGTAGGTGACGAACAGGAGCATTCCGAAGATGGAGATGCCGACAGTGAAGATGGCCAGGTAGGCGCCGGCACGGGTGCGGTCGGCCAGGATCCGCAGCGGCAGCAGCGGGCTGGACACCTTGGCCTGCCAGACGGAGAACACGGCGAGCAGGACCACCCCGGCGGCCAGCGCGCTCAGCGTGCGGGGCTGGTCCAGCCGGCGGTCTCGGCGTGGGAGAAGCCGTAGACCAGGGCGAACAAGCCGGCCGACACCGTGATCACGCTGGCGGCGTCGAGGCGGGGCCGGGTCCGGGCGGCGGGCTCGCGGAGTACCGCGAGCGCGCCGGTGATGGCGACCGCGGCGAAGACCACGTTGACGTACATGCAGTACCGCCACGACAGGTACTGGGTCAGCAGCCCGCCGAGCAGCAGGCCGACGACGGCGCCGCCGCCGGACACCGCGCTGAACACCGCCAGCGCCCGCCCGCGCTCCTTAGGCGCGGTGAAGGTGACGGTGAGCAGCGATAGTGCCGCGGGGGCGAGCAGCGCGCCGAACGCGCCCTGCGCGGCCCGCGCCGCCGCCAGCGTGGCGAAGTTGCCCGCGGCGCCGCCGACCGCCGAGGCGACGGCGAAGCCGGCCAGGCCGATGAGGAACATCCGGCGCCGTCCGGCGATGTCGGCCAGGCGGCCGCCGAGCAGCAGGAGGCCCCCGAAGGCCAGCGCGTACGCGGTGACCACCCACTGCCGGTCGGCCACGCTGAACCCCAGGGCGCGCTGCGCCGAGGGCAGCGCGATGTTCACGATGGTCGCGTCCAGCACCACCATCAGCTGAGCCAGGGCCAGCACCGCGAGCGCGGCCCCGCGCCGGTCCCGGCCCCGTTGACTCTCGGTTGACGTCGTTGACTGGGCTGACTGTCCTGGCATGACAGTCGCTCCTTCCAGGAGAGAGGTCAGGTTCGCCGCTTAGCTTTCATTTCAAAAGTCAGCGTGACGAGATCACCATAGCGGCCCTGGCTTGCATGACACAAGCCAGAGCGACGGCCGCGGAGTGATAAACTTGCAGAATGAAAGCCAAGGGGCCTGGCGCCGAGCCGAGGGTGGCGCCGCCGTGCCCGATCGGCCGCGCCGCCGACGTGCTCGGCGACCGCTGGACACTGCTGATCCTGCGGAACGCGACCGTGGGCACGACCCGGTTCGACGACTTCAAGTCCGAGCTGGGAATCGCCGACAACATTCTGTCGGCCCGCCTCGGCCGGCTGGTCGACTCCGGCCTCATGACCAAGGTTCCCTACCGCGACAACGGCCGCATGCGGCATGAGTACCGGCTGACCAGCGCCGGCGCCGACGTGCTCCCGCTCCTGCACGCGCTCGCCGCCTGGGGCAAGCGGCACACCGAGCCGGGCCAGCCGTCCGATCCGATGCGGATCATTCACCTCGCCTGCGGGCACCCCACCACCGACGAACGGATCTGCGACCACTGCGGCCAGCCCATCGAGCGCGACCAGGAGGCCTGGCTGCGCCCGTGGCGCTCGGACACCCCGTTCCCGCTCGCCGGGCCCGTCGACGAAGCACCGGCCTGACCTGGGAGCTGATCGCTCAACATTTCGATGACGCCGTCCGCCCCTCAGGCATTCATTCAAATTCCTTGGATTAAGGAGGTGCGGTCGGCGAGTCCGCTCCATCGTCCGCCCTGGTTCCACCCAGCCCGACCAGCGATGACGATGACGGAGGTCTCCAACGGGACACGATTCACCATCATTAGCAACAAGTGACCTGGCGTGCTCCGTCGCGGGGTTTTTACCGTGATCTCAACTGGTCTGACGGTTTCCGCGAAAGGTCGGTCACCATGCCTAGACGGCTACGGCATTCAGGTAAGCAGAGCGCCGCGCCGGCGGGCGGACCCGGTCGGCCCGCCATCGGCTGGGTCGCAATCGGCGCGACCGGTGTGGTTGCCGCAGTCGGGGTCGGGCTGGGTACCTGGCCCTCCACCGCGGTCCTGAGGGCGCAAGCTACCGAGGTCCGTCACGACCTCGCGACCAACACGGGGGCGGCGGTCGAGTGGGCCGGATTCGCCGAGAACGCGCAGCACACGGCGGTCGCCAGCAAGCCGCCCCAGCCGCTGAACCGGATCCGCTGGCGGGCGAAGGTGGACCTGGCCCCGCACCTGATTGTCGACTCCCTGCTGATCCACTACGGCTCCCCCATGATCACTGCCGCGGACACGGTGCTGGTCCCGACCCGGGTCAGCGCGAAAGCCGGGTTCCGCGTCGTCGCGTACTCCGGGGCTACTGGCGCGCGCCGCTGGTCGCTTCCGACCGACTGGACGCCGCCGTTCACCGGCAAGGCCTCCACCGGCCCGAACACGCCGCCGCTGCCCGCGGCCCTGACGCCCAGCACGACCCTGGCGGTGGCCGGCGCGGGCGGGACTGTCCTGATGCGCGCGCACGCCAATAACACCGTCGGCGCGGTGCAGCGACGGGTGTTCTACGGGGCGGCCGAGTGGAAGGCGCACCGGTCGCTGTATGACCAGGCGGTCAGGATCAGCACGCCGCTGACCGCGGGCCCGGACGGCTCGGTGTACTTCGGGTTCACGGTGGCCGGAGCGACGCCGTCGCACCTGTCGAGCGGGATCGCGCGGATTGACGCCCGCGGTCACGCTACCTGGATCACCGCCGCGGCGGCAGCGGGCAACCGGGCCATCACCGGGGTGGCCATCAACTGCGCCCCGGCCCTGTCGCCCGACGGAAAGACCATGTACATCGCCGTCACCAGCCCGAGCCGCGCCATGCTGGTCGGCCTCAACGCCGCCACCCTCAAGCCACGGTTCCGCGCCGCCTTGACCGATCCGGGCAACGGCAAGCCGGCCCTGGTCATACCCAAGACCTCCGCCACGCCGCTGGTCGGCCCAGATGGAGACGTGTACTACGGCGTCCTGGGGAATCCCGAGCTGAGTCACGACGCCCGCGGCTGGCTGCTGCACTTCAACCCCACGCTGACCAGGGAGAAGATTCCCGGATCCTTCGGCTGGGACGACACCCCTTCCGTCGTGCCCGCTCGCGCGGTGCCCAGCTACCACGGAAGCTCGCCCTACCTGCTGGTGAGCAAATACGACAACTACGTCATCGGAAAGCAGGGAGACGGGCGTAACGAGGTGGCCGTGCTCGACCCGGATGCCGGGCAGAAGGACCCCTTCGCCAACGTCAGGACCATGAAGCCGGTCAAGACCATCCTGTCGCCCCTCCACGAGCCGGGGACACCCGCCGGGGCACGGTACGAATGGTGTATCAACTCGGCTGTGGTCGATCCCGCCGACGACTCAGTGTTCGTGAACAACGAGGACGGAATGCTCTACCGCTGGGACCTGGCCAGCAACACCCTGTCCGAGAAGATCCGCCTCAACGCGCCCCGAGGCGAGGGTTACACGCCGACTCTCCTCGGCCCCGACGGCACGGTCTACGCCATCAACAACGCCATCCTCTACGCCGTCGGCCGCTAGCAGCAATCCGCCTGTTGAGCCGATCGGAACCACGGCGGCCCAGGGACGGGGGTCCCCCGCCCCTGGAGCCGTGTAGGTGCTAGTTCGGACTGATGGCGGTGTCGTCCACGACGAAGGAGGTCTGCAGTGAGGAGTCCTCTGCGCCGGTGAACTTCACGGTGACGCTACTGCCGGCGAAGCTGCCCAGCGAGTAGGTGTGCTGCGTGTAGCCACTGTTGTGGTTGAGGTTCGAGAAGGTGGCGAGCGTGGTGCCGTTCGCCGTGATCGTCAGCTTGTCGAACGCGGTCGTCGTGGTGGTCTCGGAGGTGTCGATGTGCAGCCAGAAGCTGAACGTCGTCGCGGTGCAGCCGGCCGGGATGGTCACCGTCTGGGACAGGGTGTCGGTGTGGGTGGTGCCGTACCCGTCCAGCCAGGCGTACCAGCTGCCGGAGTGGGAGGTCTCGCCCGCGCCGTTCGGGTTGATGACGCCGGCCGTGGATGTCCACGGCGCGGCCGAGCCGGTCTCGAACCCGGGGTTGCCCAGCAGCTGGGTGTGGGTGGTGCAGGCGCCGCCGCCCGAGGTGCTGATCGTCCAGGTGAAGGAGGCCGAGCCCGATGCCCCGGTCGTGTCGGTGGCCTTCACCGTCACGTTCGAGGTAGCCGCCGTGGTGGGCGTGCCGGAGATCAGCCCGGAAGAGCTGATGGACAGGCCCGCTGGCAGGCCGGTGGCGCTGTAGGTGAGGGTCTGGCCACTCGCGGAGTCGGTGGCGTGGATCTGCAGCGAGACCGCGGTGCCGACAGTGCCGGTCTGGTTGCCGGGGCTGGTCACGGTCACGGTGTTGCCACCGCCGCTGCTGCCGGTGACCAGGCCGGCGATGCCGTTCGGAGTGCCGATGCCGGTCGGGCCGTCGTACCCGGTCTCGGCGGTGCACAGGTAGGCCTGGCTGCAGCTGCCGTCGTTGCCGCTGGTGACGTCGAAGAAGTTGGCGGTGTGGGTGTAGATGTCCTGGGCCGGGGTGCTGCCGGCGTTGCCGGCCAGGGCGTACATGGCGGCGAGCATCGGGGACGAGGCGCTGGTGCCGCCCACCTCGTTCCACCCGCCGTTGCCGTTGGAGGTGTCGTAGACCGCGACGCCCGTGTTCGGGTCGGCGTCGGCCGCGACGTCGTTGTCAATCCGCCGGGAGCAGCCGGACAGGCCGAGCGAGGTCTGCCAGGACGGCTGCGGCTCGATGGAGGAGCAGCCCGACCCGGTCCCCTCGGAACCGGGCGTGGTGTTCCACACCGACTCGCTCCAGCCGCGCGAGTTCGAGGCCGTGTTCAGGGCGGTGCCGCCGACCGAGACGACGTTCGGCGAGGTCGCCGGGTAGATCACGCCGAAGTCCGAGTCGCCCGCGGACGCGGTGATCACGGAACCGGGGTGGTTGAAGTCCGTGGAGTCGAGCGTGGTGTCGGACGACGTCTCGGACCCGCCCCAGGAGTTGGAGATGTAGCCGGCCACGTTGGCGGCGGCGTTCTCGGCGACATCCAGGCCGGTGCCGCTGTCGCTGGTCGCCTCGACCAGCACGATGTTGCACAGCGGGCAGATCGCCGAGGCCATGTCCAGGTCGAGCGACTCCTCCAGGGTCCAGTCGTCGCTGGCCGGGGCCTCGGCCGGCAGCGGCGAGGTCTGGCCGTTCTGGTTGAGCTTCTGGAAGCTGGGCACGGCGGGCAGCCCGGCTGCGGAGCGGTAGGTGGCCAGGTCGCTCGCGGCGGTCGGGTCGTCGAACGCGTCAACGATCGCGATCGTGCGGCCAGCGCCGTCGGCGGCCGAGGCCGAGGTCAGCTTGTAGGCCGACTGCAGCTGCGTGGGGCCGTAGCCGACGCCCGCCGGAATCGCGTTCGGCGAGGCGCTGGCGAAGATCGGGTGCAGGCCGTTGCGCTTGAGCAGCATGCATGACTTGTGGCCGACGACGATGATGGCGCGGCAGACGTGGGTAGAGCGGGAGTTCGCTCTCGTCATGCGGGGCTGCGAGGCATGCGCGTCGTGCGAGCGCTCCTTGGCGATCGACACGCGAGGATGAGCCGGTGCGGCGCTGGCGGCGCTGGCGGTCATTCCCGTCACACCTGCCGCGAGCGCCGCGGCCGACACGACAACTAACCCTCGTCTCAGCCGACTGGAGAGTGGGAGGTTCATGGATGCCCCTTCGTTGGGTCGTCCAGCGCATCCCGCTGACGCGCATGGCGGCACCCGAAGTGAGGTGCCTGCGCGTACCGTAACCAAGCGATAATTTAGCGTCAAGGAGCCCACGGTATATAAAATCTACTGATTGCGACGAGCATCTGGACTCACGCTTGTCAAGTTCGAAAATGGTGACAAATAGGTTGCCGTAGCCGGACGACAAAATGGTCATTCAATGGCGGCCGGCGCCGGGTAGACGTGCGGCGCGTGAGCGCCTGGGCCGGGTTGCGGATGGGGTTGTCGTAAAGCCCCTGGGAAGTTGGTCCCTCGTCGGGGCCAGTTTCTGCCAGGGGCTTCACGTCGTTCGATGGCCGGGCTAGCGGTAACGGCTCACTGCCCGGGCGCCAGCACCGGGCTGTTGTGATAGGCGGCGATCAGCCACTGGCCGTCCCGCTTCTCGAACACCCAGGTCGCGTTGACCTTCGCCGCGTCCGGGACCTCGGTCTGGCCGGCGAACATGATGGCGGACTCGCTGACCGCGATCGCGGCGTCCCGGCCGACGAACCGCAGGCTGAGCTGCTTGTTGTAGGTCGAGGTGTCCTTGAGCGGCCCAGCGAAGGCCAGGGCCATGTTGTCGCGGATCACGTCACGGCTGTCACGGAGCGAGCCGGTCATGATGGCGGTCGCGTCCGCGGTGTAGTTGGCGACCATGCCGTCGGCGTCGCCGGCCTCCCACGCCTTGTAGGAGTCAACCAGGACGGCCTGGATGGCGGCCACGTCTTCCGCACGGCTGTCTGACATCGGAATCTCCCTTGTGATCGGTCCGCTCGGCGTATTCCGGCGAACTCGTGAGTACATACCGGCGGTGGAGCCGGAACTCATCGCGCTCGCGGTAGACCGTGCTCCCGGTAGGCAGTACGGAAGGTCAGGCGCCGGTGGCGTCGAGCCTGGCCGCCAGGCCGAAAGACGCGAAGACCTCGGCGTCCTGGAACACCGAATTCCGGCTGATGCCCTCGGCGGTGACGGTGAAGACCTGGAGCGTGTGCAGCTCGTATCCGCCGTCGACGTGCCGGTAGGCGGCGAACCCGGGCTGGCCGTTGGCCGCCACCGCAGTCAGGTACCAGTCCGTGCCGGCGTGCGCGAAGACCCACTCCATGAACAGGCCGTAGTTGCCGGGGCCGGTGAACCAGTTGAGCATCGGCGGCATCTCCATCAGCACGTCTTCGGTGAGCAGCCGCTTGAGGCCCTCGATGTCGGCGTGCTCGAACGCCTTCATGTAGCGATCGACCCAGGCCCGCTGCTCGGCCGCGGACGGCTCGCTGAGGCGCTCCTGCGCGACCCCGGTCTCCTTCACCCGGGCACGCGCCCGCTGCAGGGAGCTGTTCACCGATACGACGGTGGTGCCGAGGATGTCGGCGGCCTCGGAGGCGGAGAAGCTGAGCACGTCCCGCAGGATCAGCGCACCGCGCTGACGCGCCGACAGGTGCTGCAGGGCGGCGACGAACGCCAGGCGCAGGCTGCTGCGGTCGACCACGGCGCGGGCCGGATCGCCCGCGTCCAGCATCGAGTCCGGCAGGGGCTGGAGCCACGGGCTCTCCCCCCGCACCAGCGGCCCGCGCGGGTCCGACGCGGCTACCATCCCCGACGGCAGCGGCCGCCGGCCGCGGATCTCCAGGGCGGTCAGGCAGACATTCGTCGCGATCCGATACAGCCAGGTGCGCAGTGAGCTGCGCGTCTCGTCGTACTGCTCCCGCGCCCGCCATGCCCTCAGGTAGGTGTCCTGGACCAGGTCCTCGGCGTCGTGGGCCGAGCCGAGCATCCGGTAGCAGTAGGCGAGCAGCTCGGTCCGGAAGGGCTCGACCCGGCGATCGAAGCCTTCTACCTGCATTGTCACGCCCACGCCCCCGTCCTCGGCTCCTATCAAGATCACCGTATCCGAGGGGTCCGACGGTGCATCCGGTAACACCACGGCCACGCCGACGCTCTTCATGTGAGCGGGCACAAGCAAAGAAAGGTGGCTGTATGCGGCGGCAACTGATCGGGATCGCCCTGGCGATCGTCATGGCGGGGGCGCTGTTCTTCGCGGGGGCGTGGGGATATCTGCGGCTGCTGGGCCGGTCGGCCACGGGCGGATCGCTATCCGGGCTGCCGGCCAGCGGCTCGCTCATCTCCGATCACACCGTGCTGTACGGGCTCATCGCCGTCGCGGGCACGGGCCTGCTGGCCGGGATCCTCGTCGCTGCGCCGCGGATCTCCCCGCTGGCGGCCGGGCTGCCGGGACTGCTGCTGCTCGGCTGGACGGCCCTGTATGTCCTCAGCGTCGGGCACGCCACCAGCCTGATCCCGCTGGCGTCGCACTCCTTCGGGGCCGGCTTCAAGGCGATGCTGGTCAACGGGATAGCCGGGGCGGCCGGACTGGGGATGGTCATCCCGCTGTTCGTCCCGTCACGGTGGCGATCGCGCCGCCGCGACGAGGAAGACAGCGCCGACATTGACGCTGACGCCGACGAGTATGTCTCCGGCATGACCCCGACCGCGCGTCAGCCGGTCCCGGTGCCGGCGGAGTTGCCCGCCCGCCCGCTGCAGCCCACCGTGGCCGCGGGCGGTGGCCGTCCCGGCGGCCCGCCCATGCCCATGCCCTACTCCGGCCAGGGCTACGGCCGGGAAGACTGACCAGCTCAGACGCGTGGTGACGAGCCCCCGGCGCCTTTCGTCAGGCCGGCGTGATCGCCGGGGTGTCCGTCATCACCGACTGCGCGTGCGCCAGCGCTGAGTAAGCGCCGCCCAGGTCAAGCAGGTCCTGGTGGGTGCCGGCCTCCGCGATCCGGCCGCCGTCCATGACGATGATCAAGTCGGCGTTACGGACCGTGCTCAGCCGGTGAGCGATCACGATGGTGGTGGCCCGGACCGTGGCCAGATTCCGGTAGACCATCTCCTCGGTGACGGTGTCGAGCTCGCTGGTGGCCTCGTCCAGCAGCAGGATCGCGGGCCGGCTGACCAGCGCGCGGGCCAGGGCGATCCGCTGGCGCTGGCCGCCGGACAGCGAGCCGCCGCCGTCATGCAGCGGGGTGTCGTAGCCCAGCGGCATGGCCGCGATGTCGGTGTCGATGCAGGCCAGCTCGGCGGCCCTGGCGACCTCCTCCAGCGGCAGGGCGGGGTCGATCAGGGCGATGTTCTGCCTGATGGTGGAGCCGAAGACGTAGGGATGCTGGGTGACGATGCCCAGCTGCCGCCGGACCGAGCGGGCGTCGAGCCCGGCCAGGTCATGGCCGTCAAAGCAGACTCGCCCCTCGGTCGGGCGGTAGAGGCCGAGCAGCAGGTGCGCGAGCGTCGACTTGCCCGACCCAGACCGGCCGACGATCCCGACGTGCTGGCCGGGATGGACCTCGAGGGATACGTCGCTGACCACCAGCGGCGCCAGCGCGCTGTAGCGGAACGACACCCGGTCCGCCCGGACCGCGCCGACCAGCGGCGCGGCCCGCTTGAGCGGCCCGGCGGCCTGCTCGGGCGGGGTGTCGAGCACGTCGTTGATGCGCTCCACGTAGCTGGCCAGGAGCTGGAGCTGCAGGCCGCTGCTGACCAGGGTCCCGAGCGGGCTGAGGAAGCCGGCCGCGAGCGCGCTGGCCGAGAACATGGCGCCCAGCGTCAGCTGCCCGTCCACGACCTGCAGGGTCCCGGCCAGCAGGATGAGCAACGGCGCCCCGACGGTCAGCGTGCTCATGACCGAGTCCACCGTCGCGGTGAGCCGGCCGCGGGCCAGGTCAATGCTGACCTGGCGGCGGAACAGCGTGCCCCAGTGCGCCGCGGCCCGGTGCTCGGCGCCGGCCGCCTTGAGCGTCTCGATGCCCGCCAGCAGCTCATAGGCGTAGCTCTGCGAGCGGGCCTGGGCCTGCAGGCTGTCGGACATCAGCCGCCGGTTCCGCCGCCACGAGGCGATGAGCACGACGATCTGCACCAGCGCGAGCGCCAGCACCAGCAGGGCCAGGCCCGGGCTGACGATGAACAGCAGGATCAGGTAGAGGCTGGCGAAGACGCCGTCCAGGACCGCGGACAGCGATCCGCTGGTGAGGATGTCACGCACGGACGTGTTGCTCTGCATCCGCATCATCAGGTCCCCGGCGGACCGGCGCAGGAAGAAGCTGTAGGGCAGCTCGACCAGGTGATCCACGAAGCCCATGGTCAGCCCCAGGTCAAGCCGGGTCCGCAGCTCAACCAGCTGGTTGCCGCGCAGGAACGCGCCCAGCAGCTGGTACCCGATCACCAGGATGACGCCGAGGGCCAGGACCTCGAGCAGGTGCCGGTCGTCGCGCGGCACCAGCTCGTCGATGACCAGCGCCGTGGTGAGCGGGATGGCCAGCGCCGTTACCCGCAGGATGAGCGAGGTCACGAGGACCCGGCCCAGGCCGCGGGCCTGGCGCAGGATCGGGCGCACGTAGCGCCAGGTTCCCTGGTCCGCAGTCCCGCCGGCCACGAATCCCTGGCCCGGCTCGAGCACGATCGCGACACCGGTGTAGGCCCGCCGCAGCTCGTCCTCGCGGATCACGCACCGGCCGCGGGCCGGGTCGAGCACGTGAATGCCGTGGCGGGTCGCCCGGTCGAGCACCACGAAATGACTGAACTCCCAGTGCAGGATCGTGCCGCGCGGCAGCTGGCGCAGCGCGGCCACGTCGGCTTGGACGCCACGGGCCGTCAGCCCGCTGGCCCTGGCGGCCCGGACCAGCGACAGGGCGGTCACGCCGTCACGGCCGGTCCCCGTCATGACCCGCAGCTCGTCGAGCGGCACCGACCGGCCGAAATAGCCCAGCGCCATGGCCAGGCAGGCCGCACCGCAGTCGGCCTCCTCCATCTGCCGGACAAGCGGAACCCGGCGCGTCACGATCTCGCCTCCCGTATCCCGATCACGGCCTCGAATTCACGGGCCACGATGTCGCCGACGGTCTCGGATGGCAGGACCAGCGCCACCGGCGAGACCAGCCGCCCGCCCTGACCCGGCGGCGGGACGGCACCGGGCGCGAGCCGCCCGGTCAGCAGGATGCTCGGCTCGGCTGGCGGCGGCAGCCCGGCCTGCCGGGCCAGGCCCGGTTGGGCCAGTCGCATCCGGGTCACCCTGACCCGCGCCTGCCACCCCGGAGCACGCAGCAGGACGGTGGCCGACCTGACCTGGGCCAGGTCGGCCACCGCCGCGACGGGCAGCAGCGCGGCGAAGCCTCCGCCCGGCTCGCTCACGGCCGCGGTCCCGTCGCTCTCCGGGGTGGTCCTGGCCAGCAGCGCCATCACGATCCCGGCCGCCGCCAGGCCGAGCGAAAGCCGGTACAGCCACCTGAGCCAGCGCCGGCCCAGGCGTATCTCGACGCC
>Ga0134128_10008119_pt1 | contig 12636 bp, 9 predicted proteins | sample KB31754_FD_96462 | JGI IMG/M metagenome (GOLD analysis project Ga0134128, IMG submission 96462) | Terrestrial soil microbial communities with excess Nitrogen fertilizer from Kellogg Biological Station, Michigan, USA - KB3-175-4 | ecosystem: Environmental > Terrestrial > Soil > Unclassified ...
CACAATGGAGGCGATGGCGAGCACGGCGCCCACGGAGAACACCAGGCCCATCCACGGCTGGTGGGTGATTTCGAGCAGGATCTGCACCAGGGCGGCCTGCGTTCCGGCGAACCAGGTCCACTGGCGGGCGCCCACGGCGGCCACGGCCACCAGCACGTACAGCGAGGTGACGATGAGCATGGAGAGCATGATGGCCCGGGGGAGGTCGCGCTGCGGGTTCTTCGCTTCCTCGCCCGCGGTGGAGGCGGCGTCGAAGCCGATGTAGGAGAAGAACACGCGGGACGCGGCGGCGGAGACCCCGGCGGCGCCCATCGGCATGAGCGGGCTGAAGTTGCCGGCGCGGAAGGCGGTGAACGCGATGGCGCAGAAGAACAGCAGGATGACGATCTTCACGAAGACGATCACGGTGTTAATGACGGCGCTTTCCTTGGCGCCGCGCACCAGCAGGAACATGGCCAGCAGCACAATGGCCATGGCAGGCAGGTTGAGGAAGCCGCCGGAGCCCGGGGGCTGCGAAATGAAGTCCGGCAGCGCCCAGCCGAAGCCGGCCACGGATTCGTTGATGTACTGCCCGGCGCCCACGGCCACGGCGGCCACGGACACCGCGTATTCCAGCACCAGGCACCAGCCGCAGATCCAGGCCATGCCCTCGCCCAGCGTCGCGTAGGTGTACGAGTAGCTGGAGCCGGAAACCGGGACCATGCCGGCCATCTCGGCGTAGGAGACGGCCGACAGCAGGGCCGCGACGCCGGCAATGAGGAAGGAGATGAAGACGGCGGGCCCGGCCAGCGGCACCGAGTCGCCCAGGATCACCAGGATGCCGGTGCCCAGGGTGGCGCCCACGCTGATCATGGTCAGCTGCAGCACGCCGAAGCTGCGCACCAGCTTCCGGCCGTCGGTGCCGTTGCCGGCCTCGTGGAGCATCTGGCCCAGCGGCTTGCGGCGCAGGAGCTGTGTGCCAAGTCCGACGGCGGGTCCCGGCCTTGGGGTGCGCCGTCCGTGCCGCCGGCGGTCGCCTTTGACCGCGGGGCGAGCTGATCACGTAGTGTCATTCGTCAGTCCAATTCTTCTCGTGTCCTGCGGGCGCAGGCGGTGCGTCCCCCTGACTCAACAATAGGGCTGTGACACACGTCTCAAAAAGTGCAAATCATCCTGTACTCTCTTCTCATGAGACAAAGTGCACTGCCAGCCGTTGATGCGTCCGGCCTCACCACCGGCACCGTCAGCGTGGACCTGGAGGCCATCGCCCACAATGTGGCCGTGCTCCGGGAGCGTTCCCGGGCGCCGCACTTCATGGCCGTGGTCAAGGGCAACGCCTACGGCCACGGCCTGCTGGAGACGGCGCGCACGGCGCTGGCCGCGGGCGCCGACTGGCTCGGCACGGCCCAGCTGTCCGAGGCCCTGGCCCTGCGCCGCAGCGGCATCACCGCGCCCATCCTCGCGTGGCTCTACCTGGCCACCAATGCCGGCGGGGCCATTGCCGAGGCGGTGGAACATGACATTGACATCTCGCTGGGCAGCCCGGCCCAGCTGGACGTGGTGGCCGGCACGGCGCGCGCCCTGGGCCGCACCGCCTTCATCCACCTGGAGCTGGACAGCGGCCTGAGCCGCGGCGGCGCCCGGCACGAGGACTGGCCGGCGCTCGTCGCGGCGGCCCGCGCGGCGGAACTGGCCGGCCACGTGGGCGTCCGCGGCGTGTGGACGCACCTGGCCTGGGCCGACGTGCCCGCCCACCCGGCCAACACGTCCGCCGTCGCCGGGTTCGAGCAGGCCGTCCGGGAGGCGCACGACGCCGGGCTGGCGCCCACCCTGCGCCACGTCTGCAGTTCGGCGAACATCCTGGCCCGGCCCGAGTTCCACTTCGACATGGTCCGCGCCGGACTCGCCATCTACGGCCTCTCCCCCGCCGGGCACATCGACCCGGCCGACCACGGCCTGCGCCCCGCCCTCTCCGTCACGGCGCCGGTGGTGCTGGTCAAGCACGTCCCGGCCGGCACCGGCGTCAGCTACGAGCACCACGCCATCACGCACGAGTCCCGCTACCTCGGCCTGATCCCGCTCGGCTACGCGGACGGCATCCCCAAGGGCATCTCCGGCTCGCGGATCGTCATGGTGGGCGGGCGCCGGGTGCCGGTGATCGGCAAGGTCTGCATGGACCAGTTCATGGTGGACCTGGGCCACGAAACCTCGGTCCGCGTGGGCGACCCGGCCCTGCTCTTCGGCGACCCGGCCGCCGGGGCGGCGAGCGCCGACGACTGGGGCTCGGCCATCAACAGCCACGGCGACGAGATCATCAACCGGATCGCCCCGAGGCTGCAGCGGGTGTACACCCATGGCCGCTAGCACCGGCGGAGGCGGCACTCTTGGAAGCACTGCCGGGCGCGTGCGCGCCCTGCCGCTCTCCGACGAGGAAGTCGAGTCCCGCTTCCGCTCCGTCACGCTCGGGCAGTTCCTGGCCGACCTCCCCTCCGAGCTGCTGATCCGCCACGTGGGGGACCTGGACGCACGCCTGCGCTGGGTGGAGCCCAGCGAGCTCGAGGATCCCACCCCGTACCTGATGGACGGCGAGTTTGTCCTCACCGCCGGGCTCCCCCTGCTGGAGCGCGGCGGCACGGCCGACGCGATTGAGGCATACGTGGCGCGGCTGGCCGGGGCGCGCGTGTGCGCCGTGGGCTTTGGCCTGACCCCGTACCACGACGAGGTGCCCGCCGCGCTGGTGGCGTCCTGTCGGCGGCACGGGATCACGCTCGTGGAGGTGCCGCCGTCGGTCCCGTTCGCCGCGATCGGCCTGCAGTTTGCCCAGCTGCTCGAGTCCGACTCCGCCAAGGTGTTCCGCAGCCTGGCGGAGACCAACCGGCTGCTCATGCGCGCGGTGCTGTCCCCGCGCCCCGACCAGGAGGTCCTGGGCACGCTGGTGCAGCGGGTCCCCTGCTGGGCCGTGCTGGTGGGGGCCGACGGGAAGGTCAGGTCGCGCGCCGGGACCAACCCGGCCGACGTCGCCCAGCTGGGGCCCCTGCTGGAGCGGCTGTTCCAGGGGTCGGGGCCGCGCGTGGAGGTGGACAGCTACCCGGCGCCTGGCTCCGAATTTGTGGTGGGGCACCCGCTGCGCAGCAGCCGCGACGTCAACCTGGGCGCGCTGGTGATCGGCTCTGCCGAGCGGCTGGCGCCGGCGCACAACAACATTGTCTCGGCCGCCGTCGGCCTGCTCGAGCTGCTCTCCCGGCAGCGCACCAGCGGCTCCCTGGCCCCGAGCCAGCTGGCCACCGCCCTGCTGCTGCACCCGGAGACGCTCGCCGGCGGGACCTCCCGGCAGGTTTCGGCGGGCAAGGACCTCATCGCGCAAAGCCTGTCGTCGACCCGCTCGGCGCCCATGCGGGTGGTGCAGGGTGTCAACGTGGATGCCCCGCAGTGGAGGAGCACCGACAGCCCCGTGCGCGAGCTGCTGCAGTGGCGGCGGATCTTCGACACCAAGCTGGTGGAGATCACGGAGTACGGCTTCGCCGCCGTGACCCGGCTGAAGGTGGACGATTCCGTCGTGGCGGAAGCGGAGCGGCTGGGCTGGCGGCTGGTGGTCGGCGATCCCGTGGAGCCCAACGACCTCCCGGCCGCCTACCAGCGGGCGGGATCGCTGCGCGCCAGGGCCCGGTCCACCGCGCAGACGCTGCGCGTCGACTCGGTGACCTGGACCGTCACCGGCCTGCTGGGGCGCGAGGCCGGGACCATGCTGGCCGGGCAGGTTCTGGGGCCGCTGCTGGAGCTGGAGCCCGAACGCCGGGACGTGCTGGTGGAGGTGCTGCGCGCCTGGCTGGCCCGCAACGGCAGCTGGGACGCCACGGCCAAGGCGCTGTCGCTGCACCGCAACAGCGTCCGCCGGCACATCGGCACGGCCTTCGAGCTGCTGGCGCGCGACCCCAACGACGCCCAGACCCGCGCCGACCTGTTGATCGCCCTGCAGTATCTGTAGTCCCCGCGGGCGGCCCCCGGTGGTCGAGGAGCGAGCCCCGCGAGCGCGTCGAGACCCCGTGGATGGCGGCCCACCGGATTCGATGGTGCAGCCAATGCGGGCTGAGGTGCCCCGGGCCCGGGACAACCGGGCCACCGCACCTACCCGCCCTCCCAGTCCCGGTAGAGCTCCGGGCGGCGCTCGGCCAGGTAGGGGACCTCGGCGCGGCTGGCCCGGATGGTGTCCGCGTCCAGCCGGGCGTAGAGCAGCTCCGGCCCCGGGCCCGCCGTGGCGAGAAGGGCGCCGTCGGGTCCGGCGATGACGCTGCCGCCGCCAAAGGCCACGCCGGACTCGGTGCCGCAATGGTTCGCATAGCCGATCGCCACGTGGTTTTCCAGCGCCCGCGCGCGCAGGATCAGCTGCGGGACCTCGTCGAAGCCGTGCGCCAGGGCGGTGGGGACCAGCACCACCTCTGCCCCACGCACGGCCGCGGCGCGCACCGTTTCCGGAAATTCCACGTCGTAGCAAATCACCAGGGAGATGGCCAGGCCCTTGAACTGCACGATGCCGGGGGGCCGGGTTGCGCCGGTAAAGGCCTTGCGCTCGTCGGGGCCAAAGAGGTGCACCTTGGCATAGCTGAGCAGCTCGGCGCCCTCCGCGTCGAGAAGGGTGGCTGAAATGTTCAGCCCGGCGCCGCCATCGAGCATGGGGAGGCTGTAGACCAGGCCGATTCCGCAACTGCGGGCAAGGTCCGCCAGCGCCTCCCGGATGCCGGGCAGCCGCGCAGCGTCAAACTCGGCCCCGATGCGCAGGGGGTCATATCCGAGGGGGAACAGTTCCGGGGTCAGGAGCACGTCCGCGCCCGCCTCCGCGGCCTCGCGGGCGGCCCTGCGGATGGTCTCCAGGTTGGCCGCCACGTCCAGCGGCGCGGCATTGGCCTGCAGCAGTGCCAGCAGCATTCTGGCCCCTCCCTTTCCATGGCTTTGCTCCACAGTAGCGCCGCCCGGGCCGGTGCCGCTGAGCCAAAACCACCCCAGGGGGCAGAATTTGGGATGATTTACCCGTTGCCCTGGTCCCCGTCGGGCAGCCGTTGGGTAGCATCGGCACTACCGGTCACTTTCACAACCCGCACTGAATTGGAGCCCCCATGAACCAGCTGGTCCCCTTCGACGGACACACGCCGTCTGTCCATGAATCCGCCTTCGTGGCGCCCTCCGCCACGATCATTGGCGACGCCTCGCTGGGCGCCGGTTCCAGCGCCTTTTACGGCGTGGTGGTGCGCGGGGACACCGCCACCATCACCGTCGGCGCAGGGTCCAACCTGCAGGACAACGTGGTGCTGCACGCCGACGAGGGCTTCCCCACCACCATTGGCGACGGCGTCAGCGTGGGCCACGGCGCCGTGGTGCATGGCTGCACCGTGGAGGACGACTGCCTGATCGGCATGGGCGCCACCGTGATGAACGGGGCCGTCATTGGCGCCGGCTCCCTCGTGGCCGGCGGCGCCGTGGTCCTGGAAGGGGCCGTGATTCCGCCCGGTTCCCTGGCGGCCGGAGTCCCGGCCAAGGTCCGCCGCGAACTGACGGCGGAGGAACTGGAACACGTCAAGGGCAATGCCGCCCACTACGTGGAACTGGCGCGCAGGCACAAGGCCATCCACGGCTGACGGCCGAGCCGTCTTGATGGAATGCGCTTAACACAAACGTCGCACGGTGCGTTAAGTTCTTGACGTCAAGGCGTGACATGGGGCACGCTTGTGCTTATGTTCGACGACGAAGGCAGCACCGGCCGCAGCGACGGGGGCCCCGCCAAGCCAGGATCACAATCGGCCCTGCGCATGCGCAACCAGCTCCGGCTCACCGACCAGCTGCTGCGCGGCGGCCCCGCCACGCAGGCCGAGCTGTCCCGGCTCACCGGGCTGTCCACCGCAACGGTGTCCAACATCGTCAAGAGCATGCAGCAGGCCGGGCTGGTCACCCTGACGGCCACCACCAGCTCCGGGCGCCGCGCGCACTCGGTGCGCTACATCGGCGACAGCTCCATCGCCGCCGGAATAGACTTTGGCCGCAGCCACCTTCGCGTGGTGCTGGCGAACAGGTCGTACCAGGTGGTGGCCGAACGCCAGATCCCGCTGCCGCTCGGCCACGACGCCACGGCGGGCATTGCCGCCGCGACCCAATTGCTGGAGGAATTGCTCGCGGAAAAGGGAATTGCACGCTCCATGCTGATGGGCGCCGGCGCCGGCATCCCCGGTCCCATCGACCGGCGGACGGGCAAGGTCATCCAGGGTGCCATCCTGCCCGAGTGGGTCGGCATCAACCTGCACGAACGCCTCAAGTCGGCCCTGGACCTGCCCGTGTTCATTGAGAACGACGCCAATCTCGGTGCCCTGGCACAGATTACCTGGGGCGCCTACGCCGCGGTGCCCAATCTGGTCTTTGTCAAGATCGGCACGGGCATCGGCGCGGGCCTGATCGTGAACGGGGACCTGTATTCCGGCAGCATCGGCGTCACGGGGGAAATCGGCCACCTCACCATCAACGAGTCCGGGCTGATCTGCCGCTGCGGGAACCGCGGCTGCCTGGAAACCATCGCCTCCACGGCCACCATGATCCAGCTCCTGAGCCGCGGCCGGGACCACCCGGTCGACGCCGAGGACATCGTCGGCCACGCCAAGTCCGGCGACTCCACCACCCTGCGGGTGCTCGAGGACGCCGGGACGGCCGTGGGGCGCGCACTCGCCAACATCTCCAACCTCATGAGCCCCGACGTCATCGTGATCGGCGGCCCGCTCGCATCGCTGGGCGAGCTTTTGCTCGCACCCATCCGGCGGGGCCTGCTGCGCCATGCCGTGCCGGTGGTAGGGGAAAACACCACCCTGGCGACGTCGTCCCTGGGGCCGCGCTCGGAGGCCCTCGGGGCGGTGTCGCTGGTCTTCCAGCACGGCCCTTCACTGCACAACATGTAAAACCGTTACCATCCCGTTGCGTTAAAAGGTTGACGACAAGACGCCAACCGGGTTGAATCTCCTAAGTACCATTTTTTGATGTACTGCGTCACACCACCGCCCCGGCGGCCGCGGCGCAATGACAAAGACGTCCGTCTTGGAAAGCGATACGCACATGCCGACCGCAAACCCCATCATTCTTCAGATGCGATCCATCACCAAGGAATTCCCCGGCGTCAAGGCCCTCTCCGATGTTTCCATCACCGTGCGCGCCAGCGAGATCCACTCCATCTGCGGCGAGAACGGCGCCGGCAAGTCAACGCTCATGAAGGTCCTCTCCGGCGTCTACCCATACGGCAGCTATGACGGCGAGATCGTCTTCCAGAACGAGGTCTGCGAGTTCAAGGACATCCGCGCCAGCGAACACGCCGGGATCGTGATCATCCACCAGGAACTGGCCCTGATCCCCGAGCTGTCCATTACCGAGAACATCTTCCTCGGCAACGAGCCCACCAGGTTCGGCATCATCAACTGGACCGAGGCCCGTCTGCGGACCCTGGAGCTCATGGCCCGGGTCGGTCTGAGCGAGGATCCCGACACCCCCGTCAAGGAGATCGGCGTCGGCAAGCAGCAGCTCGTGGAAATCGCGAAGGCCCTGAACAAGTCGGTCAAGCTGCTCATCCTCGACGAGCCCACCGCTGCACTGAACGAATCGGATTCCCAGCACCTCCTGGATCTGATCCGCGGCCTGAAGGGGAAGGGCATCAGCTGCATCATGATCTCCCACAAGCTCAACGAGATCGAGCAGGTCTCCGACTCCATCACCATCATCCGCGACGGCAAGACCATTGAGACCCTGGACGTCCAGGCCGACGGCGTCGACGAGGACCGCATCATCAAGGGCATGGTGGGCAGGACCCTGGGAGCCCGGTTCCCGGAGCACGCGCCCAAAATCGGTGAAGTGTTCTTCGAGGTCAAGAACTGGACGGTGGGCCACCCCCAAATCGCGGACAGGCTGGTCTGCAAGAACTCCAGCTTCACTGTCCGCCGCGGCGAGATCGTGGGATTCGCCGGGTTGATGGGCGCCGGCCGCACCGAGCTGGCCCGCTCCATCTTCGGTCGGTCCTACGGCAACTACATGTCCGGGCAGATCATCAAGGACGGCAAGGAAATCACGCTCCGCAACGTCCCCGAGGCCATCAAGCACGGCCTGGGCTACGTCACCGAAGACCGCAAGACGCTTGGCCTGAACCTGCTCGACGACATCAAGACCACCACCGTCTCCGCCAACCTCGACGCCATCTCCAAGCACACCGTCGTCGACCTGGGCAAGGAATACGCGGTGGCTGAACGGTACCGCAAGCAGCTGCGCACCAAGACGCCCAGCGTCGATGAGGGCGTCTCCAAGCTCTCCGGCGGCAACCAGCAAAAAGTGGTGCTCGCCAAGTGGATGTTCACCGACCCGGACCTGCTCATCCTGGACGAACCCACCCGCGGGATCGACGTCGGCGCCAAGTATGAGATCTACGGAATCATCCAGGCACTGGCCAACCAGGGCAAGGGTGTCATCGTCATTTCCTCCGAACTGCCAGAACTGCTGGGCATCTCCGACCGGATCTACACCATTTTCGAAGGCGCCATCACCGGCGTGCTGAACAAGAACCAGGCCAGCCAGGAATCGTTGATGAAACGCATGACTGCCGCCAAGAAATCTGCCTAGACCAAGGGAAGAAACAGGACCCCACCATGAACGCCATCAAACAGCTCTTCGGCGGCAACACCCGCCAATTCGGGATGATCTTTGCGCTCGTCGCCCTGGTCGTCTTCTTCCAGTTCATGACGGGCGGGGTGATTCTCACCCCGGACAACGTCATCAACCTGGTCAACGGCTACTCCTATATCCTCATCCTGGCCATCGGCATGGTGCTGGTCATCATCGCCGGCCACATCGACCTCTCCGTGGGCTCCGTCGCCGCGTTCGTCGGCATCGTGGTGGCGCTGACCATGCGCGACTGGGGACTGCCCTGGTACATGGGCATCGTCGTCGGACTTGTCCTGGGCGCGCTCATCGGGGCCTGGCAGGGCTTCTTCGTCGCCTACGTCGGCATTCCCGCCTTCATTGTGACCCTCGCCGGCATGCTCCTCTTCCGCGGCGCCAACCAGTACTTCGGCAAGTCGCTCACCGTCCCCGTCTCCACGGACTTCCAATTCATCGGCGCCGGCTACCTGCCCGAAATCGGTCCGGACACCGGCTACAACAACTTGACCCTGCTCGTCGGCTTCATCGTCGTCGCCGCCCTCATCTGGGGCGAGCTGCGCGGGCGCCGCAAGGCCGTGGCCCTCGGCGTCGACGTCAAGCCCCTCTGGGTGACCCTCGTCAAGCTCGCCGTCCTCTGCGCCGTGGTCCTATACGTCACCTACCTCTTCGCCACCGGCCGGCCCGGCACGTCCTTCCCCGTCCCCGGCATCATCCTCGGCTTCCTGGTGCTCGGCTACGGCTTCATCTCCGCCCGCACCACCATCGGACGCCACGTCTACGCCGTCGGCGGCAACCGCCACGCCGCCGCCCTCTCCGGTGTCAAGAGCAAGCGCACCGACTTCCTCGTCATCCTCAACATGGCCGTCCTGGCCGGCCTTGCAGGCATGATCTTCGTCGCCCGTTCCAACGCGTCCGGCCCGTCCGACGGCGTGGGCTGGGAACTGGACGCCATCGCCGCCGTCTTCATTGGCGGCGCGGCCGTCACCGGTGGCGTGGGCACCGTGGTGGGTTCCATGATCGGCGGCCTGGTCATGGCGGTGCTGAACAACGGGCTCTACCTCATGGGCGTCGGCTCGGACATGTCCCAGATCATCAAGGGCCTGGTCCTGCTCGCGGCCGTGGTCTTCGACGTCTACAACAAGTCCCAGGGCAAGGCGTCCTTCATCGGCCTGATGATGAAACGGCTCGGGGGCCGGGACAACCCTGACCTGGCGGTGGCCGAACCCCTCAAGGACGCCATCAAGGTCGAATCCTAAAAACTTCCTTCAGAGCATCACCTCACGAAACCCAACAGAAAGCGAACACCCATGTTCAAGCTCAACAAGACCGCCAAGTCCGTGGCGGTTGTCCTGGCGGTCTCCGCCCTGGCGCTCACGGGTTGCGGCCGCTCCGAATCGCCGGCGGCCTCCTCCAGCGGCGCGGGCGGCTTCGCGGCGGGCTCCCTGATCGGCGTCGCACTTCCGCAGAAGACCAGTGAAAACTGGGTGCTGGCCGAGAAGCTCTTCAACGACGGGCTGACCCAGGCCGGCTTCAAGGGCGACGTCCAGTTTGCCAACAACGGTGTTGCCGAGCAGCAGAACCAGATCAGCGCCATGGTCACCAAGGGCGCGAAGGTCATCATCGTCGGCGCCATCGACGGCGGCCAGCTCGGCACGCAGCTCAAGCAGGCCAAGGACGCCGGCGCCACCGTCATTGCCTACGACCGCCTGCTGCTGAACACCCCCAACGTCGACTACTACGTGGCCTACGACAACTTCAAGGTCGGCGAGCTGCAGGGGCAGGCCCTGCTGGACGGCATGAAGGCGAAGAAGCCGACCGGCCCGTACAACATCGAGCTCTTTGCCGGCTCCCCCGACGACGCCAACGCCAAGGTCTTCTTTGACGGCGCCATGAAGATCCTCCAGCCGAAGATCGACGACGGCACGCTGAAGGTGGTCTCCGGCCAGAAGACGTTCGAACAGGCCGTGACCCAGGGCTGGAAGGCCGAGAACGCGCAGAAGCGCATGGACTCGCTCCTGGTCGGCAGCTACGGCTCCGCCGCCCTGGACGGCGTGCTGTCCCCGAACGACACCCTGGCCCGTGCCATCATCACGTCCGTGAAGGCGGCCGGCAAGCCCGTCCCGATTGTCACCGGCCAGGATTCCGAGGTTGAATCCGTCAAGTCCATCATGGCCGGGGAGCAGTATTCCACGATCAACAAGGACACCACCGCGCTGGTCAACCACGCCATCGAGATGGTCAAGGGCCTGCAGAAGGGGACCAAGCCGGAGATCAACGACCCGACCTCCTACAACAACGGCACCAAGGTTGTCCCGGCGTTCCTGCTCGTTCCCAAGATCGTCACCAAGGCCAACGCCGCCGAGCAGTACGCGAACGACAAGGTCCTGGGCCCGCTGACCAAGTAGCCCAAGGACAGGGCCCCCGGGTCTCGACGGGCTCGACCACCGCTGGTCGGGCCCGTCGGGATCCGGGGGCCCTTGTCATGTCCGGTGGTTGGGCCTGTCGAGACCCCGCGGCGCCATTGCTGGCAGAATGGCGCCATGACCATTCCCCGTTTTGTCGGCCGGCCCGACTGGTACACCACCTTCAACCCCGAGACCCTCTCCGCCACGGGCACCCCCCTGCGCTGGGGCGTGGTGGCGACCGGCGGCATCGCCACGACCGTCACGGGCGACCTGGCCCTGCTGGAGGATGCCGTGCTGCAGGCGGTCAGCTCGCGCAGCGAGGCCGGCGCGGCGGCCTTCGCGGAAAAGTTCGGCTTCGCCACCCGCTATTACGACGGCGGACGCGACGGCCTGGGTGGCCCGGGCCACCTCCAGCTGGTGCAGGACCCGGACGTGGACGTGGTGTACGTCGCCACGCCGCACGCCCAGCACTACGACATTGCCAGGGCGGCGCTGGAAAACGGCAAGCACGTGCTGTGCGAGAAGTCCCTGACCATCACGGCCGCGGAAGCCCGCTCGCTGATTGGACTGGCCCGGGCACGGAACCTGTTCCTCATGGAGGCCGTCTGGGCGCGTTTTGTGCCGGGCTTCCAGCGGGCGCTGGAAATTGTCGAGTCCGGGGAGATCGGCGAGGTCAAGTGGGTGCGCGCGGACCTCGGCTTCCCGGCGCCGCCCGATGACACCGCCCGCATCTGGGCCCCGTCCGACGGCGGCGGAGCCCTGCTGGACATCACCGTCTACCCGCTGCTGTGGGCGTGGGCGACCTTGGGAAAGCCGGCCTCCGTGTCGGCCACGGGCGAGCTCACGGCCCTGGGCGTGGACGCGCAGAATTCACTGGCCCTGGGCTACCCCAACGGCGCGCAGGCGCAGCTGATGAGCTACCTTGGCGCGCAGGGTCCGCGGACGGCCTCCGTGGCCGGGACCAGGGGCTTCCTCGAGACGGTGGGATCGGTCAACAACCCCAAGGCGCTGCGCGTCTCCGTGGGCTGGGATTCCGAACGCATGGAATCGTTTGAGCACCCCGGCCGGGGCTACACCTACCAGCTGCGCGAGGTGACCCGCTGCATCCAGGCCGGGCTGACCGAGAGCGCCACGATGCCGCTGGACGATTCCCTGGCCATCATGGAGCTCTTCGACGAGGCCCGCCGCCAGCTGGGCGTGACGTACCCGAACGATTCCCGCACCGACCTCTAGCGAACACGGCGCTGCCGGTGGCGGACCGGCATTTTTCCGTCGACTATCCGACCGACGGCCGCGGGCGGCCTTACGGTCTCCTTTACGTCGACTACAAAAAACGCCGGCCCCGCCACCGCCAGGGGCCCACAAACGCGAGGGATTTGCCGTGAGCGGAGCGGAATTGGGCGCTGGCGGCGTGGTGCGGACACCAGCCCCCAAGTCCGTGCCGCTCAGCGCACTAGCCGACGCCCAGGTAGGCCTCCTTGATGGCCGGGTTGGCCAGGAGCTCCTTGCCGGTGCCGCTGTGCGTGATCTCCCCCGTCTCCAGGACAAAGGCACGGTGCGCGCGGGCCAGCGCCTGGTTGGC
>Ga0134128_10008121_pt1 | contig 12635 bp, 16 predicted proteins | sample KB31754_FD_96462 | JGI IMG/M metagenome (GOLD analysis project Ga0134128, IMG submission 96462) | Terrestrial soil microbial communities with excess Nitrogen fertilizer from Kellogg Biological Station, Michigan, USA - KB3-175-4 | ecosystem: Environmental > Terrestrial > Soil > Unclassified ...
ACTACGCTTTGGTTACTCAGCTTCAACGGCGCGCCACCACCAAGTGTCCACGTTCTCGTGACGGTTGATCTCATCCTCTTCCCGATCGTGCTCGGTTGGGCATATTGGATCGATCGTTTGCGACAGCCGAACGAGACCTCCGCGCAGGTATAACGAGGAAACCGGAATCGGGTGGTGGTCGGCCTAGCGGACGATTTTCGAACTTTTCTGCTCAGCCCCTATATTTTTTTAACCAAACCTTTCAGCGATTTGAGACTGAAATTACGTCGGATGGGTACACTCTGTCGGACGATATCCGAACCTTAAATCGGCCCCTCACCGAAATATAGCGGCCAAGCGTACTGCCCGTCCGTACACTCGCCCACCCCTTGGGACACGCGCATTCCCGCTCTGAGTCCGGTACGTATCCGGTGGACAAGCGTTCTCCTCGATCCGCAGCCTTCCCTCCTCACACCGGCGATGTATCCAACGGGTGTTCTACTCCACCCCTATCTAGGCATTTTGGATAGGCCAAAGAGTAGCTGTTTACGACAGTTATCAGTCTCTAGCCGAATCTTCCAATTCATGATGACTCTCCCTTTCGGGGTTCAACCGTGGCTTGAGGAATCTTCGTTTCAGCCTCGCAAAACTAAACCGTACCTCAAAGTCCCTTCTTGTAATGCACGCAGCGGTCCACGACCTCGAAGCCCATGGCCTCGTGTGCACGCTGGGATAGCGCATTATCGTTAAGGGCATCGGAGGCCATCTCGACGCACTCGTGACTCCGCGCCCAGTCCTCGGCCTCGGCCAGCAGCGCCCTGCCTATACCGCACTGACGATGATCTTCGGCAATGTACCAGCCCTCGATGTATCCCACCGGTCGTGATGGGTTGCAGCCGTCCGCATGAGAACGTAAGTCAACTTCCAGGAAACCCACTAATGTTCCATCGTTCGCTTCTGCTACGAAAATGATGAGTGGCATCGTCAACACCGATGCAGCTCTGCCCCCGAGTATTAGTCGAAGTTCTTGGGCGTGCTCCTCAGCAGAAGACTTAGGCCATAAGGCCTCGCACAGAAGGGCCAATTGGTCTAGATCGGACAGGTGTGCAGGTCTAATGTGAATATTGTCCACAAGCACAATCGTATCAGTGTGCACGAGGTTGACCATCGTTCCTCATAGACCGTGCTGTAGTTGTTGGAAAATCCCGATAGCGCTCACTGGCTGGGTTCTGAGCGCGCAAATAGCCGCAGCCGCCAAGGTTCTCGACGGCGCCTTGTTAACGTCAACCACCGCCTTCACTGCAATCTGAAACTCACCACAACCTCAATATCGGAGACGACTGGCTCCGATCCGCACGTGGCAGGTTTGAATTTCCAGCCCTTCAGCGTTTGCAGAGTGGCATCGTCCATCGAGCGGGTTGCGGTGCCAATGAGCCGAATGTCGGTGACGGAACCGTCAGTCAGGACGGTCATGGCGACAGTGGTGTCGCCCATTAGTTTGTTTTGACTCGCAGACTGTGGATACATCGGGTCTGGCGTCTTTATGGGCACTGCGTGTTTCATATCGCTGCACTGACGTCGCTCAATCGCCCCTTTCGGCGGAAGAACGATCGCTTGGTCGAAAACGGTGTTCGCCAGATTTTGGACGTTCGCTGTGATAACTACGCTCCCGTTTACTAAGAGTTGAAGTTTGCGTGGATAATGATGGCCACCAAAGTCGAAGTAGTCCGAGTACTGCTCTTTGCGCCGCTCATCTGGTGGTTGCTGCCATTCATCTCTTAGGATCTCGTGCGAGGCAGAATTCACACAGACTTCATGTGGCTTCGCCTTGACGTTTTCTTGTTCGACCTGTAGACAAGTAATCTCGATCCCATTTTCTACGTGTTGTTTCTGTTTCTTTACTAGAAGCCCTGCAGATCCCTCTGCGAACTGAAGCAAACTGACGAGTTCTCCAATTCGTACTGGGGTGAAGGTTATATTGCGGGTCGTGTAGAGCATGTAGCCATTCCGAACCTCGATTTGCTCGAATCGGTCCATGACGATCTTGCGCCACCAGCGATCTTTTGCTTCCCATTTGAGCGTCAGATGTCCTTGGGTAGGAACGTTTATTTGCGCTACGAAATCGACATCAATTTGGAATGGATTGGCTTGCTCGCGAAAGAGACTTGCCTGCTGCTTGGCCGTGACGAATAATTGCTGTGCAGCGGGATCGGTAGCCCCTTGCAGTGGGGAGAAGCTGCAGAGGAATAGAGCAGTCGTTAGCGCCAATTTCCTCATGGCCGACCACATGGTAGCACTTGGCAATCCCGCGAACACCACTTCTGGGAAGCGTCGTTTGAGGCCTCAATTGGCGAGAAATCGCCTCTCTTACAACGCCACTCCCTGTCAAGTACTTTTTTCCCACACTACTACCCGCACTCATGAAAGAGCGCCATTTCGCTCTCGCTGAAAACGTTGCCAACCAACTAAACATGGCCAGACCAACCCAGGCTCGCTCGTAATCCGTTTCAGGTCAGATATCTCGATCCGACCCATGCATCTCTTCGGTCGCAATTTCGATCATGATTACTAGTTCGAACTCCTCGGTTAAGAGGAGCGGGACGCCCCAGTCAATAGCTCGGTGTTCTCTTGCACACCATGGCGATTTTCGGGCTGCCCCACGTGCGAACCGAACTTTTGTACCTGCTCGTAATTCCATTCCTGGCGCATCATCCAAAACAGACGAACCGCTAGTTTCCGTGCCATCGCTACTTTGGCGATCTTCCGTCCCCGTCGCATCGCCAGGTGGAAGTACTTACTGCGCCATTGCGGAATCGTGCGTACCGTAACCTGCGCCGCTTCCACTAGCAAGAAGCGCAGCAGAGCATTGCCTTGCTTCGTGATATGTCCCAGCCGTCTCCGTTCTCCGCTCGAGTCTTCCATGGGCACCAGTCCCAGATAGCTTGCGATCTGTTTCCCACACTGAAATCGCTCGGCCCTTCCGATGATCAGCACGAAGGCTAATGCCGTCAGTGCGCCCACCCCAGGATGCGTCATCAAGCGCCGCGCCTCGGGACAGTTCTCTGCTTCCTGTTCGATCGCCTGGGTCAACTCCGCGATCGTCGGGTTCAGCTGATCCAGCAGCTTCAGTAGATCCTCCCGTCGTCGGCTGGCCCAGGGAGCTAAGCGAAACGACTCCAGTTGTTCCCGTCCGTGCTCCCGCCATAACTTCTTCTTGCAACGCAGCCCTTCGTTCAGAGCTACTGCTTGCAACTGGTTCATCAACCGGGTGCGCGCCTGCACCATTCGGTGCCGGTGCCACAGCAGTTGCCGCAGATCGCGATTCTCCCAGCTCGCTACCCAGATCTGCGGAAAGCGATCCTCCTGTACCAAGCGCAGCAACAGCCGGGCATCTTCTCGATCCGTCTTCCGCTTGCGCACCCGTTTCGTGCGAATCTCGGCCGCGTCGCCAATCCATAACTCGATGTTCAGCTCCGCCAGCAGTCGCTCGAACCAGCGTGCATGCCCACTGGCTTCCATCCCCACGCGCACCTTCATTCCCTGGGCCGCGAGATCGCGGTAGAACTTCTCCGTTTCCTCGCGGTGCTGCAATCGCTGCTCTCCACAATCTCCCGTTTCCGTATCCACAAACGCAATTTGTTGGAAGCCCGGGTGGTAATCTGCTCCTATAATGATCATGGTCCGGCTCCTTTCTACCCGAGCCTTTGGTTGGTTGCCACCACCAAAGTTTACTCGGGCCTGGGAGCCGGCGTTGTTATGGAATCAATAGCGCGTTTTGACAAGCGGCCAAAAACGTGAAATTGCCTGCTTACGATAGTTATCGTTTTCGTTATAGGACTTCCCTCGCCGAGTACCGTCCGATAGGGTGGCATGTCGATTTGTTGCGGCCCCGGGTCGTTGTCCCTACGCGGACGGGATAACAGCAATACTGCAAACCACGCTAAGCTGGATCAACAAATGGGTTGCGGCCTGGCTGTGTGTTGCGCCGCTTGCCATGTGCTCTGCGACTAGTTCTTAACTTTTTGTTTGCGTGTGACCCGATTCAGGACGAACTCCTGTACCAGGCTGCTGAGCATGCGCTCGCCGGTGGAGATAAAGAAATTCTGGAACACTAGCCTTGCGCCGCGGTCCGATGCCGGATAGTAGAGGTTGGAGAGAGCAGAAGAGCCCAGATCACCGCCTATGCTCGAGTAGTTGGGTTGCAACCGTCCGTTTTTTCCCCTGCAGACGAATGGGCTCGAGAGGGCGTGAAAGGCGCGAGACTTCTTTGTCCCCGTCCCGTCGTAGTAGTAGCGGGGGTCCTGGCCCAGCAGAGAGGGCAGGATGGCGCCACCTATCATGATGTCGGAAAAGCCGTCGGCGGCGGCAGCGCCAAAGCGCTCGCCGTAACCCTTCCAACCCTGACCGTAGCCGGGAGTGCCTCCCGCCTGGTTGATGGCGGCCAGCGTGCCTACGCCGAGAACGGTGAAGGCGTCGCTGGAGGTTTTCAGGGCAAGGTGGAACTTAAGCTTGGTGGTAAGCGGCGCGGGGTCGGCGTTATAGACGACGTAGAAATTGGGGATGACGCCGAAGACGCGCTGCGTCTCCTCTATCTTGACCTGCTCGACGGCGACTTCCTCCGGCGTATAAACCACGCTTACCGTGGTGTTCACCTGCGCGACCTGGAGCTTGGTGCCGGTGAGGATCAGGTACTGGCGCGGATTGAGGACAACGTCGGGCGAGGTCCAGTCGGCAAAGTCTGGGGCGGTGATGGTGACGCGATATGTTCCAGGATCGAGTTGGTTGAACTCAAAGAACCCGTTGTCGTTCGAAAGGAACTGCTGGGGATCTTTGAGGCCAGGGCCCTGCAGGACGACAGTGGCGCCGGCGAGGACGTCGCCGTTCGCATCAGTCACGGTGCCGGTAATATGTCCGGCCTCCGGCTTCTGCACGTTCGTGTCCTGTGCTGCCAAGGGCGCAGCTATCGCCGTGGCCGCCAATATCAGCAGCCAGATTCGTAAGGTTCTCAAAGGCAGGTCTCCCATGTTCCAGCGTGAGATATAACTTACGTACCTGTCCCCGTCGTCCGCAACTTCCGGAAGTTCAATAAGCACGTTGGAATTTGGATTTGTTCAGGGTTGGTCTGCGGAGTGTAGGACGTAACACGGTGCCGTATACTGCAATTCAAAGCCAATGGTGGATAACTGTTGATAAACCTTGATCTCAGCTGACGGAGGCCCCGCCGAGCAAGTTGTCGCAGGGCCAGGCCCGGAATTCGATCCGACCTGGTCGCCAGACGGAAACTCTTTAGCCTTTGCCGGAAGTGGCAAGATCCTAAAGCCATGATCCAGATCGTGGATTTGCGGTCACACCGCGTTTCCCCGATACCCCACTCAAAAGGGTTGAAAATCCCTCAATGGTCGCCCGACGGCCGCTTCATGTTTGCTACGGGCCCACGAAACTGATGCTGTTCGATTTCACCACGCAAAAGTGGGAAGAGCTGGTTCCATTCATGGATCACGACGAGGCACGCCCGCAAAATCATTTTCTATCCCACGTGGTCACGCCACGGAAAGTACCTTTACTTTTCCGACCCGTCGGCGAGTAGCAAGGCGAAGCCTTTCTATCGCCTGAGAATTTCTGACCGCAAAACGGAGCTTGTCGCGAACGCAGATTTCCCCCATGGACTCGCGAATGCCGCGCCGACCTTCTGAACTGGCCTGGCGCCCGACGACTCTCCACTTTGCCTACGCGACACCAGCATTCAGGAGATCTACGCGTTAGATGTGAAACTCCCGTGACTGCTACGTCGACAATCAGGGTGCGGAGTTTTCTTCGAGGCCGAACGTCTTTGCGACGGCTGCGGTGCAAGATCTTCTTGAAGACCAGGAATGGAAGGTTTGAATATTCCCAGCGTGTAGATGTTTCCACGACTTCTAGTCTGTTTGACTTGCGGATTGCACAGTTTGCGATCCCCGCCGCCGAGCAGAAAACTCTTGCCGAGAGGGATTATCGAGGCCGGGCAGATTAAGCTGTGTTGGGATACGCATGGCAGCGTCGCACGCCTGGAATCCGTTGAGCAGGGACTCTTCAATCGTGTGCCGAAGTTCGCTAACGGGTGTTGATTTCGAGAGGTACGCTGCCGCACCAGTGGCAAGAGCTGCTGCTCTGATGTCACTATCATGCTCCTGAGTCAAGAAAATGATTCCTGACAGGGGAGACGCCCTCCGAATTCGTGGGGCAGCTTCGATTCCGTTCAGGAGCGGCAGTCCGATGTCGAGAAGCACGATGTCGGGAAGCCATTGGGCCGCCTTTTCGACAGCTTCCAGTCCGTCGGCAGCTTCACAGACGACGCGGAAACCCGGAATCAGTTCTAGGAACGAACGCAATCGCAAGCGCCATTCCTTGAAATCGTCGACGATCATGATCTCAGCCGTCATTTTCGTTTTTTTCTCTCCTCAAGAAAATCGTCTTATCTCTTTACATTCGAACGCACTCAATGACTTATGTGAATACAGCGTAAATGGCAGAGCCTACTGTTAGTATTGACAGGTGAACAAAGTTGGAAACTGTGCCTGCCATCACTCTGAGAGATGAAAAGCGGATCTGATAGCACGGAAACAGAGAGCTTAGCTTTCTGGTCAGGAGTTTTCCTCAACTGTTCAAATCAGGTTTTCACTTGCTGACGGAACGTGTCTCTGAGATTTAACCTGCGGGGGTCATTCGTAAAATTGGAGCGCGTTGGGCTCTTGCCTTCGTCGATCCGGGTTGAAGTGGTCGATGAATACGATTGCTTGGGGTGATCGCAAGCTGGGCAAGTGTCACAACTCACATCTCAAATGTGATGGACGCCACAAATCTCCTTAAAAATTGTGATTTAGGATTCAACATTGCCTCAGCGCAACGAACAAACTGGAGCCCTGTGCGATGCTTTTGTGTTTTGGATTTAGGAACCTGCCGGTGACTTCGGGGGCTCGTTACATTAGACGGAGGCTGCTTGGCTATACTAATCCGCGTTCTGGTAGTAGATGATAATGAGCCGTGGCGACAGTATGTTTGCTCCACCCTCAAGACACGGCCCGGAATTGAAGTCGTCGGCGAAGCGTGGGATGGATTAGAAGCAGTTCGGATAGCCGAAGTACTGAAACCGGACCTGATTCTGCTCGACATCGGCCTTCCGCACTTGAGCGGAATCGATGCTGCACATCGGTTATGCCAAGCGGTTCCCGGCGCGAAAATACTCTTCTTAACTCAGAACAACGACGCCGAGCTAGTACAGGAGGCTTTGAGCAACGGAGCACAAGGATGTGTCCTCAAGACACATGCCGGAAGTGACCTCTTGCCTGCCATCAAAGCCGTTCTTCGGGGTGAGAACTTTGTCAGTAGCGGAATAAGAGGTGGCGACTCGGGTGAAACCGAAAACCGGTAAGTACGCTCCTACTGAAGTGAATACGCCCAATCTCCCGGTGGCGAGCTAGGCTGCGGTGAACTCGTCTCTCGCTAGCCGCCGCAATTCGGTTTCGGGAATTGCAAATTCCGTTAAGGCACAATCCAAACAGACCAAACGCTTTGGAAAGACAAATACTAGGGGTTTGTCCAGCCCCTTGCGCCCAGGAAAATGAATGCCGATTTCTGCGTCGAGGTTGCGCTGGTTCTGCGATTGGCACGACTTGCAAGGCATTTCCACCCTCCTGACTGTCGACGCTCGGCGCACCCCGACGAGAGTGGTCTTATCGAGGGAAGCTAAGGCTGTTATAGACGGCACGGCACAGCACGTCGCGACTCCGGAGTCTCTGTTCAGCGCGTGGGCCTAAACCGATTTTTTGTGCCCCAGCATTGCCGTCGCTTCTTTTTTAGCGCTTCATGGGAGAATAACTAGTTCCGGCTTGCTGCCGCCGCTCATTCCATAGACTGTCCCGGAACGGAACGCACCCGCATCGTACTTGTAACAGCCGGGAGTGACTGCTTTGGTGGTTACCTGCTTCTTGCCGCCTCCCCTGATCGGGTCGTCTGGGTCAAAAGGCGAGTCGGTGCCGAACGCGACCATGAATCCATTGTTCTTGTTCGAGCTCTTCCACACCACGGTAGTACCGGCCTTGATACAGAAAAAGTGGTTGTTCTCCGCGTTGGGAATACCAGGCTTTACGTTGGCGGAACTGGCACCCCTGGTGATATCAACGGTGCACGGAGATGAAGCCGAACCGCAGGTGTTGGCCGCATTGCACATGCTCTCGGGTTTCTCCTCATCACATACATACTTGCTCTTCTTTTGCGCCTGCGCGATTGCGGAGCTCAGTAGAACAACGAAAGACAATAAAAGCAACGCACTCCAACCGTGGAACTGCCATTGAATTGTCATAGTGATATACCTTGGCTCGCACCGAGGATATTGCGCGATTTCACTTCCACTCGATGATGTTAGTCAGCCTCCAGGGATTCTGGTTTAGCTCGATCTGCAACTCGCCTTCCTTATTGACGATGAGCTGTGCGGCAGGCAAAAGGGCACCGTCACTCTTTTTCTTGTCTTTATCATTCAAGTTGATTTCACCGGCCGTCAGATTGAAGCTCTTCGTCTGGGTATTCTGCCGAGCTTCACCGAAAGCAATTTTGCGGTCCGTAAGAAAACGAATGGTTCGGCCTGTCGGGGTTACAACTTCTCGAATAAAACGAAGGTCGTATCCAACTGTGCCCGGGGTCTGTATCCGGCCCACGCTCTTCATCTTTTCAAGAGCATCCCTCAGTCCGTCGTTCTGACCCTGCTGAAACGCCCGTACCAGGATGTCTCTGTCCTCGGCACTCGAGAATTCGTTAATAATGATTTTCACGTTAAAGTTGCTTCCCATCTGAGTGCTTGTGCCAAAGGCGGTGGCGTCGATGTGTTCCTTCTCCTTTTGTTGCCCAAAGCCGGGAATGCTGGCGATCATAAGCAGAGCAATCAGAAGGAAGATTCCATTCGCGAAGTTTAGGATCTTCAAGGTTGTGCGCATGCGGTCCTCTCCTGTGGAGCAGCGTATCTCGCCTGTATAAGACGCGCTCAAATCCTTCGCGAAGAGGCTATGGGTTCTCGGACAATGGCGACACTGGCAGAAGTCACAGTCGGGATCGCGAATGAACCGTATCTTCCCCGTGCGTGTTTTCCGATTGATTTTCCTGCTCGGTTGTTGCTCCGGGTTAACTAGATCACTCGTTTAACTCCCAACGTTTCGGAGGTTGTCCGGGGGATATGTGTTCGCGGAAGCCAGCGACGGATTTCCGTCTTTCGATGCAAGACAAAACAAAAAAATTAGAGCACTCCGACTAACTTATGGATGAAATCACGATCTCGCCATCCGCCGGGCAGCATGGCGTACTCGACTCGCTGTTTTACCACTTCTGGAAGGGAACAAGCGGCGATGGCCTTGCGGACCGTCGTTGTTTGCTCCCGCCAAGCCAGCAACGACGCTCCCAGCAAGTATGGCAAGTCAACCCCGGCAGCAAGGGCGATGGCCTCCCTAGGGGTATTCTGACCCTCTCAGACACCCAGACAATCGTGTTTAGCAAGGAAGCGTCCCACAACAAGGTCTTTAGAAAACCGCATCGCTCCGACCACTGCCTTGAGACCGCCCCGGGCGCCCAACATAGCTTGCTTCAGCGAGGCGATGCGGTCGGTACTCGTATCGTTGTGATAGGTGGAGTGATTTACGGCCAAGGTTGATTATGGACACAAGGTTGACACAAGGGTGATTATGGACTTGCTTTTTGAGCCACCGGAGGCTAGTCTATGTCGCGGTTGTTTTTGATTTTCCTCCATTCCGCGCTTTCGACTAGATAGCCCCCCTGTCCCTCCCCTGTAACTAATGCAAAGTGAAAGGTTCGCCATGGACGCATTGTGGTATTCGCATTCACTAGGCAACACAACTATTCGACTTCTGCTTCTCTCGATGGTCGCATTTCCACCCTTCATTTACGCCCAATCAACGCCTCCGGGCAATTCGCCAACGGGATCGGTTCTTCTTCTGGAGGATGGCACTCCAGTCAAAATAAGACTTTCGAGAACGATCTCTTCGGCCGAGGAAAGGGTTGGCAACGAAGTCGATTTCGATGTGCTTGAAGAGGTCAGGATAGTAGACAAGCTCGTAATACCAAAGGGAAGCCTCGCACTCGGCACTGTGACCGTCGCCGAGGAAAAGAAGCGAATGGGCCGCGGAGGCAAACTGGACATCAATATTGATTCGGTCAGACTCGCAAACGGGCAGAAAGCAGCACTTCGTGCGGTGAAGAATGCCAAGGGAGGGGGACATGTGGGAGCCATGACAGGAGCCATAATCGCCACCAGCCTAGTTCTCTGGCCTGCAGCTCCTCTTTTCTTGTTCATGCATGGTAAAGACATCACGATTCCGAAAGGCACAGAGATTACAGCTTACGTTAATGGCAATACGACTTTGGACCCTACACGCTTCGGCGGGCTTTCGCCCTCAAGTCAAAGCGAACTGGCAGCTGCGGTGGACACGCGAACGCCCGCCATGATCGCGATTTCATCAACGCCTGCGGGGGCCGAGATCTCGGTGGACCACAACTTTGTTGGAAACACCCCTTCTTCAGTTAGCGTGTCCGCCGGTGCACATGTGGTATCCGTCAGTAAAATCGGATTTAAAGCATGGGAGCACGAAATAAAGGTTTCTGGCGGAACCGTGAGTCTGATTGCAAATCTGACTCCAGGTTCGACTAAAGGCTCAGTCGACTCATCAGTAAGCACTCTTGTTACCAGGCCAGTTGTTCTCACGCAGGCCCGGCCTGAAGCCCCCCAAGACAATCCTGCTCGACGTGAAGCGGAAACCGCAAGCGGTTGGATCGGCTTGTCTACTGAACCTAGCGGAGCCAACCGACTGGCCGTAACTCAGATAGTTCCAGACGGTCCGGCTGAGCGGGGAGGGCTAAAGGTCGGAGACATCCTCATCGAATTAAACAAAAGGAAATTGACATCGGGAGAAGATTTTGATAACGCGATAGCAGCTTGTAAGCCGGGTACGAAGGTGCAAGTTGCCTACATACGCCGCGCTTGGCAACTCCAAGCCACTATACAAGTAGCGGACGGAACAAACCCTTGAACGGGAAGTCCCTGCTCACCGAGTCTTACTCACGATGAGGTAAAGCGTGGCGGGTGGGCACCAAGCAAGAACCGGATGAGCAGGAAACCAATGAGCATCTTTTCGTAGTGATTGTTTCGCCATGTGGTCACTTTATCGCAGGCCAAGAAGCATCCTCGGCCAACTCATTAGTGGAGGCGGTTTACGAGGAAATTACCAGACGTGTAGAGCAAGGCTGGTTGGAGCCCTAGGTAATATGCCCCGATCACGAAGACGCGACCTGGCAAGGGTTCAGGCCTCGCTCAACAAGACCTGCCGGAAGTGCGGAGCCACGATCACGTTCGGATCTGGTCAAGCGGTTGGATTTTGAGCGAATGGAGTGTCCGAAGTATGGCGAGAGATTCCCACCCAAGGTGGCCCTGCAGAAACTCACCTAATGTTGCAAGGTATGTCTGCGGCTGGCTCTGTGGGTGAACATGATCCCTAGCCCTGCACCGATTGCTGCTCCGGTAATCAAACCAAGTATCGTAATGCTGGTGGTTGATGGCGTGCTTTTTACCAACATAAAACCGGCAGCAGCCATACACAAAGTCCAGAGAACTATGCGAATCTTCATGGGTGTACTCCCAACGGCAGCGCGCTGCCGTTATCGCCATTGGCTGCAGGTGTACAGCAAAGAGGGTAACCTTTCAATCGGGTAAACATCGTATTGCTGTCCCCCATTCCTATAGTTGACTGAGATTGTTGCGATCATGGTTCAAAGAGCTATAGAGCGCGGGAAAATCGGGATTTAGGGGGGAACTTTAGCCCGGAAATCCACAAGGTTTTCCGACAATTTTCTGGAAAATAAGGAGACTGAATCCGCGCAAGGGGCTTCATTGCAACATATTTACCAAGACCAACACTTGTCAGCAATTCTTTCTGTGGAATAAGTGTACCAATGCGATTGGAAAACGACGCTCGTTTCACCCGCCCGCCGCTCGTTCGTAATTTAGGCAGCAGCCGCTCGTGCGTACGTCTCGTGGACTCTATCCAATCGTTTCCGGATGGCGAAAGGAAGGCTTAAGAGGTAATCGGCGGACACACTCTCCAGGTATTCGCGGTGCTCTTGTAGGGCGGACTGGAGATCATCAAGCGCAGCTTCCAGTTCTGCCTCACCTGGTGCTAGCACTACCTTCTTGCGCAGTTCATCAATGAGATCTTCGGGGGTCATGGGGGTAACCCTCCGTTGAATGTTCGATACCGTACATACTATATTCCCCCGGAGGACCCCCGTCAAAAATGCCCGAAGTGCGGCGAAAAGCTCCGGCTTGATGCTCCAGTTCCGTCGGGGGCTGCTAGGTTTTCACATGTTGACGGGAGAGAGAGGGTTCTGGAAGCCGCTGCGCCCGCAATCGGCTCTCCGCGCGCGTTTCCACGCATTCACTGAAAGTTACGTGCAGAGTCGCCTGCTGTTAGCTACGGTTTGGTCGAGGACTTAACCAGTGCAAATACGAGATCGTATCCGCCCTCGCCGGCGGCGGGAAGGAGGTAGTATCCACCTCGGCGCATCAGAAGTAGCAATTGGTAAGTGTGACCCACCGCAGGCAGTTCGCACGTTCCCAGCAAATC
>Ga0134128_10008122_pt1 | contig 12634 bp, 12 predicted proteins | sample KB31754_FD_96462 | JGI IMG/M metagenome (GOLD analysis project Ga0134128, IMG submission 96462) | Terrestrial soil microbial communities with excess Nitrogen fertilizer from Kellogg Biological Station, Michigan, USA - KB3-175-4 | ecosystem: Environmental > Terrestrial > Soil > Unclassified ...
ACTGGACCAGGTGCCGCAACGCGCGCCGAACATGTCCAGCTACGAAATCATGCTCAGCGAATCGCAGGAGCGGATGTTGATCATCGTCCACAAGGGCCGCGAGGAGGAAGTGAAGCGGATTTTCGACAAGTGGGATTTGCCCTGGGCGCAAGTTGGTTTCGTGACCGACACTGGCCGCATGGTCGTGAAGCATCACGGCAAAGTGGTCGCGGACATTCCCGCAAAAAAAATCGCCGACGAATCGCCGATCTATCAGCGCGACTCGAAGGAGCCGGAATATTTGAAGGAAGTTCGCGCGTTTCGTCTGGACGGCATTGCCGACATCGCGAGCGGCGCTGACGCGGCGAACGCGTTGAAACAATTGCTCGCCTGGCCGAGCATCGCTTCCAAGAACTGGGTGTATCGTCAATACGACCACATGGTGCGCGATGGTTCCGTCGTTTGCCCCGGCAGCGATGCCGCCGTCATCCGCATCAAGAGCGATTCTTTGCCGGAAAGTCCGGGCTCGACGGAGTCTCGTCCCACCGTCACGGAAAAGTTGGTCGCCATGTCCGTCGACTGCAACGGCGTCTACGTCTATCTCGATCCCTACGAAGGCGGCAGAACCGCCGTGGCCGAAGCGTGCCGCAACCTCGCCTGCTCCGGCGCCGTGCCGCTGGGAGCGACGGACAATTTGAACATGGCCAACCCGCACAAGCCGGAGCTGTTCTGGCAGATCAAGGAAAGCGTGCGCGGACTGGCGGACGGCTGCCGCGCGTTCAATGCGCCGGTGACGGGCGGCAATTGCTCGCTCTACAATCAAAGCCCGAACGGTCCGATCGATCCCACGCCAACCGTTGCTGTCGTGGGCATCGTGGAAAAACCGGAACACGTCACCACGCAATGGTTCAAGGACGAAGGCGATGCCATCATTTTGCTCGGCGAACCCGTGGACACGAATGATCCGCTGCAGGGCCTCGGCGGCAGCGCGTATTTGCAGGTGATTCACAGCAAGAAAACTGGTTCGCCGCCCCGGTGCGATCTGGATAAGGAAAAAGAACTGCACCTGGGATTGCGGGCGTTGATTCATTCCGGCGTGGTGAAGAGCGCGCACGATTGCAGCGATGGCGGGCTCGCCGTGGCGCTGGCGGAGAGCTGCATTTCGCAACTCGTTGGCCGCGACACGCCGCGCTTAATCGGCGCCGAAATCGATTTAACCCCCGTAGCGGCGCCTCGGCAAAGCGCCGTCAACTCGACTGATGACAAGAGTGCGGCGCTCTCCCGAGACGCCGCTACGACCAGATTGGACGCCCTGCTGTTCGGCGAAACGCAATCGCGTATCGTCATCTCGGTCACCGCGCTGAACGCGGGCAAAGTTCTGGCGCAGGCCAAAATTTTAGGCATCCCGGCCGCGGTGATTGGAAAAGTCGGCGGCACGTCATTGCAAATCAAAACGGGTGAACAGACCTTGAGCGCCAGCCTCGAGGAACTGCACGATCTCTGGTGGAACTCCATCGCGCGCGCAATGAAGTGACGGATGTAACGACGCTTCGGCAGGACGCCACCAATTTGGAAGAGAGCAAAAATGCGGCGCTCTCCCGAGACGCCGCTACGCCGGCGTAAAACTCTCAGCCGGCATCACGAGCCGGACCAATTCGCCGAGCTTGCGATCATAATTCTGCAGCCATTCCCGGTTCTTTGTGCGAATTCCGGTGATATCAGCGCTGGATTTTGCGATTTGAAGTTTGGGAGCGTCCACCCCGGCTCTCGCCGCGTCCGTTTGCGGATTTAATTTGTCAGACAAGGACGCGATAAAATTTTCCTGCGCAGCCACGGTCCGCCGCATGGCCGAATCCTCTCCTTCGGTGGATTTCACGTTTTTGATTTTGTCCAAGGTGAGAATAGCTTCCGCCAATTCCTGCCGCCGCGAATAGTTGTCCGCGTTGTCATTGAAAAATGCGACGAGTTCGGCGGCTGAGTTGCTGTCACCCAACGCGGGTTCGCCGACATTGGCCATCGCCAGCCGCAGACCGAGTTCCAATCGTCGCTTCAAGCTGGGCACAACCTCGCGAAGTGAATGACGCAGATTTTGCCGTGCAGTGACCGCTTCCGCTTCGGCGGCAGCGGCGGTTTCGAGATCCATCTTTGGCAGCGAAAGCATTCCTTCAGAAACATCGAATCCGTTGTTCAGCAGGCAATGCGCCGCCCGCACTGAGGCCAATTGCTCAGAGAATTCGGCATCTTGCTGCGCGAATGCTGCAAGCTGCGGCGCGATTTGCTGAAGGCTCGCGGCCAATTGGCTCAGCTCGGCGTAATCGGCATCGAGTTTCGTGGAAGCGACGGGCAAATCGAGACGAAGCGGTTTCATCAACGGCAGAATGCCCAGAAAATAGGAATGAAGCAGATCGTCAGCTACCGCGCCGCCCAGAGAATAAGGCTGTTTCGTTTGGACGCCGCCCGCAACCGCGGCCACATCGCGTCGCGTCTCCACCCGTGTCAGCATTTTTTCCGTAATGGGAATCCCAAGGTTATCGGTGTAATGCAGCAGCGTGACGAACCGTGACGGATGCTCAAAGCTGGCGAACAAGGACGACGCCGGCCGATCATCGTGGAAAATTCCCGGATCAGCCGCGCGGCGCGCCTGGCGGATGCGGTCGGCGGGCGAGGGATGCGAATCAAACAGTTTCGTGCGATGAAAGCCGAGGGTGTCGTCAATTCTTTGCAGCAGTGCCGGGGAGAGTTTTTGGTGTGAGTTCCGGATCATTTCCGGCAGATTGTCGGGTAGCGTTTTGGTTTGGCGCCAGGATTGGACGAGTTGTTTTTGGGTGGCACCCCACGCTGCGTCAAGCGTCGCTAATTTGCGCATCGTTCGCTCGAAACATTCACTGCCGGCGACTTTGATTTCATAAGCGTCAGCGTCGTATTCCATTTGCCGGGTCATGAATCCGCAAACCGCGTGGCCGATGAGCATCAGGAGCTTCAAAATCAATCGCGAAAACCAGACCGAAAGCTGAATGGTCCATACAATCAACGCCACGCGCCCGTCCCTGACTCGCGCCGCCCATGACTCCAGCGCTTCATCCCAGGAATCGCGTTGATAGCAGACGCGGATGAACCAAACATTGATGCGTGTGATGACGTAGCTCAACCGCATTCCCGCGCCTTGCGTGAAATGGCCGAATTCATGGGCGATAACGCCGGCTAGTTCGCGAGCGGTCAGATTGGCCACCAACGGCAGGCCGAGAACAAGCACGAGATCATTGCCAAGCATGCTGAAGTAACCACGGCGAAAACCGGCGGCGGCGTTGATCCGGCAATCGAGGTCGATGCGTTTGGGCGACGGCGCGCCGACAACATCACAGATCTTTTCGATGAACGCGTATAGCAATCGCTCAGTGGCGGGATTCAGAGCGAGCGGTTGGGCGTGCCTGGGTTGCCGTGCCAGCAGCGGTTTGAACATGAAGAACACCACCACAACTCCCGCAAGCAGCGGCGCGAAATAAACGAGGAATTTGAGCAGCCCACCCAAAGCGAAGCTGTTCATGATCGGACCGAAATTATGCACCGCGTGATAATAAACCGCGTAAGCAACCGCGCCGACCATGGCCAGGTAAATAACCGGCAGCAAAAGCATCGTGCCCGTAACCAGCACCAGGCCGACGTGATAAAAGAGGGAGGTTTTGGGCCGGTTAATCTGTCCCTGGAAACCGGACAGTATGGAATAATCGGGGTCTGCCATTTCCAAGACTGCTTGTGTCACGGGATGACGCGCGCGTCAATACGAATGTGACTATTTACCGGCATTAACGTGCAACTTTGGCAATCGGGAAGGAGCGCCGAGCACCAGCTCGGCGAGTTCCGCTTTTCCGAAACGTGCCGAGCTGGTGCTCGGCGCTCCCCGAAAAGGGGCGTTATACCCCGGCGCTACGCCGGCACCGGCTTTTTCCAAATCGGCACCACCCGTTTCATTTCGCCGATGAGCCACTGGCAGGCGGCGAACGCTTCACCGCGATGCGGCGCGATCACTTCCACCCACAAAGAAGGCTCATTCACTTTGACCAACCCAACACGATGAACCAGGCGTACGGATTCAATGGGCCAGCGTTTTTCCATTTGGCCAAAGAGCAAATGGAACTGGTGCTCGACCATTTTTTGAAACGCTTCGTATTCGATGGCGGCGATTTTCTTTTCGTCTTCGGTTTCGCGAACCACGCCGAGGAAATAAATCACGGCACCCATCCCGGCCGATGCGCGGCGTTCCCGCAGCAAAGCAGGTTCGTCAATTGGCTCGGTCGTAATGGTGAGTTGGTGTTTCATTAAAGTGCTACCGGCAGAATAAGGCCGCCGGCAAGATGCCGGCGGCACGTTTCATCCACCCTGCACCGGCGGGAAAAGCGAAATCTCATCGCCATTTTTCAAAATATAATCCCTCGGCTGATAATCGACGCCGACTGCGACCAGCATGGATTTTTCCATCGCCGCCAGTTTGGGAAATCGACGAAAAATCGTTTTCAGCACATCCGCAAGGCGGCTGCCCTCGAGAATATCTTCCGAGGTTTCCGCGCAACCGGCCAGGTCTTTGAAATAGGAGTAGAAGTGAATCGAAATGTGCATCAAATCGGTTTGTCGGGGTCGGCGCGCGCCGGTCCGCGTAAATCTTTCGTGGGAATCCCGCGCTTTTTCGCGAGCGGATCAATGTACCAGCGATAGCAGCCCAGCTCGGAATAAAACACGTAAGGCGCATTTTCTTTCCACCACTTGGCCCACGCGGCGGCGTTGTTCGCAGGCGGCTCGTTTACGTAACGAGCGAGCAGCGTAGCCGCAACGGTTTTGGTTTTCTCGTTACGCAGGGCCGCAATCGTTTTCGGCAAAAAGTCCGGTGAATCGAACGGGACGCCAAAGCCTTTGGCTTCGGCATCGATCTCGAGAAAATTACCAGGGCCAGGATGCAGCCATATCAGATTAGTTGCGGTCCAGGCTTTCACTTCCGCGGAGTCCCGCCAATTGAACGAGGCGAGCGCCGCCGCGGAAAGTTCATTCGTCGCCCAATCGGGATGATCAGCCAGATAATACTTTGCGCGCTGTCTCGAAATGCCGATTTTTTCTTCCCCGAATACCGAAGGCGTGATGTCGATGGGCCGGTCCTGAGTGAAATGGCTGATGTAAACGATGGCGTTGACGACCATCGCGCGTCCCGTGGCATTAAGCTGCGCGGGCGACTGCTCGAATCCGAAATGGAGCAAATTACCCTGCCGCCAAAAGGCCGCGCTCTCGGGAGTTTGTTCATTGATGCCACCGGAGAACAGTTCCACTTCCGGCATGTCCGCGAACTCGTAATAATGAGTGGACCAACCCCGCGCATTATCGCGAATCACGGTTTCATACTGGCGAATGCCGTTGATCAGTGGCAGCACGGCAATGGTCGGCTGGCCTTTAAGGTCTTTCTGGAATTGCTCGGGAGTGGAGATGTTGGTCGTGGCGGTGATATCAATCGGAATTGGCGTTTTGAAAATCGGATGGTTTTGCAAGTTATAGGCGACCGGCGCGAGGCAGGTGCATCCGGAACCGCCCTTCAATTTCCAGGCGACCGCGAGATTGAGCCCCGCGCTGCCAAGCAGCACGGTCGGCTTGGACCAATCCTCGCGCCGCCCGAGCGGCGAGCCGTCCAGCCATGCGCCGCGCATTTGATGGCTTTGGGGCCAATCGAGCACCACCACATCAAAGTCCCGGACCTGAGCAGGCTGGAATTTTTCGCGCGAGACGGATTGAACGGTGGCGAAATGCTGTTTGAGGAACGGAACGAAGTCGCTCCCCCGGTGGCCGACATAGAGAACTTTTTGCGGCAGGTTTTGGGCCAAGTCCGCGCCAGAGGCCCGGGCGACGATGGTGAACGTGAAAACGAGAAGCGAAACAAACAGGACAATGATCTTTTTCATAAGCCTGACTTTTGCGGTTCCGAATACTAGCATAGTGACAAAGATATTGCGATATCTGCGCTACCTCATTTTTTGACGTACGGCGACTTGGTCATTTCCTTGAAAACGTGATCGTGCAGCACGCCAACAAACGGCAGATTACGATAGCGTTCCGCAAAATCCAGGCCGTAGCCCACCACGAAATAATCGGGAATCTCGAAACCGATGTAATCCGCCTTCACATTTTCCACGCGACGCGCCGCTTTGTTCAGCAGCACGCACGTGCGCACCTTCCGCGGGCGCAATGCTTTCAATTTTTCCAGCACTCGCGTCAGAGTTTTGCCGGTATCGAGAATGTCATCGATCAAAAGGACATCGCGATTGCGGACATCGATGCGCAGTTCCTTGGTGAAAACGAGATCGCCGGATTCCGTGCCGGCGCCGTAGCTGGAAACGCCAATGAAATCGAGGCGGAGCGGCAGATTGAGATGCCGGATGAGGTCCGCCAGAAACATGATGGTGCCGCTGAGGACGGAGACGACGACCATTTCGCGCCCGGAGAAATCGCGCTGGATGAGCTGGGTCATTTCGGCGATGCGCCGGGCAAGTTGCTGCTCGGTGATGAGGACGCGCTCGATGTCCTTGAGCCAGCGAATGTCCACGTGCGGCGTTTTGCGCTCTTCGATCATAGCGTGCTGCCTACGTCAGAGCATCAAAGACCGGGCGTAACGAGGCAAGTCCAAAGACGTGAAGTGATGCGTGAAACGTGAAACGTAAAACGTGAATACGGCATTTCGCGTTCCAATAAATTCACGTTTCACTCTTCACGCTTCACGTTTCACGCCCCCAACTTTGCCCTTTGAACTTCGACCCTCAACTCGTATAAAGAACCCATGCATTTGCCGTTAATCTTGAAGAGCGGAGGGCCGGTCTTCTGGTTGATTCTGTTGGCCGGCGCGGTGGCCATTGTGGTGTTCATCGAGCGCTTTTTCCATTGCCATCGCGAGCAGATTAATTCCACCGAATTCCTCAACGGCGTGCGCAACGTGCTCCGGCGCGACAACGTGGTCGAAGCCATTTCCATTTGCGACGCCACACCGGGACCGGTGTCGCGCCTGGTGAAGACCGCGATTTTGAACCGCGACAACGGACGGGACCGCGTCCGCGAATCGCTGGAGGAAGCGGGATTGGTCGAAGTGCCGCGGCTGGAGGAAAAACTGAATTTGCTGGCGACGATCGCACAATTGGCGCCGTTGCTCGGATTATTTGGGACCGTGCTGGGATTGATGACCACATTCCAGGAAATCCAATCGCACGGGCCGACTGCTCACGCGGGGGACCTGGCGACAGGTGTGTGGGAGGCGCTGATTTGTTGCGCCGCGGGGCTGGCGGTTTCGATTCCGGCGCACGCGGCGTATAATTATCTCGTCAGCCGGGTGAATTCGATCGTGCTGGACATGGAACGCGCGGCCACGGAAATCGTGAACATTGTCACGGAAACACCCGTCAAAATGCCATGAAACTCCCGCGGAACGCACGCATTTTTCGCGGGCAACTCGATGCCGCGCCGTTTGCTTCCGTGTTTTTCCTGCTGATCATTTTTGTCATCCTGGGCACGATGCTCTACGCGCCGGGCATCCAGGTAAAATTGCCCTCCGCCGGCGACCTGACATTGGCCGGCGCGGAAGGTCCCACGATTTCCGTCGCGGTCACAACCAATGCGTTCTACTTCGATAATCAGTTGATTTCCGAAGCTGATTTGTCCGCCCGCCTGAGCGCCGCCGCGAAAAAAAGCGCCGAGCCGTTGACCCTGGTGGTGCTGGCGGACAAGGACGTGACCGAGCAAAGGTCGCTTCGCCTGGTAGTGCTGGCGGAAAAGGCGGGCATTCGCAACCTGCACCTGGCAACCATGCCGCGCGCCTTCGATGCCCTGCCCGACAAGTCTCAGCCATGACACGCGCGACGGTTGAACAGCCAGCCTCCGGCAAAGTCGCCGGCAAGCGTTCCCTGCACCGGCGGCTCGGGTTGTGGGTGGCCGTTGTGCTGGCCTTCGGCGTGCAAATCGGTCTGGTTTTCCTGGTCGGAAATCCACCCCCAGTCAAACCCTTTCAACCTCCGGTTCCGCCAGTGATCCACGTGGACAGCAACGGAACAAACGCCCTGCTGGCGCTGCAAGATCCCACGCTTTTCATTTTGCCGCACCTGGATAATTTTTCGGGGGCGGGCTGGATGAAATTCACGCCGCCGGAATTCGCATCGACGAACTGGAGCGAGCCGGCACGGCCGCTGGAACTGGCGACGGAACAACTCGGTGCGACATTTGTTGCGTATATGCAGACGACCCAGCCTCCGCAATTTCAGCCGCACATTGAATCCGGACTTATCGAAGGAGGCCCCGGCCCGATGGCGCCGTTGGCCACGCCTTCCACAATGCGGGTCGAGGGCGATCTCGCGCGGCTGCGCTTGCTGACGCCCGTTCATTTGCCGCCGCAAACGAACGCGGACGTGCTGACCAACAGCGTGGTGCAATTGCTTGTGGATGGGCGCGGATTTCCGTTCTCGCCCGTCATTCTGGCCGGCGATCCGAGCGTGGACGCATCCAGTCTGCTGAATTTTGTGAAGACCCTCCGCTTCGCGCCGGCGCTGTCCGAAACCCTCAAGCAGGTGCCAGCGGACAAAGTAACCGAGGGCAAACTGGTTTTTGAATGGCACACGGTACCCCCGGCGCCGACCAACGCGACACCGGCGGCTCATTGATATGGCGATTGCAAAAATTCTATTCGGATATTTGATGGTGCTGCTTGGCACGCTGACGGCCGCAGTGATTTACACCGAATTCCGAGGCCGGCGCTTCAAGCCGACGCCTTCACAAGACCGGATTTTCCGCTGCACGAAATGCGGTTCCGTTTATACCGATGATCCGGACGTGGACCGTTCGCGTTGAGTGCAATGCGGGCAATTGAACGAAGCGATTGAGTTTTAATCAGCTCCTACGGCTTTTCTGCCACAACCTTGCCGTCGCGCCAGATGTAAATGGGTGTGCCGTGCATGCGCGCGGTTTTGCGAGCAGAAAGACGGGCACGACGAAGAGCTCGGCCAACTCTTAAGGCAAATGATTTTGTGTCGCGTTTTGCAGATTTCGATTTCATTTGTTTCCGTCGATCATCTCAAGCTTCTCGCCTGAATTATCGTATACGGCCCAGTCATCCGCCAGCGGTTTGTAAGCTTTCTCAAAATTCCTCCAACCTCGATCAAATCGTCGCAAAACATCGGCGTGGGAAACATCATGTCCACCTTGCCTTACGCGTGCGGCAATACGGTGTAAGGCCAGATCCACCGAAGCGAGCTTCAGAAAAGCAATTTCAATTTGATAGCCGCTCGCCTTCCACCGCTTGGGCCGAGTCAGGCAAGTCAAACCGCTCAACGTGCTCTCGAACGCGAAGCTCTGTCGAGTTCGGCCAAAAACAATCGGCCAGCATTCATGGCGGCAAGTGCAGGTTTTAGCGGAGATAGCCCCGCCGCCAATAAGTCAGCGTTGACGAAATGAATGACTTCCTCTTTTGGCAAAAATTCCTTCGCAAAAGTCGTCTTCCCCGCGCCGTTCGGGCCCGCGATGATGATGCAGCGCGGAGACTTCATTTCAATTCCCCGTCTTCAGTTCCACCACGTCGTGCGGCGCGGCTTCGCGCTGGCCGGCGGGGCTGACGCGAATGTAGCGCGCTTTTTCGCGAAGCTGCGCAAGATTCGCGGCGCCGAGATAGCCCATGCCGCTCTGGATGCCCCCGATGAGTTGCGCGAGCACGCGGTCCACCGAACCGGCAACTTCCTTGAGCGCCTCCACGCCTTCCGGCGCTACTTTCTGCGCCGGATTTTTTTCGTGACCATAACGCGCAGCGGAGCCGGCCTTCATCGCCGCGAGGCTGCCCATGCCGCGGTATTGTTTGTAAAGTTTGCCGCCAATTTCCAGCACCTCGCCCGGCGCCTCGGTGCAACCGGCCAGAATCCCGCCGCAGATCACCGCGTTGGAAAGCGTCAACGCTTTCACAATGTCGCCGGATTTCGTGATGCCGCCATCGGCCAGGATCGCCACTTTTTTCTTTGCGGCGGCCTGTGCGCACACGTAAAGCGCGGTCATCTGCGGAATGCCCACGCCGGCCACAATGCGCGTAGTGCAAATGGAACCAGGCCCCTGCCCGACTTTGATGGCGTTCGCGCCGCAACGCGCCAAAAATTCCACGCCTTCCGCGCTCGTCACGTTGCCAGCCATGATCGGCAATTTGGGAAAGGCGTCGCGCAGCATTTTGACCGTGTCACCAACTCCTTTGGTATGACCATGCGCGGTGGAAACCGCGACGAGGTCCACGCCGCGTTCGACGAGGCCGCTGACGTGCGTGAGGATGCGTTCGCGATCCAGTTCGCCGAAGGCGTTGCGCGTGGCGGAAACCGCCGCGCCGCAAATAAGATGAAAATTGGCATCGCGAGCCGGCTTGAACTGCGCGCGGCGCTCCTGCGTAATGCGCTCCACGTCGCTCATCGTGATCAGCCCGCGCAGCATGTCTTTATCGTCGACCACGAGCAATTTGTGGATGCCCAGGTGCTCGGTGAAAAATTTGTCCGCGCGCGCGATCGGGTCCTTGCCGAGTTCCTTTTGGTTGATGGTGTGGACCTGCGAACGCGGCTGCAACGCTTCCGCTACTTTCAGCTTGGCATAACGCGGCTTCACCACATGCCCCGGCAGCAATCCCAGCAATTTGCCCTTGTCATCCACCACCGGGAACGTGCTGAAGGCGAATCTCTTTTGCTCGATGTGTTCCAGCACGTCGCCGATAAGCTGGTCGGGCGCGACTTTGATTGGATCCTGGATGAGGCCGTGAACGTGGTGTTTGACGCGGCTCACCTCGGAAAGCTGCTGGCGCTCGGGCATGTTGTAATGAATAAGGCCGAGGCCGCCATTGAGCGCCATGGCGATGGCCATGCGCGATTCCGTGACTGTGTCCATGTCCGATGAAATAACGGGAATGTGAAGCTGAAGGCCGCTGCCGAGGTTGGTGTCGAGCTGGGTTTCGCGCGGGAGAATCTCGGAATAAAGCGTCGCGAGCGTCACGTCATCGAAAGTGAGCCCGATGCCGCTGTAAGCCGGGAAAAACGCATCCGCCGGCTTGTAGAACTTGGAGTCGAAACTGTCGGTTTCTTTATGCGCTGCCATGGAATAACAAAACAGTTCCATGGCGGATTGACAACGACAAAACGATAAAAAATGGCGAACAAATCAGGCGCTATTTTTATCGGCGCCTCCTCGAATCGGGAATGAACGGCCTCACCTGTGCCTGATTCAAGATGTCATATCCGCCGCGTTGTTGACGTCAATGTCGTCATAGCCATTCACGTAATAGATGATCATCGAGATGATCCAACTGCCGACAAACACCCCGATCACCACAAAACCAACGGTCCCGAAATTATCACTTAAGGAATTGATCGCGTCCCATATCGCGCCGTGCATTTGCAATCGGTCGCCGACCAGCGCCAAGATTTCAATCCCGCCAACGATCAACGCCACCAGCACCGACACCACCGTGATCGTGATGTTGTAATACAATTTGCGGATGGGCTTGACGAACGCCCAACCATACGCGCCCAGCATCAAAATACTATCCGTGGAATCCACCAGCGCCATTCCCGCCGTGAACAGCGTCGGGAACACCAGGATGGACCAAATCGAAAGCCCTTTCGCGGCCCCGGCGGCAGAAATGCCCAGCACTCCGATTTCAGTCGCGGTATCAAAACCAAGCCCAAACAGAAGGCCGATGAGATACATCTGCCAGCTATGTCCAACCAAACGAAACAAATTCCGAAAAATGCGCCCAAAAAATCCGCGTTTGCCTAAAATCAGATTCAAGTCCTCCTCCACAAACTGGCCGCCGCGTTTGACATGCTGGAACGTCTTGATCACTGAAGCCAGGACGAGCGCATTGGCGGCAGCGATTGCCAAAAGAAAGAAGGCAGAAACGGACGTGCCAATAATCGCTCCGACCGATTGCAGATACGGAAAACGGTTCTTCAAAACGACCGAGGTCGCCGCGATGACAACGGACAACGCGAAAACAATTGTCGAATGCCCCAGAGAAAAAAAGAAGCCAACCCCCACGGGCTTCTGGCCTTGCTGCATCAGCTTGCGAGTCACGTTGTCAATGGCCGCAATGTGATCGGCATCCACCGCGTGACGCAGTCCGAACGTGTAAGCCAAAAACGCCGTGCCCAACAGGACCGGATAATCACGGAAAGCGACCAGCGCCCAAATCCACGCTCCCACATTGGCGAGCAGCAGCAACGCATACATCGAAAGAACCCGGTTCTTCACGGTGGACGGAACGCCAAACATTCCTGTAATCGCAGCGATCATGTTCCCCGCGAATCTGCGTTATTCCGCGCCAAAGGGCAAAGGAATCTTCACCCCAGTTTCTTCCTGAAATGTATTGAGAGCGGCAGCCGCGCCGCCCGTTGCATTGCCAAATGCATCCCGTTTTATGGCCCCCGCATGACAAAACTGTCATACACATTTTGCGGCGGATTCATTTTCGAGTGATAGAATAATGCAACAAGGAAACTCCAAAACACTATGAAAACCAAACATCTGATTGGAATCACATTGATGGTTGTCGCAATGGCGGGTTGCGAAACCGAGAAATCCGAACAAGCCAAACAAGCCAAATGGCAAGCCGAAGCCAAGGTCAGCGAGG
>Ga0134128_10008123_pt1 | contig 12633 bp, 11 predicted proteins | sample KB31754_FD_96462 | JGI IMG/M metagenome (GOLD analysis project Ga0134128, IMG submission 96462) | Terrestrial soil microbial communities with excess Nitrogen fertilizer from Kellogg Biological Station, Michigan, USA - KB3-175-4 | ecosystem: Environmental > Terrestrial > Soil > Unclassified ...
AGCGCCCCGTGCGCGTCGACGTCGGCCTTGGCGGCGGCGTAGGTGGTGAGCGCGGTGTTCGACTTGGGCGCCGTCGCGAGATAAATGGCCGCCTCGGTCATGGGCAGGATCCCCTCGGGGAGCCCCACGAAGCGGAAGGCGTCCAGCGCGGCGGTGGCGACCGAGAGCGCGCGGGCGTCGGCGACGCCGATGTCCTCGGCCGCGAAGATCACCAGGCGGCGCAGCACGAACAGCGGGTCCTCGCCCGCCTCCAGCATGCGCGCCATCCAGTAGACGGCCGCGTCGGGATCGCTGCCCCGCAGGCTCTTGATGAAGGCGCTCACCACGCCGTAGTGCTCGTCCCCGGCCTTGTCGTAGAGCAGCGTCTTCTTCTGCGCCGCCTCCTCGACGACCGGCACGGTGATCGTCGCGCGCCCAACCGCGTCGGGCGCCGCCACTGCGGCCGCCGCCTCCAGCGTGGCCAGCGCCCGCCGCGCGTCGCCGCGCGCCTCGCGCACGATGAGGTCGCGCACCTCGTCGGCGACCACCAGGTCGCGCCCGCCGAGGCCGCGCTCCTTGTCGGCGAGCGCGCGATCGACCAGCGTCCGCAGATCGGCGTCGGACAGCGCCTGCAGCACCACCACCTTGGCCCGCGAGAGCAGCGCGGCGTTCACCTCGAACGACGGGTTCTCGGTGGTGGCGCCGACGAGGACCACCGTCCCCGCCTCGACGTGCGGCAGGAGCGCGTCCTGCTGCCCCTTGTTGAAGCGGTGAATCTCGTCGACGAACAGCACCGTCCGCTCCCCCTGCTGGTCGCGCCGCGTAGCCGCCTCGGCGACCGCCTCGCGCAGCTCCTTGACGCCGGCCATCACCGCCGAGAGCGGGACGAACCGCGCGTGCGCCTCGGCCGCCAGCAGGCGCCCCAGCGTCGTCTTCCCGGTGCCGGGCGGGCCCCAAAGAATGATGGACGGCAGGTCCTTCGACTCGAGCGCGCGCCGGAGGAGCTTCCCCGGCCCGAGCAGGTGCCCCTGTCCGACCAGCTCGGCCAGCGTGCGCGGCCGCATCCGCTCGGCCAGCGGCTGCCCCCGCCGGTCCTTGCTCGCCGCGGCCGCGAAGAGATCCATCGCCGCGCAGTTTAGCGCGCGTCGAGCTCGGGGTAGTGGCGGAAGATGCCGTGCTCGTTGAACGGGATTCGCCGCGGCGAGGCCAGGTAGGCGGCGATCCGCGGCTCGGCGGCGACGTGCTGGCGCAGCGCCTCGAGCCGGGGGAGCGCGCTCGCCAGGCGCGACAGCGCGCGCGGGAACGCGTAGCCGAGCCCGGTCATGATCTGGAACAGCGAGAGATCGACGTACGACAGCGCGGTGCCGACCGCGTAACGGCCGCCGGCGCCAGCGTTGGCCTCGAGGACGCGCTCGAAGTAGCCGAGGTACTTGGGGATGCGGTTCTTGACGAACAGCTCCGCCCGCCGCGCCGCCTCCGGCTTTTGATCGTGATAATAGAGGCCGGCGCCGATCGGGTGGTGCGTGTCGTGCGCTTCGAGCACGAAGTCGGCGATCGTCAGCTGAAGCTGGTTGGCCTTGAGACGCCCCGCCTCATCGTCGGAGCAGAGGCCCAGGCGCGGACCGAGGTACTGCAAGATCGCGGCGGTCTGCGACAGCGTGACGGCGCCGTGACGGAGGACTGGTGGGGCGAAATACGGCCCACAGCCGGTGGTCTCCGCCAGCAGCGCCGTCAACGCGCCGACGCCGCCCCCCTCCTCGGCGGGCAGCCGGGCGACGTCGCGGTACGGCGCCCCCGCCGCCTCCAGCGCGAGCCGGACGAACTCGCCGCGCCCCTGGATCGAGGGCCAGTAGTAGAGCTCGTACACCGCCGCGCCGCTGACCATCCCCGGGACTATAGCTACAATCGGGACGATGCGCGCTCCACCGCCGGCCGCGATTCTGCTGTTGTTGGTGGCCGGCTGCGGCGGCGGCGCCGGCCGGAGCGACGCCGGTTCCGGCGGTGGCGCGGGCGGCAGCGATGCCGGGCCCGGGGCCACGCGCTCTTACACCACGACGTTTCCGCTCACGGAGAACCCGATCTCCGAAGGGGGCAACTGGATCGACGGGCAGACCGACGGGCTCGACTGGCATGACATGTCGACGACGCCCGGTCTGGCCATCGGTCACCAGAGCGGCTCCTCGTACACCGACGGGACGGCGCTGCTCACGGGGAGCTGGGGACCGACCCAGACCGCCGAGGCCGTCGTGCACGCCAGCAGTCCGCAGGACGACTGCTATCAGGAGGTCGAGCTGCGGCTCCGCAGCGCGCTCGCGCCTCACAGCTGTACGGGCTACGAGATCTCGTTCAAGGCGACCAAGACCTCGGGCGCCTACCTGATCATCGTGCGCTGGAACGGCGCGGTCGGCGACTTCAGCTACCTGCTCAATGTGTCGGGCGCCCAGTACGGCGTGACCGAGGGCGATGTCGTCAAGGCGACGATCGCCGGCGACGTCATCACCGCCTCCATCGACGGCGTGGAGGTCGGCACCGCCACCGACGCCACCTACGCGACGGGCAACCCAGGCATGGGAATGAACCTCGAGACCGGCGATCCGACCTGTGTGGGACCAACGGCAACTACGGCTTCACTCGCTACACGGCGACGGCCGGGCCATAGCGGGCGCTCGAAACGCCGCGCCTCATGCGCGATTGCCTTCGCCTGGCCGCCGAATGCCCGGTACGTTTTTCGACGATGCAAAGTTCCGTCGCCGGAGCTGTTCCTTCGTCGCCGCCGATGCGGTCTTGGACCGGCTATCTCCGGCCGACCGCGATCGCATTCGGGGGGGTGCACCTGGCGGCGGTGGTGGGCGTCATCCTGCTCGGGTTCTCGTGGCACGGCGTCGCGCTGGCGCTCGGGATGTACTTCGCCCGCATGGTGATCGTGACCGCGGCCTACCACCGCTACTTCTCGCACCGGTCGTTCAAGACCTCGCGCTGGTTTCAGTTCCTGCTGGCGATCGCCGCCCAGACCTCTGGACAAAAAGGCGTCCTCTGGTGGGCGAGCCACCACCGCTGGCATCACAAGTATTCGGACCAGCCGAACGACGTCCACTCGGCTAAACGCAAGGGCTTCTGGTACGCGCACGTCGGCTGGATCCTCCGTCCGTCCTGGGACAAGACTGACCGGAAAGCGATCGGCGACCTGACCAAGTACCCCGAGCTGCGCTTTCTCGATCGCGGGTCGGTCAGTCAGCTCCCGACCGTGGCGCTGGCGCTCGCCTGCCTCCTCCTCGGCGGCTGGCACGGCCTCGTCTGGGGGTTCTTCGTCTCGACGGTGCTGCTCTGGCACGGCACCTTCTCGATCAACTCGCTGGCGCACCTCTGGGGGCGACGGCGCTTCGCGACCGGCGACGACTCACGCAACAACCTGGCGCTGGCGCTCATCACCACCGGCGAGGGGTGGCACAACAACCACCACCACTACCAGAGCTCGGCCCGGCAGGGATTCCGCTGGTGGGAGATCGACGTGACCTACTACGTCCTCAAGCTGCTGGCGGCGGCAGGCCTGGTCTGGGATCTGCGCCGGCCGCCCCGCCCGATGCGAGCTGGTGCCCCGGCCTAGTCAGTAGTGGAGGCAGGTCGCCACGGGCGCGCAGGCCGAGGCGGTCGTGATCTCGCAGAGGTTGCTGCCGATCGCGTTCGTGCAGTCCTCGACGTTCGCCACGGTCAGCGTCGGGCAGTTTGTCTGAAAGCCGCTGACGCCCGCGACGCACTCCGACTGGCTCGGATCGGTGGTTCGCGTGGCGCCGTCAGCACAGGTGACGGAGCGCCCGTAGCCGCCCTGCTTGGCGTTCGTCCAGTCGCAGAGCGTGACCGCCTGAGTCGAAGACAACGACCCGACGGTCGACAGAGTGGCGTCAAACGAAAAGTGGAGTGCGATCCGGTCTGCCCACGAGCTAGAACAACCCCGGCGCGAATGTTAGGGTCGGGACGTTGCGGCCGCCGCTCCCCCTCCGCTGGATGCTCTACCTCGGCCTCGGCGCCGCGGTCGCGAGCCCGAGCGCGCGCGCCAAGACGCCCGAGCCCGAGCCGACGGCCGCGCCGGCGCCGAACCCGCAGCCGCCGCCCGCCAGCGAGGCCGAACCGGCCACCACCGGCAAGGGGGGCCCGCGGCCGCTCATGGGCCTGGCGCCGCGTCCGGGCGCCTCGCCCGAGCTCCCCAAGCCCCCGCACGATCCGGCCGAGCGCCGGGCCTGGCTGGCCGGGCAGCTCGACGCTCTGTTCAGGGCGCCGCCGCTCGGCAAGGCGAAGGTCTCGGCGATCGTCGTGGAGGCCGACAGCGGCCGGACGCTCTACGCGCACGATGACAAGGCGCTGCTCAACGCCGCCTCCAACGTCAAGATCGTCACCTCGGCGGCGGCGCTGTCGCTGCTCGGCCCCGAGTACCGCTGGCGGACCACGCTGGCGGTGAACGGCCCGCCGAGCGGCCCGCCGCTCCCCGCGGGCGGCGAGGTGGGCGGCGATCTCTACCTGCGCGGCTCCGGCGATCCGACGCTCTCCACCGAGGATCTGGCGGCCCTGGTGAGCGATCTCGCCTCGCTGGGCCTCCACAAGGTGCGCGGGTCATTGGTCATCGACGACAGCCTGTTCGACGGCGGCTACATCCCGCCGGCCTACGATCAGAAGAACGACTCGACCGCCTCGCGCGCGCCGTCGTCGGCGGCCTCGCTCGACGGCAACGTGGTGGCTGTCACCATCATCCCCGGCGTGGCGGCCGGCGCCCAAGCGCGCGTCGTCGTCGACCCGGCGTCGCCCTACTTCACCGTGGCCGGGCGGGTGGTCACCTCAGCCAATGGACCGGCCTCCCCCAGCGTCGACACCAAGGAAGAGGGGCCAAAGACGCGCGTCAACGTCGCGGGGCGCATCAAGCTGGGCGCCGACCCGCGCACGATCTACCGGCGGGTCGCGCAGCCGTCGCTGTTCCTGGGGCAGACGTTGCGCCAGCTGCTCGAGCGGCGCGGGATCTCGGTGGGGAACGTGCGCGTCGGCGCCTCGCCGGCGCAGGGGCTGCGGGTCATCGCCACCCACGACTCGGCCCCGCTGGCGGTGGTGGTGCAGGATCTCAACAAGCGCTCGAACAACTTCGCGGCCGAGCAGCTCCTCCGTACCGTGGGCGCCGAGATCGGCGGACATCCTGGAAATTGGGACAAGGGGCTGAAGGCCGTCGCCCGATACCTGGCCGGCATCGGCATCAAGCCCGACAGCTACCAGATGAAGAACGGCTCCGGGCTCTACGACTCGAACCGCTTCTCGGCGGCAGAGATCGCCACCATCCTGCGCGCGGCGGCGCACGACTTCCGTATCTCCGCCGAGTTTTTGGCCTCGCTGGCCGTGGCCGGCACCGACGGCACGATCGCGCACCGGATGGGCGCCACCCTGGCAGAGCGCTACGTCCGCGCCAAAACCGGCACGCTGGCCAACGTGAGCTGCTTGTCGGGATTCGCCGGCTCGCCCGGACACCTGCCGCTCGTGTTCTCGATCCTCGTCAACGACGTCGGGAACCCGAACGACGCGCGCCACGTGCAGGATCGCGCGGCGGAGATCCTGGTCGCCTACTTGGAAGGCGACGCCGTCGCGAAGTAGCCGGCCGCGCGCGCCGGCCGCCGTTCCGCCGAGAAGCCCCAACCGTCGCTTCCCGCCTCTTGCTCTGCCGCCTGCCCCGCCACCTGACGCCCGCCCTGCCGGTCGCGGAGCAGCTTGGCGCGCTCTTCCGGCGCCAGCTTCTCCCAACCTCGCCCCCCAGCCCCCTCGTCCATCGCATCCATCCAATCAATCGAACGCGGACTGATGTGACGCAGCTGCATCGTGCCCTCCCCGGTGATGCTCACCCTTACCAACAGCCATTCTAGCGAAAAAAATTCCCGCGGATCACGCGATCGAGCATCAGTTGAAATTACCGAGTAACCCCGACCGGGCGCGGAGCGACGCCCCCGCCGTTCCGCGCCCGGTCCTCCATTCCCTCTCCCGTCTCCGTTTCTCGTCCCTCTCACGGAACAGTCTAGGGAAGGAATGTTTCCGGGACCTTTCGGCGCCGCGCTTTGTTCGTTACTTCGCCTTACCTGTTCGCGCTATTTGGCCGGCTCGCGCGCCGGCTCGGGCTCGAGCGCGAATCCCTGCTTCGGATCGGCGGCCTCGTTGCTGACGACGCGAAAGACGCAGCGGCCGTGGCCGTGTTGAAAGCGCTCCTCGCGCACCACGCGCACGCCGAGCAGCCGCGACAGCGCGGAGACTGTCACGCTGCAGAGCGCGGGACGTTGCAGGGCGATGTTGAGGAAGGGACAGTTCCGCTCGATGAGTCGGAACCCGCCCCGCACCTTCTCCACCTCCATGTAGGGATCGCCGGTGCCGTAGACCGCCTTGAGCGCCTGCACGCGCTCGGCGAGCGTGAGCCCCCGCATACGCGGCTCCCAGTCGCGGACGCGCCCGTCGGCGATGGCGGCCAGCACCTTTTCGAAGGCCGGCTTGCCGAGCTCGCCCGCGACGGCGTCGAGCAGCATGACCGCCAGCGCGTCGTAGTTCTTGGGAAACAGGTGGTCGCCCGATGCGGTGAGGCGGAACCGGGCCGGGGGGCGGCCGGCGGCGCTCGTCTCGGCGCGCTCCACGACGGCCTCCACCCATCCTTCGCGCTGCAGCTGCACCAGCTGCTGGCGAATCGCCTCGCCGCTCATCTCGAGCCGCTCGGCCAGCTCGGCGATCGTCGAGGGCCCGCGCTGCTTGAACACGTCGAGCAGCGCGCGCCGGGTCGGGCTGATCTGGTCGATGTTCAGCGTCACGGCCCCTTTTCATGATAACCGGCGCCCGGGGAGGGCGTCGCGGCCGTTTCTTGCCCCACACCGTGGCGGTAGACCATCTCCGCCCCGAAGTAGCCGCCCGCCGCCAGCAGGACAAAGCCCAAAAGGTCGAGCCCGAAGATCCCGGCCGTCACGCCGGCCGCGTGGTGGCCGTGCCGCACGAGCGCGCTGGTCCCGTAGAGGCCGAGCGCCGCCAGAATCAAATAGAGGTGGAAGTTCGCGGCGCGACCGGCAGGATGCCCGGCCGGCAGAGCCGCGAAGTCCAGCATGCCAGCGACCGCGGCGGCGAGGCCCCCGAGGCACCCGACCACCACCGTCCAGCCGCCGACCGCCGACCAGGTTCCCGCGCCGCTCGGCCGAACGAAGCACAGCAGATCCCAGAGCGGCGCGGTGATGAGCAGGCCCATCGGCAGGTGCACCAGCATGGGGTGCACCGGATGCCCGAAGAGCCGCAGCCCGCGCCTGGACGGCATCGCGCGCGCCTCAGCCGAGGACGCCCGAGCCGATGAGCAGGACCACGAAGCCGCCCACCGCCACGACCGCGTGAATCAGCATCAGAGGCACGGGAATGTTCTTCTTGCGCAGGTGGGTGGCAAACAGCACGAAACCGCCCAGGGCGGCGATGACGAACAGGACCAGCGCGATCTTGGGCAGTGACGCCGAGGCGTGCAGCAGGGCGACGATGAGCGCGATCAGCCCGGCCGCGGCGACGGTGCCGTGGACCAGCGCCAGAGCCAGCGGCGGGTTGCTCCCGCGCAATCGAATGCTGGCCATGATGAGGCCGCCCAGCGCGGCGACGGCGAACAGGATGAGAGCGATAGCCATGGGATCTCCTTTGGGTCGGTTGAGCTATTTTCAAAGTTAAGCCTTGTATAATTTGCTTGTCAAGGTGGGGCTCGTTTTTTCGGCCCGCCCGGCGGCTTCCGGCGGCGCTCCCGACGGCGCGGCGGCGCGGCGGGGGCTCGCTTGAATTCGCGCCACGTTTCTTCCAGGATGTCGCCCCCATGCAACGCACGCCGCTTTACGACGCGCACCTTCGCCTCGGCGCGAAGATGGTCGACTTTGGTGGCTGGGCGATGCCGGTCAGCTACCCGGGCGGCATCATCGACGAGCACCGCGCCACGCGCCAGGCGGTGGGGATCTTCGACGTCTGCCACATGGGCGAGATCCACTTCCGCGGCAGCCGCGCGGCGGAGGCGGTCCAGCGCCTCGTCACCAACGATCTGGGGCGGCTCGGCGACGGGCGCGCGCTCTACACGGTCGCCTGCCTGCCGACCGGCGGCATCATCGACGATCTGATCGTCTACCGCATCGCCGCCGATCACTACCTGACCGTCGTCAACGCCTCGACGCTGGAGAAGGACCGCGCCTGGTTCTTCGAGCACGCCCGGCCGCTCTGCGAGGTGACCGACGCCTCGGCGGAGACGGGGCTCATCGCCTTTCAGGGGCCCGGGGCCAAGCACGCGCTGCAGCCGCTCACCAAGGTGGCGCTCGGGGAGCTCCCGCGCTTTGGCTATCTCGATCGCTGCGAGATCGCGGGCCTGCCCGCCTCGGTCGCCCGCACCGGCTACACGGGCGAGGACGGCTTCGAGATCTTCTGCGCCGCCCAAGACGCGCCGGCGCTCTGGGATCGGCTGCTCGAGGCGGCGGCCGCCATCGGCGGCAAGCCGGTCGGCCTGGGCGCGCGCGACACGCTCCGGCTCGAGGCGCGGTTGCCGCTCTACGGCAACGACCTCGACGAGACCACCACCCCGCTCGAAGCGGGGCTCGGCTGGGTGGTGAAGCTCGACGGCGCGGACTTCATTGGTCGCGAGGCGCTCCGGGGCCAGAAGCAGGCGGGCCTCAAGCGCAAGCTCTGCGGCTTCGTGATGACCGGCCGCGGGATCGCCCGCCACGGCTACCCGATCTTCGCCCCCGAGGGCGCGGCGGCGATCGGCACGACCACCTCGGGCGGCCCGGCGCCGACCGTGGGGAAGAACGTGGGCCTCGGCTACCTACCGGTGGCGCTCGATCGCGCCGGCGCAAAAATCTCGGTCGACTGCCGCGGCAAGCGCGTCGACGCCGAAGTGGTTCAGGGTGCTTTCTACAAACGCGTGGGCGGAGCCGGGCTCAGCCCGGCGAAGCCCGTCGCGGGAGAGGGAGGGAACCCTCCCAGGGTTCCCTGATCAAAAAGCGAGGGAGAGAATGAGCGCGCAGCAACTGTATCCGGACGACCTCTTTTACACGAAGGACCACGAGTGGGCGCGGCTGGAAGAGCGCGACGGCCAGAAGCTGGCGACGATCGGGGTGACCCGCTTCGCCGTCGATCAGCTGGGCGACGTCACGCAGGTCGATCTGCCGAAGGAGGGCGAGACGGTGAAGCAGGCCGAGGTGTTCGGCTCCGTCGAGTCGGTCAAGGCGGTCTCCGATCTGTTCGCGCCGCTGTCGGGCAAGGTCGTCAAGGTGAACTCGCCGCTCGCCGACTCGCCCGAGTACGTCAACGAGGATCCCTACGACGAGGGGTGGATGATCCAGGTCGCCGTCGGTGACAGCAAGGAGCTGGACGGCCTGCTGGACGCGGCCGCCTACCAGGCCTTCGTGCGCGAACAGGGGGAGTGACGGGTGGCGGTCGATCTCGGCCAGGGTGACCGGTTCGTCGATCGCCACGTCGGCCCCGACGCGGCCGAGGAGGCGGAGATGCTGCGCGCGCTCGGGGCGGCGAGCCTCGACGCGCTCGTCGCCGAGACGGTCCCGGCCGACATCCGCTTCGCGGGGACGCTCGAGCTTCCCTCCGCCGTCTCGGAGGCGGAGGTGCTGGCCGAGCTGCGCGCGCTGGCGGCCAAGAACCAGGTCTGGAAGTCATTCATCGGGATGGGCTACTCGGACTGCTTCACGCCGCCGGTCATCCAGCGCAACATCCTGGAGAACCCCGGCTGGTACACGCAGTACACCGCCTATCAGGCGGAGATCTCGCAGGGGCGCCTGGAGGCGCTGCTCAACTTCCAGACGATGGTGGCCGACCTGACGGGCCTGCCGATCGCCAACGCCTCGCTGCTCGACGAGGCGACCGCCGCCGCCGAGGCGATGCACATGCTGCACGCCCTCAGCGACGCGACGGCCGACAGTGGTGGCGGCGGCAAGTTCCTGGTGGCGAGCAATTGCCACCCGCAGACGATCGAGGTGGTGCGCACGCGGGCGCGTCCGCTCGGCATCGAGGTGAAGGTCGGTGACCCGGCGTCGTTCGACTTCGCCGCCGAGAAGGCGTTCGGCGTGCTGGTGCAGTATCCCACCACCGACGGCGCGCTCCCCGACCTCCGCGGGCTCTGCGCCAAGGCGCACGAGGCCGGCACGCTGGTGGCGATGGCCACCGATCTGCTGGCCCTGACGGTGCTGGCGCCGCCCGGCGAGATCGGCGCCGACGTCGCCGTCGGCAGCGCGCAGCGGTTCGGCGTGCCGCTCGGCTACGGTGGGCCGCACGCCGCCTTCTTCGCCACGCGCGCCGAGTGGACACGCAAGCTCCCCGGCCGGCTCATCGGCGTCTCCGAGGACGCGCACGGCAACCGCGCGCTGCGAATGGCGCTGCAGACGCGCGAGCAGCACATCCGGCGCGAGAAGGCGACCAGCAACATCTGCACGGCGCAGGTCCTGCTGGCGGTGATGTCGGGGATGTACGCGGTCTATCACGGCCCGCGCGGGCTCAAGACGATCGCCGACCGCGTGGGGGGCTTCGCCGCCGTGCTGGCGCGCGGGCTCGAGAAGCTCGGCCTGCGCGTCGGGCACAGGACCTTCTTCGACACCGTCCGCGTCGACGGCAGCGCGGCGGAGATCGCCGGCTGGATGCAGGCCGCCGCTGCGCGCCGCATGAACCTCCGGCGGCTCTCGAACGAATCGCTCACCGTCGCGCTCGACGAGACGACGACCGCGGCGGACGTCGAACGCTTGTGGGATGTGTTCGCGCCCAACGACAAGGTCCGGGCCACGCTCTCCGTCGACGCGCTGGCGCGGGAGGTGTCGCTCCCCTGGGGGACGGCGGCGCGCACCAGCGCCTACCTGACCCACCCCATCTTCAACACGCACCACTCCGAGACCGAGATGCTGCGCTACATGCGGCGGCTCGAGGCGCGCGACCTCTCGCTCACCTCGTCGATGATCCCGCTCGGCTCTTGCACGATGAAGCTGAACGCGACGACCGAAATGATGCCGGTCACCTGGCCCGAGTGGGGGAACCTCCACCCGTTCGCGCCCCCCGCGCAGGCCGAGGGGTACCGCGCGCTCTTCGCCGACCTCGAGCGGATGCTCTGCGCCATCACCGGCTTTTCCGCCTGCTCGCTGCAGCCCAACGCCGGATCGCAGGGCGAGTACGCCGGCCTGCTCGCCATCCGCGCCTTTCACGAGAGCCGCGGTCAGGCGCAGCGCGACGTCTGCCTGATTCCCTCCTCGGCGCACGGCACCAATCCCGCCTCGGCGGTGATGGCCGGCTACCGCGTGGTGGTCGTCGCCTGCGACGACGGGGGCAACGTCGATCTCGGGGACCTCGGGGCCAAGGCGACCGAGCACCGCGATCGACTCGCCGCCCTGATGGTGACCTACCCGTCGACGCACGGCGTGTTCGAACCGGGGATCAAGAAGATCAGCGCCATCGTCCACGAGCACGGCGGCCAGGTCTACATGGACGGCGCCAACCTGAACGCGCAGGTCGGCCTCTGCCGCCCCGGCGACGTCGGCGCCGACGTCTGCCACATCAACCTGCACAAGACCTTCTGCATCCCGCACGGCGGCGGCGGCCCCGGCATGGGACCTATCTGCGTCGCCGCGCACCTGGCGCCGTTCCTGCCCCGACACCCGCTGGCGGACGCGCAGGCCGGCGGCGCCGGTGCCGTCTCGGCGGCGCCCTGGGGAAGCGCCAGCATCCTGCTCATTTCCTGGGCCTACATCCGGATGATGGGCGCGGGGGGCCTCGCGCGGGCCACGAAGATCGCCATCCTGAACGCCAACTACGTCGCCCACCGGCTCGACGCCCACTACCCCGTCGTCTACAAGGGGGAGAAGGGGCGCGTGGCGCACGAGTGCATCGTCGACGCGCGGCACCTCAAGAAGCTGGCCGGCGTCGAGGTCGACGACGTCGCCAAGCGCCTCATGGACTACGGCTTCCACGCGCCGACGATGTCCTTCCCCATCCCCGGCACGTTGATGATCGAGCCGACGGAGAGCGAGACGAAGGGCGAGCTCGATCGCCTCTGCGACGCGCTGATCGCCATCCGCGAGGAGGTGGGCGAGATCGAGGGCGGCGCCGCACCGCGCGCCGGAAATTTGTTGAAGAACGCGCCGCACACCGCCGCCGCGCTGCTGGCCGCGGAGTGGCCGCACCCCTACCCGCGCGACCGCGCGGCCTACCCGCTGCCGTTCGTGCGGGCGGCGAAGTTCTGGCCGCCCGTCGGGCGCCTCAACAACGTCCTCGGCGACCGCAAGCTCTTCTGCACCTGCCCGCCAGTTTCAGATTGGGAACCCTGAGAGGGTCCCCATCCCTCCCGCGACGGACGCAGCCGGGCTGAGCGCGGCTGCGTCCAGGCGATCGATTACGCCTCGTCGGGCGGCGGGCGAACGCTACTCGCAGATGAACTTCAGGTCGTCGACGGAGATGTCGTAGTTGGAGCGGGGGATGTTGACCTGGAACTGGATGCCGTAGAGCTTCGACGGCGTGATGTGCGGCTTGTGCGGCGCGCCCCAGTCCGGCAGCTGCTTGAGCTGCTTCCAGGTGTAGCTGAACTGCTTCCACTCCGTCGTCAGGTTGAGGTTCGCCCCGAAGTCGTTGAAGCACTCCGTGCACACTCCCCCTTGCGGG
>Ga0134128_10008124_pt1 | contig 12633 bp, 4 predicted proteins | sample KB31754_FD_96462 | JGI IMG/M metagenome (GOLD analysis project Ga0134128, IMG submission 96462) | Terrestrial soil microbial communities with excess Nitrogen fertilizer from Kellogg Biological Station, Michigan, USA - KB3-175-4 | ecosystem: Environmental > Terrestrial > Soil > Unclassified ...
CCGGCGCACGCCCGACAGCCGACACGTGGCTTCGAGCAGCCGGCACACCACCGGCAGCCGACACATGGCTTCCAACAGCCGGGGCATTTCCAGCAGCCGGCACATGCTCAACATCCGGGAAACAGCCTCGTCCCGGCCGCCGAGGCGGTCGCGCACTACGACGCCTTCGATCTGGACGAGATGGCTCAGCCGCGGTTCCAGGGACCACCTCCGTGGGAACGTCGTCGGACGCCTCCGCGCTCCGGCGCCAAGCTGGCCCGCCGCTGGCCCTATCTGGTGTCCGGGCTGCTCTGCGGAGCGGTGCTGATCTGTGGCGCCACGGCCGCAGCGCTTTTCTGGCTGCCACGCGAGGACATCGCGGGTCTGCAATCGCTGTTGGCGAACATCGCCCCGCTCGCATTGCCGAAAGCGACGGTAACGCCGGCGCCGGTTGCGAAGCCCCCGGTAACTGCCGCGGTCGCTCCGGCGCCGAAGCCGGCGGTCGATCCCGCGGCTCTCGCGCAACTCAACACCGAGCGTGCGGACTTCCAGAAGCGGGTGGCAGCCCTCGCCGCGCGTGGGGCCCCCGCATGGGACCCGGCTGATTTCTCGGCCGCACAGATGCAGGCCGCCGAGGCGAACGGCGCGGCCGCCGCGGGCGGTGTCCCGATCGCGACGCAGCACCTGAGCCAGGCGGAGCAGCTTCTGGACAACGTCGCTCAGAAGGTGCCCCAGGCGCTGGCAGCGGAGCTGAAAGCCGGTGATGCCGCGCTTGCGGCAGGCCACCAGGAGCAGGCGAGTCAGGCATACGCTCTCGCACGGCGCATCGATCCCGGCAGCCGGCGCGCCATCGAGGGAGCGCAGCGGGCACGCATGCTGAACGGCGTGCTGCCGCTTCTCACCGATGCGCAGAAAGCGGAATCGGCCCGTAACTACTCGCGTGCCGCGCAGGACTACAGCCAGGCGCTGGCGCTCGACCCGGGCAATACCGTGGCCAAGGATGGACTGGCGCGTGCCAATGCCGCCTTTGGTGACGACAACTATGCCCGCTCGGTGGGCGCGGGCTTCGCCGCGCTCGGCGCCGGACGGCTTACGGAGGCGCAGACCGATTTCCAACAGGCGCTCGGCTTCCGGCCGCAGGGTACGGAGGCTACCGAGGGACTGCAGCGGGTCACCGCGGCCATGTCAGCGGGCCGGATCGCATCCTTGCGCCAGCAGGCTGCGGCCCTGGAGGCGCAGGAGCACTGGCGGCAGGCCGTCGGCGTCTACGACACCGTTTTGCGCGAGAACCCTTCGCTGGCCTTTGCCAAGCGCGCCCGAGAGCAGGACGAGGCCCGGGCGGAGCTCTCCGAGTCACTGCAGCAGATCATCGATCATCCCGAGCGGCTCGGGTACCCCGCGGTGCGCGATGAGGCCGTGAACCTCATGCAGCAGGCACGGGAGCAGACGCCCTCCGGTCCGGCTCTGCAATCGCAGATCGAGCAGGTTGCGCGGCTTCTGCCGCTGCTGGACCGGCCGGTTCAGCTCAACATGATTTCCGACAACGCCACGCAAGTGAGCATCCCGAGCATCGGTGTGTTCGGCAGTTTCGGCAGAAGAGAGATACGGCTGAAGCCCGGCACCTATACGGTCATCGGCAAGCGCGACGGTTACTCGGCGGTCCATCAGGAATTCACCGTCGAGCCGGGGCAGTCGAGCGTGACGATCACGGTGATGTGCCAATAACCGGTTATCTGCCAATGACGTGTTCGAAGACACGTCCTGTGCCTGACATCACAATCGGCCGGGCAGGGACGTGATCGGACTCACGACATCGGCAAGAAGGTGAGGCGCGAGCTTGTGCGCTGTGGGCCGCGGCGCTAATAAGCTTCCATGGCCGATACCGACTCCGTCGTGGCATTGCTTGCCGGCGCCAGCGGCTTCGTGGGCGCGCGCCTCCTCGATGCGTTGCTCGATGCGCCCGAGATTGCGCGCGTGCTTGCGGTCACCCGACGTCCGCTGGGGTGTGAGCATCCCCGGCTCGCCAACCGGATCGTGCAGTTCGAGCAACTGGAGCGGCAGTTGGCGGGCTTGAAGTGTCAGGTCGCTTTCTGTTGCCTCGGCGCGCGGCTGGGCGAGCGACATGGGGCGCAGGAAGATCCGGTGCGCCGCGTAGACGTCGGCTACACGCTGGCTTTCGCGCGGGCGGCGAAGGCGGCGGGGGCAGCGCGGTTCGTCGTGATCTCGGCCGCGGGGGCGGATGTCGGGGCGAAGAGCGGCTATCTGCGCGCCAAGGGTGAGCTCGAGCAGATGTTGGCTGGTGTGGGCTTCGCCGCGCTCGATATCCTGCAGCCCGCCATCGTGCTCGGCTGGCCGCGCGAGATGGCGCCTGCCGACCTGGTGAGGCGAGCCGTCATGCCGCTCGTCAATCCGTTTCTCGTGGGCGCACGCGCGGTGCATCGGGGTATCCCGCTCGGGACTGCTGCTGCGGCGATGCTCGGGACCCTGCGCTCCGGCCGCCGCGGGCCGACGCGTTACACGTATGCAGGAATTTGCGCTCTCGCGCAGCTGAGGCCGCGCAAGCCTGCCGCCCTCGTACCGGCGACTCCCTAGCCGTTACGATCGCGCGAGCAGCCGCCCAACGTGCCGCTGCATTCAACATATCGCACGCGGCGCTCGACATAAGCGGGACCGTGGCCATTTCCGCCCAGCCATGCGCTCTACTTGAGAGCCGCGCCACACTCACGGGCCTTGACTCCATCGTGTCGCGCTTCGACACTTGACGCCAGTGACAAGGGCAAACCCGTCGAAAGGCGGGGACGCAAAGCCACCGGTCTAAAGGACGGTTCCTATGACGGCGGGGCTGCCAACGATCGCGCGTCGGCGCGACCGATCGCATTCCCCTCGGCGTTTTCGAGCCGCGTCCGAGTGCCTGTGGCTGTTGGACTGTCCGGGGAATTTATGACACCAACGGCAAATCTGGCGTCCACTGAGACGGACGCGGACCATCCGGCGGCCCCTGCTGCAGAGGCGGGACCGTTCGTCCTCAATTTGTGTTCGTCGACGACGCCGATGGCGCTCGCGCAGACGGACCTCCCCGAGCTCAAACGCTTCACCTTCTTTGTCAGCCGGCGCTTCGAAGAGGGGCGCGAGCGCTTCCGCCTGCATATGGGCTTCTTCGCCAGCCAGGCGGAAGCCGAGGAGTGGCTGGGCGTAGTGCGGGATATCTATCCCGGCGCATGGGCCGGCGAAGCACCCGGCAAGAAGCTGCGCGCCCGTGCGGCAGAGGCCGCCGCCGCGCAGGCGCGGCACGCCGCTGGACCGCAGCCGGTCGTGGCAGCCCCGGCCCCGCCCCGTGCGATACCTCCGGCACCCCCTGCCACGAGGCCGAAGAACGCACAGCCCGCGCTGCCGTCCAATGTGCCGACCCTGATTCCCACGCTTCAGCCGCCGGCTCCTGCGCCTGCGGCCAAGCCGAAATCCGTTGCAGCAACGCCGGTGGCTGTCGTGGCTCATCCGGCCCAGGCTGCGCCCGCAGCCGCCCCGAAACGGCCCACGTCAGCCCCAGTGGCGCCCCAGGCCGCCGCACGTCCTCAGCCGCAAGCGCGGCCGATGCCAGCTGCGCGACCCGTGACCGCCGCTCCACGGCCACCGCAGGCGCGCGCGGCCGCCCCTGTTGCCCAGATTGCCGCGGCATCGGCCGGCCCCCAGCGCCCGGCTGCCAAAGCACCCGTCGGCAAGCCCGCTGCACCGTCGCCGGTTCCGCCGTCTACGCACCCCAGGCTGGGAGCGGTGCTGAACGCCGCGAGGGCGCCGGTGCAGGCTGCCTCCCGGTCCCCGCAACAGCCGGCGAAGAAGCCCATCTTCGCCGATTCGAACGTCAAGGAAGTGCTCGCGGCGCTCGATTCGCCTGCGGACGGCACCGGCGAGACGCGTCTCATGCCGGCACCTGTCGCGCGCGGCGACGCGGCAGATGACAGCTCGCTGACCGACACTCAGGTGTTGCGATTCCTCGAGACCCGGAGGGAGGAAGCCCCTCGGCCGCAACCGGCACTGCAGGCGGACTCCGCCGCGGAGTCAGGTATCTCCCTGCTCAAGCCTGACGATACCGGCACGCGCCGCGCGCTCAAGGAAGCCGTATCCCACAACGATCCGGTTTCCTTCGCGGTGCAGCTGCAATGGTCGGTCCAGCCGGTGGTGCTCGACAAGGTGCCGCCGCTCGCGATCTTCAGCGCCTACACGCTCTACTCCGTGGAGGGCAGCCGCGAAGGCCGCAAATGGTACGGGTTGCGCCTCGGCTTCTTCAACGACGCGATCTCGGCCAAGCAGGTCGCCTACTACGTGCGCTCGGAGTTCAACTCGGTCGCAGTGGTACCGGTGAGCCCGCAGGAGCGCGAGCGCGCCACCGAGGACAATCAACGCTTTGCAGGGGTCGGCGCGCCGCGCAAGCGGCGGGCGAGCGAGGACAATGAGTTCAAGCTGATCGATTCCGATGATGAAGCACCGCGCGCTGCGCCGGCTGCTGCCGCTGCGGCTCCTGCCGGCGCCACTGCCGCCTCCTCTGCTTCGGCGGCCCCGATTGCTCCCGCTGCCTCCGCTCCGGCTGCCGCGCAGCGGGCAGCGGCGACACGCAATCCCCGCAAAGCGGCTGGTAAGGCTGGCGGCAAGGTGGGCGCGAGCGAGCGCCGCACCCCGCAGACGCTGGAGGAAACGTTGGAAATCCTCGGCGCGAACGATCTGGCGATCGATAATGGCTCCGGCGAGTCGCTGAGTGATACCGGGGTACGCCATCTGCGCGTCGAGATCCAGAAGAACACGCCGTTCTCGCGGCTGCTCGAGCGCTTGAGCGAGCGGGTCAAAAAGACCTAAACGCGCTATTTGCCAAACAGCTTGTCGAGCGCGGCGCGCGCGCGATCGACCTCGACAGCGTTGGGTGCCACGTAGGCGCCCTGCCGGGGCTTGAAAAAATCGCAGAAGTTGGCCCGCGTCTTCTCGCGGACTTCCTCGGCCGTGGGCTCACGGCAGTGCTTGGCGACGCTGGTGTCGTAGTCGACGCACATCCGGCATACATGCAGCTCGGCCCGACACTTCGGGCATTCCTCGAGTCGCCGCAGCGGCAGCGTCAGCGCGGCGAGCGAGGCGCCGCATTTCCAGCAGGCGAAATCCGAGGCGAAGTAGGGCATGGCGCGCGGATTATGCGCCGTTCGCCCGCTCTTTTAGAAACGGTTCCAGTGCCCGCCCTGTATGGGAGTCCCGCTTGCGCCGCGCGATCTCAGCGGGGGCGCCTTGAGCGACGATGCGGCCGCCGCCTTCGCCGGCCTCAGGGCCCATGTCCACGATCCAATCCGCCTCCGCCATGACGTCGAGGTTGTGCTCCACCACGACGGCCGTATTGCCTGCGGCGACCAGACGGTGCAGCACGTGGATGAGCTTTTCGACGTCCGCCATGTGGAGCCCGACGGTCGGCTCATCGAGAACATACAGCGTGTGCTTCGGGCTCAGCCGCGGGCCGGGCGCGCCTTTGCTTGCCTCGGGTGTGTCGGTACGGACCTTGGCGAGCTCCGCCACCAGCTTGATGCGCTGCGCCTCGCCGCCCGAGAGCGTAGGGCTCTGCTGGCCCAAGGTCAGATACCCCAGTCCGACATCCTGAAGCAGCTTCAGCGCGTGGTGAACCCGCGAATGCGCGCGGAAGAACTCGACCGCGTCGTCGACATCCATCGCAAGTACGTCGCCGATGCTCTTGTCGCGCCAGAGCACCGACAGCGTCTCGCTGTTGAATCGCCGCCCCCCGCAGACGTCGCAGAGGACCTTCACGTCCGGCAGGAAGCTCATCTCGATCGTCTTCACGCCCTGGCCTTCGCAGCCCTCGCACCGGCCGCCCGCCGTGTTGAAGGAGAAGCGGCTCGCGGTGTAGCCGCGCAGGCGCGCCTCGGTGGTGGCGGCATAGATGCGCCGGATATCGTCCCACAAGCCGATGTACGTTGCGGGGCAGGACCGTGGCGTTTTGCCGATCGGCGTCTGGTCCACCTCCAGCACGCGATCCACCCGCTCGAGTCCGCGCATGCCCGCGCAGCCGATGAGTTGCGGGCCGTTCGCCCGGCGTCTTCCCTTGGGTGCGGCGCCGGCCGACGCATCACCCAGCTGTCGGCGAAGGTTGGCATAGAGCACATCGCGCGCCACGGTCGATTTCCCGGACCCGGAGACTCCGGTGATCACCACCAGCCTGCCGAGCGGAATGCGCACGTTCGCGCCTCTCACGTTGTGCAGGGATACCCGCTCGAGCTTCAGGCTCGACGTGCGCTCGTCGACGGGCCGATGGGGTTGCGCCGGATGGCGCAGCGGCTGGCGCAGGAACCGTCCGGTGGTCGACCGTGGATTGCCGATGAGATCCTTCACGGTGCCTTCGCCGACGACCTCCCCGCCCAGCACGCCGGCGCCCGGGCCGAGATCGAGCACGTGGTCGGCGCGGCGGATGGTCTCCTCGTCGTGCTCCACGACTACCAGGGTGTTGCGATGACTCGAGAGCTCCGCGAGCGAGTCGAGCAGGACCGCGTTGTCACGCGGATGCAGCCCGATGGTGGGCTCGTCGAGCACGTAACACACGCCCTGCAGATTGGAGCCGAGCTGTGCGGCGAGCCGGATGCGTTGCGCTTCGCCTCCCGAGAGTGTGGGCGCGGAGCGGTCGAGCTGCAGGTAACCGAGCCCCACCCGGTCGAGGAACTTGAGGCGTGCGCGGATCTCCGCGAGCAGGTCGCGCGCGATCTGCTGCTCGCGCGGCGAGAGCTTCAGCCGCCGGAAAAACCCGGCCGCCTGCGCGACCGAGCCGGCCGCAAGAGCGGCGATGGACTGGTCGCGGAAGCGCACGCTCAGTGCGACGGGATTCAACCGCTTGCCGGTGCAGCCGGCGCAGATCTCGGGCGCCTCGTCATCCCACCCGTTCCCATCCGCCTCGGCGGTTGCAGCCGCTTCGTCCTCTGCCGCAGGTATTTCCAGACCGGTGCCATAACAGCTCTCGCACCAGCCGTGCTTGGAGTTGTAGGAGAAGAGGCGCGGGTCGAGCTCCGCGAAGCTCCGGCCGCACGAAGGGCAGGCGCGCTTCGTCGAAAAGACCGTCGGCCGATCCGACTTCGGACCCAACACGTGGACCAGCCCCTTGCCGAAGTCGAGTGCGCGTGCAAGAGCCTGGTGCAGAGCGGTGTCCGTCTTCGCCCCGACGTCGATCTCCGCGACGGGCAGCTCGATCGTATGCTCCTTGAAGCGCGACAGCCGCGGCCACTGCGCGGTGGAGAGGCTGGCGCCGTCGACGCGCAGGGTCTTGAAGCCCTTCTTCGCGGCCCACTTCGCCAGGTCCGTGTAGTAGCCCTTGCGCGCCACGACCAGAGGAGCCAGCAGCGCGATGCGCTTACCCTTGTACTCCCGCAGCAGCCGTGCGGCGATCGAACCGGCGCTCTGGGCCTCGATCGCGACGTCGCAATCAGGGCAATACTGAGTGCCGAGTTTTACGTATAGCAGCCGCAGGAAGTGATGGATCTCCGTCAGGGTGGCAACCGTGCTCTTGCGGCCACCGCGGCTGGTGCGCTGCTCGATGGCGACCGTGGGCGGAATGCCGAATATCGCATCCACATCCGGCCGGGCGGCGGGCTGCACGAACTGGCGCGCATAGGCGTTGAGCGACTCGAGGTAGCGGCGCTGACCTTCGTTGAAGAGAATGTCGAAGGCGAGTGTCGATTTGCCGGAGCCCGATACGCCGGTGATGACCGTGAGCCGGTCCCTCGGGATCTGGACGTCGATGCTCTTCAGGTTGTGCTCGCGCGCGTTATGGATGACCACGGAGTCGCGCGCGCGGCCGTTACCTCTTTTGGCTGCCGCATAGGCCGCCGTCGGCTCCCTCACGACCGTCGCCGCCGCGGATTCGGCAGGCGCCGGCGCACCGCTCGAAAGAGCCCGGACGTAGTCCGCTAGCGCGCGGCCGGTGTGCGAGTCCTGGTGCAGGCGTATCTCGTCCGGCGTGCCGGCACAGACGATGCGCCCGCCGCGCTCGCCACCCTCGGGACCGAGGTCGATGATCCAGTCGGCGGCGCCGATCACATCCAGGTTGTGCTCGATGACGATGAGCGAGTGTCCCGCCGCGAGCAGTTTGCGGAACGCGCTGAGAAGCTTCGCGACGTCCTGGAAGTGCAGTCCGGTGGTCGGCTCATCGAACAGGAAGAGCTTCCCCTTGTGAGTGGTGCTGGAGAGGACCGACCCGGCCTCGGCAAGATGTCCCGCAAGCTTCAGGCGCTGCGCCTCGCCGCCAGACAGGGTGGGCACCGGCTGACCGAGCGTGACGTACTCCAGTCCGACATCGGAGAGGGGCGCAAGACGGGCGGCCACCTCGCGCGAGTCGCGGAAGAACTCGAGCGCCTCCGTGACCGTCATCCCGAGGACTTCCGCGATGCTGGCGCGGCGGCCGTTCGCGCCCTCACGCTTGATCTCGAGCACCTCGTCGCGATACCGGCGGCCGTCGCAGTCGGGGCAGCGCAGGTAGACATCCGAGAGGAATTGCATCTCGACGTGCTCGAAGCCATTGCCGTTGCAGGTCGGGCAGCGGCCGTTGCCGGAGTTGAAGCTGAATGTGCCGGCGGTGTACTTGCGCTCCTGGGCGGCAGGCTCCGCCGCGAAGAGGTTGCGGATGGCATCGAAAGCGCCCACGTAGCTTGCTGGGTTGGAGCGGGTGGTGCGGCCGATGGGGTTCTGATCGACCATGATGACATCGTCGATGAGCTCCGCACCGGCAAGCCCGGAGAACTCGCCGGGAGCTTCGGTCGGCTTGCCGTGATATTTGCGGAGCGCCGGGTATAGGACATCCTCGATCAGTGTGGATTTGCCGGAGCCGGAGACACCGGTGATGCAGACCAGGCGCTTGAGCGGTATCCGGACATCGACGTCCTTGAGGTTGTGTTGGCGCGCGCCGCGCAACTCGAGCCAGCGGTTGGAACGGGCCTCGGCCACCACCTCGGCGGCGGCAGCTGCGCCGCCGGTGCCGGGCTCACGTGCCGGCGACGGCAGCGCCGCGGCAAAAGTCCGCGCGGCGCTCACCTGCCGCTTGCCGCTCAGGTATTCCCCCGTGAGCGAGCGGCCGTCGCGGCGTATCTCGCGCGGTGTGCCGAAGAATACGATCTCGCCGCCGCGCTCTCCCGCCCCCGGCCCCATGTCGAGGATGCGGTCCGCTTCGAGCATGATCTGCGGATCGTGCTCGACGACCAGCAGAGAGTTGCCGGCATCGCGCAGGCGCTTCATCACCGTGATGACGCGCTGCATGTCACGCGGATGCAGGCCGATCGAAGGCTCGTCCAGCACGAACAGCGTGTTGACGAGCGAGGTGCCGAGAGCGGTCGTCAGATTGATCCGCTGCACTTCGCCGCCGGAGAGCGTGCGCGACTGGCGATCGAGCGTGAGGTAGCCGAGCCCGACGTCGGCGAGGTAGCCGAAGCGGCCGCGGATCTCACCGAGCAGCAGATCCGTCGCCTCATCGAGCGGCCGCGGCAGCTGCAGCCGGCGGAAGAACTCGCAGGCGCGCTCCACGGGCAGCAGCATCACGTCGTGAATCGAGAGACCGGGGAGGCTCTGCAGGGCCGCCTCGCTCCATGTGGCCGCGCGCGGCCGGAACCGCGGGGTGAACCCCAGCGCCGCATCGGCCGGCGCGCGGTCGCCGACGCGCCAGAGGAGCCCTTGCGTCTTCAGGCGGGCGCCGCCGCAGGTCTCGCAGGGCGTGTAGGCGCGGTACCGGGAAAGGAGCACGCGCACGTGCATTTTGTAGGACCGGCCTTCCAGCCAGGTGAAGAAGCGCTTCGCGCCGTACCAGACACTCTTGCTCCACTCGCCTTCACCCTCGATGACCCAGCGGCGGTGCTCGGCCTTGAGCTCGCGCCACGGGACGTCGAGCGGTATGCCGCGCTTCTTCGCGAACTTCTCCATGTCCTCCTGACACTCGGCGTACGACTTCGTCTGCCAGGGTTTCACCGCGCCGCCGCGCAGGGACTTGGTCTCGTCGGGAATCACCAGCCCGTAATCGATGCCGATGGTGCGGCCGAAACCGCGGCACGTGTCGCACGCGCCGACCGGCGAGTTGAACGAGAAGAGACTGGGTGTCGGCTCCTGGTAGGAGCGGTCGCACTCTGCACAATGCAGCGCGCTCGAGTAGCGCCAGGTCGCCAGGGGCCGCGGCGGATCGCTGTCGTCGACGACCTGCAGGTTGACGCGGCCGCGGCCGACACGCAACGCGGCTTCGAGCGACTCCAGGACGCGGCCGCGCTCCGCCTGCCCGGCGCGGAAACGATCCTGCACGACTTCCAGCACGGTCGCGGCCTGCGCTGCGGAGCGCGCCGGCCTGGCGCGCTTGCCGCGCGCGCCGGAGCCTGCGCGCTTTGCCGCAGCCGGTTGTGCATCCGGCCCGTTGGCCGGCTTGGCTGGGCCGCCTTCGGCTGCGGCCGCTCCTGCGGAACGCTCGAAATACCTCGTGTAGCCCTGCTTCTCCAGAAGTGCGCGCACCTCCGCCTCCTGGAAGCTGTCGGGCACGGGCACGGGAAATGTGAGGAGCAGGCGTGGATCACTGCTGCCACCCGCAGTCGAGCCCCAGGTTTGCGCGCGCTCCCGCAGATCGGTGTAGATGCTCTCGGCGGTATCGCGCCGCACCGGCCGGCCGCAGCACTCGCAGTAGAGCGTCGCCGTGCGCGCGAACAACAGCTTCAGGTGATCGTTGAGCTCCGTCATCGTGCCCACGGTCGAGCGTGACGTGCGCACAGGGTTGGTTTGATCGATGGCGATGGCGGGCGGAATGCCCGCGATCGAATCCACCTGCGGCTTGTCCATGCGATCGAGGAACTGCCGCGCGTAAGGAGAGAATGTCTCGACGTAGCGGCGCTGACCTTCGGCGTACAACGTATCGAAGACGAGCGAGGACTTGCCGGAACCTGACACGCCGGTCACGACGACGAGCTCGCTCAGCGGAACGTCGAGGTCGAGATTCTTCAAATTGTTCTGGCGCGCTCCGCGCACGAGAATGGAATCGCGATGGGCGTCGGTCATTCCGTCACCGGTGAGGCAAAAGAGAGGGCCAAGAAATGAAGGGTAAGGGCGAGCAGGGCCCGCTCGCGGATACGCCGATTTTACCGTAAATGTGGGCTGCGCGGCGATGCACAAGGGTGCTCGCGAGGTGCTGCGCGGCAATACAGTAGCTGCAATCTGCGCCTACTGGATAGCTTCGGGCAGCCCCGCCGGGTAGCGTACAATTGCAGGTTTCGGCGCTTCGGCAGCGAGGATTCCCATGTCGCCGCAGTCCTATACGAATGTCCTGCAGATGATCGGCCACACGCCGCTCGTCGCCGTCAAGAGTCTCGATACCGGGCCGTGCCGGCTTTTCCTCAAGCTCGAGAACCAGAATCCCGGCGGCTCCATCAAGGATCGCATCGGCCTCTACCTCATCGAGGCGGCCGAGCGCGACGGGCGGCTGCCTCCCGGCGGCACGCTGATCGAGGCCACGGCGGGCAACACCGGGCTCGGCCTTGCGCTGGTGGCGGCGCAGAAAGGCTATCGCCTGCTGCTCGTCATCCCCGACAAGATGAGCCAGGAGAAGATCTTTCATCTCAAGGCCATGGGTGCGGAAGTGGTGCTCACCCGCTCCGACGTCACCAAGGGACACCCGGAATACTACCGCGATCTGGCGGAGCGTCTCGCGCGCGAGACACCTAACTCCTTCCTCGTCAACCAGTTCGGCAACCCCGCCAATCCGCGCGCGCACGAGGAGACCACCGCGCCCGAGATCTGGGAGCAGATGGAACACAACCTGGATGCGTTCGTCTGCGGCGTCGGCACGGGCGGCACTCTCACCGGCCTCTCGCGCTACTTTGCGCGCGTGGCGCCGAACGTCGAGCCCGTGTTGGCCGATCCGGCCGGATCGGTGTTGGCCGAGTACGTCAAAACCGGCAAGATGCCGCAGGAGCACGGCAGCTGGCTGGTCGAGGGCATTGGCGGGGACTACGTCCCGCCGGTCGCGGACCTGAGCCGCGTCAGGTCGGCCTACACGATCACCGATGCGGAAGCTTTCAAGACCTGCCGCGAGCTGCTGGCGAAGGAGGGCATCATCGCCGGAACCTCGACGGGCACGCTTGTGGCCGCGGCGCTGCGCTACTGCCGCGAGCAGAAGCAGCCGAAACGCGTGGTCTCGTTCGTATGCGACAGCGGCAACAAGTACCTCTCCAAGGTCTACAACGATTACTGGATGCTGGATCAGGGTTTCCTCGAGCGCGAGCACTTCGGGGATCTGAGAGATCTCATTGCGCGGCGCGCCTGGGAGCACGCCGCGGTAACCGTGAACGCCACGGAGCCGGTGATGGCCGCGTACCGGCGCATGAAGCTCTACGACGTCTCGCAGGTGCCCGTGATGCAGAACGGCCGCATCATCGGCATCGTGGACGAGGAGGACATCCTGCTCGAGGTGTTCGCCAATCCCAGGCACTTCAGCGAGCCGGTCACCGCCGCCATGGAGAGCCATCTGGTCACGGTGCCCGTGGATGCACCCGTGCAGCAACTCATGGAGATCTTCAAGCGAGGGATGGTGGCGATCGTGGTGAACGGCAGCGAGTTCCTGGGGCTGGTCACCCGCATCGACCTGCTCAACTGGCTGCGCCGCAGAAC
>Ga0134128_10008125_pt1 | contig 12633 bp, 10 predicted proteins | sample KB31754_FD_96462 | JGI IMG/M metagenome (GOLD analysis project Ga0134128, IMG submission 96462) | Terrestrial soil microbial communities with excess Nitrogen fertilizer from Kellogg Biological Station, Michigan, USA - KB3-175-4 | ecosystem: Environmental > Terrestrial > Soil > Unclassified ...
GACGACGCGACGAAGCAGGCCCTGGTCGAGACAATCTACAGTCTGAGCCGGGAAAAAATCGTCATCGCGCTCTCGCACGATCTCGCTGCCTTCGACAAAGCCGAGACGATCGAGCATGCCTTGATCCCGCTGCAACAGGCCTGATGCCCGAGACCGCGCGACCCGCTCTCTCCGGCCAGGCGCGCCGACCTGATTGGGCCAGCCAAAACGCGGGCCCGGCACTCCTCGCGCTCGCCTTCCTATTCCACGCCGACAAAATACTCCTGGGCCCTTGGGCGCCCGTTCGCATCCACGACGTATTCAATTCCGATTACTTCCGCTATAGCGCGATGGGAGAGCTCCTGTCGCGCCACGGGCTCTTCTCCTGGTTCCCGCAATACACGGGCGGCATCCCAGCATACGCATGGCATCACACGCCGTTCTTTGCTCTCTGCGTCCTCGCCCGCTTACTGCCGATCTGGTTCATCTACCACGCGATGGTCATCGGATTGATGGCAGCCGCCGGCTGGGGGATGTACCGCTTCCTCTCGGAGCGGATGGGCCTGGCCGCCCGGACGGCCTTCCTCGGCGCTGCTTTTTTCTCTCTAACGTCGCAGATTCAGCCCAACTGCATCCCGGAAACAGTGTTCAACTATGCCTTCCCGCTCTTCTACGTCTGCTCGCTCGACGCCTGGGAGAACCGCGAAAAGCCGGTCCGCGCGGCCGGACCGTTCGCCGTCGTCTCGGCGATCCTTCTCCTCTCCTATCCGGTCCTCACGCTCCCTTTCTACGCGCCTCTCCACCTCGCGGTGCTTTATCTCTTGGACGAGCGGGCGATCGCGCGCCGCGCGGGCGCGTCCGCCTGGGTCATCCTTCTCTGGCTTGGCTACGCGCTCGCCTGCCTGCCAGTCCTCTACTCACTCTGGCGCTACGCGCCCGAAGCGGCGCGGCATTTCAGCTCCACGTGGCCCGACCTGGCGGCCGCCGCGGGACTCCCGCTCGTAGCCGGACGTACCCTTCTGACCTCCTCAGCCTCGACGTTGACGTTCGCTCCCCTGGCCGCGCTGCTCGCCCTGAGACCGCGCTCGCCACGGCCGCGGCGGGCGCTGGCCTTGTGGGCCGCCCTTCTGGCGTGCAGCGCGTTCTTCGCCTCTCCCCTTTCCAGCGTGCTCGCGGGAACGCCGTTGTCCAAGATGGACCTTTCGCATCTGTCGTGGACCTTGCCGTTCACCGCCACTCTGGCGATCATCCTCGGGGCCGATGAACTCGAACGCCGCCCCGAGAGGCGGACCGCGTGCGGCGCCGCCTTCCTGGGGGCGCTCGGACTCTTGGCCGTCTTGACCTGGGCGAGGGAAACGACCGTCGCGACGCTCCTCCTGAACCTGGCCGCGGCGCCCGCGCTGGCAATGGCGTTCCCCCCCGATGCCGCGCCGGACCGCACGCGCGCGACCTGGGCCACGGGACTCGCCGTCGTGGTCGCGATCGCGGCGATCCGCACCTATCGCCTCGCGGGAGACGAGCCGGAGCGGACCATCTATCGGGCGGGACTTGAGAACTACTCCTTTCTGCGGCGTCTGGCCACCGAGCCGGGAGGACCCTGGCGCGCAGGAGTCATCTCCGGCTTCGAGCCCGGCGTTCTGGCCGGCTACGGCTGGGAAGCGCTGGATGGACGCGGACCGATCATGAATCGCCGGTACAAGGAGTTTTTCCGTCTCATCGTCGCGCCGGAGCTGACTGATCCCGCGCGCGCGAAGTTCTTCGACGAATATTGGTACGACCTCCACCTCTCAAACGGCAGTACGGAGCCGCGGTTGAATACGGCGCTCTTGGCGCTGGCGAACGTGCGGTTCTTGATCTCCGACGCGCGCGAGGCTCTCCCCGAGTTGGCTGCCGCTTCCGAGAAGATTCGCGTCGAGCCGTCGGACACTCTGGCGAGGAGCAAGGGCTGGCTCGAGGCACTCGCCTTCCGATCTCCCCGAGCGGGAACCTTCATCGAACGCGCGATCTCGGCGAAGAGCTACCGAATCTACGCCTTGCGCGGCGCCTTTCCCCGTGGCTTCCTCGTTGAACGTGCCGCGATCCTGCCGGAAGACAAGGACGTGCTGGACGCCCTGTCCCACGCGTCGATCGACGATCTCCGCCGCACGGCCTTCTTCTCCGCGCGGGACAGAGAAGATTCCGCGCTGGACGGCTGGACCCGTTCGCGCGCCTCCGGCGGCCGGACGAACGTTTGCCGCTTGATGGAGTATGCTCCGGACCGCGTCGCGTACGAGGTGACACTGTCGCACCCCGCGATCCTCGTGGTCACAAACAATTTCAATCCCGACTGGAAAGCCTTGATCGACGGCGCTCCAGCCCGGATTCTACGGTCGAACCACGCCTTCCAGGCGGTGCTCCTGCCGGACGCCGGCGAGCACCGCGTCGAGCTTGTCTTCCGTGATCCCGCGTTGGCGGCGACGCACTGGGGGATCATCGCCGGCAGCCTGCTGATCTTTCTGCCGCTCGTCGGGGCGTCCCGATGGAAATGATAGAATCACGAGTCCGCGGAGGAATCCATTGAAGGCCACCCTCGTCGTCCTGACGCTCAACGAGATCGACGGCATGAAGACGATCATGCCCCTCATCAAGCGGGAATGGTTCGATCAAATCTTGATCTCCGACGGCGGCTCGACGGACGGGACGATCGACTGGGCGCGCGCCAACGGCTACGAAGTCCACGTTCAGAAAAAGAAGGGCATCCGCTTCGCCTACCTCGAGATCCTCGATCAACTGCGCGGCGACGTGATCCTGACCTTCAGCCCGGACGGCAATTGCCCCGTCGACGGCATCCCCAAGATCCTCGCGAAGATGCAGGAGGGCTACGACCTCGTCATCGGCTCGCGCTACGCCGAGGACGCCACCAGCCAGGACGACGACGCGCTGACGGCATTCGGCAATTGGCTGTTCACGCGAACGGTCAACCTCCTACACGGCGGACACTTCACGGACGCGATGGTGATCTACCGGGCCTTCAAGCGCCAATTGATCTACGACCTCGACCTGCACCGCGACGAGTCGTACACCCTTCCCGAGCGGCTTTTCGGCACGGTGATCAGCTGGGAGCCTCTGATGTCCGTACGGGCGGCGAAAAAGAAGCTGCGCATCGGGGACGTCCCCGTCGGCGAGCCCGCGCGCATCGCTGGAGAGCGGAAGCTCCAGATCTGGCGCTGGGGCGCGGCCTACTACTTTCAATTTTGGCACGAGCTGATTTACTGGCGCTGAACCGTCCGCCCTGCGTCTCCGACGTGACCGTTTCGTAGTATAATTATCGTCAGACCTCCCGGCGTCCGACGAGAGCCCCCACTCGACCCATGATCATCAGCAGAACTCCCTTCCGCATCTCCTTTTTCGGCGGCGGCACCGATTATCCGATCTGGTACAACGAGCACGGCGGCTCAGTTCTCGCGACGACGATCGACAAGTACTGCTACATAAGCTGCCGCCACTTGCCGCCGTTCTTCACGCATAAGAGCCGGATGGCTTACTCTAAGATCGAGCTCCTGCGCGAGGGCCAGTTCTTCGAGCATCCGTCGGCGCGCGAAACGCTCAAATTCATGGAAATCGAGGAGGGCGTCGAGATCCATCATGACGCCGATCTGCCGGCCCGAACCGGCCTAGGCTCGAGCTCGTCCTTCACAGTAGGCCTGCTCCACACGCTGTACGCGCTGAAGCAGCGGATGCCGACCAAGATGCAGCTGGCCGAGGAAGCCATCCATATCGAGCGCGACTTGATCAAGGAATGCGTCGGCTCCCAGGATCAGGTCTCGGCGGCCTTCGGGGGCTTCAACCGGATCGACTTCAACCCTGGCGGCACGATCCGCCTTCAGCCCGTCATCGTCGCGCGAGAGCGCCTGAATCTGCTCCAGGATCATCTCATGCTCTACTTCACCGGATTCTCGCGGCTCGCCTCTGTGATCGCCGAAAAGCAGGTGGAGGACACCCACAAGAAATCGCGCGAGCTGAAGGCGATGCATCAGATGGTCGACCACTCGTTGAGCCTGCTGACCGGGCGGGGCGATCTGACGAGATTCGGAGAGCTCCTGCACGAGAGCTGGACGCTCAAGCGCAGCCTGACCGACCGGGTCTCCACTCCCGAGATCGACGAGATCTACGCGGCGGCGCGAGAGGCCGGCGCGGTCGGCGGCAAGCTGCTCGGCGCGGGCGGCGGCGGCTTCATCCTACTGTTCGCGCGTCCCGAGGATCAGCCGCGAATCAAGGACCGGCTCAAGCATCTCCTGCACGTGCCGTTCAGCTTCGAGAACGGCGGCAGCCAAATCATCTTCTACGACTACGCCGCCTACGGTATCGACCGCTCGGCAGGCGACCGCGGCGCCTCCAAGCCGGCGACCGCGCGGAACTGACGTGTCCCTGAGACGCGTTCCGGCCGTGGTCTTGTGCGGCGGCGAGGGCACGCGCCTGCGGTCGGTCGTCGCCGATCGGCAAAAGACGATGGCAGAGGCGAACGGAAAGCCTTTCCTTGAAATCTTGCTGGATTGGGCCGCGGGACAAGGCGTCGTTCGCTTCGTCCTCTGCACCGGCTATAAGAGCGATCAGGTCGAAAGCTATTTCCGAGAGCGCAGACCCGACCTCGATGTCGCGTACTCGAACGAGCCGAGCCCGCTGGGCACGGGCGGCGCCCTGCACAACGCTCTTCCGCTCACAGACGGTGGACCGGTTCTCGTCTTGAACGGCGATTCCATCTGCCCACTGGACCTGTCCTCCTTCGCCGCATATCACGCCCGAAGCGGCGGGGCCGCCTCACTGGCGGTCGTCGACCCCGGCGTGCGGCGGGATGGAGGCTTCATCGATCTCGATCCATCAGGTCGGATCCTGTCTTTCGACGAGCGGGATTACCGCGCCGGCCGCGCGCTCAACGCCGGCGTCTACCTGTTCGAGCGCGCGGCGCTGGCTGCCATCCCGCCGGGGCGAAGCTCGCTGGAAAAGGACGTCCTGCCCTCTCTGGTCGAGCGCCGCGTCTACGCTCGCCTCGTGCGCGAACCTCTGTACGACATCGGAACGCCGGATCGCTGGCGGGACTTCCAAGCCGCCCTCGCGGCGGGGCAGGTCTTCGCGCCGCTCAGCGCCCGGCACGTCTTGGAGAATTGACCATGCCTTCGCGATTGGACCTTCTGCTGATCAACCCCGGAAACCGCCGGGAGACGTACCAAAGCCTGAGCGACGAGCTCGCCGCGATCGAGCCGCCGGTCTGGGCGGGGCTGATGGCCTCCTACGCCCTCAAGAAGGGCCTCTCCGTCGAGATCTTGGATGCCGTCGCTGAGGGGCTCAGCGCTGAGCAGGCCGCCGAGCGGGCGGCGGCGCTCGATCCCGTGCTCGCGGCGGTCGTCGTCTACGGCCAGCAGCCCTCCGCTTCGACTCAGAACATGCCCGCGGCGGGCGCCGTGTGCACCTCCATCAAGAGCTTGGCGCCGCGGCTTCCGGTGCTGCTGCTCGGCGGCCACGTCGCCTCGCTCCCCGAACGGACCCTTCGGGAAGAGAGCGCTGACTACGTCTGCGGCGGAGAGGGCCTGGCGACTCTCGTTGACCTCGTGGCCGCTCTCAAGGCGGGCTCGGGCTTCGAGAAGGTGCCGGATCTCTACTACCGCGAGGGCTCCGGCGTGCGCTCGACGCCGCCCGCCCCCCTGATCCGGGACATCGATGCGGAGATCCCCGGCATCCCTTGGCATCTGCTGCCGATGGATCGCTACCGCGCGCACAATTGGCACTGCTTCAACGGCCTGAACCGGAAGCCGTACGCGTCGCTCTACACCACGTTGGGCTGCCCTTATCACTGCAGCTTTTGCTGCATCCAAGCGCCGTTCCGTAGCGGCGAGAAGGCCGCCGGGTTCACCGAGGCGCAGAACAGCTACCGTTTCTGGAGCCCCCAGACTGTCGTCGGCTGGATCGACGTACTCGTGCGCAAGCATGGCGTTCGCAACATCAAGTTCGCCGACGAGCTTTTCGTGCTCAACGCGCGGCACGTGCACGGCATCTGCGACCTTCTCATCGAGCGCGGCTACGACCTCAACATCTGGGCTTACGCGCGCGTCGACACGGTGCGGGAAGGCATGATCGAGAAGCTGAAGGCCGCGGGGGTCAACTGGCTCGCGTTCGGCATCGAGGCCGCCAACTCCCGAGTCCGCGACGACGTCCAGAAGGGCTTCGATCAGAACGACATCGCCCGCACCATCAAGAAAGTCCAGGACGCCGGCATCAACGTCATTGGCAACTACATCTTCGGCCTCCCGGAGGACGACTTGGCATCGATGCAGGAGACGCTGGACATGTCGCTCGCGCTCAACTGCGAGTTCGGCAATTTTTATTCGACGATGGCGTACCCGGGTTCGCCGCTCTACGAGCAGGCAGTCAAGGAGCGGTGGCCCCTGCCCGAGAAGTGGAGCGGCTACTCCCAGCACTCCTTCGACACGCTGCCGCTGCCGACCCGGCATCTTTCCGCCGCGGAGGTCCTGCGCTTCCGCGACCGGGCCTTCCAGGTCTACTTCACCGATCCGCGCTATCTCGCCATGGTCGAGCGCAAGTTCGGCCCGAAAACCGCCGAGCACGTGCGCACGATGACGAAGAAGTCGCTCCCGCGCAAGCTGCTGTCGGACGCCGCCGTCGCCTGAAGTCCGGTCGGGCGGGTGTATTTTGTTAAAATGACATTCATACACGCTGGAAGCGGGAAGGGAAATGAATATATGAAGATATTGGTGACGGGCGGCGCCGGCTACATCGGATCGATCCTCGTGCCCGCTCTCCTTCGGGACGGACACGACGTCTGCGTCGTGGACAACTTCATGTACGGCCAAGCCTCCCTTCTGGACTGCTGCCACCACGAGAACTTCACCCTGATCCGCGGCGACGCCCGCGACAAGGCCCTGATGGCCGAGCAGGTCAAGCGCGCCGACGTCATCATCCCGCTGGCCTGCCTGACCGGCGCGCCGCTGAGCGACAAGGACCCGATCGCCGCGCGCACCACCACGCTCGACGCCATCCTGATGCTCCTGGAGCTGCGCGGCAAGGGTCAGCGCATCCTCTACCCGACGACCAACAGCGGCTACGGGATCGGCGAGAAGGGCATCTACTGCGATGAGAACACGCCCCTGCGGCCCGTCTCCCTGTACGGCCGCTTGAAGGTCGACGCCGAGAAGGCGATCCTCGACTCCGGCAACGCCCTCACCTTCCGCCTCGCGACCGCATTCGGCGTCAGCCCGCGCATGCGCCTGGACCTGCTCGTCAACGACTTCGTGTATCGCGCGGTCAACGACGGCTTCGTCGTCCTCTTCGAGGCGGATTTCAAGCGCAACTACATCCACGTCCGCGACATCGCCCGCGCGTTCCAGCATGGACTCGAGAATTTCGACAAGATGAAGGATCAGTCCTACAACGTCGGGCTCAGCGACTGCAACCTCAGCAAGCGCGAGCTCTGCGCCGAGATCAAGAAGCAGCTTCCTAAGTTCTATTACATGGAGGCGCCGCTCGGCGAGGACCCCGACAAGCGCGACTACATCGTCAGCAACGCCAAGATCGAGGCGTCGGGCTACAAGCCCGAGTTCGCCCTCGCGCGCGGCATCGGTGAGCTGATCAAGGGCTACCGCAGCGTCAAGCGCAACCAGTACGCGAACATATGACCTCTCTCAAGACCCTGACCGACCTCTATCGCGCCATGCTCCGCATCCGCCGCGCGGAAGAGCGGGTCGCGCAGATCTATCCGACCGACAAGATCCAGAGCCCCATCCATCTCTCGATTGCCCAGGAAGCGATCGCCGCGGGCGTCTCGCTGGCCCTCGGTCCTGACGACCATCTGTACGGCACCTATCGCGGCCACGGCCTCTATATCGCGCGCGGCGGCGCGCTCGGGCCCCTGTTCGCGGAGCTCTACGCCAAGGACAACGGCTGCTGCCGCGGCAAAGGCGGCTCGATGCACATGGTCTCGACGGACGTCGGCCTGATGGGCTGCTCGGCGATCGTCGCCAGCAACATCCCCATCGCGACGGGTGCCGCGCTGGCCTCCAAGATGGAGGGCGGCAAGCGCGTGATCGCCGCCGACTTCGGCGACGGCGCAGTCGACGAGGGGGTCTTCTTCGAGAGCCTCAACTTCGCCGCGCTCAAGAAGCTCCCGATCCTCTTCGTCTGCGAGAACAACAACTACGCCGTCAACTCGCCGCTGTCCACTCGCCATCTCACGACGGAGCTCTTCCGCTTCGGCGAGGCCCTGGGCGTACCGGGCGAGCGCTTCGACGGGGACGACGTCTCCGTGGTCTACGAGTCCGTGCGCAAGGCGGCCGCTTCCGCCCGCGCGGGCGGAGGCCCCCGGCTCCTCGAGTACGTGACCTACCGCCGGCACGAGCACGTGGGGCCGGGGCTCGATCACCAAGCGCCCTACCGCGACCGGGAGAAGCTCGCGCGCGCTATGAAGCGCGACCCGCTGGACGTGGCGCGCGCCATGGTCGTGGAGCGCTGCGGCGTGACGGCGGCGCAGTTGGACGAGTGGGAAGCGGAGACGAAGCGCGATATCGACGCCGCCGTCGCCTTCGCCGAGGCCGGCGCGCCGCCCCGGCCCGAACAGCTGCTCGACGACGTCTATACCGGAGCGAGCGCATGACCTCGAGAAAGATCACCTATTGCGCCGCCATCAACGAGGCGCTGACCCAGGCGATGGAGCGCGATCCCAAGGTCTTCGTCATGGGCATCGGCGCGGACGACCACAAGGAGCTCTTCGGCAGCGCCAAGGGCCTGCTCCAGCGCTTCGGGCCGGAGCGGATCTTCGACACGCCCATCTCCGAGTCGGCGATGACCGGCGTCGCCATCGGCGCGGCGCTCGAGGGAATGAAGCCGGTCCACGTGCACATCCGGGCGGACTTCCTCTACCTGGCCATGGATCAGCTCTTCAACATGGCCGCGAAGTGGCGCTACATGTTCGGGGGCAGCCGGAGCGTCCCGCTCGTGGTGCGCGCGGTGATCGGCCGCAGTTGGGGACAGGGTGCGCAGCACTCACAGAGCCCGCAGTCGATGTTCATGCACGTCCCCGGCCTCAAGGTCGTCATGCCGACGACGCCGCGCGACGCCAAGGGTCTCCTGCTCGCCGCGATCGCCGATCCCGATCCCGTCGTCGTTATCGAGCACCGCCTTCTCTACGACATCGTCGGAGAGGTCCCGGAGGAGCCCTTCGAGCTCCCGTTCGGCAAGGCCTACGTCCGCCGCGAAGGCAAGGACGTGACGATCGTCGCGAACTCCTACATGGTCGCCGAGAGCATGAAGGCCGCCGAGTTCCTGTCCGGCCACGGCGTCGAGGCGGAGGTCGTCGACCCGGTCTCCTTGTCCCCGTTGGACGAGCGGACGATCCTCGAGTCCGTCCGGAAGACCGGGCGGCTTCTCGTCGTGGACACGAGCTGGACGGCCTGCGGCGCGAGCGCCGAGATCGCCGCGCTCGTCGCCGACAAGGGATTCGACTCGCTCAAGCAGGGCATCGTCCGCCTCGGCCAGCAGCCCTCGCCTTGCCCCGTCGCCAAGCCGCTCGAGGACGCATTCTATCCGAGCGCGCGCAAGATCGCGCGGACCGTCTTCGAGATGCTCGACCGCCGAGTCCCGGAAGCCGAGGTGCCGGCCTTAACGCACAAATTCAGAGGTCCTTTCTAATGTCAACGATGACCGCGCCGCCCATCAAGTACCATCTCGCCGAGGACACGATCGACGAGAAGGACGTCGACGCCCTCGCCTCCTGGCTGAAGACTTATCCGCGGCTGACGAAGGGGAAGCTGACCCTAGAGTTCGAGGCAAAATGGAGCAAGTGGCTGGGAAGCCGGCATTCCGTCTTCTGCAACTCCGGTTCGTCGGCGAACCTGCTGATGTACTACGCACTTCTGATGTCCGGACGCCTCAAGAACAAGAAGGTGATCGTGCCGAGCGTCGGCTGGGTGACGTCGATCGCCCCCGCCATCCAGTTCGGCTTCGAGCCGATCATGTGCGAAGCCGACCCGGAGACGTTCGGCCTCGACCTCGTCCACCTCGAGACCCTTCTCAAGAGGCACGAGCCCGGCGCGGTGCTGCTCGTCCAGGTGCTGGGCGTGCCGCACAAGATGCCCGAGCTGCTGGCGCTCAGGAAGAAGTATGGCTTCTTCCTGATGGAGGACGCCTGCGCCGCGGTCGGCGCCGCGGCGTACGGCCAGAAGTGCGGCACTTTCGGCGACATGGGCTCCTTCTCGTTCTACTTCGGCCACCAGATCTCGACGATCGAGGGCGGCATGGTCTCGACCGACGACAAGGAGCTCAACGATCTCCTTCTGATGCTCCGCAGCCACGGCTGGAGCAAGGACCTCGATGCCGCCGCGCACCGCGAGCGCGTGGAGAAGCACGCCGTCGACGATTTCCACAGCCCCTTCGTTTTCTACACGCCCGGCTTCAACCTGCGCTCGACGGACCTCAACGCCTTCATCGGCCTCGGACAGGTCGACAAGCTCGACTGGATCGTCTCACGCCGAAACGAGAACCACGCGCGCTACAAGAAGCACCTGGGCAGCAAGTTCTACATCCAGAAGGCCGCCGCGCCCGACGCGCAGAACTGCAGCATCTCGTTCGGCCTGCTCGCCGACAGCACAGAGCAGCGCCGCGCCATCGTGAAGGCGCTGGTCGACAACGGCATCGAGACGCGCATCTTCTCGGCCGGCAACCTCGGCCTGCATCCGTTCTGGTACGAGCGCTACGGCAAGGCCAGCTTCCCGATGGCCGACCGCATCCATCACACGGGCTTCTTCCTGCCGAACAATCCGTCGCTCAAGGCCGCCGACATCGACTTCATCGCGCAGACCGTCCTCGAGGCATGCCGCAAGTCCTGATCACGGGCGCGGGCGGCCTCGTGGGCCACGCCCTGCGGGGGCTCCTCCCCGGAGCGCGGTTCGCCGCGCGCGCCGACGCCGACCTGACCGACCTCGCCGCCGTCGAGCGCCTCTTCGAGGAGACGCGCCCCGAGAAGGTCGTCCATCTGGCCGCGGACGTGGGCGGGGTCAAGAAGAACGCCGCCCGGAACGCAGACCTGCTCGCGTCGAACGCGCTGATCAACACCCATGTCCTGAACGTCGCCGCCCGTCGCGGCGTCTCGCGCCTCGTCTCGGTGCTCTCCAGCTGCGCCTACGCGTTCTATCCAGACCGCCCCACGACGGAATCGGACCTGCACATCGGCCTGCCGTTCGCGGGCAATCTCGGCTACGGCTACTCCAAGCGGATGCTCGACGTGCAGACGCACCTGCTGGCCGAGCAGTACGGCTGCCGCTTCTCGACGATCACGCCCGCGACGATCTTCGGCCCGAACGACGACTGGGACCTCGAGGACGGCCACGTGCTCGGCTCGCTGATCCACAAGTGCTTCCTCGCCAAGCGCGACGGCAAGCCGCTCGAGGTCTGGGGCAGCGGCCGCGCGGTCCGGCAGTTCGTGTACTCCCGCGACGTCGCGCGGGTCCTGGTGGCGGCGCTGGACTCCTTCGACGGCCCCGGCTCGACCATCGTGTCCGACGGCCCGGGTATCACGATCGGCGACCTCGCCCGCGCCGTGGCCCGCGCTATGGACTTCGACGGCCCGATCGTCTTCGACGCGTCCAAGCCGGAAGGCGCGCTTGTCCGCGTCATCAAGAGCGAGGCGTTCGAACGCCGCTTCCCCGGTTTTATGTTCACGCGCTTCGAGGATGCGCTCCGCGAAACGGCGCGCTGGTTCGCCGACAACGCCGGGGACTGCGTCCTTTCGTCGGCGGGGGCGCGATAAAGGCGGCGCGGACGGTTCTGATCACCGGCGGCACCGGCCTGCTGGGCAAGGGCATGGAGGAGACCGCCCCGGCGGGGACCAGGATCGTCTCGGTCCACCTGCGCGACTACAAGGTGCCCAAAGGCCGCGCCACCCACTTGTCCCTCGACCTGCGCGACAAGCGCGCCGTCGAGCGGCTGTTCGCGCGCCACCGCTTCGACGCGGTCGTGCACGCGGCCGGCATCGCCAGCGTCGACTACGTCGAGCAGCACTACGCCGAGAGCCTCGAGTCCAACATCGTCAGCACGCTCAACGTCACCGCCGCCTGCCGCCAGCGCGGCGTCCACCTCGTCTACGTCTCGACCAACGCGGTCTTCGACGGGACCAAGCCGCCCTATTCCGAGGCGGACCCGGTCCGCCCGGTCAACAAGTACGGGCGCCTGAAGGTCGAGTGCGAGCGCCTCGTCCAGGAGACGCTCGAGAAATGGACGATCGCGCGGCCGATCCTGATGTACGGCTGGAACCGGACGATCACGCGCCCGAACCCCGCCACGTGGATTTATGAAAAGTTGCTCAAAGGCGAGGCGGTCGAGCTCGTCGACGACGTGCACGAGAACCCCCTCTACAACCGCCAGTGCGGCGACGCGCTGTGGGCCATCCTGCGCAAGACTCCCTCGGGCGTCTTCCACCTGGCCGGCCGCGACTCGGTGAACCGGTGGCAGTTCGGGCTCAAGGTCGCCGCCGCGTTCGGCCTCGACGCCGCCTTGATCAGTCGCGTGGACAGCTCCCGGTTCCCGGGCATCGCCGCCCGGCCCAAGAACACCACGTTCAGCGCCAAGCGCATGGAGCGCGAGCTCGGCGTGAAGGCGGTCACGCTCGCCGAA
>Ga0134128_10008127_pt1 | contig 12631 bp, 11 predicted proteins | sample KB31754_FD_96462 | JGI IMG/M metagenome (GOLD analysis project Ga0134128, IMG submission 96462) | Terrestrial soil microbial communities with excess Nitrogen fertilizer from Kellogg Biological Station, Michigan, USA - KB3-175-4 | ecosystem: Environmental > Terrestrial > Soil > Unclassified ...
CCAATACCGCGAAGCCGTAGTTCGAATACACCCGGCGAGTGCCGGGCCTGGCCAGCGTCTTGCCGTCGAGCATCGCTAAGCCGGAGGCGTGCGAGAGCAGATGGCGCACCGTCGATCCGGGCGGGCCGGCCGGGGTATCCAGTTCCACCGCGCCCTCTTCGATGGCGACGTGTACGGCCCGCGCCACCACAGGCTTGGTCACCGACGCCAACGCGAACTGCCGTGCCGTGTCGCCGTGGGTGGCCAGCACCCCTGATGGGCCGACCACCGCAGCGGCGACGTTGGGCACCGGCCAGTCGGCAATCGCTTGGAGTGCAGGGAGTGCGGGCATCGCGCAGAGCCTAGACCGCCCGGGCCAACGACCACGCGCTAGGTTGAAGCCCATGAGTCAGACGGTGCGTGGAGTGATCTCACGAAAAAAGGGCGAGCCCGTCGAGGTGGTCGACATCGTCATTCCCGATCCCGGTCCGGGCGAGGTCGTCGTCGACGTCATCGCGTGCGGCGTGTGCCACACCGACCTGACGTATCGCGAGGGCGGCATCAACGACGAGTTCCCGTTCCTGCTCGGCCACGAAGCCGCCGGCACCGTGGAAGCCGTCGGTGACGGTGTAACTGCCGTCGAGCCAGGCGATTTCGTGGTGCTGAACTGGCGGGCCGTCTGCGGGCAGTGCCGGGCCTGCAAGCGTGGCCGCCCGCAGTTGTGCTTCGACACGTTCAACGCCGAGCAGAAGATGACGCTGTCCGACGGCACCGAGTTGACCCCCGCGCTGGGAATCGGCGCCTTCGCCGACAAGACGCTGGTGCACCAGGGCCAATGCACGAAGGTCAACCCCGACGCCGACCCGGCCGTCGCGGGCCTGCTGGGCTGCGGGGTGATGGCCGGCCTCGGTGCGGCGATCAACACCGGCGCCATCACCCGCGACGACACCGTCGCCGTAATCGGCTGCGGCGGTGTCGGTGACGCGGCGATCGCCGGGGCGGCCCTGGTCGGCGCCAAGCGGATCATCGCGATCGACACCGACAACACCAAGCTGGAATGGGCCCGCACATTCGGCGCCACCCACACCGTCAATGCCCGCGAGTTCGATGTGGTCAAGACCGTCCAGGACCTCACCGATGGCTTCGGCGCCAACGTTGTCATCGACGCCGTGGGCCGGCCGGAAACCTGGAAACAAGCGTTCTACGCCCGTGACCTCGCCGGAACCGTTGTGCTCGTTGGTGTTCCGACACCCGACATGCAACTCGAGATGCCGCTGATCGACTTCTTCTCCCACGGCGGGGCCCTCAAGTCGTCCTGGTACGGCGACTGCCTACCCGAGCGCGACTTCCCCACCCTGATCGATCTCTACCTGCAGGGCCGACTGCCGCTGGAGAAATTCGTCTCCGAACGCATCGGCCTGGGAGACGTCGAGGAAGCGTTCCACAAAATGCACGACGGCAAAGTCCTGCGCTCGGTGGTGCTGCTCTAATGGCCGACATCGACCGCGTCGTCACCCACGGCACCTTCGAACTCGACGGCGGCAGTTGGGAAGTCGACAACAACATCTGGCTGGTCGGCAACGACTCCGAGGTGGTGGTGTTCGACGCCGCGCACACCGCCGCACCGATCATCGACGCCGTCGCGGGTCGCCATGTGGTGGCGGTGGTCTGCACCCACGGCCACAACGACCACGTGACCGTCGCCCCCGAACTCGGCGAGGCACTCGACGCGCCGGTCCTGCTGCACGCCGGCGACGACATGCTGTGGCAGATGACGCACCCGGACAAGGACTTTCGCGCGATAGCTGACGACGAAAGGCTCACCGTCGCCGGCCTCGAACTGCACGCCCTGCACACTCCCGGGCACTCGCCCGGATCGGTCTGCTGGTACGCCCCCGACCTGGGCGCGGTGTTCAGCGGCGACACGCTGTTCGCCGGCGGACCCGGCGCGACCGGGAGATCGTTCTCCGACTTCCCGACGATTCTGCAGTCGATCTCGGGTCGGCTCGGCAACCTCCCCGCCGACACCGTCGTCTATACCGGCCACGGCGACACCACCCGAATCGGCGACGAAATCGTGCACTACGACGAATGGGTCGCCCGCGGCCACTAACCGCCGTCGAGGACCCTGCGCTTTTCGGCCTGGAATTCCTTCTCGGTCAGGGCTCCGGAATCCCGCAGCGCCGCCAGGGTTTTCAGCTGCTCGATCTTCATTCCCTCGTCGGAGGGGATGACCACAGGTTGGTCGTCGGTCGGTGTGCTTGGGTGCCACCGCTGGGGCTCGGGCTCACTGGGTTTGGCGCGGGACAGCCAGACCGACGTCACGATCGTGCCGATCAGTCCGATGACGAAGACACCGGCGCAGATGCCGGGCCATGCGTGGTTCGAGCCGCTGTCGTGACCGAAAGCCATTCGGGGACTGATGAACCCATTGACTTCCCCGCCGGTCGTGATGATGTAGTCACCTTCGACCGGGATCTGCGCCAGCCAGACCCGACGGTGGATGTCGTTGTTGACCGAGGTTGAGCCGCCCACGTTTTCGGTGACCTTCGGGTTGGCAACACCCGCGGGCGGATCGATGTCCAGCACGAGGTGTGGCACGGGCAGTCCGCCGCCGGACGAGTTTCCGACGGTCACGGTGTGGAAGTTGACGGTTACCTGGCCGGCGGGCAGATGCAGCTTTGCCGTGCCCGGTATCGGGACTTCGCCGTAAGCGTCGTATTTGTCGAGCACGAAAGCGCCGAGCACCATGGTCGCGACGAACCCGATTCCCGCTCCGATCATCAGCAGGATGGTGGCCATCCGCACGATCCCCGCGATCCGCCTGCTGCGCATGCTCCGAAGTGTGTCAGACAGCAGGCATTGCCGCGCCGTTTGGACCGGACGGCACCGGCTAACGTCCGCCCGGCCCCGGGAAGAGCCGATCGCCGGGCCACCGCGGGAATCGCGGCCGATCCGTTGTGGTCGTCGCCTGCGAGCTCTGGGTCGTGGTCGGAGCCTCGGTTGTCGTTATTGTCGTAGTCGTCGTTGTCGTTGTTGGCGTTGGTGTTTCGCTGGTTGTCGAGGCGGATGGGCTCGTGGCGGGTTCGCTGGACGACGGCGGGTTGGTTGTTGCCTGCTGGCTCGCGGTGGTTTCGACCGATGTGGGCAGCGACGGCGCGGGCGTCGTAATCACGCTGGGCGACGGCGTGCTCGGGGCGCTGCCCGATGTGTGTCGCAGTGTGACGAATAGGCCGCCGGCGATCGCGAGCACTGCCAGCGCGGTGCCGACCGCCACCACCAGCGGACGGCGATACCAGGGGTCGCCGGTAGCACCGATCACATCCGGTTCGGCGAATTCTTCCCGCGCCAGAGGGAGGGGCGCCGCACGACCGCCGTCGCGGGGTTCGTCGTCGTACTCGCCGGGGCGGATCGGCATGATGCCGGAGTCGTCGTCGGCTTCCGACCAGGCCAGCGCTGGAGCAGCCGCGGACTCGACCGGCATCGCGGCCATGATCGTCGCTTCGCTCACCGATCCGAGTGCCGTCGGCGCCAGCGCCGTGTCGCCGTCGTCCGGCCCCCGCGCGGCCCGCAATGCCGCACCAACGGCAGCCGTCAGGTGGGGTCGGGGCGCGGAAATGACAAGTGCACCGGACTCCTGCGACAGCGTCCTGGTCACCAGTGGGATGCTGGCGCCACCACCAACCGAGGCGACCGCCGCCAAGCTGCCGGGTTGAACTCCGTTGCGCTGCAACACGTCATGGAAGAAGCCGATGAATCCGTCCAGCGGCTGCCGGATTGCGTCGTCGAGATCGCTTCGGGTGAGTCGGATTTCGCCGTGGTAGCCCGGCACCTCGGCGGTCAGCTCGGTTTCGTTCGCCGATGAAAGCCGTTCCTTGGCGTCACGGCACGCGGTCCGCAACTGACCGAGCGACCCGATCCCCGATGTCGCCGAGGTGTCGAACGAACCCGCTGCCGAAAGATTCCCGATCACGTGGGTCAGCAGCGCCTGGTCGATCCGGCTGCCGGAGAACTCGGTGTGCCGGACCGGCTGGGTGATGGCCTGGTAGCCCTGTGCGGCGTCGACCAGGCTGAGAGTCGTGCCGGACCCGCCGAAGTCGCACACGGCGATAATCCCGTTGTTCGGCACACCGGGGTTGGCGTCCAACGCGACCAACGCCGCCGCCGAGTCCGGCACCAGGACCAGTCGTCCGCGCGACCATTCCGGCACCCGACCCAGCGCCCCCCGTACCAGGTTCACCACCGCCGCGTCCCAGTGCGCTGGATGGGTGACGGCGACCGCTTCCGGCAAGGTGCGCCCGTCGGTCGCGGTATAGGCCAGCGCTCGCAAGGCGTCGGCGATCAGCGTCTCGCTGCGATGCGTGGTGTTGTCGGCGGCGGTGATACCGCCCGGATCGCCCACCCGATCCACGAAATCGGTGATCACCAGGCCAGGCTCGGTGAGCTTGGGATTTTCCGACGGCACGCCGACCTCGGGCGGGCGCTGCCGGTACAACGTGAGCACCGGCTTGCGGGTCACCGCCCGGTCGGCGGTCACCGCCGCCAGGTTGGTGGCTCCGATTGAAAGGCCTAACGCCGACCGCTCGCCGTCAGCCATGTCGTCTCATTGCGCGCATCAGGCACCAATTTATCGGCTGCCCCGGTTCGGCCTGGCAGCACGTCGTTCAGCGGATCGTTCCGACCCCGGCAATCAGCGGCAGGTCCAGGGCAGTGACCCACCCGGGTGGCAGGTCGTTGACGGCCGGAACCGCGTTCAGCGCGCGCAGTCCGGTCGACAAGCAACCGGCGGCGGCCGCGTCTCGTCCGGATCCGTCGGTGAACCGGAAGGCGGTCTCCTGCGAGATGCTCGGGGTGCCTTCGATGTCGACGCGATAGACGTCGTCCTTGGTGCCGGCCGGCCAGTCCGGCGCCGCGTCCAGCCCGATGCGGTTGACGTGTTCGAGCTGAATCCTGGTCTCGCCCTTGTAAACACCGTTGATGGTGAAGCGGACCGCGGCGACGTGTCCGGCCGGGATGACGCCCTTGGCGGTCTTGCGTTCGTTCGGCGTGACCCACTTGTCCCACGTCGTGGTGATCTCGTCGAGCACGATGCCGGCGGCGTGGGCGATCATCGGGACGGTGGCGCCCCACGCGAACACCAGCACGTCCCGGTTTTCCAGCATCGGCCGGAATTCGGGCTCGCGGCCGATGCCCATCTCGATTTCGTAGTCGCCTTCGTAGTTGGTGTAGTCCAGCAGTTCGGAGGCGCGAACCGTGCGCACCTCCGAACACAGCCCCATCAGCGTCATCGGAAACAAGTCGTTGGCGAACCCGGGGTCGATGCCGGTGGTGAAGCACGACGACTGACCCAGCTCGCAGGCCTCGGTGATCGGCTGAATCCAGTTCGGCGGGTTGAGATGCATCGTCGGCCACACCCACGGCGTCATCGCCGTCGAGCAGACGTCGACACCCGCGCGCAGGAAGCGCGTCATCAGCGCGATGTTGGCGTCGGCGTGCGCAGCGGTCGGCCCGTAGTGCACCAACGCGTCGGGCTGCAGCGCGATCAGCGCGTCGGCGTCGTCGGTGGCGGTCACGCCGATCGGCGCACCGAGCCCGCAGATTTCGCCGACGTCCTGGCCGACCTTCTGCGGGTTGCTGACCCCGACGCCGACGAGTTCGAACTCCGGATGCTTGACGATTTCGGCGATCACCATCTTGCCGACGAAGCCGGTACCCCACACGACAACCCGTTTAGCCATGCGGTTCACCCTAGGCGCGGCTGCGGTCGGCCTTCGTCCGAAATCGGAAAGTCATCCGTTCGATCAGTCGGTCGCGTAGCGTCAGCGTGTGCAGCAGCACCGCCGAGACGTGTGCGGCGATCACGGCCATCAGCGTGTATGCGATCACCGAATGAGCTTGGCGCAGAACCCAATACAGCTGCGCATCGAACGGCGCTATTCGCGGCAGCGCAACGGTGCCGAAAACGACAACCGGGCCGCCGGCCGCGGACAGCATCGCCCAACCGACCAGCGGCTGCAGCAGCAGAAGCGCATACAACAGCTTTTCGGAAAGCCCCACCAGGCGCCCTTCCAGTGCACCGATCGTCGGCGGCCACGCCGGTGGATGGTGGGTCCAGCGATTGATGATCCGCACCACCATCACCAGCAGGATGAGCGCACCCAGCGTCTTGTGCACCACGATCAGCTGGGCATAGGAGCCCTCCGAGTTGACCATGACGAACCCGACGAATAGCGCGGTGAACACCAAAGCGGCCGTCAGCCAGTGCAAAAGCCGGGTCAGCCAGGTGAATTTGGTCGGCTCGGTCATAGGTTCTCCCCGGTGCGGCGGCGGTAGGACGCGGCGTACACGGCGGACCGCGCACTCAACAGTGGATCGTCGGACGGCTCGATGCCCGGCGGCAGCACCAGCGGATCGAAGTTGATGTCACGCGCGTTGCCCTTCGCGTCGGTGGCGACCGAGTCCAGGGTGAGCACCCCGGCGTCGATGCTGCGCCGGTCGGGCGGCCACGGCAGCGTGGCGTCGTTGGTGGGATCCGACGGTTTGCCGACCGTCAGCATCAACCGCCAGCGCAGCGAACCGGCCCGCAGTTGCGCGACGAGTGGATCGAACAGTGCGTTGGGACCCGTCGACGGTGGCAGCGCCTGCTGCAGCGGGGTCAGCGACCACCGCACCGGTATTCGCTGACCGGATGCGTTGACGAAGTAGAACGCGCTCAGGCCGCTGAAGGTGCTGTCGGCGAAGCCGGGTGTGGGCTTGTGTTGCTTGAGGATCGACATAGCGCGCTCGGCCGGCGGATGGGCGGCGTAGAACCGCGTCATCGCAGTCGGGTCGGGCTTGCCGGTGGCCGGCACGATCGCCGTGGCCATCAGCCGGTCGTACATGCTTTGCGGCGAAGGGTCTGGAAAGACAGGAAGATTCAGCATCGCCGTCCGCCACTGCAGGCTACCCGGAAAGCCGAAGGCCAGGCCCAGTCCGCGCCCCGCGCCGGCCGCATCGGCGGTGTGCGGATTGCCACCGGCCGCGGAGAATCGACCGATCACCGGCGTGCGGCCGGGCGCAAACACCGCCGCCGTCGTCAACTCCGCGCCGTTGCCGTTGCTGTCGAACCAACCCGTGACGGATACGCCCTTGGCGTGGTTGGTGCGGTATCCGCGATGTCGACCGAACGCCTTGTTGAACACGTCGAGGAAGGCGTCTGGCGTCAACCGCTTCGGGCCCAGCCAATTGAATGCCGTCAGCAACGCGGCCGCGTCGACCGCGAGGAAGGCGCCCACCGCCGCGGCCCCCCACAGAATCTCGCGCCGCCCAGGACGCGCGGTCCCCGGCGGCCCGGTCGGTTCGGTCATCGATCATCTCCTTCGCGGCGGCGTTCCTCTCCGATGTCACGACAATTGTTGGGCATCGGTTCGGTGACGGCACGCCGGAACTCGGCAATTGGAAAAGAACCCCGAAAACCGACCCACGCGACCGGCCGGCGGGACACGATATAGGACCATGACCAGCAAGTCGATCTCCGTGGCGGCCCTGACCGCGATCGCGGCCACGGTCGCCCTGGGCGGAACGGCGCACGCGGACCCGCCCACCAAGGTGACCTATGAGTTGAGTGGCAGCGCCCCGATCGCCGACTACGTCTCCTACGAGGTGGAGAACGCCCAGTTGCAGCAGTCGCATGTGGCGCTGCCGTGGAAGACGGATTTCACCGTCCTTGGCAGCAGAGTGTTCGTCATCAGCGCACAGAGCTCGGGCTCGATCACGTGCACGATCCTGGTCGACGGCAAAGTCGTCAATCAGGCGACCGCGAACGGGGCGCCGGCCCGCACGGTTTGCACGACCTAGCCGGACGGCCGACATGAGCCTTGCGACCCGAGTGAACGGCACAGCGCCGCCCGAAATCGCACTCGGCGACATCGATCTCGGCGCATGGAAGTTCTGGGGGCTCGATGACGATCAGCGTGACGGCGCGTTCGCCACGCTTCGACGCGAGGCCCCGATCTCGTTCTGGTCCGAACCGGTGCAGGAAGGCTTCGAACAGGGCGACGGGCACTGGGCCATCACCGGACTCGACGACGTCTACTTCGCCAGCCGTCACCCCGACATCTTCAGCTCCAGCCCCAACATCACCATCAACGAACAGACGCCGGAGGTGTCGGAGTATTTCGGTTCGATGATCGTGCTCGACGACCCGCGGCACCAACGGCTGCGCTCGATCGTCAGCCGGGCGTTCACGCCGAAAGTGGTGGCGCGCATCGAGACATCGGTGCGCGAGCGGGCCCGCCGGCTGGTCGCCGACTTGATCGCCAACCATCCCGACGGCAACGGCGAGGCCGTCGCGGAGCTGGCCGGTCCGCTGCCCCTGCAAGTCATCTGCGACATGATGGGCATCCCCGAGGAAGACCATCAGCAGATATTCCATTGGACCAACGTCATTCTCGGCTTCGGCGACCCCGATCTGACCACCGACTTCGACGACTTCCTCAAGGTGTCGATGGACATCGGCGCCTATGCCAGCGCGTTGGCCGAGGACCGCCGCGTCAACCACCACCACGATCTGACGACCAGCCTGGTGCAGGCCCAGGTCGACGGCGAGCGGCTCACCTCGGCCGAGGTGGCGTCGTTTTTCATCCTGCTCGCGGTGGCCGGCAACGAGACGACGCGCAACGCGATCAGCCACGGGCTGGTCGCGTTGACCCGCTACCCCGAGCAACGCCAGGCCTGGTGGTCCGACTTCGACGCGCGGTCGCACACCGCCGTCGAAGAGGTGGTGCGGTGGGCCTCGCCGGTGGTCTACATGCGGCGCACGCTCACCCGTGATTTCGAGATGCACGGGACCCAGATGGCCGCCGGCGACAAGGCCACCCTGTGGTACTGCTCGGCCAACCGCGACGAGACCAAGTTCGCCGAACCGTGGAAGTTCGATGTGACCCGCGACCCGAATCCGCATGTCGGCTTCGGCGGCGGCGGCGCGCATTTCTGCCTGGGCGCCAACCTGGCCCGCCGCGAAATCCGGGTGATGTTCCAAGAACTACATCGCGCAATACCCGACATCGTTGCCACGGAGGAGCCGTCGCGGTTGCTGTCGCCGTTCATTCACGGCATCAAGAGCCTGCCGATCTCGTGGACGCCGCCGACCTGACCTGACCATGAACCACGACGCGGGCCGTCGATGTGAAAGTTGCCCGCTGCGTACAGCATGATGTGCTGATGTTCGGGCTCGTCGTCATCGTTGTGCTGATCGTCATCGTGATCGCGGGCACGGTGCTGGGCCGGCGTTACCGGGTGGGCCCGCCGGTGTTGCTGATCGGGCTTGGCGGGCTGCTCGGTTTGATCCCGCGGTTCGGTCACGTCCGGCTCGACGGCGAAATCGTGTTGCTGCTGTTCCTGCCCGCCATTCTCTACTGGGAGAGCCTGAACACCAGCTTTCGCGAGATCCGTGCCAACGCGCGCGTCATCCTGCTGCTCAGCGTCGGTTTGGTGATCGCCAACGCGATCGCGGTGTCCTGGACGGCACGGGCGTTCGGGATGGAGTCCCACGCCGCCGCGGTGCTCGGCGCCGTACTCTCCCCGACTGACGCCGCCGCCGTCGCCGGTTTGGCGAAGCGGCTCCCGCGCCGCACGCTGACCGTGCTGAAGGCGGAGAGCGTCATCAACGACGGCACCGCGCTCGTCTTGTTCGGCGTCGCCGTTTCGGTCGCCATGGGCGGCGCGCAGGTCGGCCCGCTCGATCTGACCATTCGATTCATCGTGTCCTACCTCGGCGGCATCGCCGCGGGCCTGTTGGTCGGCGGCGTGGTGACCCTCGCCCGCACGAGACTCGATGCACCGCAGGAAGAAGCGGCCCTCAGTCTGCTCACGCCGTTCGCCGCGTTCCTGCTCGCCAACGCATTCGACTGCAGCGGAGTGGTCGCCGTCCTGGTCAGCGCCCTGCTGCTGGCGTATGCCTCGCCGCGGGTAATTCGGGCCCGCTCCCGGCTGGTGACGTTCGCTTTTTGGGACATCGCAACGTTTCTCATCAACGGCACGCTCTGGGTGTTCGTCGGCGTCCAGCTGCCCAGCGCGGTGCGCGGCGTCTCACGGGTGGACGGCGGCGTCCACCACGCCATCGCGATGGCCATCGCCGTCACCATCGTCGTGGTGGGACTGCGCCTGGTCTGGGGCGAGTCCACCACCTGGCTGATCCGCGCCGTGGATCGCCGCGCAGCACAACGCGCGCGTCGCATCGACTGGCGCCAGCGCATGGTGTCCGGCTGGGCCGGCTTCCGCGGGGCGGTATCGCTCGCGGCGGCGATAGCGGTCCCGCTGACCACCCGTAACGGCGCACCCTTCCCGGATCGCAACCTGATCATCTTCGTGGTGTCCTTCGTGATCCTGACCACGGTGATCGTTCAGGGCAGCACCCTGCCGAGCGTCGTGCGCTGGGCCAGGATCCCCGAAGACGAGGCCCATGCCGACGAATTGCGATTGGCTCGTTGCGCCAGCGCGCAGGCCGCGCTCGACGCCCTACCGGTGGTGGCTGCCGAACTCGGCGTCAGCGACGCGCTCCAGGACCGTCTGCACGCCGAGTTCAAACAGCACGCGGCGCTGGTCAGGGCCAGCGACGACGGCTCGACCCGCAGCGAGGCCGAGGCGAAGAGCGATCTGATCCGGCAGGTGCGTCTCGGCGTGCTCGAACACAAGCGCCGCGCCATCACCGAGCTGCGCGACCAGCGACGCATCGACGACACCGTCCTACTCGAACTGCAGGCCTCGATGGACCTCGAAGAAGCGAGGCTGCTGGGGCCCTCCTCACCGGACTAGCGGAATCCGTTACCGCGAAACAACTTTCGCGACGATCTGATTAGCGATGTCGACGGCGGAGCTGGCCGGGTTGGCGCTGCACGTGTTGACGTCGACGACGACGTTGTTTTTGACCGCCAGCGCGCGACCGCAGGCCCACCCGCCGGCTTTTGCTTGTTGCTGCGTGGAAATGGCGCTCAGGTCGTCATTGTCGTCCGCTATCGGCCCGACGTCCCACTGCGTCCGGCTCTGAGTGTGCATGTAGTGGTGGCACTGCGGCCAGCGCAGGCCCGAGGCGACGAAGAAGACCTGGGCCTGCTTGACGGTCGGGAACAGCACCACCGCCTGCTCGGCGTAGTGGGTGAAGGCATCGCCGTCGTTCAGTTCCTGATCGCGCACGCCGGTGAAACCACTGCCGGCGTAAACCTTGGCCTGCGCCGAACCGTCGATGGCCAGGCATTCCGGCGGCGTCATCGTGGCGCTGTCGTCGGACATGGCGACATGCCGGCGGATCACCGCCATCCCCGTCGCCCCCATCAGCGGGTTGATCTGGGCCGGGGTGAGCAACAACGACTCGAGTTCACGTTCGACCACCGGTCGCGGGATCAACGACGTGATGGTCGTGGTCACCGTGTGATTGGTGTGATCGCCGGCGCCGCAGCCCGCGACGAGAACCCCGACACCGGCCGCGACAGATCGGGCCGCGAAATGGCGCATCTCCTCTTCCCATCCCCGTCGTAGTTCGGACCGGTCGCGCTGACACCCCTCGGCGTTGCCGGTCAGAACCCGCACAGCCAACCCTACCGGGTGCCGCGGGCATTAATCCCAGGGCAGCGGGCTGTTATCAGATCCGTCGAGCGAACGCGGAACGGTCCGGGTGTTTGCGGAATACGGTTGTGCCGCCACCCGCTTCGACGCACGATCTTCGGTGTTCACGCCGTGTTCAGCGAAAAGTCAGTGTTAGATCGTTGACCGCACACAAGCGCCGGTTGAGCTGGGGAGTATGCGTGTTGTTCAGGTCGCCAACTTCTACGGGCCTCGTTCGGGTGGCCTTCGTACGGCCGTCGATCGGTTGGGGGCGGAGTACTGCGCAGCGGGCCACGAGGTTTTCCTGATCGTGCCGGGGCGTCATGCCGAACACGCGCATCTGTCGACCGGCGTCGAGCGAATCATCGTGCCCGCCAGGCTGATTCCGTTCACCGGGGGCTACCGCGCCGTGCTGCCCGGGCCGGTGCGGACGTTGCTGCGGTCGTTGCATCCCGACACCCTCGAGGTGTCCGACCGGCTGACGTTGAGGTCGCTGGGCCGCTGGGGTCGCGACCACGGCTCGACGACCGTGATGATCTCTCATGAGCGTCTCGATCGCCTTGCCGGCCAAGTACTTCCGCGCCGCACCGCACGCCGGTTCGCCAACTTCGCCAACCGGCGCACCGCGGCCAACTACGACACCGTGGTGTGCACCACCGAGTTTGCGCGCGAGGAATTCGATCGCATCGGCGCGACCAACACCGTCACCATTCCGCTCGGCGTGGACCTGGAGACCTTCCACCCGTCGCGCCGGTCGGCGCAGGTGCGTCAGCGCTGGGCCAAGCCCGGCCAGATACTGCTGGTGCACTGCGGCCGGCTGTCGGTGGAGAAACGGGCCGACCGCAGCATCGACGCGGTGGCCGCGTTGTGCGACGCCGGCGTCGACGCCCGGCTGATCGTGGTGGGCGACGGTCCCCTGCGGGCCAGGCTGCAACGCCAGGCCGCCCGGCTGCCGATCGACTTCACCGGCTTCATCTCCGATCGGCACAGCGTCGCCGCGCTGCTGGCCTCCGCCGACGTCGCGCTGGCCCCCGGACCGCACGAGACCTTCGGGCTGGCCGCGCTGGAGTCG
>Ga0134128_10008128_pt1 | contig 12631 bp, 10 predicted proteins | sample KB31754_FD_96462 | JGI IMG/M metagenome (GOLD analysis project Ga0134128, IMG submission 96462) | Terrestrial soil microbial communities with excess Nitrogen fertilizer from Kellogg Biological Station, Michigan, USA - KB3-175-4 | ecosystem: Environmental > Terrestrial > Soil > Unclassified ...
AGGCCCGCGAGGCGGGACTCCAAGGCCGCCCTGACCTCCGGATGCACCCTCCCGAACGGCACCGAGCCCGACTGCTGCCGCTCTTGATCGTCGACGAGCACCGAGGCCAGGGCGCTCTGCGGAACCTGGAGGTAGAAACCCCACATGAGCAGGCGCTTTCCCCGTTCGGCGCTTGGCCCGGCTCCGGGGATGCAGTACACGATCCCGTGGCCTCCCTGGTAAACGGGTCGCAGGAACGGGCAGCCGTCGAGGGCATCAACGGCGATGTCGCGCTCAGGGAGGAGCCCGCGCCACAGCACCATGCCCCGGTAGACAGGCGCGGCGCCGGGGTCAATGAGCCCGCGTCCCAGCGAGCGGTACCCGTCGGCACACACGACGAGGTCGAAGTCCAGTGAACCGCCCCGGCGAAGATGCAGCGTCGCGCCGTCAGGTGTTGCCTCGATCCGCTCGACGGCCGCCTCACTGCGGTACAGATCGTCAGGGACGCACCGCCGAAGTCCCTGGTAGAGATGAGCCCAGTTGAACAGCGTCAAGGCCACCCGGACGTCGCCCAGCCATCGCTGCTGGCCGGTCCCGTGGGCACGGGTGACGAGCCGGGAGTAGTCGGCCTGGCAGGCGGGAAGGGTCCCGTCGAACAGGCCGTGCACCATCATGTCCTGCCACGCGGCCGTCACCGCTACGATCCCGGCACCCCGGCTCACCAGGTCGGACTCGGACCGCTCTAAGACGATGACGTCGTGGCCAGCCCGATGCAGGAGCGCCGCGGTCGCGCATCCGGCGATCGATCCCCCGACAATGCCGACTCTCATGCCGGTCGCTTCTCCCCGAACTGAACCTCAGGCCGGCTTCCCGCTCCGGTCAGGCTGATTAGCTCGCGAAGTACGTCCGCCGCGATGTCGGACAGGGAGCGCGTCTCGCCTTCGCCGATCCACTGGGAGAAGGCGATTCCGAACACGGTGGCGCCGGACTGGGCCGCCAGGGTGGCCGCTGGCTCGCCGATGCCTCGCGCGCGCAGGGCCTCGGCGACCGTGGTGGCCAGGCCCGCGAGCTTGTGGGTTTCCCGTTCGCGGAGCGCGGGGTTCTGGTCGATCACGGATTGTCGCATGCGCGCGTACGGCCGGCGGTCGTCGGGGAACAGCGATGCCGCCTCGTGCAGCGCGGCGGCGATGACCTCCAGCGGGCCGGCGCCGGGCGGGGCGGCGGCCGCTCCCGTGATGAACGCCTGCAGGAAGTCCTGCTGCCCGTAGAACAGCACCTCGCGCTTGTCGCTGAAATGCCGGAAGAAGGTGCGCTCGGTCAGCCCGACGGACTGCGCGATTTCCGCGGCGGTCGTCTGCTCGAACCCGCGGGTGGCGAAAAGCTCGAGCGCCGCTGCCTGCAGGCGCTCTCTCGCTCCCGGCTCCCAGCGCACCATGATCTCAAGTCTAGTGATGACAGCGACTGTCGTAAAGGTGGTACTGTGATGTCCGTGGCTGACATCAGTCACTGACATCAGCATCGAACGGTCGCTCCGCCCGCCGCGGAGCGCGAAGGGAGACAGTGTCATGCGCGTTTTCGTCACCGGAGCCTCCGGCTGGATCGGTTCCGCCACCGTCGACGAGCTGCTCGCCGCCGGGCATGAGGTCACCGGGCTGGCCAGGTCCGACGCCTCCGCCGCTGCCATCGAGGCCAAGGGGGCCCGCGTCCGGCGCGGCGACCTCGACAACCTCGCGAGCATCCGGGCCGGCGCCGAGGCCGCCGACGCCGTCATCCACCTCGCGAACAAGCACGACTTCTCCGACATGGCCGGCACGGCCGCGGCGGAGCGGGCCGCGGTCGAGACCATCGGCGACGTCCTGGCCGGCACCGGCCGTCCCTTCCTGCTCGCCTCCGGCGTCGCCGGCCTCACGCAGGGCAGGCTCGCCAGCGAGGACGATCCGTCCCCGTTCCACGGCCCGGACTCGCCGCGCGGCGGCAGCGAGAACCTCGCGCTCGACTTCGTCGACCGCGGCGTGCACAGCGTGAGCCTGCGGTTCGCGCCGACCGTCCACGGCACCGGCGACCACGGGTTCATCGCGGTGATCGCCGCGGTGGCCAGGGAGAAGGGCGTCTCGGGCTATCCGGCCGACGGGACCAACCGGTGGGCGGCCGTGCACCGGTCCGACGCCGCGCGCCTGGTGACACTCGGGCTCGCCAAGGCCCCGGCCGGAGCCCGCCTGCACGCCGTCGCCGAGACCGGCGTACCCAGCCGCGACATCGCCGAGGCCATCGGCCGCGCCTTCAGCCTGCCCGTCGCATCGATCGCGCCCGACGACGTCCACGACCATTTCGGGTGGATCGCCACCTTCTTCGCCATGGACCTCGCCGCGACCAGCACCGCGACCCAGGGCCTGCTCGGCTGGGCGCCCACGGGCCCGACACTGATCGAGGACATCGACGCGGGCGCCTACGCGGTCAGCCGGACCTGACCCGGCGGCCCAGCAGGCCGTCGCGGCGCTGCACTAGCGTCTGGCCCATGACGGGCTTTGCCGTGGAGATCTTCCTGATGTCAAGGACGGAGCACTGGCTCCGACTGTTAGGTGCACCGTCCCGACAAGGAAAAGGAGCGGCAGATGTCTGACGTACGGGTTCACAACTTCTCGATCTCGCTCGATGGCTTCGGTACCGGCGCGGACCAGGCCCCCGACGCCCCGTTCGGCCACGCGGGCCAGCGCCTGCACGGGTGGATGTTCGCCACCCGGTTCTGGCACGAGATGGACGGCGGCCAGGGCGGGAGCGCCGGGGTCGACAACGCCTTCGCGGTGATGCACGGCCCCGGCATCGGTGCTGAGATCATGGGCGCCGGCAAGTTCGGCCCGCCCGGCTGGCAGGACGACCCCAGCTGGCAGGGCTGGTGGGGCAACAACCCGCCGTTCCACACGCCGGTGTTCGTGCTCACCCACCGGCCGCGGCCGTCGATCGAGATGGAGGGCGGCACCACGTTCCACTTCCTGAGCGCCTCACCGGCCGAGGCGCTCAAGCGGGCCCGCGAGGCGGCCGGCGACCAGGACGTGCGTCTCGGCGGCGGGCCCTCCGTGATACGCGAGTTCCTGGCCCAGCGGCTGGTCGATTACCTGCACGTGGTGCAGGTCCCGATCGTCCTCGGCCACGGTGTCCGGCTCTGGGACGGCCTGGAATCCCTGGAGGAGGCCTACGACATCGAGGCGGTGTCCACGCCCTCGGGCGTGACCCACCTGACCTTCACAGCCAAGAGGCCGTGACGGAGGCGGTATGCGGCCTGCTCCCGGTCCGGGGGTTAGCCCCCGGTCACGGGCGTGGGCTGGCTGGCTGGCTCGCGCTTGAAGGGGGCCCGTACAGTCGGGCCATGGGATCCGCCGTCGCCTCCCGCCCCGCGGCTGTCGTGGCGCTGGCGACGTTCGTGCGGCGGGTCATGGGCCCGTTCGCCTCGGCCCGCACCTGGCTGGCGGCGGCCTACGTGCTCACGAGCATGCCGATCGGCGTGGCGGGCGCGCTGGTGCTGGCGCTGGGCCTGCCGCTGGGCGTGGCACTCCTGGCGCTGGGCCTGACCGGCATCCCGGCGCTGATCCTGATCCTGGCCGTCATCGATCTGCTGTGCCGCCTGCAGCGAGCCTGCACCGCGGCGCTGGCCGGCGTTCCGGTCCCGGCGCCGCAGCCCGAGCCGCTGACCCGCGGGGCCTGGTGGCGCCCGCACTGGCGCGGGCTGCTCGGCCCGCAGCGCTGGCTGCAGGCGGCGGCCGTGGTGGCGCTGGCGCCGGTTCAGGTGGTCGGCTTCCTGCTGGTGATGACGTGCTGGGTCGCCGGACTGGCCCTGGCCGCCCTGCCGGCCTACAACAGCCCGACCGTCGGCGTGCAGTTCGGCGGCCGACCAGTCCACGGGTTCCCGGCCGTGGGCGGATGCGTCGCCGCCGGAGTGCTGCTCCTGCTGGTGGCGCCGCGGGTGTCCCAGGGCGCCGCGACGATCCTGGCCGGCTGGACCCGCATCGTGCTGGGACCCGGTCGCCGTGCGCTCAGCGATCGCATCGGCCAGCTCGAGCAGAGCCGGGCCGTGGTCATCGACGCCGCCGAGGCCGAACGGCGCCGGATCGAGCGGGACCTGCACGACGGCGCGCAGCAGCGCCTGGTCGCCATGACAATGGAGCTGGCCAGGGCCCAGGCTCGCCTGGCCGCGGAGGACCCGGTGGCCGCGCGGGAGCTGGTCGACCAGGCCCACGGCCAGGCCATGGCCGCCCTGGCCGAGCTGCGCAGCCTGGTGCGCGGCGTGCATCCGCCGGTCCTGTCCGACCGGGGCCTGGATGCGGCGCTCTCCGGCCTGGCCGCCCTCTGCCCCGTCCCGGTGACGGTCGACGTTGACCTGGCCACCAGGCCCGCGCGGGCGGTCGAGGCCATCGCCTACTTCGTCGTCGCCGAGGCCCTGACCAACGTGGCCAAGCACGCCAGGGCCGGCCACGTCCACGTCGGCGTGCGCGGCGACGACCGCACCATGACCGTCACCGTGCGCGACGACGGGATAGGGAACGCCGATCCGGCCGGCGCCGGCCTGGCCGGGCTGGCCGCCCGGGTCGCGGCCGTCGACGGCCGGCTGGCGATCGACAGCCCGCCCGGCGGCCCGACGCTCATTACCGCGGAGCTGCCATGCGCGTCGTGATCGCCGAGGACTCCGTGCTGGTGCGCGAGGGCCTGACCCGGCTGCTGGCGGAGAGCGGTATTGAGGTCGCCGCCGCGGCCGGCGACGCCGAGAGCTTCCTGCGCGCGGTGGACGCCGAGCAGCCCGACGCCGTGGTGGTCGATGTGCGGATGCCCCCGACCTTCACCGACGAGGGCCTGCGCGCCGCCCTGGTGGTCCGCCAGCGCTGGCCGGGCGTGGGCGTGCTGGTGCTGTCGCAGTACGTAGAGGAACGGTACGCCACCGAACTGCTGACCGAGGGCGGCGGCGCCGGCGTCGGATACCTGCTCAAGGACCGGGTCGGCAACATCGCCGAGCTCCTGGACGCCCTGAACCGCGTGGCCGACGGCGGCAGCGCCCTGGACCCCGAGGTCGTCAGCCAGCTCCTGACCCGGCGCGGCCACCCGCTCGACTCCCTCACCACCCGCGAGCGCCAGGTGCTGGCCCTGATGGCCGAAGGCCGCTCCAACACCGCCATCGCCGCCGCCCTGGTCGTCGGGCCCGGAGCGGTCGAGAAGCACATCAGCGCCATCTTCGCCAAGATCGGGCTGCCCCCGACCGACACCGACCACCGCCGGGTCCTGGCCGTCCTCACCTACCTGGGCGCCTGACCCCCGCGCCGGAGTTCATCCGTCGGCCTGGCTGACGGCGGCCGGGAGCAGGCCAAGCCGGGCCCGCTTCCAGGCGGAATGACGGCAGGACGCGACCACGGCCAGCGGCCACATCGCCTGCGCGGCGCCGAAGACGCGCTCCGACAGCCCGGCCTGCCCGCCACCGGTGATCAGCTCCACGCCGAACCAGGCCACCAGGGCCGCCAGCACCGCCACCGCGGCCGACGACGCCCACGGCCGCAGGCCCCACGGCACCCAGGACCCGCGCTGCCAGGCCATGGCCGGCCAGGTCACCACGCCGAGGCACCCGACCGCCGCGCAGATCATGTGCGGCACAGGGAAGAGCACCCCTGGGCGCTCGGGGAACGCGGCGACCAGCATGCCCGCGACCGCCCCGGCCATCAGGGCCGCCCGCCCCGGCACCCGGGCCGGCCGCAGCGCCAGCCCGGTCACGAACACGCAGGCGCCGACCAACACGAATGTCAGCGACATCACCCACCGGTCGGCGGCACCCACCGCCGCCAGCGCGCTGACGGGCTCAGCGACCGCATCGAACGAGTGCGGCTGCAACCTGGCGGCCACACTCCACCCGGTGACCATCAGCACCGGGGCCGCGGCCGCCGACGCCACTCCCCACCAGGGAACCACCCGCACGATGTACCACCGTAGCCGGTCATCGCCGAGGCCCGGCTGCGCCGGGACACCTGCGTGCCGTAGCCTCCTACGGCAGCGAACGGCACGCGAACCCGGCCTTTGCTCGTCTAAGGTGCAGCATTGACTTTAAGTAATCAATAAGTCACAAATCCGTTTTAATCAAAATTGGGGTCTGGTTGGCCCCGCCGGGAGGTCCCTGCATGAGGGTGGTCGTGGCCGGAGCTGTCGTGCTGGCCTGCGGATTTGGCGGCCTGGCCGAGCCGGTGAGCGCGGCGGCCAGCCCGGTGGCGGCGCGGGTCCTGGCGGCCGCGGAGCCGGTCACCCAGATCACGCTCAACCTCCGGCAGGGCGGCCCCGTGTACGACGGCGTGGGCAGCGTGCTCGGCGGCGGCGGCAACGCCCGCTACCTCATGGACTACCCGGCCGCCCAGCGCCAGCAGATCCTGACGTACCTGTTCAAGCCCGACTACGGAGCGTCGCTGCAGATCCTCAAGCTGGAGATCGGCGGCGACTCCGACACCACCGACGGTGCCGAGCCGAGCATCGAGCACACCAGGGGCCACATCAACTGCCACGCCGGCTACGAGCTCGCCATCGCCAAGCAGGCCGTCCGGCTGAATCCCGGCCTCAGGCTGTACGCGCTCCAGTGGGCCGCGCCCAGCTGGGTCAGCCAGGGCCGCGACCACCGCTTCACCACGCGCGACATCGACTACCTGCTGGACTGGCTGGGCTGCGCCCGCCGGCAGGGCCTGCGGATCGGCTACCTGGGCGGCTGGAGCGAGTCCGACTCCGGTCACCACCAGAACTGGTGGGAATCGCTGCGCGCGGCGCTGAACCGGCACGGCTACCGGCAGGTGCGGCTCGTCGCGCCGGACGCCACCGGCGCGAATGCCTGGCACTACGTCGGCGACTCCGCCATCGCCGTGCTCGGGACGCACAACGCCTGCGGCAGGCAGTCCGGCCGCGCGCCCTACACCATCTGCAGCTCGCCCTGGTCAGCCAACTCGCGCCGGTACCGTTCGAGCCAGCCCATGTGGAACAGCGAGTCCGGCAAGGTGACGGCCGATGCCACGCACGGGTGCACCCACCCCTGCGCGCCGGCCATCGACCGGGCGGCCATCCGCGGTTTCGTGGACGCCCGGCTGGTCGGGTTCTTGTCGTGGCCCGTGGTCGACGCCATGCCGTCCGGCCTGCCGTACGAGAACCGGGGCCTGGTCACCGCCGGTCAGCCCTGGTCGGGGAACTACCAGGTCAACGCGGCCACCTGGGCCACCGCCCAGCTGACCCAGTTCGCCGCGCCGCCCGGGCCGGGCGGCCGGGTGGTCTGGAGGTACGTCACCTCGGCCGTCGGCCGGCTCGACCGCCGGACCGCGGACGGCTCCTACGTCAGCCTGGTACGGACCAACGGCGGCCCGGCCAGCGCCTGGAGCACGATGATCGAGGCGACGACGGCCACCACGACCCAGCGGGCCAGCTTCCACATCACCGGCGGGAGCCTCGCGCGGAAGACCGTGCACGTGTGGGCCAGCAACTTCGACCCCGGCACCGACAGCGCGGACCAGTGGTTCGTCCGCCAGCCCGACATCCAGCCGAACAGCTTCGGCCGGTTCAGCCTGACGATCAAGCCGGGCTGGGTCTACTCCCTGACCACCACCACCGGCCAGGGCAAGGGCACCGCGGTCGGCCCGCCCGCCTCGTCTTTGAGCCTGCCGCTGACCGAGAGCCTGGGCAGCGATGCCAGGGCCGGATCGGCCGACGACGAGCCGGCCTACCTCGGCGCCCAGCAGGGCGCCTTCGAGGTGGCGCGCTGCGCGGTCCGCGACGGCGGCGACCGGATGTGCACCGTGCAGGAGGCCGCGGGCACGCCCGTGCTCTGGCACACCAACGGCCCCATCACCAAGCAGCGCTATCCCTACGCCGTCATCGGCGCGGCCGACTGGGCCAACTACAAGGTCAGCGCCGATGTGCTGCTGCGCGGCCGGGACAGCTCCGCCGGGCTCATCAGCCGGTTCAGCTGCCGGGCGCTCACGCCCAACGCCGCCGCGTTCGATGGCTACCTGTTCAACCTCAGCGCCAAAGGCAGCTGGAGCCTGACCCGCAACGCCAACCCGGAGCCAGCCGCGACCGGGGTGGGCCCGGGCTGCGCGTCGCGCCCGGCCCGGCCCCTGACCCTGGCCTCCGGCCACCTGGCCAGGGCCCCGAACCTGAGTCGGTGGCACCACCTGAGCCTGTCGATGTCCGGCTCCACGATCACGGCCTCGGTTGACGGGGTTCAGGTGGCCGACGTGACCAACACCGCCTGGGCCTCAGGCCTGGCCGGCCTCGAGGCAGGCGCCTTCACCGGCTCCTGGCCCCGCGTCCAGTACAGCCACCTGGCCGTGACCCCGCTCGGCTCCTAGCGCCCCTGGAAATTTTCGCGGCCGCGTGTCGAAACTGGCCGCCCGCATCCGACGCACTGGGTGCGGGCAGCCGCAAGGGCCGCCTCTGGGCATGAGGAGCAGGAATGACCAAAGTTACCGCGCAGATGTCGGTGTCACTCGACGGCTACTACGCCGGGCCGCGAAGCCCGGGCGGCCCGCACGACATGGCCGCCTGGCTGGGCTCCGAGGGGCCCGGGTTCTTCCGGGTCACCCGCTGGGTCACCGACGCCATGGCCTGGCGGGAGCGGCAGGGATACGCCGGCGGCGAGCAGTCGGTCAACTCGCAGATCGTCGAGGAGACGTTCGCCGCCGCCGGCGCCTATGTCATGGGCCGGCGCATGTTCGACGGCGGCGAGATCCCGTGGGGTGAGGCGCCGCCGTTCCGGGCGCCGGTGTTCGTGGTGACCCACCGCGACCGGGAGATCCTCGAACGCCAGGGCGGGACGTCCTTCACGTTCGTGACCAGCGGGATCGAGCAGGCCGTCGCGCTGGCCAGGAAAGCCGCCGACGGTAAGAACGTGGCCGTCGCCGGCGGAGGCACGCTGCTGCGTCAGGTCCTGGCCGCCGGGCTGCTGGACGAGCTTGAGCTGCACGTCGTCCCGGTGCTGCTGGGCGACGGCATGCGGCTGCTCGACGGCGGGCTCGGGCTAGACGCCGGTGAGGGCATCGAGCTCTCCCCGGCCCGCCTGGTAGAGACGCCCGAGGTGACCCACATCCGCTACGCGATAGGCCCGCGGGCCAGGCTCACAGGAGGCGGGCTAGCCAGCGGCGGGTGACCTCGCCCTGCGCGGCCTGGAAGGCGCGGACTGTCGGCAGGCCCGGTGGCGGCGGGCTGAGGGACCGCTGAGTGAAGTAGCCGGCCAGTGCGCAGACGATCGCGGCCAGGCTCGCCGGGCTGGCTGACCGTCCGATGGCCGAGCGGGCCAGCAGCTCACCTGGCTGCGGGCCGCCCTGCATCGCGACGCTCGGCGCCCACAGCACCAGGTCGACGAACGCGGCGCCCACGCAGGCGTGGGGCCAGTCGACCACGACGACACCGCCAGGGGTCAGCAGCAGGTTGTCCGCCCGGACATCGGCGTGCAGCAGCGTCGTGCCCGCCGCATGCTCTTCCCACGTGGCCTCCAGGGCGGCCAGATCCGGCAGCCGGGCACGCGACCAGGGATCGATGCGCTCGCCGTCCGGGCTGGCGGCCAGGGTGCGCCAGCCAGTGAAGTCGGCGCCCAGGTACTGGCCGATGCCGGGCGCGGCGACCGGCGCGGGCGTCAGCACGCCAGCGAGCCGGGCGAGCGTCTCCAGGACCTGCCCGAGCTGCTCGTCCTGCCACGGCAGCGCCGGGTGCCTCCCGTCGACTTCCTCGAGGATCAAGGCGAACCACGGGCCGTACTCAGCGGTGGCCCGCAGCCGCGGCACGGGCAGCCGGCCGGAGCTGGCCAGCGGGTCGAGGTCAGCCAGGACCCGGGCCTCCTGCCGGTGCAAACGCGGCGTATCAGGATTCACCTCTCCCGAGGCCGCCTTCACGAACCACCGCCGCCCGTCAGCGCAGCGGACGCGGGCGGCCACGCCAGGGCTGAACCCGCCGGGCGCCGTCACGGCCTCGACGACGGCGGCACCGCAGGCACGCTCGATCGCGGCCCGCGCTCCCGCCGGCACGTCTACCCAGCTGACCCTCGATCCCTCCGCTGGCGGCCCGGTCACGTGATCAGTGTGTCGCCCGGGCGGAAAAAGCAGCAAGCGACTTAACCCCCGCCCACGGGCGGCGACTTCATCGCGCGCGCGATCTCGCCGGTGCGCTCCTCGCGCAGTGCTCGCAGGTGAACGGCGGCCCAGGTGCGGTAGGGCCGCCAGGCCTGCGAGACGTCGGCGAGGGTGCGGCCGGGCCCGTACTGCTCGGTGATCTCGGCATCCAGCCGGCGCTCGTGACGAGGCAAAGCGTCGGGGGCGTTGGCGCCTCGGATGACGACCAGCTCGGCGGCGAACGGACCCAGCCCCTTGACCTGCTGCACGCGCTGCACGGCCAGGTCGGGGTCGACCGCACGCAGCGCCGCCCCGTCCAGCAGCCCATCGACCGCGGCCTCGGCGACCGCGTTGAGGTACTCGCTCTTGCGGCCGGGAAGATCCAGGTCCAGCCGGGCCAGGGTGCGCGGCGGGGGGAAGGCGCCGTCCTGGCCGTGGCGGGCGACCAGCTCAGCGCGCAGCCGCGCAGCCTGGACGATGCGCAGTCGCTGGGACAGCACGGCCCAGGCCGCGGCCTCATAGGGCGAATGGAAACCGCACGGACGCAGCCCGGGCAGCCGGGCCTGGGCATCGGCGATGACCGGATCGCGGCGGCCCGCCTCCGGCCAGTCGCGCCCGTCGACATCCAGCGCCAGGATCCGGCGCACCTGGGCCGCGGCCGCATCAAGATCACCATCACCCGACAGGCGCGCGACGGCGGTGTCCCCGGCCTGCGTCACCCGCGCCTCGGTGCGCTGCCAGTCACCCTCGGCGCAGAACACCGACCGCAGCTCCGACCCGGCCGACTCGGCCGCCAGCGCCGCCGGGGTAAAGCCCTCCCAGAACCTCCGGCTGGTCTCCAGCGACCACGGACCCAGAACCTCGAACTCAGCTACATGTTCTGCCATCAAGGACCCATTCTCCCCGGGTGATCGTCGCATGGCTGCCCGGGGCGGGTTCCGGCAGGCGCGGGAGCGGTGAGAGCGCAGGTGGCAGGGGTGCTGGGCGGGTAAACCTCTTGAGTTCGACGGCTGAGCCGGGAGAGGCTGGCTGGCATGACTGTGCACCTGACGCACTGGGGGACCTTCGAGGCCGTCAGCGACGGTGAGCGGCTGACCGAGGTGCGCCCGTGGCGCGGGGACCCGGAGCCGATGCCGCTGATCGACAACGTGGCCTCCGCGCAGCATCACCCCACCCGGATCGCCCAGCCGCACGTGCGCAAGGGCTGGCTGGAGCACGGGCCGGGTGCGCCGGGCGGTGCTGCGAAGGGCCGCGGCAGCGAGCCGTTCGTGCCGGTGTCGTGGGACACGGCGCTCGACCTGCTGTCCGGGGAACTGCGGCGGGTGTACCGCGATCACGGCGCCGAGGCGGTGTACGGCGGCTCGTACGGCTGGGCCAGCGCGGGCCGGTTCCACCACGCGCAGAGCCAGGTGCACCGGTTCCTGAACTGCCTCGGCGGCTATGTGCGGCACGTCAACAGCTACAGCCTCGGCACCTCCACCGTGCTGCTGCCTTACGTGATCGCCGACGTCAACGTGCTGCAGACCCACGCCACGGCCAAGTCCGTGATCGCGGAGCACAGCGAACTGGTGGTCGCCTTCGGCGGTCTGTCACCGAAGAACGCGGCCGTGTCGCCGGGCGGGGTATCCCGGCACCATACCCGCGGCTGGATGAGCGCCGCGCGGGCCAGGGGCTGCCGGTTCGTGTCCGTGAGCCCCCTGCGCGACGACACGCCCGCCGAGGCGCAGGCCGAGTGGATCGCGCCGCGTCCTGGGACCGACGCCGCGCTGATGCTCGCGCTGGCTCAGGTCCTCGATGCCGAGGGCCTGGCCGACACCGGGTTCCTCGAGCGCTGCACTGTAGGGTTCCCGCGGTTCGCCCGGTATCTGCGCGGCGAGACCGACGGGGTCGTCAAGGACCCCGCGTGGGCTTCGGCGATCACCGGGGTGCCGGCGGCGCGCATCCGGGACCTCGCGCGCGAGATGGCCGCCGCCCGCACCATGGTGACCGTCAGCTGGTCCCTGCAGCGGGCCCGGCACGGGGAGCAGCCGCTGTGGCTCGGCCTGGTGCTCGCGGCGATGCTCGGCCAGATCGGGCTGCCGGGCGGCGGGTTCGGCCACGGTTACGGGTCCGCGGCCCTGGTCGGCGAGCCGGCCCCGCGGCTGGGGGTGCCGCGCCTGCGACAGGGCCAGAACGCCGTCTCCACGTACATCCCGGTGGCCCGGATCGCCGACATGCTGCTGAATCCCGGTGCCGACTACGACTACAACGGGCAGCGGCTGACTTATCCCGACATCCGGCTCGTGTACTGGTGCGGCGGCAACCCGTTCCATCACCACCAGGACCTCGCCCGGCTGCGCGAGGCGTTCACCCGCCCGGAGACGGTCGTGGTGCACGACCCGTTCTGGACGGCGACGGCCCGGCATGCCGACATCGTGCTGCCGGTGACCATGACCATCGAGCGTGACGACTTCGGATCCGGGCAGAACGACCGGATGTTCTTCCCGATGCCCGCGCTGACCCGCCCGCACGGCGAGGCCCGGGACGACTATGGGATCTTTTCTGACCTG
>Ga0134128_10008131_pt1 | contig 12626 bp, 11 predicted proteins | sample KB31754_FD_96462 | JGI IMG/M metagenome (GOLD analysis project Ga0134128, IMG submission 96462) | Terrestrial soil microbial communities with excess Nitrogen fertilizer from Kellogg Biological Station, Michigan, USA - KB3-175-4 | ecosystem: Environmental > Terrestrial > Soil > Unclassified ...
CTCGAGATCGAGGAGCGCAACCGCCGGAGAGAAATCCACCGCGGCGACCAGCGCCCTGCGAGCCGAGTAGGCAGTGAATGTCGTGAAGTAACCGAGGTCATGCAGCGTGCGTTTCAGTGAGTCGGCGGAGCGCATGTCCTCATTGACGATCAGGATTCTCAGGTTCGCGGGCGCGAGAGCCACCGCCGGAACATAGTCGTAAACCTGTAAAGGACGGCAGCGCGTCGTAGCCAGAGATTGGGTTTGCACAAGCTTCTCCCGTTCAGTTTTCGAGCGGCACCGCCGATACGATCGAACCGAGGTGCGGACTTGCGTTACTGGTGAGGGAAAGTACGGGGCAGACGTATCACCGCGCACCAGGATCCCGGTATCAGGGTCCTCCCGGCGCAAGGCGCCGGGAGTACGAAACACTCAGTAGCGGGAATTGCCGCTGCCCGAGCGCGCCTTGTCCTGCGCTTCATTGATCCTGAGTGCGCGACCTTCGAAGTCCGTGCCGTTCAGTGCCTGCATCGCACGGGAGGCATCCGCATTCGACATCTCCACGAACCCGAAACCACGTGGGCGGCCGGTATCGCGATCGTTGATCAGCGAAAGCTTCTCCACGTTGCCGTGCGGAGCGAAAAGGTTACGTACGGCGTCTTCGGTGGCCGTGAAGGGAAGATTTCCGACATATAGCTTCGTCATTAAAGAATCTCACATGAAAATAAGTAGCGACGCCAGCGCGCAAAGCGCAACGCTGCAGCGGTTCGGGAGGCTTTTGAGATGGCGCTCTTGGCCTGTTGAAGTGCGCCGGACGGCGCGCGGCCAAGGAGACAAGGCGAAAGTATCACGAGCGGATGCGAGAGTAGCAGGTTCCCCCATCAAATGCACGTAAAATCGACGCTCGGCTGTATCAGCGCAAACACACAGGCGCCAGCCGCAGCTGACTCGTTTACCGAGCACTTGCGCACGCGTAAAGGCTCTTTCAAAGTCAGTATCGCACCATTCGGACCGCACAGAACAGCGGCTCGAGAGCGCCCACACCCTCATCCCTGACGCACCCAGTATGGGTGAGCGATGGCACGCCCTCGATCACGCGCAGGCCGCCGTTTTCCGCGATGTCGTAATTACAGGCGGACCGCGCCGTTCGGCGGGATTGACGTCCACCGAGCGAATTCAACCGTCACCCGCGCACCCGTCGCATGATGCCGGCGAGCGTTCCTGCGATGCCGAATTCACGAGGGCATTTGCAACGACGTGCGGGATGTCATCGGGGCCGACCTCGATGCTCGTGATGCCATCGGCAATCTCAATCATCTGGGTCTCGCCTCAGCACCGCAAACTCCCTAATACTAAGAATCATGTCTGCGGCCAATTTCGCCGTGAACTCATTCCCGGCAGCTTGCAAGTCTTTCCCATCAAGGACTACGGTGCGATCGAACAAGGCAAGCAGACGTCTTGAAATCCGTCCCAGAGGAGGTGGTGCACAGGTCACGGTGATGGATGCTGCGACTGGATTCTACTCACCTCTCGCGCCGCGAGTTTCTGTGCAACAGCGAGCGCTTCCGCCGCCGGGACCTTCACACCAGGTACGACCCCAGTGCCCTCCCAGTCTGTCTTGGTGATCGGGTTAACAAAGCGCGCGCAGAGAACACGAATAAAGAAATGAGCATCGATCCCATGCGGTTTGACGACGTGGGCGCCACCGCCCGTCGTCTCACCGACTACGGTCGCGCGCTTGAGCGCCTTCAGGTCGTAGGCAAATTCTTCAGCCGTAGAGAATGTACTGCTTGAGGTGAGCACATAAACTGGCCTGCCTATGAATTTCTTGCCGTTCACGTGCTGCGCCGTCCACAAGTGCTCGGTAACGTGCGTGGTCGGGTAGTCGATGTCGTCGAGGTGGGTCGGCCCATTGAATAGGTAGCTTGCGATCAGGGCGTCCATTCGCGGCGCTCCGCCATGGTTGTCGACGCCTTGCTCGCCAGCCTGCAAGCTACTTTGTCCGAGTGTGTCGGAGTCGGACGGCGGCGGCTCAGCGCTGCTCGATGAGCACGCTGGTCGGTCACGACAAGTCGAAACTGCGTCCCGCGTCCCGCGCCAGCGAGAACTCAGGGAGCGGGCGCGCCCCCGGTCGCGAAGAATTGCCCGGGACCGAGCATCCCTTTGTGGGTGCTGCTCGTATCCATCATGTCGAAAATCCTGAGCTGATAGCTGAGGAATTCGCGCTGGGATATCGTGCCGTCCCCGTCCGTGTCGATCTTCTTGAACATCTCCGGCGTAAGCAGACCGCTCGCGTAGCCGCCGGTAGCGAACGAAGCCACCTTGGGAGAGGCCGCCTTGTATTCGGGCTCGTCGACCATTCCGGTCTTCTTCTTGTCCAGCATTGCGAACACCTTGTTCTGGAACGCGATCCATTCCTTGCGGGACACCATGTTGTCGTGATTGGTATCCATCCTGTGCATCATGGACTCCGTCCGCAGCCCGCTCGCGTATCCGCCCGTCGCAAAAGAGACCATATCGTCCGAACGCGCGGCGGACGCGCCCATCAGCATGACTGCGCCAATGGCGAAACACGTTGCGATTTTGTTCACGTTGATCTCCCAGCGAGTCGGTCACAACACGGATGATGCCAGCGATCCCTTATATGCCGGAACTGCAAGACCGAGAGCATCATCGCTCCGAACGGGCTCGCGGTCATGCGTCAGCTGCAGCGCGAGAGGAGGCAGCGGTCGGTGCCGGGGCGCGATGAATCGACGATCGTATGTGGCGCGCTACCACCAAGACTTTTTGCCTACGTACGCCGCCGGTTTCGCGTCCTCGCGGCGTGGCCACCACGAGCCCGGGCGCGATCCTCCGATCCTCTTCCTTCCTCTGCGAGATTGGCGGGCCGCATACTCTGCCTAAGACGATCGCTTTCGGTGTGGCCAATGAAGTGTGAGGAACGGGTTGAGCTCGCGGCTCGCAACCGGATTGCGGCCGTGATGATTCTGGTATCGCTATTGCTATTAACCGATGCGCACGACGCGCACGCGCAACGCGCGGGAGAAAATGCCGTTACGGCCGCCGAAGACGTCTTCGGGACAACTGTTGGCAATGAAAGTGTCGGAATTTACGACACAGAGGACGTGCGCGGCTTTTCGCCGCTTCAGGCGGGCAACGTCCGCATTGAGGGACTCTACTTCGACAAGGTTGGCGACGAGAATGACCGTTTGCAAGCCTCGTCGCGTATCCACGTGGGGATCGCGGCGCAGAATTACGCTTTTCCCGCACCCACGGGTATCGTCGACTATGCGCTGCGAGCGCCAGGTACCGCCGCCAACCTGAGTGTCTTCACCGAGGGAAACAGCTTTGGGTCTAGTACGCTCCAGCTCGATGGAGACCTCCCGGTAAATCACATACTCAGTGTCGGCGCGGGGGTCGGCTACAATCGCAATGTTTCTGCCAGCGGCTCCAGCAATTACGAAGGCAATATAGCGGTCCTTTTGAAATGGCAGCCGCTACCCAATTTGGAGATCTTCCCCTTCTGGTCGCGCAAGGACACGTTTGAGCAGAAAAACGGCGAAGCCTACGAGCCGGGCGGGGACTTCCTACCGAACCCCATGCCCCTGCGCCACTTCTTCGGCCCTCAATGGGCTACCAGCACCGACTTCAGCATCAATTATGGAGCGCTGTTCGGCTATTCCCTTTCGTCCTGGGTCATGCGACTGGGGATTTTCCGTTCTGAATTGGCCGAGCCCGCGAGCAACTCTCCTTATCTCAACCTTGCTACCAGCCGTCAGGGTGAGCTTGAGGTGGACTCCAGTCCACCCTCCCATTGGGGATCGACCAGTGGGGAATTGCGGGTCGAAAAGAACTTTGCCGAGGGACCCTGGGTCAATCGGGTGCTGCTCTCGCTTCGTGAACGCAATTGGAGCGGACGCTACGGCAACGCCATCACGACAGATGTCGGCCCGCAAACGATCAACCAATGGATCGATTCGCCCAAGCCGCTCCTGAGATTTCCTCGGTTGATTCACGATCACGTGTACGAGCGCTGGATCGGCTTCGAGTATCAGGTTGCCAGACGCAACTGGTTCCAAGTCAGCCTCGCCGGACAGAAGGCGCGTTACTACAAGCGTACGCTCATACCCGAGGCAGCCCCGGCTTCTTTCGAAACCTCACCGGGTCTGTTGACCGGCTCCGTTACGGCGGATGTGACGGATAAGGTGGCGATTTTTGCCAGTTATACCGAGGGATTAGAGGACAACGGCAACGCTCCGAGCAACGCGGCAAACAGCAATGAGGCGCTTCCCGCAACGTTCTCGCGGCAGAAGGACGGCGGCGTGCGCTGGACGATACTGCCAGGAACAAATTTGGTCGCCACTGTCTTCGACCTCGAGAAGGCGTATTTCAATCTCGACCCCTCCAATCTCTATCGGCACTTGGGAGCAGTGGGAAACAGGGGCCTGGAATTGTCGCTTTCCGGAAATCTGACCAACCAGCTTGACGTAGTCGCGGGCGGCGTATTCTCAGAACCGACGGTGAGCGGAGACGCAGTACGTTTGGGTGTTTCGGGTCATAGGCCGGTCGGCATCTATTCCCGAAAACTCGTATTGGATATCAATTGGCAGCCACCAGGAACATCCGGCCTCGCCTTCGACTTGGATACAAACTATTATGGCAGCGTGCCGGGCAGCTTGGATGATGCTGTGATCGTTCCGGCCTACACCACGGTTGATTGGGATACGCGCTACGAATTCCAAATGGCTGGACAGGCGGCCTCGCTGAAGTTCGCCGTCATGAACATCTTCGATGTTCGCGCCCTCCGCGTGCTGGATTCAAACACTTATAGCATCTTTTCTGACAGTGAACGCAGGGTCGATTTGAGACTCATCGTCGATATCGGATGACGCTTTCAAACGCGACCGCTGGACACCCCGCACGTCTCAACCATTCTGAAGCGAGGCATTTCTGACGGCGCCGCAATTTAGGATCCCGTGGCGCCATCTCGACGACCCCGCTTGGCCAATGCCGTGCCGGTGGCCGTGCTGTACCCGAGATGAGACAGCCCCCGCCCGCGCCTCGCCCCGGCAGCAACGGAAATGTCAATCGGGCTACGATGAGTTGTGGCAAATCACCCGCTGGGGCGACCATGCTGCGCTGGGCATTACCTGTCGCATCCTCTACGCGTTGGTAGTACATTCTACGCCTTTGAGGCGAGGCACTGCATGTACCGCCAAATTCCCAAGGGTGCTGATAACCGCCAAGCGCGTGTTCCAGAGCTGCTGCTGCGATCGGCCTCATCGCATTCCCCCTGATGCACCCGACGTGGGTTTTGGTCAGGTAAGTGGACGGGCGCCGCCGCGAGACCGCCGCCGGCGGATGCGGCTCTTCCCATCCTCGGTCGACGCCAACGCAAAACGGCTGCTGCTTGCCAAGGCGCTCCGGTCCATCGCCGATGGATATGTCAGTATTCTGCTGCCGGCTTACTTGCTGCAACTGGGATTCACGGCCGTCCGGGTCGGTGTTCTCGCCACGGCGACGCTCATGGGCTCGGCTGCCCTGACGCTCTTCACCGGCCTCATTACCGCTCGGTTCGGGCATCGCCGCCCGCTCGTCGCAGCCTCGGGACTCATGATCGCCACCGGCGTCGCTTTTTCCACCCTGCAGGCGTTCTGGCCCTTGTTGTTGGTCGCGTTCATCGGGACCCTCAATCCCTCCTCCGGCGACGTCAGCATTTTTCTGCCTCTCGAGCACTCATTGTTGAGTCAATCCGTTGCGGATCGAGATCGCACGAATCTGTTCGCAGGCTACAGCCTGACCGGCTCGCTTCTCGCCGCCATCGGAACACTCCTGGCAGGCTTACCCGAGCTCGCAGCGCGAGAGCTCGGTACGACAACCCTTCACGCGATGCAAGCCATGTTCTGGCTCTATGCGCTGCTCGGCCTGGGCGCTGGCGCGATCTACTGGCGCGTCACCGAGTCGCCGCCGGCATCTCGGGTATCAGCTCCTCAACCCCTCGGTCCGTCGCGCCGTATCGTCTATCGGCTGGCCGCACTCTTCGCGGTGGATGCCTTCGGAGGTGGATTCTTCGTACAGGCGATTCTGGCTCTGTGGTTGTTCAAGCGATTCAATCTATCGGTGGCGGCAGCTTCGACCCTCTTCTTCTGGACGGGCCTGTTGATGTCCGCATCCTACCTTGCAGCTCCGCCCATTGCCCGGCGGATCGGACTCATCAGGACCATGGTCTTCACCCACCTACCGTCGAATCTCTGCCTCATCGCCATTCCGTTTACGTCGAGCCTTCCGGCCGTCATGGCTCTTCTCCTCATTCGCAGCCTCCTGTCCCAGATGGACGTTCCAACGAGAAGCTCATACGTCATGGCCGTCGTGACGCCGCCCGAGCGATCGGCTGCGGCCGGCATCACTGCCGTGCCGCGAAGCCTTGCTTCAGCGATCAGCCCTGTGCTCTCGGGCCTTCTGCTCGGCGCATCGATTTTCGGCTGGCCGCTGCTCATCGGCGGAGCCCTCAAGGCCGCTTATGATCTGACGCTCCTCATGATGTTCAGACATGTTCGGCCGCCGGAGGAAGCAGGCGGAGGCCCTCATCATTGAGGCCGAAAGATCCACACCGACGCCGATTGACCGGCGACAGCACGCGCCGCCACGAAGAGCCGATCCAGATCGGGTACGAAAAGCCCAGTTCGCGTACCTGCGACCGTGAGGATATGTCCCAAGAGACTGTAGCTGTCGCCCTGTGCGGCAAACACATCGACGAAGCCTTCGCCGCCGATCACGTAAACACGGTGACGCACATGATCGAGCTTCCAATCGCCTGATCCACACGAGCCCAGTCGATTGGCCCGGCCATGGCCGTCTCGGTAGTCACTGCCGCGGTGAAGCTCAGCGTCCAGATCGCGATATGCTTCATGGTCAGGCTCCGAGGGCATAAGAGCGCTCCGGGGAACGCAAGTATCCGGCCCGATAGTAGTTAATTATATAACCCATTAGTAGTATCCGCTACATGAACGATGCCCATGCGGCAACCTGGCTGCTGTTGATCACCAATCTTCCCGGTCACAACCCAACGCTGCGCATGCGGCTATGGCGCGCGCTGAAATCCACGGGAGCCGGACTGCTGCGCGATGGAGTGTATCTCCTCCCGATCTCGGAGGTCTCCCGTCGCGCTTTCGAGGAGCAGGCGGCCGACATTCAGGAAGCGGGAGGCGCCGCGTACATCCTGCCGTTTGAATCCGACTCCGCTCGGCAGCAGGCAGCGTTCATCGCGCTCTTCGACCGCACTGCGGAATATCAGGAAGCCATTCGGAATCTCGAGATGCTCAAGCGGGAGTTCCCGAAGCTCAGGGAAAGCGAGGCGCGACAGCGGCTCGCGACGTCACGTAGGGAGATCAGCGCTGTCATCGGCCGGGACTTCTTTCCTGCCGGCTCGCGTGAGCAGATCGAGGGTGCGCTCGCGGACGCCGAGCGGGCACTCAACGCCCGCTTCTCACCCGATGAGCCCCATCCCGCAGCGCATCAGATCCGCCGCTGCGACTTCAAGGAATATCGGGGCCGCACCTGGGCGACTCGCGAGCACTTGTGGATCGATCGTGTTGCCTCGGCGTGGCTCATCCGTCGGTTCATCGATCCAAAGGCAAGATTCCTCTGGCTCAAGCGGGTAAAGGACTGCCCCAAGCGAGCCGTGAGCTTCGATTTCGACGGCGCGGAGTTCACGCATATCGGGAGCAAAGTCACTTTCGAGGTCCTGACGGCGAGTTTCGGTCTGGAGCACGATGAAGGGCTCAGTCGGCTGGGTGCCCTCGTCCACCACCTGGACGTCGGAGGCATCCCCACTGCCGAAAGCCCGGGCTTTGCGGCCATAATGGCTGGCGCCCGGGCACTGCAACCCGACGACGATGCGCTGCTCGAGGCCATGACGCCGGTGCTCGACAGTCTCTACAAGACCTACTCGAGCACCCCCCGCGCGTAACCCGCCTGCGCTTGTCCGGAGTGCCCGCCGGGCGCACTGCGGTGCCAATCACAGTTCTCACTGCAGCGCGCCCGATAACCAATGCAGCAAGTTGAGCACAGTCAGCGCGGTCCACCGGCTCCTCGCCGTGACGGCGACGCTGAAGCTGCCAGGCAACTATCGCAAGGTTTCTCTTGGCTGGACGGTCAGGCTGCCATAAGCTCGCCCGATAATCCAGGCATTCCAAGAGAATGCCTGATCAGGGAGACTGTTATGGTGACTGATCAAACGCAGTTCACGCGTGACGTCATCGGCCGCTACATCTGCAACACGTTTGCGGAGGCTGTGGCGAGCGGCCCGTTTGACGCGATCATCATCGGGGGCGGGACATTCGGTCTGAGTCTGGCCGAGGACCTGCACTTTCGCAGCGGCGGCGGCGGACTCAAACCGAATAACTTTCGGGTTCTCGTTCTGGAGGCAGGCCCTCATGTCTTTCAGGAGCACGTTCAGGACCTGCCCAATTTCCAGATCGATGCACCGGGCCCCGTGCAGGGAGACGGCCCCGGGGTGGTGCCGAGCCCCGGAAAGCCGCTTCCCACGACCCTCCATCAACTCATTCAACAACGGCTGGATCAGCAACCGCTCTTCGAGGTCTGGGGACTCCCTTGGCGCTCGAGCGTGGCTTTCGGCGGCCTGGTATATGCCCTCGGTGGACGCTCGCTCTATTTCGGGGGCTGGACGCCCCGCTACCTGAGCTCCGAGATGCACACCACCCCCGTCGGCGCGTTCACGCAGGACACCTTGTGGCCCAGCTCCGTCGTCCAGGATCTGCAGGTGCGATATTTCGCCGAGGGGGAAAGCCAAGTAGGAGCGACCACATCTAACTTGTATATCAACGGTGCGCTGCACGACTTCTATCGAAAGAAGACCTTCGACAACTATACGGCGATTCCGAACCGGATTCCCCTGGCGGAGTTGCCGGACTATGCCGACGCGTATGTCGCCAACGGCGATGTGCGCTTGGGGGATCAGATCGGCAGCCCGCCTTTTGCCGGCTTTCGCGACAGCGTAAAGCTCGACGCGCCCCTGGCCGTGCAGGTGCAAACGCGCCCGGGCTACTTCCCCTTCGCCAAATTCAGCAGCGTGGCGCTCGCGGTTACCGCCGCACGCGATGCGGCGAATCAGTCGAGCGGGAAGGACGCGAACAAGCGCTTGATGATCGTACCGAACTGCCACGTCACGCGCCTCGTCACACGCAGCTATACGCTGGCAACCGGCGCCACGGTCCAAGAGGTCATTGGCATCGATACTGCGAACGGTCTGATCGACCTCAGCGCGCCGATACAGGGAAACCTCAATCGCAGGCCTGTCGTGATCCTCGCCATGGGCGCCATCGAGAGTGCGCGCATGGCCCTCAATGGCATCGGGGGCGTGCCCAACGCGTCTCTCATGGGCGCGAACTTGATGGTCCATCTGCGCAAGAACGTGGGGTTCCAGGGACCTCTGCCGCCCGGCGTGAGCGATGCAGAGCTGTCGGCGCTCCTCGTCCGCTGTCGCGCCGATCTCGCCGGGACGCCCGCACACTTTCATCTGCAGATCACGGCGTTCGCAGTTCCGCCCGGCGCGCGGGCCGGCTCGGAGCCATATCTCTTCCAGAGCGTTCCGGACCTCGATCACATCCGCCAGCTCGCGGCCACGAAGTCGGGAACCGTCACAGGTGTGATCCGCGCCGTGGGCGAGATGGTCCCCAACTCGAACAATCGCGTAACCGTGGACGCGGCGGACACGGATGAGTACGGTGTACCGCGAGCATCCATTGCCATCCAGCGCTCGCCGCTAGACGCGCAGCTCATGTCCGCGATGGATCAGGCGATCGATTTCGTGGCCTCGACGGTGTTTGGCGTAGCGGTCAGCGCCTCAGGCGTGCAGCCGGATGGGCTCGGCACGACCTTCCACGAATCCGGGACGCTTCGCATGGGAGAAGATCCTGCGCGCTCCGTCGTCGACCCGGAGAGTCAGTTCCACTACGTCACGAACTTGTTCGCCGGAGACGCGTCAGTCTTGCCGACGTGCGGCTCGGCCAACCCGGTCATGAATGGCGTTGCGCTGCGCCGTCGGCTCGCCAAGCGCTTGGTTCCAGAAGGCGAAGGCGATTTGCCGCCTCCACCAGGCGGCCCTGGCATCTTCCAGCCCTCGATGCCGGCGACGCCGCCGCCTGCGGGCACCGTCCTGTCGCTCTTCGACGGCAGTACGCTCGCCAATTGGCGCATGGCGGGTCGCGGCACTTTTCATGTGATCGATGGAGCGCTGCAGTGCGTGCCGAGCTTCGATCTCGGCCTGCTCTGGTGCGTCATACCGATGCCGCAGAACTACCTGCTGGAGCTCGATTTCCTCATTCGTATGTTCAACACCAATAGCGGCGTCTTCATGCGATTCAGCAACCCTGAGCTCTCGCGCTTCAACAATGCGGCCTGGTCGGCTGTCAGTACGGGCTTCGAGATTCAGATCGACAACACGGGAGCCGCGCCGGCTGGACAGCCGCAGGGGTTGCCGAAGCATCGGACCGGCGCCGTCTACAATGTGAACTATCCCGGCGACGGTTTCCCGATATCTGGCGTGCCCCCCGCCACCGCCGGAGATTTCGTGACGCCGGTTGACGCGGTGCTCTTCCCAGCCTGGAATCATTATCGCATTCAGATCCTGAATGATGTGATCACCGTGAGGCTCAACGGGACCGACACGGCGAAGTACACCAACCCCGACCCGAACCGTGGCCGCTTTTCGGCGACGACGCCGACGTTCGTGGGACTGCAGTCCTATTCCAATTACAGCTTCACGACGGCGTTCCGCAACATTCGCGCAACGGTGCTCTAGTATGCGGCGCCCGGCGGCACTGGCCACACCTATATCATGCACCTCGGGAGCAAAGTCACTTTCGACGTCCTGACGACGAGTTTCGGCCTGGAACACGATGAAGGGCGGTGCCCTCATCCACCACCCGCAGCGCTGCCACGACTTCAGCACGATCCTTGCCGCCGCGTCGGGCTCAAAGCCAGGCGTGGTGCAGCTCCGGTCCGATACATGTGCTTACCGGATGCGTCCGCGAACTTTCCGTCAAAGCCCCAACGAGGCTGCTAATGCGACTGTGCCTGCAGCGGATCGATCAACTTCAATGTGCCGAACCGGCGGAAATCCTTGTCGGTGGAACACAGCGTCGCTCCCTGCTCGAGGGTTATGGCGGCGAGGGCCGCGTCGCTGACGAGAGGCCCGCTGACCTTGGCCTCGCTCACTTGGTCGCAGAATAGCGGCCAGAATCTTTCTCCGTAGCCGACCGCGATGACGTTCGGATGTTCCAGCCACTGCCGAACGATGCCGCATGCGGCTTCACTGAGGGGTCGAGACACCGGGCAGATGTCATCGCCGAGGCCGCAACCATTGCTGAATACCACGGCGTTGAATCCATGCTGGTCTCACGCGGCTTCAGGCATGACACTTCACCCGACGCACCAATCTGCCGTTGGCTGGGCGGAGGAATTACGCTCGACCTCATGCCGTCACAACCCGGTGTCCTGAGCTTCCACAACCGTTGGTATCCTCTCGCCGTCAGCACCGCCAGCCCCATGACGCTTGAAGCGAGGCTCAAAATGAGCATCAAGATGCCCCGATCTCCGCGATAGAAGGCGATGGGGATGCGTGACTACCTGGGCGGTCGAGCCGCCCGCCGATTCGCGGACACACCTCTGCGGAGTTTCTTCACGAGTTTCGTGGTGTCGGTTCCCTCAAACAATTGCCGAAGCCCATGTGCTAACAGTTCGACGGCTTTCCCGAAGGCGCCGAGTTGCTCAACCCGGACTATCGCGACGGATCGGCGCAGGTCAAACGATGGGGGACGCAAGATCTTCACGGGATTGAAAGAGTGATTCCGCGCAATGAAGCGAGCAGGTAGCAGCCCAACGCCATAACCGGACTGAACGAACGCCAGCTGCATATGCATGTTGTGGATTTCAGCTCCAATCATCGGGGTGAAGCCGGCGCGCTCCATCCGATCGATGAGGCTCGCCCGAAGAAAACACCCGGGTGGATTGAGCACCCAGGGTGCTCGACCCAAACTTTTCCAATCATCGTCAACGTTGCCTGCGGCGCCTTGAACGATCTCCATGCGGTCGGTAGCGATGATACTAGTCACAAGAGGGGCAGGCGCGGTTCTCCCTTCGGGCAACAGCACGGCAGCAACGTCGAGTTCACCCGCGAGCAGCCGGTTAATTAGTTCAGGGGTCAGTTCGCTCGACAGCCGCAGCCGGACCTTGGGGTATTTCTCACTCAGTGCCTGAATAGGTTCGATTAGCGTCCCCTCAGCGAGGGCATGCGAGAGCCCGATGCGCAAGAGGCCGTGAGGTTCGGCGTCGCTCGACGTAAGAGACTTCAGCGCCTCGGTCCGCTGCAGCAGATCTCGCGCTTGTTCGAGCACCCTGGAGCCGAGGGAATTCAGACGCGGCGGCTTAACCGAACGGTCGAGCAACTCGGCGCCCAATGCAGCCTCCAGTCTTTGCACTTGCCGGGTAATCGCAGAGGGGGTCCGGAATAGCCGATCCGCTGCCCCAGCGATGGACCCGGCATGGGCGAACTCTACAAGGGCGCGTAAATCTTCGAGCATGGGGATCTCCTAAATCGCTCTCCGACCAATAACGAAAACGTGCTC
>Ga0134128_10008132_pt1 | contig 12625 bp, 9 predicted proteins | sample KB31754_FD_96462 | JGI IMG/M metagenome (GOLD analysis project Ga0134128, IMG submission 96462) | Terrestrial soil microbial communities with excess Nitrogen fertilizer from Kellogg Biological Station, Michigan, USA - KB3-175-4 | ecosystem: Environmental > Terrestrial > Soil > Unclassified ...
CGAATTCGAAATGGAAGGAAACCGTGGCGGCGCGTGCGAAAGAGATCGCGTCCAAGTCGGACCGGCCAGCAGGCGCTAAGGGCATAACGCTCGCCCCACTCGATCGCAAGATCGAGAAGGATCGCGTGCGTTATTCGCGTGTGGATGTCGAGATCGATCGTGAGAAAGGACTTGCGACCGTGACCGTGCGCGGGCCTAGTGGCGCCGTGCCGGCCTCGGTGGAAGCCGCGCATGCGCTGGGCGCGACATTCTGGCCACTCACGGTCGCGCGCGAACTGGAAGACGCGATTCTGCATCTGCGGACGAACGAGGCGGCAATCGGCGTGGTGCTGTTCCGCACGGACGGCAATGCGCAGGCCGTGCTCGCGCATGACGATTTTCTTAGCCGAGCCAATGGCGACTGGTTGATGCGCGAGATCCGTCATTATTTGAAACGCGTGCTCAAGCGCGTCGATGTGACGGCGAAAAGCTTCATCGCGCTGATCGAGCCGGGCTCGTGCTTTGCCGGCACGTTGGCTGAGCTCGCCTTTGCCGCCGACCGCTCGCTGATGCTGACCGGTACGCGCGAGGGCGACAACCGAAAAGCCGCGGCGATCACGCTCGGACAGGCGAATTTCGGCTTCTACCCCATGGGTAACGGACTGACGCGGCTGCAGACGCGCTTTCTCGGCGAGCGGCAAACGCTTGAGACGCTCAAGAACAAGATCGGCGTTGCGGTGGAAGGCGAGGAGGCCGCCGAACTTGGCCTCGTCACAGCATCTTATGAGGATTTTGACTGGGACGACGAGCTCCGCGTGATGCTGGAGGAGCGTACGAGCTTCTCGCCCGACGCCATGACCGGCATGGAAGCCAATTTGCGTTTCGCCGGGCCGGAGACAATGGAGACCAAGATTTTCGGGCGGCTGACGGCCTGGCAGAACTGGATCTTCCAGCGGCCCAACGCCATCGGCGAGCAGGGCGCACTGAAACTCTACGGCAGCGGCGTTTCGCCGACTTTCAACAAGGACAGAGTGTGATTGCCTGGGAATGACGAAAGGACAAACGCCATGAACATCGCGCAAGTCGATTACGACGGCTTGATTCCGAACAATGTCGCGCTCGGGCAGGACGTGCGCGTCAAGCGCGCGCTGGAGAAGTGGCATCCTGGTTATCTCAGCTGGTGGAACGATATGGGCCCGGAAGGCTTCCAGGAATCGCTGGTGTACCTGCGCACGGCGGTCTCCGTCGACCCAAAGGGCTGGGCGAAATTCGACTACGTGCGCATGCCGGAATACCGCTGGGGCGTGCTGCTCGCGCCGCAGATGGAAGGTCGCAAGGTCAATTTCGGCACACACAAGGGCGAGGACGCCTGGCAGGAAGTGCCGGGCGAATACCGCGCCATGCTGCGCCGGCTGGTCGTCATTCAGGGCGATACCGAGCCCGCATCCGTCGAGCAGCAACGCCATCTCGGAAAAACGGCGCCTTCGCTCTACGACATGCGCAATCTGTTCCAGGTCAATGTGGAAGAAGGCCGCCACCTTTGGGCCATGGTCTATCTGCTGCAGAAATATTTCGGCACCGACGGCCGCGAGGAGGCGGAAGCCCTGCTGCAGCGCCGCTCGGGCGACCCCGATACGCCGCGCATGCTCGGCGCTTTCAATGAGAAGACGCCGGACTGGCTGTCGTTTTTTATGTTCACCTATTTCACCGACCGCGACGGAAAAATGCAGCTTGAGGCGCTGGCGCAATCGGGCTTCGACCCGCTCTCGCGTACCTGCCGCTTCATGCTCACCGAGGAAGCGCATCACATGTTCGTCGGCGAGACCGGCGTCACGCGTGTCATCCAGCGCACCTGCGAGGCAATGACGGAGGCCGGCGTCAAGGATCCGAACGAGATTGAGAAGGTGCGCAAGCTCGGCGTGATCGACCTGCCCACCATACAGAAAAAGGCGAACCTGCATTTCTCGCTGACGCTCGATCTCTTCGGCAACGAAATCTCAACCAATGCCGCGAATGCATTCCACGCCGGCTTGAAAGGCCGCTACCGCGAAGACCGGCTCAAGGACGATCACCAGCTCGAGAGTGGCACCTATCCGGTGCTTCGCCTAATCGACGGGCAGATCAGGAACGAGGACTCACCGGCGCTCGCCGCGCTCAACATGCGGCTGCGCGACGATTATGTGGTCGACTGCAATGCCGGCGTCGGGCGCTGGAACAAGGTGATCGAGGGCTTTGGCATACCGTTCGAGATCAAGCTGCCGCACGTCGCCTTCCACCGGCACATAGGCGAATTCTCCAAGATCAAGGCGGATGTCAGCGGCCACGTGATGAGCGACGAGCAGTGGCAGAAACGCCGCGGTGAATTCCTGCCGTCGGACAATGATCGCGATTTCATCGAGAGCCTGATGAAGGCGGAATCACAAATCGGCAAATTCGCGAGCTGGATTGCACCGCCCAAGGTCGGCATCGATAACAAGCCCGGCAACTTCGAATACGTGAAGATTGCGTAGGCGGTTCGACGGACCCGGCGGTCAGGTCGGTCTCTATGCTCGTCATTCCGGTTCGCGCTTTCGGCGTGCCCCGGAATGACAGAGAATGGGCGGGATGCTGATCCCGTAACCCTCATCCCCCGGCCGCGCGCAAGTCCTCCTCGCGCAGCTTGAACCGTTGGATCTTGCCGGTCGCCGTGCGCGGCAGTTGCTCGCGCAACTCGATCCAGCGCGGAAACTTCCACGGCCCCGCCTTGTCCTTGACGTGATGTTTCAGCGTCTCCAGCAGACCAGCATCCGCCCGGTAGCCGTTGCGCAGCACGATGAAGGCCTTCGGCTTGATCAGCCCATCGGCATCTTCCTTCCCGATGACGGCTGCCTCAAGCACCGCTTCGTGCGAGATGAGCGCGGCCTCGACATCGAAGGGCGACACCCACATGCCTGAAACCTTGAACATGTCGTCGGTCCGGCCGCAGTAATAGTAATAACCTTCGGCATCGCGGCGGTACTTATCTCCGGTATGTGTCCATTCGCCCGCGAAGGTCAGCCTGCTTTTCTCGCGCTGGTTCCAATAGCCTTCGCCGGCCGAAGGGCCGCGCACGATCAGTTCGCCGATCTCGTCGATGCCCAGCTCGCGGCCGTGCTCGTCGACGATGCGCGCCTCGTAGCCCGGCACCGGCTTGCCGGTAGAGCCGTAACGGATGTCGTCCGGCCGGTTCGACAGAAACGTCTGCAGCATCTCGGTCGAACCGAGCCCGTCAAGCACGTCGACGCCGGTTATCTCACGCCAGTGTCGGCCGATATGCGCCGGCATTGCCTCGCCGGCCGATACGCAGATGCGCAGACGATCGGAGCTGGCGCCCTTGCCGATGTCCTTGTGCGCGAGCAGCGCCGTGTAGAGCGACGGCACGCCGTAGAAGATCGTCACGCGATTTCGGCGCAGCGTCTCGAACACGCCTTCGGGCGAGGGCCGGTGCGGCCACAGCGCGGCGGTGGCGCCAACCGAGAGCGGGAAGGTCATGGCGTTGCCGAGCCCGTAGGCGAAGAACAGCTTGGAGGCGGAATGCACGACGTCGTTTTCGGTGATGCCCAGGATGCCCTGGCCAAAGAGTTTCGCCGTCGCCATCAAGCTTGAATGGACGTGGCGGACTCCCTTGGGATCGCCGGTCGAGCCGGAGGTGTAGAGCCAGAAGGCGACTTCGTCAGAAACCGTGTCGGCGGTGAAGGGCGTGGTGTCGGCTCTTGCGATGAGCGTTTCGAATTGGTGATTCTCCGCTGTCACCGCCGGGCTTGTCCCGGCGATCTCGCTTAGGCGGGCACTCTGCGTCCCTAAGCGGGATGGCCGGGACTTCAGGCGCGAAGACGGCGCTTCGCGCCTTTTGGCCGGCCATGACGGTGCTTCTCGTCCATTCCAAACCACCATCACCACCGGACGGCGCGGCAATGTCTCCAGCGCCGGTGCGATGGCCGGCAGTAGCCCCGCATCAACAACTAACGCGCGTGCGCGGGAGTCCGCGAGAACGTGGGTGTACTGCGGAACATTGAGATAGATATTGAGCGGAATGGCGACGCTGCCGGCGCGGATCGTGCCCCAGAACGCGACGGGGTAATCCACCGTATCGTTGAGCAGCAGCGCGACACGATGCTCTGGCTCGATACCGAGCGCGCGCAGCGCATGTGCAAAGCGGATACTGCGTGCCTGCAATTCGCTATAGGTGAGGGTGCGCTCCGGATCGATGAAAGCGATCTTGCCGCCAAGCCCACGCGCGACATTGGCGTCGACGAAATCGGACACCGCGTTGTAGGGCCTGCGTTCGCCAAATTCGTCCACGCCGGCCCCCGCCTTCAACCGCCGAATAAATGCGTGAGCAGCCGCCGCGCCAGCACGCCCGCTACGCGCCGGCGATAATGGCCGGGCGTGAAGGTCGTCTTCATCGGCATGATCTGGTCCCGCACCAGTGCGTCGAGGCCCTTGATGACGCGCTCGTCGATCACGCCGCCGCACAGCTCACGTGTGCCTGCGAGCAGCACGGGGCGTGGATTGGTGCCGGTAAAGGCAACGCGCAAATCGGCGAGATTCCCGTTGTCCTTCTTCAGCGCCACGGCGACACCGGCGACCGGATATTCGATCGAGCGGCGAATGCGGATCTTGTCGTAGCCCGAGCGCAGACCGGAGACGTTCTTCGCGCGCACGGCGGTAATGAACTCGCCAGGCCGTAGCGAGAGATAGAATTTGCCGTCGCCCTGGGTTTCCGTCACCGGCACATCCTGGCGCGCGAAGCCGATATAGAGTTTTTCGAGCGGGATGCTGCGTCTGCCGGCGGGCCCCGCGATGTCGACCTCGGCGCCAAGCGTCAGCAGGGCGGGAGCGAGATCGCCCGAGAATGTCGCAAAGCACACACCGCGGCTTTTCGGCGCGACGTGACAGATGGTGCCGGTGGTCTTGAGGCAGTGGTTGTTGGCGTCCCGCCACCATTCACTTTGATTGTAGAAGATGCAGCGCGTGTCGAGGCAGAGATTGCCGCCGACCGTACCCATGTTGCGGTGAGTAGGGCCGGCTATGTGTGCGGCGGCCTGCGCGAGGACGGGATAATGCTCCGCGACTCCTGGAAGCCGTGCGAGTTCGCTCATTCGCACCGCCGCGCCGATCTCGAGCGTATGTTCATCCGCTTTGATCGCGTGCAACTCGGGCACGCGGTTCATGTCGATCAGGACTTTCGGCGCGACGATGCCGCGGCGGATGTTGACAACGAGATCGGTGCCGCCGCCGAGCGGCATGCTGCCCGGATTGCCGGCCCGCGCGGCGACCGCTTCTTCGACCGTGCGCGGGCAGACCACGCGAAATTCGGGCAGGGCGTCCATCAGGCGGCCCCCCATCGCTCGTCATCCCAGGGCGCGGCCAACGGCCGCGAGCCGGGAATCCGTAATCCCGGCTGCGAAGCATGGATTTCGGGCCCGCCGCCTCGCGGCGTCCCGGGATGACGGTTACAGGTTCCGCTGGGCATCACGGGCCGCCTCGCTTCTCCGCCGCGCGCTTGCGTTTCTCCACCGCCTCGAACACGCGATCGGGTGTCACGGGTAAGTCGTTGAAGCGGATGCCGATGGCGTCGGCGATGGCATTGGTTAGCGCGGGGAGAAATGCCGCGAGTGAGCCTTCGCCGGCCTCCTTGGCGCCGAACGGCCCGTGCGGATCGTTGCTTTCGATGATGCCAACCTCAATCGGCGGCGAATCCTGAATGGTCGGCACGCGGTAGTCGAGCATGTTGGCGGTGAGCATCAGCCCGTTGAAATAGGCGGCTTCCTCGCTCATCGCCTGGCCCATGCCCATCCAGACCGAACCCTGCACCTGGCCCTCGACGGTGAGGCGGTTGAGCGCCTTGCCGCAGTCATGCGCAACCCAGACCTTATCCACTGTCACGACGCCGGTTTCTTCGTCGACGGAAACCTCCACCACCTGGGCCGAATAGGAATAGCCCATAGTGCCGCCGATGGCCGCACCGCGATATTTCTTGCCGCCGTGCGATTCCGGAATCGTCGAATAATTGCCGGTGACGGTAATGGTGCCGGTGTCCTTGAGCGCCTCGGTCACGACTTCATCGAATGTTGCGCCCTTGTCCTGCGCGCCGGCGCGGTAGATTTCGCCCAGGCATTCGATGTCTTCCGGCCGCGCTTCGAGCTTGCGGGCGGCGGCATTCACCAGCACGGCTTTGAGATTGCGCGCCGCGTCGAGCGCGGCGTTGCCAACCATGAAGGTGACGCGCGATGAATATGAGCCGTTGTCCTTCGGCACGACCTCGCTGTCGCCGGTGACGACACGCACGCGCGCAAGATCAAGCCCCAGCACTTCGGCGACGGTTTGCGCGAGAATCGTGGTTGAGCCCTGGCCGATATCGGCCGCGCCCGACAGCACAACGATCGAGCCGTCGAAATCGAGCTTGATCTTCACGGTCGCATGTGGCTCGCCGGTCCAGTTCACCGGCTTCGACGCGCCCGAAATATAATGCGAGCAGGCCATGCCAAAGCCCTTGTGGATTAGCCCTTTACGCGCGCCATTTCCGTTGGCGAGCTTGCCCTTGTCCTTCCTCTTCTGCTTCTTCCAGCCGCTTTCGCGCTCGACCCAATCGAGGCATTCCGGCAGTCCGTAGGAGTTCACCATCAGGTCGTTGTCGGTGAAGGTAGGCGCGTTGAGCAGGTTGGCGCGCCGGACGGCGAAGGGATCGAGCCCGAGCTCCGCCGCCATCTCGTCTATCAGAGCTTCGAATGCGAAGCGGATATCGACCGTGCCATGGCCACGGAAGGCGCCGCAGGGCGGGGTGTTGGTCAGCATGCGGCGGCCGGTGTATTTCACATTGTGCAGGTCGTAGATGGCGTAAAGCATCGATCCGGCATAGAGGATCGTCACCACGCCATAGCCGGAATGGGCGCCGCCGCGCTGGTCGCAGCCGCATTCGACCGCGGTGATGCGACCGTCCTTGCGCATGCCGATCCTGAGGCTGATGTCGGTCTCCGGCCGGCCGCGATGGGTAATGAAGGTTTCCTCGCGCGTCGTCACGATGCGCACGGTGCCATTCGCCTTGCGCGCGAGCAGGGCCGCTATCAATTCGATGTTCAGCGTCTCGGTGCGGCAGCCGAAGCCGCCGCCGACATGCGGCTTGATCACGCGGATGCGCGACATGTCCATGCCGAGGGTCTGCGAGAGCATCAGGTGGACGTAGTAGGGGACCTGCGTCGAGGCGTGCACGGTCATGCGGTCGCGCACGGCGTCGTATTCGGCGACGGCTGCATGCATTTCCATCTGGTTCTGGCAGACTTCGGCGCAGTTATAGGTGCCCTCGCGCACGAGTTCGGCTTCGGCAAAGCCCTGAGCGACGCTGCCCAGCTCGAACAGCACGTCGCGCTCGATATTGCCGGGTTTCTTCTCGTGCAGCAGCACGGCGCCGGGCGCAGCCGCATCTTCCGCCGTGTAATAGGCCGGCAGTTCCTTCGCCTCGAATTTGATACGGCGGAGGGCCTCGCGTGCGGCGTCGTCATCAAGCGCGGCGACCGCGGCCACCGGTTCACCGCGGTAGCGTACCTTGTCGCGCGCCAGGGGATACTCGGTACGCGCGATTGGCAGCACGCCGAAGCCCTTGTCGCAGTCGGCGCCGGTGACGACCGCGATCACGCCGGGCACCTTGAGCGCTTCCGACACGTCGACATTGATAATTTCCGCGTGCGAATAGGGGCTACGGTAGATGCGGCCGGCGAGCTGGCCGCTGGCCACGATGTCAGCGGTGTATCTGGCGCGGCCGGATACTTTCTCCGGTCCGTCGATCATCGGCACATAACCGCCGATATTGTGCGTGGGGGCGGGCTTGTTCACGGCGCCACTCCCTGCTTCCCGAGCGCCACGGCAAACTTCACCGCTTCGATGATCTTCACGTAGCCCGTGCAGCGGCAGATATTGCTGCCGAGCGCCTCCAGGATTTCCGTATCGCTCGGGTCGGGATTGCGCCGGAGCAATCCGGCCGAGGCCATGATGAAGCCGGGCGTGCAGTAGCCGCATTGCGAACCGAGTTTTTCATGGAAGCCGCGCTGCACGGCGGAGAGCTGTCCGTCATGACCGAGCGACTCGATCGTATCGACGCGCTTGCCGGCAACCGTCGCCGCCAGCGTTAGGCAGGACAAAGTCGGCTGGTCGTCGATCAGCACCGTGCAGGCGCCGCATTCGCCGCCGTCGCAGCCGGTCTTGGTGCCCGTGAGCCCCGCCTTCTCGCGCAGGTAGTCGAGCAACAGGATATTGTCGGCGACCGCATCGACGCGGTCGCGCCCGTTGAGCCTGCATTCAAGCAGCCGGGCCAAGTATCTCTTCCCCTCTGTCTCTTCCCCCGGAGGCGCACTTTTTTGTGCGCCGTTTTTATTGTTCGTTGCCGATACTGGCCGATACTAGGCTTGGCGGCGCCACGCCAGAAGCGGTTCCGCAAGCCAAATCGCGGGAATGGCTGGAACGATTACGCTTGGCCGAATTTGGCGATCACGTCGGCGGGGATAGCGGCGCCGGCGATCTTCTCCGGGTCATCCTTGCTGCGGACAGCCCAAACCCGGGTTTCGTCGCCCTCGACGGCTAGTTCGCCGCCGATCGAAAGGCGGTGTTCGACGTCGAAGCTGGAGCGGCGGAACTCGCTCACGCGCGAGGTCATGTCAACAACATCGCCGAACCTGATAGGCTTGAGGAAGTTGGCGCGTGCATCGACCAGCGGAATGCCCATGATGCCGAAGGCCGTGGAGAGTTCGTGCGGTTTGACCCCGAGTGCGGCGTCGAACAGTTGCCAAGTGCTGGTGTCGAAGATCTCGAAGAAGCGGCTGTTGAACACAATGCCCGCGGGGTCGCATTGGCCCCATTCGATGGTCAATTGCCGGCGGTAGGTGAAGGACGCCACGCGGGTTGCCTCGGTCCTGATACGAGAACGCGTATCGCGTGCCCGCGTTATAGCGGCCGTCCGCGCGGGCGTAAACGCGAAGCTGCTCTTCGTCACATCCGACTTTATGCCCGGGCATCCACGCCTTGCTCGTTCGAGGAGGGAAATGAGCGGAGTATGCTGGACGCGCCTAGCGACGCTTCGCCTTCGCTTTCTTTCTCTTCTTCTTCCTCGGGTCCGGCCACTCGACGACTTCCTGCGACAGGATTTCGACGCGTGAGGAACGGCGGCGTTTGCGCAATGCGTGCCGCGGCGCCACCGGCAGGTGCGGCGAGGTGTCAAGATCGACCAGCAGCCAGTCGAGGTCGTCCGAAGCAATCACCCAGCTCTTCGGCGCGTAACGCGCGAGCGAGAACGGCCGTGAATAGGACAGCATGGATTTCTTGCCGCCGGGCAGGCAATACTCGTGCGCATAGGTCATCGCGAGCTCGCGCGCGCTGCGATAAATCGGATCGCGCCAGCGCAGAATGGCGTGGTTGGTTTTGCTGATGGCGCCCCAGAGGCCGCGCTCCTGGAACAGTGCGATGATGTGATCCTGATCGCTTGGCAGCGCGCGGATATCCATCAGTAAAGGCCGCCGGCCGTGATAGGCGAGCGCGGCCGCGGCCAAAATCGCGCCCTCCGCGCAGTGCGCCATATTCGCATCGATCGTCCGCCGCGGCGACATCGCGGTATCGCCATCGAGGCCGAAATTCACGGGCAGCCGGTCGAGAAAATCCTGAATCTTCTGCGGCGTGTCGAGACGCGCGAACAACCGGTGCTCGGACGGGCTCAACAACGCATGCAACTTGCGGCGATAGGGGGGCATCAGGAGACGCGGGTTTCGGGAGTGAGCGACATGTTCCGTGTTTTGCATACGTTAACGAGGGATTCGAGCGCTACCGGCGTTCTCCACAACGCGAGAAGGAAAGCAAATTGTTACGCGCCGAGGGCCTTAAGGAAGCAAATTTCTTCTTATTTTCGGGCACTTATTGCGGTTTCGCAGAATAAACTACTACTTAGCAGCTCCTGTTGATTGCACGGGAGTAGTTTCGATGACCGATTTTTCGCACGAGCCGCGGCGCCTTCTGCAGCGGATTACGCTCGACAGCTGGGCGGTGGCAATCGCAACTGCCTTCGTGGCTCTGGTCGTCCTCGGCATTTTGCCGCGCGTTCCGTGGTGAAACCATGAGTACTGCCGTCGCCGCAGCTTCGCGTTTTTCTTTGCCTCAGCGCTTCGTCGAGCTTCTGCCCGGCGTCGTTCTGCTGTTGACGATCGGTTATGCGGGAAAACTGATCGAGCAAAGCGTAACTGCTTATGGCAAGGTCAATCACCTCGCGCTGCCAAATATCGAATACGTGCTGTGGGCGATCGTCATCGGCCTCATCGTCTCGAATACGATCGGCGTTCCGAAGATATTCAAGGCCGGAATCGGAACCTACGAATTCTTCCTCAAGCTCGGCATTGTGCTGCTCGGCGTGCGCTTTGTGCTCGGCGATGTGCTCAAGCTCGGTGGCATCAGTCTTGCCGCGGTCGCAGTCGAGCTGACGATTTCGATCGTGCTGATGACGTGGCTCGGACGCACGTTCAAACTTTCCCCGAAGCTCACGAGCCTGCTCGCGGTCGGCTCGTCGATCTGCGGCGTCTCCGCGATTATCGCGGCCAAGGGCGCCATCAATGCCAAGGACGAGGATGCGTCATTCGCGATTGCCGCAATCCTCGCGCTCGGGGCGATCGGTCTCTTCACCTATCCGCTGATCGGCCATTTCATCGGCTTTTCCGATCACGCCTATGGCCTGTGGGCCGGACTTTCGATCGACAACACCGCGGAAGCGGTCGCGGCCGGTAACTTATGGTCGGAGCAGGCCGGCAAGATCGCCGTGCTGGCAAAAACCACCCGCAATGCGACCATCGGCTTTGTCGTGTTGGCCTATGCGATCTATTGGGCGGCAAAAGGTGAAGCCCGCACGGTCGAGAACAAGGCCGCGTTCCTGTGGGCCAAGTTTCCGAAATTCGTGCTCGGCTTTCTCGCGGTGTCGCTGCTCGCCACCTTCGGCGCCTTCTCGAACGATCAGGCGTCCGACATCGGCAACCTGTCGCGCTGGGCCTTCCTGCTCACATTCGCGGGTGTCGGGCTTTCGACCGACTTCCGCGCCATGCGCAAGCAGGGACTCTATCCATTCATTGTCGGGGCTGTGGGCGAAATCGGTATCGCGCTGGTCACGCTCGCCATCGTCATTGCTATTCAGCCATGGCTGCCGGCTTGAGGTAAATTGAATGTCGTCCGGTTTAGCCAATATCCCCAAGACAGCGCCGTTCTCCGAAGAGGACGTAGCCCTGCTCAACCGCGTGGTTGGACCGGCAAGCGCCGTGCAGCGCGCGTGGCTGGCGGGGTTCCTGGCGGGCGTCGAATCCGTGTCCGGACAGGCGCAGCCGGTGGCACAGGCGCGCCCCGCGGAGCCGCTGACGATTGTCTATGCAAGCGAGTCCGGAAATTCCGAAAAGCTCGCCGGCGATGTTGCCAAGGCCGCCCGCAAGAACGGGCTCAAGCCGACCATCATCGACATGGCCGACCTGGATCTTCCCGCCCTTGCTTCCGCGAAGCGGCTGGTCGTGATCGCCGCCACCTGGGGCGAGGGCGAACCGCCCGCACGTGCGATCCGTGCCTATAACGAATTGATGGGCGAGGGCGCGCCCCGCCTCGATGGCGTCGAATTCGGTGTGCTGGCGCTGGGCGACACGGCCTACGCGGAATTTTGTGCGATCGGAAAGGTAATCGATGAGCGGCTGGCAGCCCTTGGCGGCAAGCGCATCGTCGATCGCGTCGATTGCGATCTCGACTTTGCCGAGCCGGCCGCGCGATGGATAGGCGACGCAGTGAAGGCCCTCGCGCCGCCGACCGGCGGCGGCCGGGTCATCGAGGTGGATTTCGGTGCCAAGCCCGCGGCATCCGCCAGTACGGACGTGGTGGAGGCCGAGATCATCGAGCACGTCGATCTCAACTCGTCACGCTCGGACAAGGAGACGATCCATCTCGCCCTGTCGTTCGAGGGCGGCGCCCCGGCCTATGAACCCGGTGACTCCCTCGATCTCTACGCCGAAAACGACCCGGCCTATGTCGACGAATTGCTCAAGCTCGTTGGGCTTTCGGGCGACGACAAGCTGCGGACCGAATTCATTAAGTCGCGCGATGTTACGACGCTCTCGCTCAAGACAATCGACACCTATGTCGAGAAGACCGGCCATCAATATGTCAAGGCGCTGCTTGCGGATGGACAGGCGCGCGAATGGCTCGCGGGCCGTCAGCTCATCGACCTGATCGCGGAATTCCCGATTGCGCTCGATGCCGAGAAGTTACGCGCGCTCACCCGGCCGCTGGCGCCGCGCGCCTATTCGATTGCGTCGTCGCGCCGCGAGGTGGCAGACGAAGCTCATCTGCTTATTTCTGCGGTACGCTACGAAAGCCATGGCCGCGCCCGTAAGGGTGTCGCATCGAACTACGTTGCCGAGCGGCTCAAGCGCGGTGGCCGCGTCCGCGCCAAGCTCAAGCCCAACAAGCATTTTGCGCTGCCGGCTGGGGACAAAGACATCATTATGGTTGGCCCTGGCACCGGCGTTGCGCCATTCCGCGCCTTCGTCCAGGAGCGCCGCGCGACGCAGGCGAAGGGGCGCAGCTGGCTGTTCTTTGGCGACCGCAGTTTTACGCACGACTTCCTTTA
>Ga0134128_10008134_pt1 | contig 12623 bp, 11 predicted proteins | sample KB31754_FD_96462 | JGI IMG/M metagenome (GOLD analysis project Ga0134128, IMG submission 96462) | Terrestrial soil microbial communities with excess Nitrogen fertilizer from Kellogg Biological Station, Michigan, USA - KB3-175-4 | ecosystem: Environmental > Terrestrial > Soil > Unclassified ...
CTGGATGTTCGAGATGTCGTAGCACTCGATGCGCCTGGGCGGGGATTCGAGGTCCAGGGCCTCGGCCAGAGCAGCGAGCATCGGCTCGGTGCGGCTTCGGTCGTAGTCGGCCTGGATGCGCATCTGCTCCAGCTCTTGCTTTGCGGTTTCGCCCAGCTGCGTGACCAGCGCTCGTTTACGCCCACGCTGAGGAACCTCGATGTCGACGGGCCGACCACGCTTGTCGGCGAGCCAGCCGGTGATCAGTTCCGGCTCCTCGACGGGACCCGGCAGGATGACGGTGCGCGGCACGTGCGTCGCGCTCGAGTAGTACTGGAGCATGAAGCCGCGCAGGAGCTCGGGCTCGGTGGCGTCGCCGGCACCGTCGAGGGCATGACCGTCGTGGCCGACCATCTTGCCCTGGCGCACATAGGCGACCTCGACGAAGACATCGTGGCCGCTTCTCGCGTAGGCGACGATGTCCTGGTCGTCGCGGCCGCGGGTCAACACCTTCTGTCGATCCGCGATCCGCTCGATCGAGTGGAGCTTGTCCCGGTAGCGCGCGGCGTTCTCGAAGTCGAGCTTGTCGGCCGCCGATTGCATCCTGTCCTCGAGCTCGCGGACCAGAAGGTCCGACCTCCCCTCCATGAACAGCGCGACCTCGTTGATCCGCGCCTTGTAGTCCTCAGAGCTGATGCGCCGCTCGCATGGTCCGGGGCAGCGCTTGATGTGAAAGTCGAGGCACACCTTGCCCTGCTTGAAGATGTCGTCCGAGCACGTGCGAAAAGGGAGCAGCTGCCGGATCGACTTCACGGTCGACCGGAGCGAGAGCGCTGATGTGTAGGGGCCGAAGTAGAGGGCACCGTCGTTCTGCACCCGCCGCGAGTAGTGCACGCGGGGGAAGGCCTCGGTCACCGGCAGCTTCAGGTAGAGGTAGTTCTTGTCGTCCTTGAGGCGGATGTTGAAACGGGGCCGGTAGTTCTTGATGAGGCTGTTCTCGAGCACGAGCGCCTCGACTTCGTTGGCGGTGGTGATGAACTCGAAATCGGTTGCCCGCCTGACGAGCTCCGAGACCCGCGCCGTCTCGGCGTAGCCGGGCGTGAAGTACTGGCGCAGCCGGTCGCGCAGGCGCAGCGCCTTGCCGACGTAGATGACCTGCGTCCTGGCGTCCCGAAACAGGTAGACGCCCGGGCTCTCCGGCACCGCCTGGAGCCTGGCTTTGATCGTGTCTTCGAGCGAAACCGCCATGCCTGTAGCAAGTCTAGGAACACGTAAACTCGGGTCCGTGAGCGAGATACAGCAGCCCGCCCCGGCGCCAGGCTTGCAGGGCTACGCGCCGTCCGGCGCACAGACCAACAGCCTTGCCATCGTCAGCCTGGTGGCGGGCTTCCTGTCTTTCTTCGCCCACGTGATCCCGCTGATCGGCGGGTTCAGCGTGGCGCTGATCGCCATCATCACCGGGTTCATGGCCCGCGACCAGATCAAGCGCACCGGCGAGCAGGGCGTCTGGATGGCCAACGTCGGCATCCTCGTCGGGTTCATCCACATCGCGCTGGGACTGATCCTGGTCCTGGTCCTCATCTTTGCGGTCTTCGTTTTGGGGATCGCGCTCTTCGGAATGGCGACTCACAGCGGAAGCGCCCCGACGCCTTCGCCCCTCCCCTAAGGCAACCCTCTAAACGGGAGCCAATTCATCAGGCGCGGGCTAGGATTTGCGCCATGTCTGATCCGTCCCGACCCTCGAATCCCTCGACGCCGCCGCCGCCCATGTACGCCCCACCGCCGCCCAGCGCTCCCGGATTCGCCTCGCCGCTTCCGCCCTCTGCCGGCACCATGCCCCAGCCGATAGCGCCCGCCTCCGGCATGGGCCTCGCGGCCATCCTGAGCCAGGTGACCGGCGTCGCGGGAGGCGGGATCCTGCTCGGCCTTGCGACCGTCATCGTGCCGCTCGCATTCGGGTACGTCTTCTACGTGCTACCGATCGCGGGCTTCCTGGCGGGCATCGCCGCGATCCGCCGCGGCCAGCTCATCGGGGGCGTCATCGCCATCGTTCTCAACGCGATGGGTGGCATCCTCACGCTCGTCGGACTTACGGGCTAGCCCCACCTTCGCGTCGGCCGGCACCGCCAGCAGCGGGAACACCGCGGATAGAAGGGCGACGGCTGCGGCTGTCCACAGCGCCGCGTTGAGGGACCAGGCGATCACAGGCCCTGCCAGCGCCGAGCCGACCGGTGTGCCGAGCCAGTTGACTGACATCGAGATGGCGAAAGCGCGCCCGAACCAGGCGGGGTCGGTGCGCCTCTGGCGGAGAGTGAACAGGCCGACGTCGAACGGACCGTTGGCGATGCCGGCGATCACCATCGCGACCAAGACCACGACCACCGAGTCTGCGAACGGCAGCATCACCATGGCGACGACGCTGATGAGGATCGCGGCGAGCATCAGTTGACGCTCTCGGCCGCGGGTGTCGATGCGACCCGTCAGCAGCGCCGAAACCAGCCCGGACGCCCCCATAGCGCCCCACAGGATCCCCACCGTGGCCGGCCCTGCGTGCAGCCGTCCGAGGACGAGAACGGGGATCGCAATGTTGAGCACCCCCCAGCTCAGGTTGAACGTGCTGAGCGTCAGCGCGAGCCCGCGGAGGGTGGCGTGGCGCAGGACGTAGCGCAGCCCATGCCAGGCGTCGACCACCAGCGAGGGCCGGCCGGTGTCAGGTGCGATCGGATCGTGCACGCCGCTGATCAGGGAGGCGCCGGCGGCGTAACCGATGCCCGTCGCGACCAGCGCCCACTCCGGTCCCGCAAGACCCACCAGCACCCCGGCGAGCGGGGCGCCCAGCAGCGTCGCGATCACGTGTCCGCCGCTGTCGAAGGCATTGGCGCGTTCCCAGAGATGGCCCGGCACCAGCACCGGGAACAGGGAGCGGGAACCGCTGTTGCTCAGGGGCAGCGTGAGCGAGGAGACAAATACGATCGTCAGCAGGACCGGCGCCGGCAGCGCGTGCGCCCAGGAGAGAGCGGCGACGAGGACGCCGGTCGCCGACGCGACGAAGTAGTCGAGCATCACGAGCCGCGCGCGCCCGTAGCGATCCAGCAAGGCGCCGGCGATCGGGGAAACGACAAGACCGGGCATTACCGCAACGAACACCGTGAGGCCCGCCAGCTGCGGCGAGTGATAGCGGGCAAGCACGAAGAGGACGATGGTGATGGCGACCATCTGGCCGCTGACCCGTCCCAGCAGCAGGCTCAGGTACAGCCGCGCGAAGCCCGGCACGCGCATCAGCGCTCCGTAGCTCGTGGCTCCTTCAGGCGGTCGTGTGCTCCTGCTCATCTCGGGCTGGGATGAGGAGCATAGGCACCAGCGCTCCTGCGGCGACCAGGGCTGCAGCCACCCACAGCGCGCCGGTGAGCGACCACCCGACCAAAGGGCCGGCGACGGCGGCGCCGATCGGGTTGCCTGCGACGTTGAGGGACATCGAGATTGCAAATGCCCGTCCAAACCGCGCGGGATCGGTGCGACGTTGGCGCAGGGTGAGGAACGCGATGCCGAATGGCGCCTCGGCGATCACCGCGACGACGAGCACGGCCGCGACGACCACGACTGACCAAGCGAATGGCAGCAAGGCGAGGGCCGCCGCCATGGCGACGATCGAAACCGACATCAGGCGCCTCTCCCGCCCGAGGGTGCGCAGCGGACCGAATGCGAGAGTCGACACGAAGCCGGCCACGCCCAGCAATCCCCATATCATGCCGACGACGGCGGGGCTCTGGTGGAAGCGCCCGAGCACCAGGACCGGCACGGCGATGACAAGGCATCCCCAGCCGGCGCCGTAGCCAAGGAATGTCAGCGCAAGACCGGAGAGCGTTCGGTTGGACAGCACGTAGACCAGGCCCGTCCACGCATCTCGCAACACTCCATGCGCCCGGTCTTTCGGGCCTGGGTCCTTGAGCCCAGCCACCGCTGCTCCGGAAAGCCCGTACAGCAGCGCGGGCGCGGCCAGAGCCCACTCAGGGCTCACGAACGCCACGAGGACGCCCGCGAGAGGCGCGCCAACCACGTTCGCCACGGTCTGGCTGCTGCTGTCGAGCGCGTTGGCGCGGTCCCACAGCTCCGACGGGACCAGCGCGGGAAACATCGAACGCGCTCCTGCAGCGCTGAGAGGCCTGGTCAGAGACGCCAAACCCGACAGCAGGAGCAGCGCCGGAGGCGGGAGCGCGCCGCGAGCGGACAGGGCGGCAAGGACCAGCAACACTACAGTCATCACCCAGTAGTCGACGGCGATCAGAACGCCGCGCCGGTAGCGGTCGAGCAGCGTCCCTGCGATGGGCGAAAGCAAGAGCCCGGGCACCACGAGCAGGAACGTCGCCGCCCCTGCCAGCGCAGGCGAGCGATATCGCGTGAGCACGAACAGGACGAAGCCGACCAACAGCATCTGCTCGGCGACCCGGCCGAGAAACAGGCTGCCGACCAGGCGCCGAAAGCCGTTGACCCGAAGGAGAGCCGCGTACGCCGGGGACGGCGAAGGCTCGGCTGGGTTCAGCCGACGGCCACTTTGGAGCGCCGAGGGCGCGCAGCGCCGTTGGAGCGCTCGATCTTCTTGCGCGCTCTGGCAAGCGGTTCGCGAAGGTACTGGCCCGTCGCCGAGTCTCGGCTGGCGGCGAGCTGCTCGGGCGTTCCTTCGGCGATGACGTGACCGCCCTTGTCCCCGCCCTCCGGGCCGAGGTCGATCAGCCAGTCCGCGGTCTTCAGGACGTCGAGGTTGTGCTCGATCACTACCACCGTGTTGCCGTGGTCGACCAGCCGGTGGAGCACCGCCAGCAGGCGCTCCACGTCGGCGTAGTGGAGGCCCGTGGTCGGCTCGTCCAGCAGGTACAGAGTCCTACCCGTGTCGCGTCTGGACAGCTCGGCCGATAGCTTCACCCTCTGCGCCTCTCCGCCCGAGAGCTGGGTCGCGGGCTGGCCCAGGCGGATGTAGCCGAGACCGACGTCGTGCAGCGTGCGCAGCTTGGTCTTGATCGCGGGCACGTTCTCGAACACCTCGAGCGCTTCGTCCACCGTCATCTCGAGCACGTCCGCGATCGAATGGCCGCGGAACTTGACCTCCTGCACCTCGCGTGAGTAGCGCGTGCCGTGGCACACCTCGCACGGCACGTAGACGTCCGGGAGGAACTGCATCTCGATCTGGATGATCCCGTCTCCCTGGCACGCCTCACACCGGCCGCCCTTGACGTTGAAGCTGAAGCGTCCGGCCTTGTAGCCGCGCATCTTCGCCTCCGGCAAGCTGGCGAACAGATCGCGGATGTAGGTGAACATGCCGGTGTAGGTCGCCGGGTTGCTGCGCGGCGTGCGCCCGATCGGAGACTGGTCGATGTCGATCGCCTTGTCCAGGTGCTCCAGCCCCTCGACCGCCCGATGGGGCCCGGGCCGGTCCTTGGCCCGGTAGAAGTGCTGCGCCACCTTGCGGCTCAGGATGTCGGTGATCAGCGACGACTTGCCCGACCCGCTGACGCCTGAGACCGCGACGAATGTGCCGAGAGGAATGGCGACATCGATCTCCTTGAGGTTGTTGGCCTTCGCTCCCCGGATCACGAGCGTCTTGCCGTTGCCCTTGCGCCGGCGCTGGGGCACCGGGATCATGCGGTCCCCACGCAGATAGGCCGCGGTTATCGAGTTGGGGTCACGAAGAACCTTTTCGACCGGGCCCGCGGCCACGATCTCGCCACCATGCTCTCCGGCGGCCGGACCGATGTCGACCATGAAGTCGGCCGAGCGGATCGTCTCCTCGTCGTGCTCGACGACGATCAGGGTGTTTCCCAGGTCGCGCAGGCTGATGAGCGTGTTGATGAGCCGGCGGTTGTCCCGCTGGTGAAGGCCGATCGATGGCTCGTCGAGGATGTAGAGGACTCCCATGAGCTTGGAGCCGATCTGCGTCGCCAGCCGGATGCGCTGCGATTCACCGCCGCTGAGCGTGTTCGCGGGGCGCTCGATCGTCAGGTAGTCGAGGCCGACGTCGATCATGAACTGCAGCCTCTCCCGGATCTCCTTCAGGATGCCGCGGGCGATCAGCTGCTCCCGCTCGGTCAGCTCGAGGTTGTCGAAGAACTCGACCGAAGCGCTCACGGAGAGCCTGGCGACCTCCGCGATGTTCCGGTCGGTGATGGTGACGGCCAAAGATTCGGGCTTGAGCCGCATGCCTTTGCACGCCGCGCACGGCTTGTCCGACATGTAGCGCTCGAGCTCGGCCTTCAGGTACTCGGACTGCGTCTCCTCGTACCTGCGCTGGAGATTCGCGATCACGCCTTCGAACGGGGCCTCGTACCAGCGCGAGTGGCCGTACTGGTTCTTGTAGCCGAAGCGGATCTTCTTCTCGCCCGTGCCGCTCAACAGCATGTCGCGCTGCTGCTTCGTGAGCTTCGACCACGGCTTGTCCATGTCGATCCCGAAGTACTTGCTCACCGACTCGAGCAGCTCTGGATAGAAGAACTGGGAGCGGCTCCACGCGGCGATCGCACCCTCTCTCAACGACAGCGAGGGATCCGGGACGACCAGGTCACCGTCCACCACAAGCTGGAAGCCGATCCCGGTGCAGACCGGGCAGGCGCCGTGCGGGTTGTTGAACGAAAAGTTGCGCGGCTCGGGCTCCGGCACGCTGATCCCGTCGATCGGGCACATGAAGTCCTGTGACATCGGGATGTCGGCGCCCCAGACTTCGCCAGGGGGGACTCCCCCCTTCGCGCCGGTCGAGCGAAGCCCGTCGGGCGCGCCCCCCTGCGGCGCGATGATGACCGAACCGTTACCGAGCCTCGTCGCCGTCTCGAGCGAATCCACCAGACGTGTGCGCTGCTCAGGTCCGATCACGATGCGGTCGACCACGACGTCCACGTCGTGCTTTTTGTTCTTGTCCATGGGTATCGACTCGCCGATCTCATAAAGATTGCCGTCGACCCTTACGCGAACGAATCCGGACTTGCGCACGTCCTCGATCAGCGAGCGGTATTCGCCCTTGCGCCCCTTGACGACCGGACCCAGCACGATGATCCGCGTCCCCTTTGGAAGCTTCTCGACCTGGTCCGCCATCTGATCCACCGTCTGGCGGCGGACCTCGTGTCCGTTGGGACAGTGCGGATGGCCGACACGTGCGTAGAGCAGACGTAGGTAGTCCCAGACCTCGGTGACCGTGCCGACGGTCGAGCGCGGGTTCTTCGAGGTTCCTTTCTGGTCGATCGAGATCGCCGGCGAAAGGCCCTCGATGATGTCGACGTCGGGCTTCTCCATCTGACCGAGGAACTGCCGCGCGTAGGCCGACAGCGACTCGACGTAGCGCCGCTGGCCTTCCGCGTAGATCGTGTCGAACGCGAGCGATGATTTTCCCGAACCGGAAAGGCCCGTGAAGACGACGAGCTTGTCGCGAGGGATGGAAAGAGTGACGTTCTTCAGGTTGTGCTCGCGAGCCCCGCGGATGGTGATCTGGTCAGTCGGCAAGGGTGGTGTCTATTCCTTCTCTCTTGTGATCGCAAACGTGCCGCTCGCGGTGGCGACCAGGCGCCCGTCCTGACCTACGACCCGGCACTCTGTGACGGCGGTCCGCCTTCCGGCGTGAACGACCCGGCCGGTCGCTCGGAGCCTCTCGCCCACCTTCGCGGCGTTGATGAAGCTGAGCTTCAGGTCGAAGCTCATGGACCGCACGACGCCTGGCTTGATGGTACGCAAAGACCGTCCCATGACCGAGTCCGCCAGGGCGCTGATCATGCCGCCGTGGACAAACCCCGCGCTGTTCGCCATATCCTCCGTCGCCGTCATGTCGACGACCGCCTCGCCCTCCTCCTGCGAGACGTCGACGAGCCCGAGCCACTCCCAGGCCCTCGAGATGGCCGCCTTACTCACGGCCCTGCCCTTCCGGCACCGGCATGCATGTAGAGGACGCGCGCGCGACGAGCCGGTCTCGCTCGTCGAAGACCTCCGCCTCGCCGAAGAGGACCGTCTGGCGCATCTCGACCACCTTGCCGACCGCTCGAAGGCGGCCCTCGATCGCCGGCCGGACGAAGTTGATCTTGAGCTCGATCGTCGTGTTCCAGATGCCGTCCGGTTGGAGGGTCGCCAGCGACAGCCCCATCGCCGCGTCCGCGATCTGGGTGATCACCCCGCCCTGGACCACTCCTCCGCCATGCCTGTGCCGCGGTCCGGCGATGAGCTCCAGCACGACCCGACCTGGCTCGGCTTCGGAGATGCGGGCGCCCAGGGTTTCCATCCAACCGTCCGGCGGAGCCTCCAGCAGAGCCCTGGCGCGACCAATATTTTGAATCTGTTCAAGTTTTGTTGACATTCCCCGTTGTCTCACTTAGGCTCTAAGTTGAACATGTTCAAAATCTAACAGAGCTGGGGTGAACTCAAGATGGACCTTCGATTCGTCGACTACCTGATCTACATCGTGGCGAGCATCGGCCTGACCGTCTGGGTCGGAGATACCCTCTACCGGAACGGCAGGCCGTTCCTGGTCAACGTCTTCAAGGAGGACGGGCTCGCCGATTCGGTCAACCACCTTCTCGTGGTCGGCTTCTACCTCGTCAACTTCGGCGCCGCGGCGATCCTCATCAACACCGGCGGCACGCCGCCCTCGATCCCCGACATGCTCAAGCAGACGGTGACGCGGATCGGCGTGGTGCTTCTTGTCCTGGGCTTCATGCACTTCAACAACCTGATGGTGCTGCGCGCCATCCGCCGCCGCGACAAGCCCATGCCGCCGATCACCTACAACCCTTATCAGACGTCGCCGCAGGCCTAGGTCTTGGCCATCGCGGTAGCGAAGACCCGCCGTGGAGAAGCCTCGAGGGCGGCCATCCTGTCCGCCGCCCTCGAACTCTTCCAGGAGAAGGGATACGAGGCGACGACGATGCGGTCCATCGCCGACCGGGTCGGAGTCTCGCTCGGCAGCTCGTACCACTACTTCCCCACCAAGGAGCACCTGGTCCTTGAGTTCTACCGGCACACGCACGAGCTGCACTCCGCGGCGATCGCCCCGCTGCTGGCCCGAGAGAAGGACTTCGCAAGCCGGCTGCGGGGCACGATCCGAGCCGTCGTCGTCACCTGCGAACCGTTCCACGCCTTTGCAGGTTCGATCTTCAGCACCGTCGCCAACCCATCGAGCCCGCTGAATCCCTTCGGCGGACCGGCCAAACCGCTGCGCGACGAGGTGGTCGCGCTCTACGGCCAGGTCGTCAGAGGATCCGACGCGCGGATTCCCGCGGACATCGCCGAGATGCTGCCGCTCCTGCTGTGGCTCTACCAGATGGGCATCCTCTACTTCTGGATCTTCGACCGCTCGCCCGGCCGTCTGCGCACACTCGAGGTGATCGACGAGACGACCGACCTTATCGTCAGGCTTCTGAGCCTCGCCAACCTGCCGCTCCTGCGGGGGTCGCGGAGGCGAATCCTCGGCCTGATCAAGAGCGTCGCCGAAGGACAGCAGATTTAGGGACCGCGTCGGGTACGCCTCCAGTTCCGAACCGTCGTCTTGGCCTTCGGGGCGGCGGCGATGGCCATCGCCACGTCGGCGTCGTCCTCCTTGGCGTCCAGCTCGCCCGACAGCCGGCGGCGTAGCAGGATGATCCTGTCCCGCACTCGCGCCGCGTCTTCGAACTGCAACTCCTTCGACAGCCGGCGCATCTCCTTCTCCAGGTCGCGCACGATCGCGAGCAGGTCCTCGCGCGGGACTCCGGCCCCGGCCATGATCTCGATCGCGTCGGCCTGGATGTCGTTCTCGTTGATCTCGAGCGCGTAGATCGCCTTCTTGACAGTCTCCGGCGTGATGCCGTGCTCCGCGTTGTAGGCGATCTGCCTGTTGCGGCGCCGCTCGGTCTCGTCAAGGGCCTGGCGCATCGAGTCGGTGATCGAGTCGGCATACATGACCACGTGGCCTTCCACGTTGCGCGCGGCGCGACCGATGATCTGGATGAACGATCGATAGGCGCGCAGGTAGCCCTCCTTGTCGGCGTCGAGGATGCCGATAAAGGCGACCTCCGGCAGGTCCAGGCCCTCGCGCAGCAGGTTGATGCCGACGACGACGTCCACGTCGCCCGTGCGCAGAGCGGTGAGGACTTCGATGCGCTGCATGGCGTCGAGCTCGGAATGGAGATATCGAACCTTGACGCCGTACTCGCGGAGGTAGTCCGCGAGGTCTTCCGCGAAGCGCTTGGTGAGTGTCGTGACCAGAGAGCGCTGGCCCAGCTCGGTGCGCTTTTTCACCTCGGCCAGCAGGTCGTCGATCTGACCCTCGGTCGGTCGCACCTCGACGGTCGGGTCGACCAGGCCGGTCGGCCGGACCACCATCTCGGCGGTTCGCTGCGAGCGACGCATCTCGTATGGACCGGGCGTGGCCGAGACGTAGATCACGTTCTGGGCCCGGTCCTCCCACTCCTCGAAGCTCAGCGGCCGGTTGTCAAACGCACTCGGCAGCCGGAATCCGTACTCGACGAGCGCCGCCTTTCGCGAGCGGTCGCCGCCCAGCATTCCGCCGATCTGGGGCACGGCGACGTGAGACTCGTCGACGAAGATCAACGCGTCGGCGGGCAGAAAGTCCATCAGCGTGAACGGGGTGTCGCCAGGCTTGCGCCGCGTCAGGTGCATCGAATAGTTCTCGATCCCCGCGCACGTGCCCGTCTCTCGCATCATCTCGAGGTCGAAGTTCGTCCTCTGGCGCAAACGCTGCGCCTCGAGCAGCCGCCCATGATCCTCGAACCATTTGCATCGCTCCTCGAGCTCGACCTCGATATCGGCTGTGGCGAGCCGCATCTTGTCGGCGGGCGTGACGTAGTGAGATGCGGGAAAAATCGTGAAGGTGTTACGGGCGCCAAGGATCTCGCCTGTCACCGCGTCCAGCTCCTGGATGCGCTCGACCTCGTCGCCGAAGAACTCCACCCGGAACACCTTCTCCTCGTTCGCCGGGACGAGGTCGACCACGTCGCCGCGGACGCGGAACCGTAGGCGCGCGAGGTCGTAATCGTTGCGCTCGTACAGCATCTCCGTCAGCTTGCGAAGGAATACCTCGCGCCGGATCGCCTGCCCTTTCTCGACTCGAAGCGACTCCCCGAGGTAGTCCTCCACGGAGCCGATGCCGTAGATGCAGCTGACGCTTGCCACCACCAGCACATCGCGCCTGGTCAGCAGTGACTGCGTCGCCGAGTGACGCATGCGGTCGATATCGTCGTTGCGGCTCGAGTCCTTCTCGATGTAGGTGTCGGTGCGGGCTATGTAGGCCTCGGGTTGGTAGTAGTCGTAGTAGCTGACGAAGTACTCGACCGCGTTGTCGGGCAGCAGGCGGCGAAACTCAGCGCAGAGCTGCGCCGCCAACGTCTTGTTGGGGCTCAGGACCAGGACCGGCCGCTGCAGCTTCTCCACCGCCCAGGCCATCACGTTGGTCTTGCCGCTGCCGGTCACTCCGGCGAGGACCTGCTGGCTCAGGCCGGACTCCACGCCCTCGACCAGTTGGGCGATGGCCTGGGGCTGGTCTCCGGCCGGCTTGAAGGGTGCGTCGACACGAAACGGATTCGGCATTCGGGACCTCAATTGTAGGGCGCACAAACGTTCGAATACGGTCTGCGGAGCGCCCGATGCGTTACCCGCTTAGGACGCATTTTCATCTGGAGGTACGAATGAAGGACGAGATCAAGGGGAAGGCCGACGAGCTCAAGGGCAAGCTGACCGGGGACAAGAAGGAAGAGTGGAAGGGCAAGGCCGAGCAAGAGGCGGACAAGATGCGGAGGGGCGCCCGCGACATCCGCGACGACGCCAAGGACACAGCCAACGATATGGATGAGGAGGCCCGACGGCGCGACCGCGAGGCCGAGACCGTCCGCGAGAAGAAGTCCTGGTAAAGCGTAGGGGGAACCCCCGGGGTTCCCCCTACGTCGCGGCGCTCAACGGCGCCTCATGGTGGATCTGCTCCGGCAGCCTGTGCGCGCCGGATTCGCGCCGCTAACCCCCTCCGGAGAAGTTGCGTGTGGCCGCGGAGTGAATCCGTCGGCCACACGACTGTTTTAGGGAAGCGTGAGGATCATCGCTTCGACGATGGTCCCGGCCTTCAAGACCTGATCGCCGGCGGGGACGCGCACCAGAGCGTGCGCCCCCGCCAGCGACAGCAAGCGGGACGACGACTGCGAGCCTGTCGTCTCCGCCACGAGCTCGGCGCCCTCGCGACGCAGCGTCACCCGCTGGTACTCCGTCCGCTCGGCCGTCGGCCGCGCGTCATAGGCCAGGCGGACCGGGAGGCTTGGTCGATGGAGGTTCGCAAAGCCCTGCATCCGGCGCAGTGCGGGACGGACGAAGACCTCGAACGTGACAAGCGACGACACGGGAAAGCCCGGAAGGCCGAAAGCGACCTTTCCGGCGTCGAGCGTGGCGAACGTGAAGGGCTTGCCGGGTTTCAACTTCACCCGTCCCACATGCACGGTGCCCAGGGACTCGAGCAGCGGCTTGACCAGGTCGTGCGTGCCCACTGAGACGCCGCCGGATGTGACGAGCGCGTCGGCACTGGCGAGGCCGCCCGTGACGAACCCCCGGAGGGCTCCCGCCTCATCGGGCGCGATGCCGAGCACCTCGACGTCGGCGCCCGCCTCGCGCAGCGCCGCCAGCAAAGCCCAGCGGTTGGA
>Ga0134128_10008135_pt1 | contig 12622 bp, 9 predicted proteins | sample KB31754_FD_96462 | JGI IMG/M metagenome (GOLD analysis project Ga0134128, IMG submission 96462) | Terrestrial soil microbial communities with excess Nitrogen fertilizer from Kellogg Biological Station, Michigan, USA - KB3-175-4 | ecosystem: Environmental > Terrestrial > Soil > Unclassified ...
GCCAGTACATGCGCGTCGGCGGGCGCTGCAGCCACATCGCGTAGCGGTAGCTGATCCCGAAGGCCGCGAAGAGCGTCGCGAACGTATAGCCGACCAGCGCGGCGTCGAAGTGATTCAGATTGCGCGATCCGACGACGATCAGGACGGCCAGCACGGCCGCGACGAAACATCCCCACAGCGCGGCACGGCGGTGCTCAGGCGGCGGCAACATCGTGTGGGAATGTATCACCGCGCGATCGATTTGGGACGACCTGGCGACGAGACGATCAGCGAAGCGAGAAATCGAGGATGACCGTGACCAGGACGTCGACCGGCGTGCCGGCACGACGTCCTGGCTCGAATCGCCACTGCTCGACCGCCACGACCGCCTGTTCGTCCAGTCCACCGGAATCGAGCGATCGCACGACGCGGATCCGCGTCGGCGTTCCGTCGCAGCTCACCACCACTTCGAGCACGACGCTGCCTTGAACCTTGTGCAGGATCGCCTCGATCGTGTACCGCGGCTTCACTTCTTTGATCAGGCGCGGCGTGGTGACGGGCCCGCCAGGCAGGTAGATCCCTCCGCCGGTTCCGCCGCCGGATCCCGGACCGAGGCCCGGGCCGCGTCCGGATCCGATGCCCGACCCTACTCCGGTGCCGACGCCACCGCCGGCACCGGGGCCCAGCGACGCGCCCGTCGGTACGCCGCCCACCGGCAATCCCAGCTGATCGAGGATCCCTGAGGCCAGCGGCGTCGCGTCGACGACGATCGACGGCGGCGCCGGGGTGTCAGGGACCGGGGACGCAGTCGTCACCGGTGCGGCGACCGGCGCCGGCTTCCGTGCGCGCAGCGTGATGGCATCCGTACCCATCCCCTGCGCTCGCCGAATCGGTGGCGGCTGTCGATTCCCCCCGCCGCCGCCTCCACCCCCGGGGCGAGCCGATGCCGGCGCGAGAAACACGACGTGCCGGACGTCAACCTCCTGCTGGCCGACGGACGTCGCGGATCGGGAGAGGCCCGCTGCCGTCGGCGTCACGAGCGCAGCCTGCGCGATGATGGCCGCGGCGTGCAGCGCCGACGACAGCGCGAGCTGCCAGAGCGCGGCCTACCGCCGCTGCGGCAGGTGCGGCGTGGGAGGCGCGAGTTGATCGAGGCGGAGCACGGCACCACCACGCGATGGCGCGGCCGCTCATTCGCTGACGACGCTCTCGAGGGCGAGGCCGGGCGGCACGAACAGCCGTTCGGCATTGGCCTTGACCGGCGCCAGCATGGCGCGCCGGATCAGCGCCACGCCTGGCGAGACGAGCGCCCAGTAGTTGCGGAAGCGCTTCCGCGCCTCCATGTCGGTGGCGATAGCGCGCGTCTCGCTGCGGAAGATCGATCGCACCTCGTCGATCGGATCGGCACGCAGCGTGAAGGCGATCTTCACGTAGCCGGGCTCGGCGAAGCCGGCGAAGTCGCGCGGGAGCAGATCGCGGAACACCGGATTGGGTTCCCACGGCCGGGTCACCGCGCCGAGCACGATCTCGTGGTCCTTGTCGGCGAGCACGCCCCAGCCGATGGCCAGCGCGCCCGCGAGCAGACCCTTCGGCGGCGGCGCGGCGTCGCGTTCGCTTCGGAACATCAGCTCGCGTCCCCGAAACACCGCGCGAATGATGCAGGAGTCCTGCGCGTCGAGCGCCCGCGCCGCGTCGAGCGCCAGCGCCGCCGGCGCGTCGACGTGGATGTGGTGCCGTTCGACGATGTCGTACAGCGGCATGAAGCCGTCGAGAAGAGGGTCCTCCTCGTCGGCGCCGCGCGCACGCGGCGGATGGCCATAATGCGTCCACGCGGCGGCCGCGTAGGCGGCGTAGCCGAGCCCTGCCAGCGCCGCGCCGCCGGCGAGACAGGCCGTAGTGGTTTTCAGAGCGGCCCTGGTAGTCATGGTGATCACTCCACTCTGGTGAGCTGCATGGAACCGTCTCGCACCGGGCGCCGGAATCCCCGCACACAGCCGGTGTTCCGGCGCCGCGCGCCCGGCTGCCATCGCCGGAGTCGGAACGTTTTCGCGCGGCGCCGTGATCCATCGCGGATGATGTGCAAGGCCGCCGCCGCTGCCGCCGCGCGCCGCGCCGCGATCGCGGGCACGCCGGTTGCTCGATCGGATCGCAGCCGCCGTAATCCGACGGAAAGCCGTCAAGACGGAGCCGGTCATGTCTACCATCCGACGCATTCTCTGCCCGCTCGATTTCTCCCGTTTCTCCGAGCACGCGTTCGAACACGCGGTCGCGATCGCCTACGAATTCAGCGCCGAAGTCGAGGCGCTGCACGTCTCGGCGGTCGCGCCGGTTGCGGCGACGGTCGGCATCGGCTCGCCGATCGTGCTCGAGCCGGCGCGCCTGCTCGACAGCGAGCGCGGCGCGCTCGAAGCGCAGCTGCGCGACCTCACCTTCGACGTCGAGACCAGCGGCGTGTCCCTCCGCACCGCCGTCCGCGAAGGGGATCCCGTGGCCATGGTGATCGCGCGCGCGATGGAATGGCCCGCGGATCTGATCGTCATGGGCACGCACGGCCGCAGCGGGTTCGATCGACTGATCCTGGGATCGGTCGCCGAGAAGGTGCTGCGCCGCGCGCCGTGTCCGGTGTTGATCGTGCCGCCGCGTGTCGGGATGTCGACGCCTCCGCTCGGTCTCTCGCGGATCCTGTGCTGCGTCGACTTCTCCCCGGCGTCGCTGCGGGCGCTGGACGAGGCCACCGCGCTGGCCGCCGCGGAGGGGCCCGGCGTGACGGTGCTGCACGCCGTCGAGCTGCTCGCCGACGGCTCCGGCATGAGGGACGAACTGCTCTTCGGCACCGAACACATCCGCGAGGATCTGCGCCGCGCGGCGCTGGAGCGCCTCACCGACGCCATTCCCGCCGCGCTGCGCGCGCGCTGCCGCATCACCGAGAAGGTCACCTCGGGCAAGGCCTGGAAGGAAATCCTGCGCGTCGCGGCGGAGGAAGAAACCGATTTGATCGTGCTCGGTGTGACCGGCCGGATGACCGCCGACCTCATGCTGTTCGGATCGACCACGCAGCACGTCGTGAGGCAGTCGCCCTGCCCGGTGCTCACGATCCGCGCCTGAAGCGGCGTTTACACGGCCTTGAGCCCGGCGTCACGAAAGACGCCGCAGACGCGTTCCACGAGGTCGGCCGACGGCGGCTGCGTGGCCTCGAGTGCGTAGGGAAGGCCGAGCCGCTTCCATTTGTACATACCCATCTGATGGAACGGCAGCACGTCCACCCGTTCGACGTTGCCGAGCTGGGCCGCGAAGCGCGCGGTGTTCGTGATGTCGTCGAGATCGTCGGTCAGGCCGGGGACGAGCACGTAGCGCACCCAGACCGGGCGCCGCCGGGCGGCCAGCCGGCGCGCGAACGCATGCGTCGGAGCGACGTCCACGCCGGTCAGGTGCCGGTGACGTTCGGCGTCCCACGTCTTGAGGTCGAGCATCACGAGATCGACGGTCTCGAGCTCGGCGTCGCTCAGCTTGTCGCCGTAGTACCCGTTGGTGTCGAGCGCGGTGTGAATGCCCAACCCCTTCGCCGCGGCGAAGAGACGCGCGGCGAAGCGGTGCTGCATCAGGGGCTCCCCGCCGCTCAGCGTGAACCCTCCCGCCATCACCTTGAGCCCCGAGCGATATTTCCGCAGTTCCTCAGCCGCACGCGAAATGGTCACGGGAATCCCGTTGCCCATGGCCCACGTGTCGGGATTGTGGCAGTACAGGCAGCGCCACATGCAGCCGGACGTCCACGCCACCACGCGCACGCCCGGGCCGTCGACGGTCGCGCCGGTGGTGAACGAATGGAGGAACCCCATCTCCCCCGTCGCCAGCCCGGTGCGGACGGTGGACTCGGGGACGTCGGCTCCGGTGTGGAGGCGCAGCTCGTAGGGGCTTTTCAGCTCGAGCGGCGCATCCGGCAGCGTCTGCGCGTCAGACATGGCGATCCCCTCCGTGGAACGTGCGGTTGATCACGTCCATCTGCTGCTCACGCGTGAGGCGGACGAAGTTCACCGCGTAGCCGGAGACCCGGATCGTCAGGCTCGGATATTTTTCCGGATGGTCCATGGCGTCGAGCAGCATGTCGCGGTTCAGCACGTTGACGTTCATGTGATAGCCGGTGCTGCTGAAGAACGCGTCGAGCATGCCGGTCAGGTTGGTGATGCGATCTTCCGGCACGCGCCCGAGGCCTTGCGGCACCAGGCTGGCGGTGAGCGAGATGCCGTCGGCCGCGTCGCGATAGGGGATCTTCGCCACCGAGGCCGCCGCGGCATGGATGCCGTGGCTGTCGCGGCCGTGCATGGGATTGGCGCCCGGCGCGAACGGCTCGCCTCTCCGCCGCCCGTCCGGGGTGTTGCCCGTCGCCTTGCCATAGACCACGTTCGAGGTGATCGTCAGGATCGACTGCGTGTGCAGCGCGTGGCGGTAGGTCGGGTACTTGCGCAGCTTGTTCATGAACATGCTGACCACCCACGCCGCCAGCTGATCGACCCGGTTGTCGTTGTTGCCGAACAGCGGAAAGTCGCCCTCGGTGCGATAGTCGGTGATCAGTCCGGTCGGGTCGCGGACGACGCGGACCGTGGCGTGCTTGATCGCCGACAGGCTGTCGGCGACGACCGACATCCCGGCCATGCCGAACGCCATCGTCCGTATCGGCGCGTAATCGTGCAGCGCCATCTCGACGCGCTCGTAGGCGTACTTGTCGTGCATGTAGTGGATGACGTTCATGGCGTTGACGTAGACGCCGGCCAGCCAGTCCATGGTCCGCTCGAAGCGGGCGATCACGTCGTCGAACTCCAGCACCTCCCCCTTGACCGGCTCGCACGGCGGGCCCACCTGCTCGCCGCTGACTTCGTCGCGGCCGCCGTTGATGGCATACAGGAGGCACTTGGCGAGGTTGGCGCGCGCGCCGAAGAACTGCATCTGCTTGCCGACGACCATCGGCGACACGCAGCAGGCAATCGCGCCGTCGTCTCCCCAGGCGCGCCGCATCACTTCGTCGCTCTCGAACTGCAGCGCACTGGTGTCGATGGCGACTTTCGCGGCGAACCGGCGGAAGCCGTCGGGCAGGCGCGGCGAGTACCAGATAGTGAGGTTCGGCTCCGGCGCGGGGCCGAGGTTGTAGAGCGTCTGCAGCAGGCGGAAGCTCGTCCTGGTCACCAGCGACCGCCCGTCGTCTCCCATGCCGCCGATCGACTCGGTCACCCAGGTCGGGTCGCCGGCAAACAGCTCGTCGTATTCCGGCGTGCGCAGGAAGCGGATGATGCGCAGCTTGACGACGAAGTCGTCGATGATCTCCTGGGCCTGCTCTTCCGTGAGCACGCCGGTCGCCAGGTCGCGCTCGAAGTAGATGTCGAGGAACGTCGAGGTCCGGCCGAGCGACATCGCGGCGCCGTTCTGTTCCTTCACGCCTGCGAGGTAGCCGAAGTAGAGCCACTGCACCGCTTCCCTCGCGTCGGCCGCCGGGACGGAGATGTCGAAGCCGTAGGCGGCCGCCATCTTGATCAGCTCCTGCAGCGCGCGGATCTGCTCGGCGAGCTCTTCGCGGTCGCGGATCACTTCGTCGGTCGCGGGGAAGACGTCGAGGGCGGACTTCTCCTCGTGCTTGCGCGCGATCAGCCGGTTCACCCCGTAGAGCGCTACGCGCCGGTAGTCGCCGATGATCCGGCCGCGGCCGTAGGCGTCGGGGAGGCCCGTGAGCACGTGCGAGCTGCGGCAGCGGCGCACGTCGGCGGTATAGGCGTCGAACACCGCCTCGTTATGCGTCTTGCGGTACTCGGTGAAGATCTGCACCACCTGCGGATCGGGCTCGTAGCCGTAGGCCTTGAGCGCGTTGACGACCAGCCGCAGCCCCCCGTTGGGCATGATCGCGCGCTTCAGCGGCGCATCGGTCTGCAGCCCCACGATGATCTCGTGGTCGCGGTCGATGTAGCCGGGCGGATGCGCGGTGATCGAGCTGGGAATCTGCGAGACGTCGAGCACGCCCTTGCGGCGCTCCTCGATCGTCAGCGCCTTGAGCGTCTCCCAGATCTTCTTGGTGCGCGGCGTCGGCCCGGCCAGGAAGTGCTCGTCGCCGTCAAACGGCTCGTAGTTCTGCTGGATGAAGTCGCGGACGTTGATTTCGTTCTGCCACAGGCCGGTGTTGAACCCCTGCCAGCCGTGCGGCGCCGCCGCCTTCTGTGTCTTCACCTGTGTCGTTGTCACGGCCATGAAACACTCCTTGCGGACGCCGGGGTCTACGCGCTCGCTTCGATCAGGCCGAGGACCGCGCCGGTATGGCGCGCGATCATCAGTTCCTCGTTGGTCGGGATCACCCACGCCGAGACGCGGCTGCTCCGGCGCGAGATGCACGGTCCGTGTCCCTGGTTGGCGTCAGGGTCCACCTCGATCCCGAGCCACGCCGAGGCTTCGCAGATGCGCTGGCGGATTTCGGGCGAGTTCTCGCCGATGCCCGCGGTGAAGACGACCCCGTCCAGGCCTCCGAGCACGGCGGCCAGCGCACCGATTTCCTTCGCGGCGCGATACACGAAGTAGTCGACGGCGAGACGCGCCGCCGGATCACGGCTCGCCAGCAGGTCGCGCATGTCGTTGCTGACGCCGGAGATCCCGAGCAGCCCGGATTTCTTGTAGAGCGTGTTCTCCACGTCCTTCGCCGACAGCCCCAGGCTCTGGAACAGGTACAGGACGACGCCCGGATCGATCGCGCCGGGGCGCGTGCCCATGCACAGGCCGTCGAGCGCGGTGAAGCCGAGCGTGCTGTCGACGCTCTTGCCGTCCTTCATCGCGCACATGCTGGCGCCGCTGCCGAGATGCGCCACGACGACCCGCCCGTGCGCGATCTCGGGGGCGACCTGCGGCAGCAGCGTCGAGATGTACTCGTAGGAGAGGCCGTGGAAGCCGTAGCGCTGCACGCCGGCCCTGGTGATCTCGCGCGGCAGCGGCACGACCTGCGCCACGTCCGGCTGGCCGCGATGAAAGCTGGTGTCGAAGCAGGCCACCTGCGGCACGCCCGGCAGCCGCTCCGCTGCGGCCTCGATGGCGGCGACGTTGTAGGGCTGGTGCAGCGGCGCCAGCGGGACCAGGTCGCGCAGGTGCTTCAGCACCGCGGGGGTGACCACCGTTGGCGCGAGATAGCGCTGCCCGCCGTGCACGACGCGATGGCCGACGCCGACCACGCGGGCGCCGGCATAGCGCGGGCGCAGCCAGGCGGCGAGCACCTCGAGCGCGGCGCGCCCGTCGTGGACGCCGATGTCCAGGCGCCGCTGATCGATCGCCGCGCCGGCGGCGTCCTTGACCGAGAAGTTCGGGGCGGTGCCGATGCCGTCGATCAGGCCGCGCGCCTCGAGCCGCCACACGTGCGGCTCGGGGTTGCGGAAGACACAGAACTTCAGGCTCGACGATCCGGCGTTGAGAACCAGCGCGTAGGCGTTCATCGTGCCACTCCTAGACCGCCGCTGCCTGAAGGGACCGGCGTCGCGCGTGCGCGACCAGCATCGCGACGCCGCAGCTGGCGATGCGCGAGCGGACACTGTCGGCGCGGCTGGTCAGGATGATCGGCACGCGCGCGCCGAGCACCAGCCCCGCGCTGTCCGCGTTGGCGAGAAAGGTCAGCTGCTTGGCCAGGATGTTCCCGGCCTCGAGATCCGGCGCCAGCAGGATGTCGGGGTCCCCCGCGACCTCCGACTGGATCCCCTTGGTGCGCGCCGCGTCGCGGCTGATCGCGTTGTCGAAGGCCAGCGGCCCGTCGAGGAGCGCCCCCTTGATCTGCCCGCGCTCGGCCATCTTGCACAGCGCGGCCGCGTCGAGCGTGGCCGGCATCTTCGAGTTGATCGTCTCGACCGCGGCGAGGATGGCCAGCTTCGGCCGCGCCACCCCGAGCGCGATGGCGAGATCGATCGCGTTCTGGCAGATGTCGGCCTTCTCCTCGAGGGTCGGCGCAATGTTGATCGCCGCGTCGGTCACGATCAGCACCTTGTGATACGTGGGCACGTCCATGATGAACGCGTGGCTGATCCGGCGCGCCGTGCGCAGCCCGGTCTCGCGCGCGACGACGGCGCCGAGCAGTTCATCGGTGTGCAGGCTGCCCTTCATCAGGAGCTCGGCCTCGCCGCTCCGCACCAGCGCCACCGCGGCCGCCGCCGACGCGTGGCTGTGCGGCGCCTCCACGAGCCGGGTCCGTCCCAGGTCGATGCCCGCCGCGGCGGCCACCTCCCGGATCTTCGCCACCGGCCCCACGAGGATCGGCGTGATCAGGCCGGCCACGCCGGCGTCGATCGCGCCGGCCAGCGCGCTCGCCTCACAGGGATGCGCCACGGCGGTGGTCACGGGCGTCAGGGTGTGGCAGCGCTCGAGCAGCTGCTCGTACTTGCCGGTTCCGGATCCGGTCGGTCGATTCATGGCGTCACCGCTAGGGCTGTGGGAACCGGCGCTTTCGCCGCCGGCCCGGTTTCCTTCAGGAAGATCGTGAGCACGATCGCCAGCGCGACGCCGTACAGCAGCGGCAGGAATGCCGACTGGTAATGCTCGAGCGCCATCGGCGTCACGCCGCCGCTCGCCGAGAGCAGCAGCGAGGCGAACACCGGGCCGAGAAGCGCGCTGAACGTGAAGTTGATGAAGTTGACGACACCCGTGGCCGTGCCGCTCACGTCGGGCGGGTTGGCTTCCTTGATCACCGTGTACGGCAGCATCGCCGCCCCGGAGGCGACACCCGCCAGCAGCCCGAGCACGTACGGCGGGAGCACGTCGGCGGGCCCGTACAGGATCCAGCCGAGGCACGCCAGGAGCGCGAGCGCGCCTCCCGCGATTACCGGCCGGCGCCGCCGCACCCGGTCCGAGACGAACCCGAGCAGCGGGCAGCCAATCATCCAGCCGAGCGGCACCGTCGCCGATCGCAGCACCGCCGACGCGTAGTCGAGGCCGCGCGCGTCCTGCAGGTAGCGGACGCCCCACACCATGTCGAAGATCGTCGTCGGGATGAAGATCAGCCCGGCGATGATCCCGCACAGGATCGATTGCGGGTTGGTAAAGACGATCCTGAACGACTGCGCCGCGCCCGTCGAAGGGCCCGTGGCGGCCGACGCCCGCGGTTCGGGCAGCAGCGCGTAGAGGAGCCCGCTGATGACGAGGCCGATGATCCCCATGCCGAGCCAGAACGTGCTCCAGGAGACGCCCGAGCCGATGATCGGCCCGACCAGGAACTGGCCCGCCGATCCGCCGGCCATGCCGAACATCTGCGTGGCGCCGATCAGCGTCGCCGCGCGCGACGGCGGAAAGTTCGTGGTGGCGATGTAGGCCGCGCCGATCAACGCGAACACGCCGCCGGCCCCCTGCAGGAACCGCCCGGCCTGCGCCAGCGTGGTGTTGCCGGAGGCGAACATCACCGCGCCGACGCCAACCGCCGCCGCGCCGAGCGGGACGACGCGCCTCGGCCCGACGCGATCCATGGCCAGGCCGGCGACGAGGCTGAACGGCGAATAGCCGTAGTAGAACAGCCCGGCCAGCGACGCGACGCCCCCCGCGGTCAGGCCGAACGCGTCCGACAGCTGCGGCATCATCACTGCCGGCGCCGAGCGCAGCGCGTACTGATAGAAGTAGTACACCGCCGTGATCAGCCATCCCACGACGGCCGCCCTGGCACTGGCCTGCACGACGTCCCTCCCGCGTCGCACCACCGGTCCCGGCTCCTAGCAGAGCACCAGCGAAACGGCGAGCCCCCCTTCGGAGGTCTCCTTGTATTTGCTGTTCATCTCCTTCGCCGTCAGCGCCATCGCGTTGACCGTCGTGTCGAAGTCGACGCGCCGGTTCGCCGGGATCTCGTTGCTGGCGATCAGGAAACCGGTCCACGCCTTCACCGCGCCGAACGAGCAGCGCTCGATGCACGGCACCTGCACGTAGCCGGCGACCGGATCGCACGTCATCCCGAGGTGATGCTGGAGCGACGACTCGGCCGCATTGGCCACGACCTGCGGCTCGAAGTCGTGGGCCTGGGCGAGAAACGCCGCGCCCATCGCCGAGGCGACGCCGATCTCGGCCTGGCATCCGCCTTCGGCGCCGGCCAGCGTGGCGTTGTGCTTACAGAGGTAGCCGACGACCGCCGCCGCGAGCATCCCCTCGCGGATCTTCTCCTGCGGGAGCTTGCGGCCGCCTTCGCCGACCGAATACACGAGCGCCGGCATGACGCCGGCCGATCCGCCGGTAGGCGCGGTGACGACCAGGTGTCCGCGCGCGTTCTCTTCCGAGCCGGCCAGCGCGTAGGCGGCGACCACGCCGACGCCGCGCTGCTTCTCGTACTTGTCGTCCATGGCCCGCTTGTAGACCTCGCCGGCCTTGGTCTTCAGCTTGATCGGCCCGGGCAGCACGCTCTCCGGCATCGACAGCCCGGTCTTGACGATGCTGACCATCGCCGTCGTGATCTTGTCGATGAAGGCGTTCACGTCGGCCTCGGACTTCCCGGAGACCGACACCTCGTTGGCCATCGCCACCTGCGCGATCGAGAGCTTGTTGTCCGCCGTGTGCTTGAGCAGCTCGTTCATCGTGGCGTAGGGATACTTCGGCTGCCCTTTCTTCGGCGGCTGGTAGCCCTTCCACTCGATGAACCCGCCGCCGACCGAGTAGTACTCCTGCTCGAGCAGCACCGTGTCGCCCGCCATCAGCTTGCAGGTCATGGTGTTGGGATGCGGGAAGTCCCCCTTCGGCGCGTCGTAGACGATGTCCTTCAGCGACGCGTTGAAGGTCGCGCTGCCCAGCTTCACCGGGAAGGTCTGATCGGGCCGGTCGCGCAGATCGTCGAGGAAGAGCGGGTCGATGGTCGCCGGCTCCTTGCCGATGATGCCGGCCAGCGAGGCGCGTTCGGTGCCGTGCCCTTTGCCGGTCGCGCTCAGGCTGCCGAACAGGTGCACCTTGAGCGCGGTCGCCTTGGCCAGCTGGTCGGCTGGCAACTTGGCCGCGCGCTGATAGAAGTCATACGTGATGCGCATCGGGCCGATGGTGTGGGAACTCGACGGCCCGGGGCCCACCTTGTAGAACTCGTCGATCGTCGTCATCACCGGACCCTTGCTCTTCTTGACGACGTCGAGATCGGCGGAAAGCGCCGGTGCGGCCGGCGGTGCAGGACTGGTCGCCGCGGCTGCGGCGGCGTCCGCTTTCTCCTTGTCCGGCGTTGTGCACCCGGTGATGACGGTCATCGCGCCGATCAACGCGCTGCGCATCATGAACGCCCGGCGGTCCACACCGGACGGGAATTCAGGAGGAGCGAGGTCGGGTACGGACGGGGTCTCGCCGCGTTCGCGCTTGCCTGTCATAAGAGGCCTCAAATAAGAACTTGGAACGCACGGCTGCCGAAAGAGCGGCCTGCTATAGCAGGCCGCGTGCCTTCGCGCCATCGCCGGGGATCGACCGTGAGAAGTGGCGCGATCGAAACGACTTGAGGCGATTCCCGGGGGGGCGCCCGGCGGCGGGACGGCGCCTGGCGACTCCGGGAAACGCGTCTCCCGGGCGGAGGTTCTCCGGAATAGCGGAGGGCCGGATCGGCCCGGCGCGACGGCCGCCCGCCGCCGCGAGCGGTTTGTCTTCAACGACTTATCTGTGCCGCCCGCGCGCACGCATGCGACGGCACCGGCCCTGCTCTTCTCGGGCCAATGTCGTCCTCTGTACGCAGAGCCCTGCCGATGCTCATCGGCGTGTTCGTCCTCGGGTCCATTCCGGTGCATGCGCAACAGCCCGCGCCGTCGCCGGCGCCGTCGCAGTCGGTGACCGTCACCTGTGCATCCCAGCCGGGGCAGCGCACGCAGTGCGCCGCGGACACCTCGGGGGGCGTAGTCCTCGTGCGATCGACCGGAACGGCCGCGTGCCTCCTTGGCAAGACGTGGGGCTACGACCAGACGAGCATCTGGGTGTCGGACGGCTGCAGCGCCGACTTCGCGACCGCGCAGACCGTCGAAGCGGTCTCGACGAAGATTGGCGCGCCTCGGCACGTGCCCAACGTCGGGTTCCTGCTCTTCGATGGCGAGAAGGGTCAGATCTACCTGCGGCTCTTCAGCTACGCGCGCTACCTGAATCAACGAAACCTGGATGACAGCTACGTCGACGCCTTCGGCAACTCACATACCGTGCAGCGCCGACAGGACGTCCAGCTGCAGAAGTGGTTCTCGCCGTTCTCGGGATGGTTCCTCACCCCGAAGATGCGCTACTACCTGTACGTCTGGTCGGCGAACACCTCGCAGGGCGATCCGGCGCAGGTCGTGGGCGCCGGGAATCTGAGCTGGGCCTTCAATCGCTACGTCACCGTCGGCGCCGGCATCACCTCGCTCCCGAGCGTCCGCAGCACCGAGGGGCAATTCCCGTACTGGCTGGGCGTCGACGACCGGCTGATTGCCGACGAGTTCTTCCGCGGCTCCTACACCTCCGGCGTGTGGGTCAAGGGCGAACTGCAGACCAAGCTCAAATACATGGTGATGTTCGCCAACAACCTGAGCACGCTCGGCGTCAGCGCCGCACAACTCGACAACAGGCTCGCCACCCAGTCCTATTCGCTGCAGTGGCTGCCGAGCACCGGCGAATTCGGCCTGTGGGGCACGTTCGGCGATTTCGATGATCACCAGAAGGTGGCGACGCGCGTCGGCCTCCA
>Ga0134128_10008136_pt1 | contig 12622 bp, 6 predicted proteins | sample KB31754_FD_96462 | JGI IMG/M metagenome (GOLD analysis project Ga0134128, IMG submission 96462) | Terrestrial soil microbial communities with excess Nitrogen fertilizer from Kellogg Biological Station, Michigan, USA - KB3-175-4 | ecosystem: Environmental > Terrestrial > Soil > Unclassified ...
CAGCGTCGATCGCTTGCTCCTGCCGTCGATGACAAGAATCGCGCGCGGCTCGATCACGCCGGTGAGATAATAGAATTCGTCGTTCTGCCGCAGTGGCTGCTCACCAGGCCGCTCGGTCGTTCCCTGCAGAATGGCGACGCCGTCTCCGACCGCCTTCATGACGGCCGCGCGGCGCGCGGCGAATTCAGTGGCGGGGAACACCCGGCCGATCACCGGTTGCGCGACGAGGCGCGCTGGCCCACCGAACAACGCCACGCCAATTGCCGCGGCACCAATCGCCGAGGTGGCGCACATCCTCGCGATACGTCCAGATCCACATTTCCCACGGCTCATGCATTTTCTCCGTGCATCGGTGAAGTGTTGCGTCATGCCTCTCCCAGCGTGGCTCGTCACCGGGCCTGCGTGGAGTCGCCACGCGTCATCGCCACGATCTGGTCGGCATTCCCGGTCAACTGCCAGCGAATCAGCGACATCGGAATCAGGCCTGCATCATTGAACTCGTCCATGAAGCGTTTGGTGCTGTACGCGTCACCGAGCTGTTGCGCGCGTTCATCGAGCATCTGGTCGAACTGAATCTTTCCAATGATGTAGCTGGTGCCGTAGGCTGGCTGCTGCAGATATAGATGCTGCTCACCCGTGACGGTCGCGCCATCCAGGCGAAGCCAGCCGCGCGGGGTCGACTCGGACGCGAATTTCTTTGCCTGCGCCATCGTGAACTCGTTGCTCTGGAGACGTAGATCGCCCAGAGCGCGCGCAGCTCGCTCCGCCACGAGAACATAGATCAGCTCGTTCGATCGCGGATGACTGTCGAGAAAGCCCTCGTGCAGCATCATCTCTTCCATTGCCGTCGCGAACCCTTCCGTTCGTGTGACGAAAATGTTGTACAGAAGCGGATCGCGTCTGATCGGATCCGGGTTCGGCTGCGCGGCCATTCTCGCCAGGTCAAACCAGTGATAGTCGTGGGTGAGCATGACTATCGGGTCGCGATAGCTGACCTCGTCAAAGAATTCTCGCGGACTGTCCGCGGGGTGAAAGGTACCAATACGCGCGCGGAGCGCGGGATCCATGTAGTTCTGCACCGTGAGAACGTTGTGGTCCCGCAGAAATGCCATGTATTCCGTGACCGAATTGTTGAAGCGCGTGGTGTAGTCGGATTCGTTCGAGATCGGAACGAGCGCCGGGAGCTTGCGATTGCGATCCTCCTCGAGCTTCAACGCCGCACGTGATCGCGCGAGCTCCCTCTGCATCAGGAGTTCCTCCTGCGCCCATGTGTACGGGACCAGCTGGACGTTCCTGAGATACCAGTTGTAATTGTCGATTCCAATCCCCGACGGCCCCGTTCTGGACGGCGCCTGCTTCTCGAGCCACTGACGGAAGTCATCCGTCGCGACGCGAGCCTGCTGCGCCGCCGAGTCGACCTGAGGGTTCGTTGCTGCAACGCGCGCGGAGAGCGCCGACAGAGCGGCGCTCTGGTCCCGGATGCTTTCGATCCCGTAGGTCCAGAGATCCTTCGCGTTGCCGTCCAGGTTCACCCTTGCCGTCTGCAGGAACCGTGGGATCGCACGCAGTCTCGCTGCGAGCGAGTCCGCACTCTGCGGAGTGAGCGGGAACCGGTAAGTCCACAACTCGATTGCGCCAGCCGGAACGGTTCCTTCGCGCGCCGGTTGGTCGCTGCGCGACGGGTAGAACGACACGTAGAACGCCGGATTTCTCGCCCACGGACGCAGCACGCGATGACTGAAATCGAGGCCATTCATCTCCGCGCGGATGATGTTGTAGTCGACCTGTTGCGACGTTGACCAGCCAGTCGTGTCGAAGGCCGCGAGTCTGCGCTGGAAATCCGCGAGTGCAGCGTGTTGCGCGGTCATCGCGGATGCGGAGTAATCCGGAACGCCGTCCACAAACCTGGGTTGCTCAAAGGCGCGCCAGTCATGAAAGAGTGAAACGAGATCGGCGTAGTGGCTGCTTTTGCGCGCCTGCGTGTCGCGCCGGCCTGCGCAGGCGGTTGTGAGTACGAGCATCCCCACTACTGCGAATTTCACATTCATAATGGTCCGTTCGGCGCGGGTGGACGTATCTGACTGGAGATTGCTCGGAAGGCACCACGTAGCGGGTACCCACAACGAATCCCACAAATTCTCGTATACTGTATACAATACGGCCGGAGATGAAGGGCCGGAAGGGTGGATTCCCAGTCAGATGATTCGCTGGCTGCCCCGGCATCGTCTCCGGCGTGCAATCGGCGAGCATCCGCGCCGGGGCCACGCACCTCACCACGCTGCCGATCCAGACGTCGCCAGCCGCCACCGGCTGCGGGACGTCCGCCGCGCGACAGGCCACGCTAGCCAGCACGTAAATCTCGCAACACAGATCATCGGACACGAGAAGGGAGCTGTGCGCGGCCCATTCGTTGATCGACCCGGGGAATGATTCGCACGCTGATGGACCCGCGGATACAAAGCGATACGGCGGCAGCTCCATCCAGGAGCTGCCGCCGTATCAGTTGTTGACTCTTCGTGCGCGGTACTACCGGGCAGTACTAGTGAGCAGTACTAGTGAGCAGTACTACTGACAGGTTGGCGCGTTGGAAGGTTTGGTATCCCAGTAGATCCGGGTTCCGAAGTTGTCCGGCCCCTGGCGTGCGATCGCGGCGTTCAGGTTGGTCGCGTTCACCGAGGCCTCGGTAGTCGAGTAGTAGTAGCGGCGCGGAATGTACGGAACGATCGTGTTCGGTCCTGGAACCACAGTCGACGGCTGGCACGTGCGACGCCACTCTGCCCACGCCTGTGCGTCGTCGGAGAACAACGCGATCCACTTCTGCACCGCGATCTGCTTGAGGCCCGCTGTTCCACCCTGATACGCGATGGCGGGACTGGCAAGGAACGCGCTGATCGCCGACGCATCGGTGACTCCCCACTGTGCCATCGAGGCCTGGATCGCAGCATTGTAATCGGCTGCTGCCTCCCCATGTGGAACGCCACCAATTCCGCGCTCAGCGGCCTCCGCGCGAATGAACATCAACTCGGCGTAGGTCATCAGATAGGATGGCGCGGACAGACCGGCCGAGGTGCCGAACGTACCGTATGACGTGACGCCCGGATAGAACCGGGTGCCTGGACGCGATGCCTTGCGATACCATGCGTTCGCGGAGTCCTGCGTCAGCGCCGCTGGCATTCCGCCGTAACCACCCGGATACGCGGAAGAATCGACGACGGGCTGTCCATACGCGCGGATTCTCGGATCGTTCGTCATGAGCGCGGTCATGGTGCGAGCGAGGCGCGCATCATCGCGCGTCTTGAGCACGTCCGCGAATGGATTGTCGGAGACGCCGTCGCCGGGCCAGACCAGCTTGGCGTTGTCAGCGTTGGACTGGAAAACTCCGCCGGGATCGCTGAACGCAGCTTTGAGCTCGGCGTCCGCTGTTGCAGGATCGACGTTCACGACTCGCATTGCATAGCGGGCGTGCAGGGAATTTGCAAATCGGCGCCACTTGCCGAGATCGCCGCCATAGATCGGATCCGCCGACCCCAGGCCGGGCGAACCCGCAGCGGCAGCCGCCATCGAGTCGGTTGCAGCCTTGAGCGTCGTGAAGAATCCAGCGTAGATGTCCTTCTGTGCGTCGTACTTCGGCGCCACTATGCTGGAGTCAGCCTTGAGCGCGTCGGAGTACGGAACGTCGCCCCACATGTCCGTGAGATAGCTGAAATCCCAGACTTGCAGCACCATCGCGGGTCCGTACACGCCGGGCTGGTTCGCCTGGCGCCCTTTCGATATTACCTGACGCAGGTCCTGCAGATCGTTGGTGTACGCCGAGTTGAATGTGCCGGACGTTCCATCCGCCTGCAGGCTGATGTAGGAATCCGCTGTCGGATACGTGGTGTTCGCGAGCTGTTGCGTGATGATCGCTGGGCCCCCGAATCCGACCCATCGTCCGACCGCGGCAGCGGTCGCGCTGGTGAATAGCGCGCCGGCCGGTGCGCTGGTCGGGTTGTTCGGATTGCGATTGGCGGTAGTGATGTTATCGGTATGACACGCCACTGCGCTGGACACTAGCGCGAGCCCCGTGAGGCCGCGCAGCCAAGTCTTGTTCATTGATTCCTCCTCGGTATGCGGTGGCGGGTTATGGAGTGACCTGCACGGTGATGCCGATGCTGCGATTCGTGGGCATGGGCGCGAACTCCAACCCTTGCGAGTTGCCCGTGCCGTACGTGAACTCCGGGTCGATGTTCGGGACGTTGGAGTGGGTCCACATGTTGCGGCCTACGAGCGCGACGTTCACCGACTGCGCGTTGAAGCGAGTTGCGAGCGCCGACGGCAGATCATAACCAACCCGCACTTCACGCAACTTGATATAGCTGTCGTCGTACGTGTAGGCCTGGTTGATCAGCCAGAGCGACTGAAAGTACTGCTCCGACGTGACGTTGATCGTGTTCGGCTTGCCGGTTGTCTTGTCGATGCCCTTCACCACGATACCCGGGTTGTTCCAATCGACTTCGCGTCCCTTCAGCGTGTTCGCGCACATACCGCTCTGATCGCACATCATGTTCGTGTTGCTGAAGAACTTGCCGCCCTCGTGGAAGTCCAGAAGGAAACTCGCGTGGAACCGCTTGTACTTGAAATCGTTGTTCCACCCGCCGACCCAGTTCGGATTGATGTTCCCGAGCACTGCCTGCGGCCCGCGGATCGGCATGCCGTTCTGCGTCAGGAGATTGCCGGACGCGTCGCGCAGGAACGTGTAGCCGGTCAGCTCACCGTACGGCTTTCCGGCAGTCGCCGTGACCGACGCGCTGCGTTGTGTCCCGAGCACCACGGTCGTGAGTCCCGGCGTGAGTGCGACGACCTTGCTCTTGTTCGCCCCGTAGTTGAACGTGCTCGTCCAGTTGAGCCCTTCATCCGAGCGAAGCGGAGTAACACCAAACGTCGCCTCGAAGCCCTTGTTGGATATCTGCCCCGCGTTGATCGCCTGGGTGGAATATCCGGCCGTCGGCGGAATGACGAGGTTCAGGATCTGGTTCTTCGTCTGCTTGTTGTAGTAGCTCGCGTCCACCGTGACCCGGCTGTCGAAAAAGGCCAGCTCCGCACCGAGCTCGGTGCTGGTCGTCTGCTCCGGCTTGAGATCGGCGTTGGCCAGGTTGTCGGAGAGCGAGAACTTGGGAAGCGACCCGAACTTTGTGGAAGATCCCTGAAACACCGTCTGAAGCTGGTACGGCGTGGCGTCGCTACCTACGCGTGCATAGGCACCACGAAGCTTCGCGTACGAGAGGACCTTCGACTTCAACTGCGGGAGTGCGTTGGTCAACACCATCGACGTGTTGACACCAGGATAGAAATACGAGTTCTGGTTTTGCGGAAGCGTCGACGACCAGTCCGTACGACCGGTTGCCTCGACCGTCCACCAGTTATCCCATGTGAGCGCGCCCGACTCGTACACGCTGTTGACGCGCTGATCCGATGCAAACTGCTGCAGCGTCGGCGTGATCGCCGCGTTCGACACGTTGTAGATCCCGGGAACCGATATGCCGGGTGTCGATGTATTCGAGTTGCCAAAGGTATTGCGACGAAGCGTTCCGCCGAGCAGGCCGTTGAAGCCGAGTCGGGGGTTGAGGGCCTTTGTCGCGTTCAGAAGCAGGTCTACGTTGGATTCGGTATTGGTCTGATTCGCGATGGAGAACGCACCCGCGTAATTCGGATCGGAATACTGAATGTTGCCGGCGGCGAAATCGCGGTTGATGTTCCAGTTGTAGTAGTCCTGGCCGCCACGCAGCGTTGCGGAGAGCCAGTCGGCAACCTTGTACGTACCGCTCGCCGTTCCGATGATACGGTTGCGTATGTCGTATTCCGGATTGTCGAGCTGCAACCAGTACGGGTTGTTGTGGAAGTTCGTGTTCCAGTTGTAGAGATTTCCGTTCGCGTCATACTGCTGCGCCTTCAGCTCGTTCATGTTCACCTGTCGGCCGAACCAGATGAACTGTTCCAGGATGCTGGTGTTGTAGCCCTGGCCCGGCCGGTTGTGCGCCTGGTCCTGGATGTACTGCACTGTCCCGGACGTGGTGAACTTGCTGCTCAACCTGAAGTTGCCGGCCAACGACGTGGTAAGAGTCCGGAACGTGTTGTTCGGAATTACACCCTGAACCTCGCTGTTCCCGACCGAGAATCGCCCGTTCGCATTGTCGGTTCCGCCCGATACCGCGAACGTGTTCGCGATGTTGTGCCCCGTCTGGAAGAAGCTGTCTGCATTGTCCGGATGGGGAATGAAGGGCGTGGCCTGACGGACGCCGTTGATGACCGGGCTGTCGAACTGCGGAATCAGCTGCCCGTTCATGCGTGGTCCGTAGCTCTGGTCGTACCCGTCGTTCACGCCACCGCCCTGGCCGTCGACGTACGCGAACTTTCCGGCGGAGCCCTGACCGTAGAGGTTTTGCCAGTTCATATAGGTCGACGGCCTGTCCCACGTGTACGTGCTGGTCAGCGCTGTCCGGAGCTTGCCGTTGCTGCTGGCGCCGTGTTTGGTGGTGATGACGATAACGCCATTCGCCGCACGGGAGCCGTACAATGCGGCAGCGTTCGGCCCCTTCAATACCGAGACCGACTCGATGTCTTCAGGATTGATGTCATTGATGACACTTCCGAGATCGAGCCCCGACGATGCCGAATTCGAGAGGGATCCGACGTTGAACGATCCGCCGCGATCGTCGTTGGATACCGGCACGCCGTCGACGACGAATAGTGGATTGTTGTCGCCGTTGATCGAATTGGATCCGCGTATGGTGATCTTGGTCGACGCGCCAGGTGTCCCGGAGCCGGTTATTGTCATCCCGGAAACCTTGCCGGCAAGCTGGTCGACGAAGTTCTGCGAGTGCGTGGCGTTGAGATCCTTGCTCGAGATCTCCTGCTGCGCGGTTCCGAGCTGGCTCTTCTCTCGCTGCACGCCAAGCGCTGTCGTGACGACGCCCTGCAGCTGGTTTGCCAGCGCCGCGAGGACGAAGTTGACGGTGGTGGTGGCGCCTACGCGCGGGGTGATGGCTAGTGTTTTGGATCCGTAACCGATTCGCCTTGCCAACACGGCAATCGGCCCGCTTGTAAGTCGTTCGGCGGGAATCGTAAAGGAATACCGGCCCTGATCATCGGTTGTAGCGCCGACTCGGAGAGCGAGCACGGTAACTGTGACTGCCGGGATAGCTTCCCCGGTCTCGGCGGTCACGCGGCCGGAGATGATCGCCGTTTGGGCCTGCGCCAGCGCAGGCAAGGCGAGTCCCGATCCACAGAGTGCGGCAACAGCAACAAGCAATCGCTTCATTGGTCCTCCAGAGGGGGGAACGCGTGCTCGAAATGGTATGGCGTGAAGCACCTACAATTCAAGGTCCTTGGATACAATATCCGTCTAGGTGGATATAATATCCGGGTCGTACCTGGAAAGGGCAAGAGTGCGAATAACCGCACCCGCGACCGCCTGCGGTGGCGAAGCTAGACCGGCGCGGCGGGCATCAGCAGGGTGAACAACGACCCCACCCCGGGCTCGCTCTCCACCGTTATCTCGCCGTCCATCCTGTGCGCCAGTTTCTGACTGATCGCCAGACCCAGTCCGGTCCCCGGCTGCTCCCGCGTATAAGGACTGCGCCGGTCACTCTCGGCCTGCACAAACTCCTCGAAGATGTCCTCAAGTTGATCCGGCGCGATGCCGATCCCGGTATCACGAACGCTGAAAGCAACGAAGCCACGGCCCGGTACGAGCGAATCGTCACGCGGCGCGTGATCCACCAACGCGCACCCTACCGTCACCGACCCGCCGGGGCTGGTGAATTTCACAGCGTTCGAGATGAGGTTGGCGAGTATCTGTCGCACGCGATCGGCGTCGCCAACGTACCGGAGATCATGCGACTCGCAGGCGCCGGTGCAGCGTTCCGAGACCCGCAGTCCTTTCGCAACTGCCTGCGGACGGACGAGCGTCAGCGCGGCGTTCATCGTGTCCGCCGCCGGCACCTCATCCATGTCCACGCGAAGCGTACCTGATTCGATCTTCGCGAGATCGAGCACATCGTTCACGAGAGTGAGCAGATGTACCGTGCTCGCACGAATTCGCGCGATTTGCGCACGCTGCTCCTCGGTAAGCGGGCCCGCGAGCTCCAGCGCGAGCAGCTCGGAATAGCCCAGCACGGCGTTGATCGGTGTCCGGATCTCGTGCGACATCGTTGCGAGGAAATTGCTCTTCGCCTTGTTGGCAGATGCGGCGCGCGCCGTCGCCGCCTCGGCAACCGCTCTTGCGTCCTGCGCTTCACGGAACAGCCGTGCATTGTCGATCGCGGTCGCTGCGCGTGCCGCCAGATCGGTAGCGAGTGCCAGGTCGTCGTGTGTATAATGCCGCCCCGATTCGCCCATCACCAGCGTCAGCACGCCGAGCGTGAGGCCACGCGACTGCAAAGGCACCATTATTACGGATGAGAAGCGCAACTCCCGAAGCGCCGCAAGGTGCTCCGGACTCTGCGCTGCGCGACTGAGCATGTCGTCCGTGAGAAATGGAATGAACTGCGTTGTGCCGTCGCGCATTACGGCCGGTGTGCCGCCGTGGGAATTCCAATCGGTCGGAAACCTGTCCGCCAGCGATAGCCCGAGCGCTCGCTTCACCGGGTCCTCATGAGCGACGGCAAGTCTGGTCAGGCGCGGCGGCCATTCGCGTACGGTCGGCTCTCTCACAATGTCCACGGCACACCAATCGCCGAGCGCCGGAACCGCAGCCTGCGCCAGCGATGCGAGCGTTGCCTCGTAGTCGAGCGACGACGAAAGTAGCCGGCTGGCCTCCGCCAGGAATCCGTCGCGCTCAGCCTGGCGGTCCCGGGCATCGTAAAGGCGCGCCCGCTCCAACGCCTGCGCACACTGTTCGCCGACAGTACGAAGGAACGTCTCCGTCGCTTCGTCGAATTCCTGCGGCTCGCTGAAGCTGAACGCTATCGCCGCCACCGCGACACCTCCATTGAACACCGGCAATGCGACGAACGCCTCGTAACCCACATCCGCGACGGTCGGATATCGCCGTCGTGCATCTTCGAGGGAGCGCACGAGAACCGCTTCGCCGCGAAGCACCGCATCGGAGACGGGCCGCCCCGGCCTCAGCTCAAAACGACGGTACGCTGCCGAAATCTCCGCGCTGAAACCGCACGTCCGAGTTACTTCGAAGTGCGTGCCGCCATGCTCATCACGTGAAATCACCGAGAACGATCCCGCGTCCGCACCCACCGCCGCCATCCCCGTAGCGAGGATCAGATCGGCCACATCGGATTCAGTCGTAGCCTTGTTCAGCTCCATCGACAGCGACAGCAGACGTCGCGCGCGCTCGGCGGCCGACGCGGCTACGTTGGCACGTTGCTGCGCTTCTGCGTTACTCCTGGCAAGCTCCTCGGTGAGCATCTGCGCTTCTTCGACTTGCAGCTCGAGCTCGCTCGCCTGGTCCTGCAGCTGTACGTTCGCCGCGGCGATGGCCTGCTCACTCGCGACCTGCTGCGAGATGTCGCGCAGGAATCCGGAGAACAACCGCCGGCCTTCCCATTCGAATTCACCGAATGAGATCTCCACAGGTATCTCCGCGCCAGACCTGGTACGGATCGGCACCCGCAAACCCTGCCATGCTATCCGTCGTTCACCTGTCCGAACGTAGTGCGAGACGCCAGCATCATGTCGCTCCCGCAGATCCTGCGGGATCAGCATGTGCAGCGATTGACCAATCATCTCCGCGACGCTGTACCCGAACACACGCTCCGCGGCCGTATTGGCGAAGACGATCCTGCTCGTCTCGTCGATGGTAAGGACAGGGTCCGGTGAACTTTCCGCGAGCACCCCATGATGCGATGCCGAATAGAGTCTGGACGGCGGCGTCATTGGCGCAATTTACGATGGTGCGCTTGTTTCACGCGAGTGTTGAAGCGACACTGCCACGCGATACGTGGCTGTCAACTACCCGGCGGGATCAGCGTTTGTCGGCCAGTGATGCGGTTCATCGCTTCGATGTTCGACTCGACAATGAAGGCGAAGATCGCGCGTGCCGAGTCGGTTGAGATCGTGCGCGCGGCGGGTAGAATTCGGCCTGGAATCCGGAGTCCTTCATGACTCGCCCGCACACTCTGCGTGACGTAGGTCGGAGCATCGGGTGGAATCGATGAAACGTCGTCCCTGCCAACCACCACTATGTGCAGGTTCTCGATTCCCTTCACGTCGGAGAAGAAGTCGCGGATCATGTCGCCGAACTCGATGGTTGCCACAACCACGTAAACAGGACGCCGCAACAGCATCGCCCACTCGCCCACGACGAGGTCGGGTCGGACAGTGATGACCTGCACCGCTTTTCCCAGTCGGGTCCCCAGCGCCCGGATCCGATCCGCATGCGCAGCAGTCGTGACGAGGATGTCGGCGCGCCGCAGCGGCAGCGGAATCGCACCGATCCCCGTCTCAGGAACTTCCGACGCGAGCATTCCCTCGGCGTGGAAACCGAAATCATCGTTCAGCTCGCGACAAAGTCCGTGTAATTGATCTGTGGTAGACGCAATTACGAGGGCACGCAGCCGCAGAGTCTCGGTGCATCGCCGAAGCCATTCATGCAGGTCCGGCCCCGGTATCTCACGCGTCAGCCCATCGGTCAGAATCTCCGCCAACCAGGACGACGATACCGGAGGCGCTACGCCGCGGCCACGTGTATCGGCGATGTAGACGCCACCGCGCGCACGCGTCTCGATCAGCTTCTCGTGAGACAACGCCCGGTACGCCGCGAGGATGATGCGATGATCCACGTCGAACTCCGCAGCGAGCTCTCGTCCACTGGGCAATCTGTCGCCAGCAACGAGCGTCCCCGCCTCCAGGCCGCGCAGAACACGGCCGCGAAGTGTCTCGATGATTTCCTCCAGGCGATCGATCAATGCAATGAGCCCAAGCGGTTGGTGGGGAGCGCCGTTAAAAGAAGCCCACGGACCCGGTTTTGGACAGGCCGACTGCCCCTCGCCTCAGTCTGCGAGGGACCGCTGACCACGGACTAGCGAGCGCAGAATTCACATACCAGCAACGACAATCTGAATCCGATTCAAGAGCCAGCGACGTATCTAGTGACGGTCTGATACACAGTTTATGACCAGATTGGCTCGAACCGTGCAATACAGATTTTTGCGTACGCGCTTGCCCGGCCCGCGCGCGTGCAATTACCGGCCGGCGTGGAGGGTGGCTAGATGTCCGAGGGAAGCAACACTTTCGTCGTCAGTAGTACCGAGCAGCTCTGGAAGGCGTCGACACGCCGGAGCTTCCTCAAAATGCTCGGTGTTGGAGGCACTATCGTGCTGGCGCCAGGGCTTTTTCAGGCCTGCGACGCATACACGCCCGCCACCGCGCCGGGCGGTGGGGGCGGCGGATCCGCGTCACTCGACCTGAGCAACGACGTCGGGATTCTCAACTACGCGTACGCACTTGAACAACTCGAAGCGGCGTTCTACACCGCCGTCGTCGCATCGTCGATTTTCGGCTCCCTCACCGCTGAGGTGCAGGAGGTGATGGCTGACCTGCGCAACCACGAGGTGATCCACCGCGCGTTTCTCAAGGCGGCGCTCGGCAGCAAGGCAATCGGAGCTCTGGCATTCGACCAGACGGCCGTCGCGGCGACGCTCACGAGCAGGGACGTGATTCTAAAGAACGCGGAAGCGTTCGAGGATCTTGGCGTTTCGGCGTACAACGGAGCCGGAAAGTACCTGAAGGATCCGGGTTATCTCACCCTTGCGGGAAAGATTGTCTCGGTCGAGGCGCGGCATGCCGCCGCGATTCGCGACATGCGTGACGCGCTCGGCGTCACAGGCGGGACCGCCGCGGGTACGCGGTTCGCGGGCGACGACGTTGTGGCATCCAGTGGCGCAACCGCCGGCCTCGACGTGAAGCTCGAGCCGAGCGCCGTGCTCGGTCGCGTCGGAAGCACAGGCCTTCTCTCCACGATGGTTTCCATCGGCACAGCGCCCTCCGGCGCCGCGACAGCCGACGCAGGGCCGCCGTCGCCAACGCCATGACACCACTTCTGAACCGCACATCGCTCACCGGAGACAACCGATAACATGAACAACTCTGAAACGATACTCGGGCACGTCGAGCCCGATATCACACAACGCCTCGTAAGCCGCCGTGAGGCGATTCTCAAGGGCGCCGCAGTAAGCTCTACCGTGGCGGCGGGCCTCGCGATGATGTCGGCACCAATCGCCTTCGCCGCACTCAGTCGCGAGGCGTTCGGTCAGGCAGCGCCATCGAGCGTGCAGGACGTCATCAATTTCGCACTCATGCTCGAGATATTCGAGTTCGAGTTCTACAGCGCGGTGCTGGGGATGAGTTCGGTTCCCGCACAGAACAATGCATTTGCCGCAGTGCGCGCCAGGGTTCCCGCGGCCGCCCTTCCCGCGATTCAGCAGATTCAGAAGCACGAAGCCGAGCACGTCGCGTTTCTCAAGGCAAACGGCGCCGTCAACACGCTCAATCTCGCCGCCGGCAGCTTCGACTTCACCGGCGCGCGCGGTGCCGGCAACGGGCCGTTTGCGCAGGCAACGACCGATCTGAATTTCCTTCTCCTTACGGCACAGGGTGCGGAAGATACCGGCGTACGCGCGTACAAGGG
>Ga0134128_10008138_pt1 | contig 12622 bp, 16 predicted proteins | sample KB31754_FD_96462 | JGI IMG/M metagenome (GOLD analysis project Ga0134128, IMG submission 96462) | Terrestrial soil microbial communities with excess Nitrogen fertilizer from Kellogg Biological Station, Michigan, USA - KB3-175-4 | ecosystem: Environmental > Terrestrial > Soil > Unclassified ...
CTTGATGCGCACGCTTTGGCGCCTGCTGCTCAGCGGCCGGGTGAAATCGTCCTGGCGCGATCCTGATCTCTATCGCTGGAAAGATCGGCTAAAGCGGGAGAGGCTGACCACCACACTGCGCCTAGAATTGCGTGACCTTCTCGCACCCCAAGTGGCCTTGAAGAAGCCGTTTCGCTGGGGCGGCGAGCCGGAGAACGTGAACGAGCCAACGCGAATTAAGCAGTTGGTGGACTGGGAACTGGTGCTGGCTGCTAACCATGTGCATTCGGTCCTGCACGACTTTGCGAACGAGTACTGGACGTCTGCCTTACCGCAGCTGCTCGAAGATTTCCAGCATCTGCTGCGCGACGCGTTGGACCTACTGCGAGAACTGGGTGAAGGCAATGACCGCAGTGACCTATCGCACTGGGATCTGCCGTCCATCAGTCCCCACTGGCAGAACCGGGGCTTTCACGACTGGGTGACTCTAGTCGAGTTGCTGCGCGATGCTTGGCTGTCGGTTCGTGACATTGACAGCCCTCGCGCTACGCGGATTGCCCAGGAATGGTTCGATCTGCCCTATCCCACCTTCAAACGACTGGCCTTGTTTGCTGCCAGCCAGAATGCATGCATCGCGAGCGAGCAGTGGGTAGATTGGCTGCTGGCGGATAGCGCTTGGTGGCTTTGGTCCACTGATACGGGCCGGGAGATGTTCAGGCTGTTGGCTCTCCAAGGGCACCAATTGGCAGGGGAAGCTCAGGATCGTCTGGAGGCGGCCATCTTGGTGGGCCCACCGCGCGAGATGTATCAGGATGACCTCGAGCCGGATCCGTGGCAAGCCTTGGTGGCACGTTCAGTCTGGCTACATTTGGCCAAGCTAAACGCATCGGGCCTCGCTCTGGGGGCCGCCGCCAAAGCACGCTTGGCGGAGCTGTCCGGCGATCACCCGCGATGGCAGTTGGCGGCCAACGAACGCGATGAGTTTTCGCACTGGATGAGCGGCACCGGCGATCCGGACTACGAGGAAAGCCGGGACATCGACATCGCCCCCCGCAAACGACGCGAGCTCGTGCCATGGCTGATGAAGCCACAGCCCGAAGGGCGACCGCTTTACGAGGACACGTGGCGGGAGGTCTGCCGCACCCGCTTCTTTCACAGCCTGTTCGCGCTATGTGATCTGGCACGTAATGGGGTATGGCCGGCCGGGCGATGGCGCGAGGCATTACAAGCCTGGAGTGAGCAAGGCATAGTCGAGCGGTCGTGGCGCTACGCCGCGCCGCTGGCGCAGACCATGCCCGACAGCGTCATCCAGGAAATCGCCCACGGCGTGACGTGGTGGATCGAGGCTGCGTCCAAATCGATCAACTGCCACGAGGACATCCTGCTGAACCTGTGCCGCCGCGCGCTGGCGCTCCCGTTCGAGGCAGCCACCGGAATGACACGCAATGGCGCGGCAATCGCTCAGCCCGTCACGGAAGCCGTCAATCATCCGGTCGGACACGTCACGCAGGCGCTGCTCAACCTGTGGTTCAAACGGAGTCCGAGCGACAACGATCTGCTTCCTAGCGACATTAGGCCCTTCTTCACCGAATTGTGCGATGTGCAGGTGGACCGATTTCGCCACGGCCGGGTACTGCTGGGCTCACAGTTGATCGCGCTCTTCCGAGTAGATCGCGCTTGGACTGAACAATACCTGCTGCCCCTGTTCACCTGGGAAAATCCCAGCGAAGCGCAAGCTGCGTGGGAAGGCTTCCTATGGTCACCACGCTTGTACCCTCCCCTGCTGATCGCGTTCAAGCCGCAGTTCCTTGGAAGCGCAAGACACTACGCGGACTTGGGCGATCACCGACAACAGTTCGCAGCATTCCTGACATACGCGGCGCTGGGGCCGAGCGATGGCTACACAGTGGATGAGTTCCGATCCGCGCTCGGCGCGCTGCCTCAAGAGGGGCTCGAGGAATCCGCGCAGGCGCTTTCTCAGGCCCTTGAAGGAGCCGCCGACCAGCGTGAGGATTATTGGAAGAACCGTGTCCAGCCGTTCTGGCAGCACGTCTGGCCAAAGTCACACGACCTCGCCAATCCCCGAATCACCGAGTCTTTGACCCGGCTAATCATTGCAGCTCGATCTGAATTCCCAGCGGCTCTGGCAGCGGTATACGACTGGCTGCAGCCGATTGAACATCCACATTTCGTTGTGCATTTGTTGCACGAATCGGGTTTGTGCAAGCGATTCCCGGGGGATGCGCTATGTCTGCTGAATGCAGTTATTGGCGACCAACAATGGGCGCCCCAAGAGTTGGGGCGGTGTTTGGAAGTGATCGTGCAAACCGCACCAAAGCTTGCACAAGATGCCCGTTACCTTCGGCTCCGAGAGTACTCGCGGAGAAGAGGAGTGAACTAGGGGCAGAGTTCTGAAGCCACCGACCCGGATTCCGACGCATTTGTGGCGGTCCGGAGCGAGCAAATCGAGGCAACCGTAAGCCTCATTCGCAAATGTGAGGCCGGCCGTTGGACTCGAGGCACCGCAGGGTGCAAACTTTCGTGGCGCAGGTTATCGGCAGATGCAAATCAAATCGAGTGAGCTGCTATGCACCACCTGCGAGCTCTGACACTTCTCGGATCCGCATTCCTGCTCGGAGGAGCGCCATTAGTGAATCCCAAGTCACAATGCGAGCAATTGATGAATTCCGCGCTTCCGTTTGCAGAGAAAATGCTCTCAGAACACGGCGAGTTCTACCCATATGGCGAATCAATGCAGGCCGATGGCACGATCGTTTCCGTCGCTGGCTACGATGGCCGCGAGCGGCCTCCTTCACAGGCGATCATTGACCTTCTTCGGCAAGGATTCCACGTCGACGCTGCGAAAGGGACAATCATTGCGTCGGCTCTGATTTATGACGTGCGAACCATTCCGCCGGGTCAGTCAGAGAAGACGGATGCGATAGCGGTGGAGCTCGACCACCGGGACAACTACTCGGTCGTGGTGTACTTCCCATACAGCCTGGCTGGCCGGAAGCTGCAAATCGCACCTCCTTTCGCGACCACGGGTATGGGTCATGTGTTCGGAAACCTCGGCAGTTAACCGTTGGAGCAGGCCGTGAGCGGTTGTGCCGTGCGCCACGGGCGCGGGATACAGCATTTGCTCGCGTTGTCAACCGTGCGCGGGTGCGCGGCCCCTCAACTTGGTCGTTGGTTGCCGCTGGACCGTGAGGTATCGCCATCGTTACGTGGACGCGTCTGCGATCCGAGCCGCCGCCCGTGCCATTCCTGCCCCTGCACGGTCGCTGGCTCAATCAAGCCGCCGGCGGGCAGGACTTCACGCTGGAGTTTCAGTCAAGGTACACGTGAGCCGCGGGCGGCTCGTTATCGAGCGAGACCGTGATCGCGCCCCTCAGGGCGAGGTTGACCCGGATCACGCAGGTCATTGAAGGCGGCCTTTCCAAGCGCGACTTCGATGCGCTCATCCGGCGCTTGAAGCGAAACCGGATCGACTGATCCTGGCCGGCCGGCGGGTGCTACGGTGCCACCGGCGCGCGCAGGCCGCTTCGTCGCCGCCGACCTCGGCGATCTGAGGTGAAAGCGGACGGCCGACGCCCTACGCCAAACAGAGATCAATGGGAAGTATGAGCCGGCAGGGGCCGGCTCGAGTGTGCATTCAGTTGCATTCCGCAGCCGAGCGCAATTAGGCTTGAGTCAGGTGTACGAGAAAAGTGCGCCTCGAGGACCTTGCCTGGCAGCACCGGGGATGGCTCCAAACCTCTCCCCGGGGGTCACCTCGAGTCGCATGGTGCCGGCGTCCAAACCCGGAGCCCGTACACTTTAGGTGTACGGGATTCCGTAAGCATGCTTAACCGCGCTCCGCTATGCAAGCGTGAATAGATCGAGCGTTCATTCTCCGATGGAATACAGCGAGTTCAAGCAGTCACCGCGAGCTGTTGCGGCTCGGCGCGACCGGTACCGCTCAGCGTGCCAGCTCGAAGATGATCCCGGCGCGCTGGATGGCTGGCAACACCTCTTCAGGCGCACGTCCGCTGACAGACGTATCTGCCGGAAGAGGTAAGCCTATGGAAGTCGTCCTAAAGTTTCTGGAGCTGCTCCGGATTCCATTTCGATATGTGTTCGGGGCATTCGTTGCCAATGTCCTGTTTCTCTTCGTACCGGATCGTTATCTAGGCGCACTCGGCGTGTTGAAATACAGGGAGACGGAGAGAGCTTACTTCGGTCTCCTGTTCTTCGTTTTACTCGCAATCATTGTTGCGGCAATCGTCGACGCCGCCGCAGGGACAGTCCGGTATTACAAATTTTTGCGCTCTGGCCGAAAGCGGCTTCACTCGCTCACCTTCGAGGAAACGCAAATCCTCGCCGCGTATCTTGCAAGGGGCACTAGGTCGCTGTATCTCAGTGTTCAGAGTGGCGTTGTGAAGGGCCTCGTCCATGACCATATCATCTATAGGTCTTCCAACGTCAACAATGCAGAGTATGGAGCCCTAGCATTTGCCCATAACATACAGCCTTGGGCCTGGGATTATCTCAACGACCATCCTGAGATTCTGGTCGGCGAAGCCGAAAGCTAGGATGTCGATTAGCCGGCCGCCGTGCTCCACCAAAGGGCCGTTCGACAGGGGGCTCTCAATTTCACCGCAGATCACGTCCGGTTTATGATTTGGCACCATCGAATTACCCACTCTGGAGCGGGACCAACCTATGGCACTTGGAATCAGCGACGCTGTAAGCCTCTCCGGTCGCGTGGTCGAACTTGTGAAAGCCGGCGCGACGATTGAACTGCAAGAGAAAATCATGGAGCTGCGCGAAGCGGTGCTGAACGCGAAGGAGGAGATATTAGGTCTGCGTACGGAGCTGGGCGAACTGAAGCGCGCTGCCGCGGAGCGGGAGCAGCTGATTTTCGATGGAATGATCTACTGGCACGAAGAGCGCGGGGGCAAGAAGGAAGGGCCGTTTTGTCCGCGGTGCCGTGATTCGGACTCGAAGCTCATCCGATTGCACGGGCTCGGGCCGGGAGCGAACTACGATTGGAATTGTCTCGCATGCAACACGCTCTTTGTGGCACGTAACAGCCGCTTCCCGCCGGTGTATCGGGGGTGACGAGTTTCGTCCGCGATATTTTATCGGGATATATCTCTCGCGATAAAATTCCGCGGACAGTGCGTCCTCCGCAGCCCACTCTATGAAACCTTCTGAAGCACTTAGCCTGCATCGCGCCGCCCTGCGGCAGCTCCTGAACCGCTATGGGTTCCGGCAGCCGCGCGTGTTCGGCTCGGTGCTCACCCGGACGGACACCGAAGAGAGCGACCTCAATGTGTTGGTCGAGCCCGTGCGCGGGACGACGCTCTTCACCCTGGCGGGCCTCGAGGATGAGGCGCGGCGACTGACCGGGGTGCGCGTCTCCGTTCTTACGCCGGGATTCTTGTCGCCCAAGTTCCGGGACCAAGTATTGCAGCAGGCACAGGCGCTGTGAGTCACCCGGAGCGAGTCGGGGATACCTGGAGCACATGGCCGACGCGATTGAGCGGGCGATCCGCTACACCGGGAGCCTGGGGAGTCTCGCGGCGCTCGCACTGGATGAGCTGACCCAGGATGCCATCCTGCGGAACCTCACCGTCCTCGGTGAGGCGGCGATGAGGAATCACAAGGAGGCACCGCAATTCGTGACCGAGCATCCTGAGGCTGCCATGTAGTCATAGGCGGGGCATCTGTAACAAAGTTGTTCACGACTACTTCGATGTAAGCTGCCGGGAAACCCACCTCCCCTGCGCAGCGGTCGGTCACTACTTGCGCTCTTTCGAGCAGACAGCGGCAAACTCGCCCGGCTGACTTTCGCGCATACCTGACGCCTTGATGAGTCCGATGCAATGCGCCATTTCTGCTGGCGAGAGGGGGCTCCCACGAGGGGATTGCTCCGAAGTCTTCGCTGGAAGAGCCATCGGAGCTGGTGCAGGAGGTGGACTCCACTGTGCTTGTTTCGATGTCTGCGCTGGAGCAGTCGTCGGAGCTTCCGCCGGAGATGGGCCGGACTCCGCTTGTGCCGACCTCTCCGCTGGCGTAGGCCTCGGAGTTGCCGGCGAAGGTGGGCTCGGCGGCGCCGCTTGAGCTTGGACGAGCGGCGCGGGCGATGGCGGTTGCTGCCCGTCCTGAACGTCCGGATCGGGGCTTTTCGACTCAGCGTTTTCAGGCACGATCGCACAGCCGTCTGCGTAGACATCGACTGGCATGCTGACTTCATTGCACTGGAGCGTGATTGTTTGTCCAATCTTCAGTCCGGCTGCGGTCGATGCTTCTGCCGCCGTTAGGTCAGCACGAAAGGTATTCCAGGCGTTGGGATCGTCGCAATCGTCAGACTCAAAGCAACCAGCGCGGATATCCAGCTCGGGCTTCTTCGAAAAGTCGCTTTGCTGGATTGAATTTATAGTCCCGGTGACGCGCACCATCGCGTTCCCTATGGTTTGGTTTGCCTTGATCTCGTTTGCGTGGAACATCGCATAGAGCTGTTCGGCGGTATATGCCTGAATTGGACGCGACTGATCGGGCGCCTGCTCTGTCTGCGCGTCGTCGCTGCTGGTACCACTAGCTGTGGCGCTCGAATCGTCGCCTCCGCCGCTATTTGGCGTCGGCGCAGAGAGTGACTGGAATGATGACTTGATCTCCGACACTTTTGCGTCAATCGCTGCCGACATCGCCAGAAAGCTTCCTAAGAATAGGATCATCACTAGGATGGAAGCAGCGAGGTGATTCCGCAGGCCATAGTTTCTCCGGTTGAACAGGTAGGCCGGATATCCGATTATCCAGAGGAGTAAAACAAGGGCTCCCCACGCGGCAGGCCCAGTCGTCCCTTCTGGACGCGGTCCACCTTTGCTCACTTCCACAGCGGTTACTGCGGCAGTGCTGATGACAACCGCCACCAAAATCATAGCTAAGGTATTCCCAGGTCCCTCGAGAAGGTTCATGTTCGAGACCCAGCCCCAAATCAGGACGGTGGCCGCCAGCGGAATGCCCAGCAATATCCACGCGTAGTCGGCTCTAGGGGGCGCCTTCTCTGCCTGAGGTGCGGAATCCACGGATAGGGTTGATCCGCAATGCTTGCACTTGATCGCTACGGCCAGGATCTCCTCGCCGCAGTACGGACAGCGCTTTATGGCTTCCACCTCGAACACCCCGCCGATTGTTGTTATCGCTCGCAGCTTTCGGCAATTGAAGCACAATCGATACCGAAAAACAAAACGGTTAGCTGGAACGTGAAACGTCGCGTTCGGACAGGTTGCAGCGAAGGCGTTAGCCCTCTTCCCGGCCGAAATCAGAGGGTGCTATCAACTGAGTCCGCCTAGTGCCGGGCAAGGTGCCTAAAGTTCGGACGGTCGTATGCAGCCGCCTGCAGTCCAATTACCCGTTGGGCAGCCCACCGGCTGCCGTAACGGCGAGCCGGAGGTCGGGTCTTTACTAGACGTGCTCCTCGCGCACCCGGCAGAGCCGCGTGATGTGACTCACAGCCCGCTGAAGCGCGCACCCTGCGTACTGGTGCCTTCCCGCGACGACTCTTAAAATAACCCGATAAGGGGCAGGGGGCACCGCTTTGAATATTTACTTTGGATCCTTACCCAGTTTCTCGTTGCCGATATCGCCTACGCGGCGTATGAGAGCCGCAGTACCGCGAGTGACCGCAGCAAATGCGGTCCTTATCCTGATCCTAGTTGCTTGCGCGAGCGCGTGTTCACGTGCGGCACCGACGGTGCTCCCTGCGAAAGCTCAATCTGCTCGATCTACGCCGCCGGTACCGCACACAGCGAGCAAAAATCCATCAGCCTCCGCAAGCGCCGGCTACACGCCACCTTCTCCCGAAGAAATGGCTCCGATGCGTCCCGAGTATCTTGCCGAACTCGCCAAGGTTCACGAGCCTCCAGAAATGGCAGACAAGCCCATGCAAGTGCGCAGGGCGGTCTCTCCGAAGGCGGTCAAGCTTCAGGCCGTAGTGAGTGCTCTCGGCTCGCCTGATAAAGCAACCCATGATCAGCGCGCGACCGCCATCCACGAGCTTCTTGATTTCGCGACGGATAAGGAACATGACGCCGGTATGGACCAGCCAACCATATATGCCGCCATCGCGGCCATTGCCTGCATTGACGGAGCTAATCCACAGACCGTCATTGAATATGCAAGCAGCGCTATCGGGGATGCTGACGATACTGACGATGCTCAGGACGTGGACGACATGGTAGCCCTGCGCGCACTGATGTACGCCAAAGAAAGTAACCGTGCCAAGGCGCTTCAGGACCTCGCAACGATAATGGCCGATGGCACAGGACAGCCGTTTCTCTTCGATGGCGGCGCCAAACCGCGCAAAGAGGCCGTGCCATGCGGGTGGAGCATCACAGACCTTGATGCGCTTGGAAACGACCCAAAAGCACTTGCCGCCAAAGGCTTGTACTTGAGCGCATTTGTCACCTACAGCCCGCAGGCAGTGAAGGAATCGGACATCCGTGACCTTTATGCGAGATCAGCCGCCGCATGGCACTCACCAATCCCCCATTTCCTGGCTGCCGTCAGCCTTGAAGGCTTGGGAAGTGAGCAATCCATGAGTAGCGCTCGATGCATGCGGGCAAATAATGGGGGTGGCGGCATCCCGGCCATCGTGAGAGCTTGCGGTTTGTACGATGATTCTATACGGCGAGACATTCGAGAGCTCACGATGGCGCTGGTGATCGACCCAACATTCGCACCGGCACTCTCGTACAGAGCCAGTGAGTTTTTGAAACTCGCCCAGGGTTCCTACGCGGATGGTAAGCCATCGCGTAAACTTTTCAGGCTTGCCATCGCCGACTTCTCCGCTGCACTCGCAGGCGGCGGTCGGGACAAGCATGAGCTGTACTGCGATCGCGCGCTCGCTCTAGCATCAATAGGCAAGTATCAGAACGCCGCCGCTGGTTACATCGAAGGGATGAAACATGCAAAGAACGGAATTGAGGATAGCCCGTTTGTGTATGAACAGCTCTACGGGGTGTACATGAAGCTGGGGCGCTTCAAAGATGCCGCCGATACCATCACGCAGGCCATCATGAACGCATCTGGTGGCGGGATGGATGCGGTGATTATCCTCGGCGGGGTCAAAAGTTTCAGGATGCTATATCCCGAGTATGACCTGCTGCCCGACGAAATTCTTGCAGAAGCTATCCGTAGGAGATATGAGCCGCAATTCCCTCAAACCTGGGATGTGGACTTCATCTCCAAAGAAGGCGCATTCAAGGGCAAGCTCGCCTCGAGCATCCTACCAGACCTCTACATCATGCGCGGGGATGCGTATATGAAGGCAGGTCGTCGCGCAGATGCGCTCGCTGACTACGGTCGCGTCAAGAGCGACGCGTGGGAAGGGCAAGAGCAGCTTATGCCGCGGCATATGTACTTCAATGAGCGCGGCAATCGGAACTACGATTTGCCTGAGCCGTGGCCGCCCCCGCCACCAAAGTTGTAGGAAACGCTCGAATCTTGATGTCTCTCGTACCTCTTTTGTAGATGAAGGCGAAATCGTGAAATCGCTCTTCGAAGTCGACGGCCCGAAGGCTGACCCGCGGTCATGTTCGTTGAAGGGATGGAGCCGTCCGTTGGCGTGATCGGAATGGACCAAGTGTCACACCAGCTCCAGCTTTACTTGCCGCCCGACCAGTGCCGCCGCACGCTGTAAGCTCGAAAGCGTAATGTCACTTTCCGGATCGAGCAGCCGGTTGACTTGCGTCCGGCTGGTATGCAGGAGCTTCGCGAGGCGTGCCTTGGAGACCTGCTTTTTCTTCATCGCTTCCTCGAGCTGCCATGCAACGACCTCTTTGATCGCCTGCACCTGGAGTTCTTCGAAAATGCCTTCCCGCTTGAGTAAGTCATCCAGGCTGCTGCCCATGTGGGGATTGCGTTTCTTGCTCATGCCCGTGTTACCTTCTTCATCCGCCTTTTCGCCAAATCGAGGTCCGCCTTCGGCGTCTTTTGCGTTTTCTTGGTGAATCCATGCAGCGCCACGATGCTCCCGTCGTGAATACAGAACATGACTCGCGCAATGCATCCTGGGAGATTGCTGCGCACCTCCCAAAGCCCTCCACCAAGGGACCGGCACAGCGGCATTCCGACCGGCCAGCGCCATTGCACGCGCATCAGGTCACGGCCGACCTCCTTCCGCTCCTCTGCTGGCAGGCCCCTGAGCCAGTCCAGCACGGGCTCAGCGCCTGCCCGATTTCGGTAGAAGATGAGCGGGATTTTCCGCGAATCGCTTTCACCCGAATCGGACACGATGAACCTTTGAAAGTACATGTATCATAAAAAGTCCATGCCTGGCAAGGGCAGAGTTCAGCGGTGGGCCTCAAAAGGGAGCGGCCCAGCCTACACGGTCAAGAGGGCCTAATTCGCGCGCGCAATCTGCGACGGACCGCGGCGGGCCGGCTTCGGCCGACAATCATCGGCACAATCGGCGTGGTTGATATCAGGTGCCGCTATCCAGCGGTCAATTTTCCGGGAGGTGTCTACGGGATCGAGCGATGACCGGGGCCTTGAGTCCCAACCGCATCTGGACCACTCGCCTGCGGGGGAAGCGGCTGTGTCCTGGCTCCGGGGCCTCTGTCGTTGTTGTGGCCAGGATGAATGCCTCGATTGCGGCGGCGGAAATGAACCTTCGCCGCCCGATCGGCACGCTGGCCAATTTGCCGTCTCGCAACAGATGATAGATCGAGTTTCTCGAGATCCCGCCCAGCAGCTTTCTGGCTTCCTCGATCGAGTAGAGGTCCTTCGCGTACATGGACAGCTCCCCCGGTCCGGTGAGACGGACCATGGAAGCAACTTAGCTCGGGATGCCGGCTAAGACACGTTGCTAATCGGCTGCAGTTGCATCGAAATGCACTCTGGAGTATCCGAAGCGACACGGAAGGCGCCTTGCGACTCGCCGATCCCCCGAATCAGACGATTTGAACCTTCGCAAGTCGCTCAGCAGCCCGGTCAAAAACCAGGTGCCCATAGTGCTTCTCGATCATCGGGAGCGAGGTACCGACGATTTTTGACACTTCCAGGGTGCTGACACCATCCAGCAAGGCCTGGGTAATGAAGCTGTGGCGGAGGGTGTATAGGCAGGTATTCGCAGGCAGACCTGCCGCAACCGCGGATTGTTTGACCAGTTCGTCCCAGTCACTGTGAGCCCAGGCCTTGCTGTCATCGCGGACCAGCAGGTAGGCGGTAGGCAGCTTGTCGCGCGAGAGGCGCTGAAAGAGCTCGACGGCCGCTGGAGCCAGGGGGATGGTTCTGCTGCCGGTCTTCCCCGTAACCGCGAGAGTCCGTGTCCGGGCGTCGAATGCGCCACGACGTGCGCTGGTCAGCTCGCCGGCGCGACAGCCGGTGTACATGGCTGCTTCGATCAGGTTGCGAACGCCGCCGGCAGCCTGCGCGAGTAGTGCTCGCCGCTGGGAGATATCGAGGAACAACTCCCGCCGTCGCGCCGCCCCCTTTAACGGTGCTACGTGTGCCCATTTCAGCCAACAGGGCAGTTTAGCTCGAAGACAATCCCTGCGCGCCGGATGTGCGGCAAGGCATCCTCCGGTACACCGCTCAGTGTGATTCGCCCGTCGGCGGTCCTGCCGACAATAGAACTGTGAGCTGTGATAAGACTCCCTGGTAGCAGGTTTCGCCTCGCCCGGGTCACCGTGCGATCAAACACTTTTAGCCTCGCGCTCGACGCTTTTGATTAAGCGGTCTGCCGTGGCGGGAGTCTCAAGGATCATCCGCAAGAAAACGCGTACTACGAAGTCCGGCTCAGACCGTCCTTGCTCAAAGTCTCGCAGACGGGCAACTCCAATGCGAAAGCGAGCCGCGAATTGCGCTTGGCTGAGGCCAGTCTTTTCGCGAACCAGTCTGACTTCGCGCGCCAGCGACATGCGATTCAGCTGCTGTCCGCTGACGGGGGGATTGTCGGGATCAGACAGTGCTCGCGCCTCAGCGTCGGCTGCGGTCACATTCTTGAGTCTCTGGCGCTCCGAATCCGAGAATTGAAACGGCGCGCCGCGCTTACGACTGAATGAAGTCTTGCTCATAGGTCCTACGCTCGTTGGCGGTCGCTTGGCGGGCGGATATGATCCGGTAGAGGTTTTCCTCCGGAGTCGAGTACACGACGGTCAGGAGCACACCGTCCACTTGGCCGATGATGATGTTTCGGTACTCTCCCTCGGAGAACTCATCGAGCTGCTCCAGGCGCTTCGGATCGTCGAAAACGTAGGTCGCGGATTCGAATGACACACCGTGCTTTTCGACATTGGACGCAGCCTTGTCGTCGTCCCAGCAGAATTGCAGGTCATCGTCTTCCATTCCTTAAACCTCTGCGGACTATACGGAAATTCCGTACTGATGTCAAGACGTTGAAAGGGGGGCGATCAAGCCCCGAGGAGGAGCGAACTGCGGCCGCGAAGGCCGTGCTTTGCGCTCTGATCCCCGCTCGGCCGTCTTTGTCAGACGCTGAATCGTCCAGCAGTCAACTCTCCGGACGGTGGCCCCGGGGCCGAGCAACGATCGGGGCCTTAAGTCCCAACCGCATCTGGACAACTCGCCTGCGGGGAAAGGGACTCCGCCCTGGCTCCGGAGCGTCTGTAGTCGTTGCGGCCGCAATAAAGGCCTC